>OCLL01000061.1_pt1 | contig 28010 bp, 24 predicted proteins | sample 1538931 | NCBI WGS metagenome assembly OCLL01 (sample SAMN03418270, study PRJEB22391) | human gut metagenome | biome: human-gut; feature: organic feature; material: feces | host: Homo sapiens | place: Tanzania | collected 2013-01 | reverse complement strand
GGCTATCCGACCTCTCGGAAATGCGGGTTCAAAGCCCGAAGTTCATCAGTGTTTTTTGCAGAAATTTTTAGGAGACAGGCTCAAACCCAAGCCGATATAGTTTCCGCTCATATAAGTGGCACCCTCGACATCACCCGCAGGGGTTTTGAATTCGAAAGTTCCTGTACTGATGAACGGAATGCCTATATTGGCGGTTATGTTCAAGCCGAGGACAAAGGCCTTGAAGTTATATGACGTACCGACCGAGAATAACAAACTTGGCAAAAGGGTGTAATCCGCTCTTTCGTTTTGAAGAGAATATATTGTTCCCTCAGAAGCCGATACGGAATAATCCCTTTCACCGTTATAATACGACATTTTCAAACCTGCTCTCAAACTGAACATATTCCTTTGCGAGAACAGCGTATTGCGATATTGCACCGAAGCAATGAAAAACGGGCTTACAGTGCGGTTGACGTGGTGTATGCCGATATTATCGAAAGTAAAATGCAAGTCGGTCTTATTATCCAATCCCGCTCCCAAGATATACGACAACTTATCGGCTCGCAGGAAGTTATATTCCAAAGACACGCTATACGAAAACGTGTTCTTCATTTCCGGCAAACCTGAAATCAAGCTGTAATCGTCCGTGGAAATACTTCCGACGTGAGCTTTTTCATACATAACTCCCTCGATGTTCAATCCCCAAGGCGAGATGTCGAGCATTTCGGGGAAATACACTTCTTTCTGTTGAGCCGTAAGACTTGAAAAAGCAAGGGCAAAAACAGCGAACCATACAATCTTTTTGTTCTTCATGGTAATTGTTTTAATTGTTCTTTAACAGGATTAAAACGATTGTATAAAGAAATTATTTCAATGCGAGATGATTAAAAGCAGATACCATATCGATAGAGGCAAATAAAGGTCGAACCGGTTAAATACACTTTACATTTCGGCAAATTGCAATCTTACAACATTGTGTCAGCATATTGCAAAATTCAAACATCGTTCGGAGGACTGATGGTAGCAGAAAACATAAAAAGAACAAGCGATGCAAGGTAGGACATTGTGTCTTCCATGCATCGCTTGAATGATTAGAGTATATATTATTTCAATCGGGATTTGTTCATCGAATATTCAAAGCCTTTTATCTTCAATAGATACGAGTTTGCATGTTCTTCGAGGATAGCATTGCCACCATCAGCCAGCATGAACATCGTTCCTTTATCCGTAATTCGGGTTTCGGTGTATTTATGTGATTGTTCACCGGAAGCGTTTGAAATAACGATTGCATTTTCTGTTATTTCCACCATGCAGTCAGCCGTCTCACCTTTTGAAATGCGTTCTGCCGTCTCTTTGAAATCGGAAGGCAATTCACCTATTCTCTTGAATTCGCAATTCATTTCGATAATCGGTGTCAGGGAAGCCGAACCTTGAATGTCTTCTGCCTTTAACGGAGCAACGTTCTTCCTCTCTTCGGCAGGCTTGGTGTTGTCGCCTAATCTCACAGGCTCTTTTCCCAAGTCCAACACTGCCAAACCTTCGTTGAAACTTTGTGCGAAACTTTTCAGACAGTCGTTGTCCGAAACGGTGCTTATCTTCGATACTTCCGCTCTGTACTTGTCAAGCGGCAGACCGTCATTGTCGTTTGCTGCATTGATCCCTGTGGCAAACAAACTAAGGCATAATGTCAATGTAATACTTTTCATATCGGTTACTTTTTGATTTCATTTTTTCAATGCTCCATTGCAAGAAAACGGTACTGCCGTTACCATGACGGCGAGTGCAGAAAAACGTTTTTTTTGTTCATGGATACCATATTCTTAAACAACTCGACAAATATACGACAAAAATCTGTTCCGACCAAATTTATTCGGAATAAATTTCAGTAATTATACGATTAAATGAAACGCCGAAAGAATTTTTTCTTTCGGCGTTTCATCGAATTCTTTCGGCGTTTTGATTTCCCGGAACGGCGTTTCCGTTTGGGTTATTCTTCGCCCAAGGGGATTATGTCGAAGTTATCGAAGGCTTGATTGTCGTAGAGAAGTGTGTTGTTGCGGTCTATGGAGTAATAGTAGGGCGGATTGCCTTCGGTTTTCAACCATACGTATTTGTTCATAAGGAAGTTGAAGAGGTATCTGCCGCATATTTCTGCGTTGGAACGGGCTAAGAGGTAGGCATCGTTGGGGTTGATTTTGGTTATTTGGTAGTTGGCATAGTACTGTCCGTTGTCTCGTTCTATGTATCCGAAGAGGTCGTCCGTGGTTTCGTCATCGGCAAAGAACATTTGGCGGCTCGTGCTGTCTGCTTGGTCGAAAAGAAGCCATGTGTTCCAGCGTAATCCGTTGAGGAGTTTGTTGCATACGATATGTTGCCCGTATCGGTCGCTTGTAAGGCTGTCGTTGCTCATGTATTCCTCCAATTCCAATTGTGCTATGCTCAAAGTATGTTCGCCTGTTTCGAGTCGGGAGGGAAATTCGTTCGGATTGCATTCCACGACCTTGAAGCCGAGTGCAACGAGTGTGGAAAGAAATTCCGCCTTGAACTCGGAGAGGAGTATGCTGTCGTGAACCTTGTCGAGAACAAGGGTGTATTTGGCTCGGAGTTGTGCCTGCGTTGTGCTGTCAAGCTCATCGAAGCCGGGCATAGAGTTTATGGTTGTGTTCGTGTGCATAATCCTGTCGGCGAAACCGACATAGATTGTTTCGCTTGTGGCGGTGTCGCTTTGCAGTGCAACGAATTCTTTGGCGAAATCCTGTGCCTTTGTGCTAAACTGCCCGAGGAGCAGTACGCAAAGGCTTGCGAGGTAAAGCAATTCTTTTTTCATGGTTTTCGTTTTTTAGAATAAGGAACCTTGAACGCCGTCTTGTCCTGCGAGGTCGCTTGTGTAGTCGTCCTCTTGTACAGGAAGGTCTTCTTCCTCCGGCTCTTCGGTTTCGTAAGGCAGAGGTTCGAGCCATTTGATGGCGGCATTGCCGTCTTTGGATATGCGTTTGCCTTTTGCTTTCCACTTGTAGAGGTCGCAGAGTCCGGCAACTTCATATTCCTCTCCCTCTATCTCGACTTTCGGAAGCCAATCGGTGGAGAGGGTTCGCAGAACGGCTCCTTGTTGTTCCTCGAATATGTTGATTTTCTTTATGCTTGGTTCTATGAGAAAGCGTTTCAGATATAATGCTTGACTGTTTTTGTCGATGTAGAAGACCGAAAGGGGTTTCTCCGGTATGAATTTTTCTATGCGGATAAGGTCGTCATCGAAGTGGTTTGCCAAGTCGTAATTGGTAATTCGGTAGTGTCCCGAGGCGTAAAGGCTCAGTATTTTGTCATCTGAGGAGAATTTACCCAAGAAAATGCCTCTTTCGTCCCGATTTAATCTCTTTACGGCTTCATCGAACCAAATGCCGATGGCTCCGAGTGTGGAAACGCCTTCGGTTTTGCGGTTGACGCTTACGACTACTCGCGTTGTGAGTGTGTTGCCTTTGGCGTTACGGGATTTGATGGCAAGGTCGGCAAAGTCGTACTCCATTCTGTTGCGTTTCATTCGGGGAGCCGGCTTCATGATTACGTTGACCACTTCTGCCTCTCCGTTATGGTTTACGCTCAAATAGACAAGTCGCGAACCTTTTGTGCCTTGCGTTATGTCGTATTCCTTGCCTCGAATGATGTTTGTGATGTTAAAACGTTTTACATAGCACTTTCCGAAGGCTCCGTCTTGGTAAATGGCGTTGTAAATCGTCCTGCTGTCGTTGCGATGATATACTCCGACATACATAATCTTCTGTCCGAAGTATTCTTTCTCCGAAACCTTCTTCACGAAGAAGACACCGTCTTTGCGTATCACTATGACGTCGTCCAAAGAGGAGCAATCGGAGATGTATTCGCCGTCTTTGAGTTTGTATCCCACGAAACCGTCGGCATAATTGCAGTAAAGTTTCTCGTTGGCTATGGCAACGGAGGCTTCTTCTATGGTATCGAAACTGCGGATTTCGGTTTTCCTTTCGCGATTCTTGCCGAACTTGGTTTTAATCCGCTCGAAGTATGCAATGGCGTAGTCTGTCAGGTTGTCCAAATCATGTTGCACGGCGGCGATGTCGTCTTTTATTGCAATCAAAGTGTCATCTGCCCTGTTGCTGTTGTATTTGGATATGCGGTCTATGGGTATCTTTCTCAGACGATGCACATCGTCTATGGTAACTTCGCGTATGAGATTTTTGACAAAGGGTTTCAATCCCTCGAAGATGGTGTTGTCTATCTGTTCATCGGTGGTACATTTTTCCATTCTCTTGTAAACACCCTCTTGTATGAAGATTTTCTCCAAGGAAATCCAGTTCCATTTCTCGTTAAGTTCGTTCAGAGCTATTTCAAGCTCTTTTTTGAGCAGTGCAACGGTGTTTCGAGTGGATACTCGCAGGATTTCGCTCACGGAAGCGAAGCGTGGTTTCTCGTTATCTATGACACAGGAGTTGGGAGACAGGTTAATTTCGCAGTCGGTGAAAGCATAAAGAGCGTCGATTGTCTGATCGGCAGAAGTGTCGTTGGGTATGGAGATGTTGATTTCGACATCGGCAGCCGTGTTGTTGTCTATCTTTTTAATCTTCAACTGTCCTTTGTCGCAGGCTTTAACGATGGATTCTATGAGACTGTCTGCCGTCGTGCCGAAAGGAATTTCCGTTATGGAGATTGTGCGGTTGTCCACCTGCTTTATGCGGGCTCTTACCCGCAAGCGGCCTCCACGCAAACCATCATTGTATTTGGACACCTCCATAAGGCCTCCGGTGGGAAAATCGGGGTAGATGCAAAAATCTTCTTCCTTTAATATCGATATGGAAGCGTCTATAAGTTCATTGAAATTGTGAGGCAATATTTCGCAAGCCAATCCCACTGCAATGCCTTTGGCTCCCTGTGCGAGCAAAAGCGGAAACTTTACCGGCAATGTGTCAGGCTCCATATTCCTTCCGTCATACGAGGGGTGGAATGTGGTGGTTTTTGGATTGAATACCACTTCGAGAGCAAATTCTGAAAGACGTGCCTCGATGTAACGGGGAGCTGCCGCACCGTCTCCCGTCAAGATGTTTCCCCAGTTACCCTGACAATCAATCAAGAGGTCTTTCTGTCCCATCGTTACCAAAGCTCCGGCAATGGAAGCGTCTCCATGCGGGTGGTATTTCATGGTATTGCCGACTATGTTGGCGACTTTGTTGTACCGTCCGTCTTCAAGCTCTCTCATGGAGTGCAGGATACGACGCTGAACCGGCTTCAAACCGTCGTTGATGTGCGGAACGGCTCGTTCGAGTATGACATAAGAGGCGTAATCGAGGAACCAGTCGCGAAACATTCCCCTTATGGAAGTCGTTTTGTGGGAATTGGTCTCGTTATTTGCGTTTATATTGTCTTCCATTCTCTGTTTCAATGATTAGAACTCCACCTTGGGAGCATTCTCAGCCCCTTGTTGTGCTTGGAAGTAAGCCTTTTTGTCAAATCCGAAGCAGGAAGCTATGATGTTTTTCGGGAAACGTCTTATGCTTGTGTTGTATTCGTTCACCACATCGGAGTAACGTTGTCTTTCCACGGCAATCCTGTTCTCCGTTCCTTCCAACTGCGATTGCAATTCCAAGAAATTCTGATTCGCTTTCAAGTCGGGATAGCGTTCAACGACCACATTGATACTTCTGAGAGCCGATGTCAATTCCGCTTGCGACTGTTGAAATTGATCCAACTGCTCTTGTGTCATCTTGCTAGGGTCGACCTTCACTTGCGAAGCGTTGTTCCTTGCCTCTATTACTTTGAGTAATGTTCCCTCTTCGTGCTTTGCGTAGCCTTTTACGACGCTTATGAGATTTGGTATCAAATCCAAACGTCTCTGATACTGGCTTTCGACCTTAGACCATTGCTTCATGCAAGCCTCATCTTTGCTCACAAGAGAATTATACGTGCTTAAACATGCCACAAACACCACTGCGAGAATGGCAACTACAATAATGATTTGTTTGTTCTTTTTTGTCATCTGTTCGTATTTTATTTTAGTGATTTATTCTTTGGTAAGAGCGTCAGAATTTGCCGCCTCCTCCGCCTCCTCCGGAGAATCCGCCACCCCAGCCACCTCCACCGGAGAATCCTCCGCCGTTGCCTCCTCCGCCAAATCCTCCCGTAACGACCACAGGCGGCTTCTTGGGAATTACGCTCGTCTTTTCGCCGCTGTGTCCGCAATTCTCACATCTGTAAACCGTCTTCATCAAACCATCGCTCAAAGCCGTGGCAGGTCTGATGACAGTATCGTATTTCTTCATATAAGTCTTGGCTCCGCAAGAGGGGCAAGTCTCGTATTTGGACAAAGCCTTGTCATACGGAAACACCATTGTATTGTGGCATTTGTCGCAAAGCCATACATCGTAATCCACACTTCCCACTTTCTCTTCCAATTGCTTCACCGTGTCAAGGTATTCGTCCTCTTCGTCCTCCGATAAGAGTTTCATCGTATTGCCGCAATCGCACTTTATCTTGGCTTTCCGTATTCCCGGGCTTTTTATTCGATAAACCCAAATAGCGAGAAGCAACATGGCAGGCATGAAGACAATTCCCAATATCAGCCAAAGCGTGGAGCTTTTCTTCAAAACGCCGATACGTTCCATCTTGTGGCGTGCATCGACCTTTGAAACCTTGGCGTTTATAGCAAAGATGGCAATCAGAAAATAGACTACACATAATAATATATAGGTTTGCACGTACGGCATGAGGTCAACAGGCTCCTTTTGTGTAAATCCGTTATCCTCGTATTCGGCATACAGTTTATCGCAAACCGCATCCACTCCTGCCGACAAGCCTTTGTCCCATTCTCCTTTCTTGAAATAAGGGGCCATGTCTCTGTTGAAAATTCTCGTGGTGGCGGCATCGGGCAATGCTCCTTCCAATCCGTAACCTGTTCTGAGGAAAACATCTCTCGATTCGACGCATAAAACTATTATCAAACCGTTATCCTTTCCTTTCCCGCCCGGTTTCCAAAGGTCGAAGAGTTCCATGGACAAATCTCTTGCCGAAGTGGTTTCATCACCCTTTATTGCAACCACTGCAACCTGAGCCGTGGTTTTTCGGAAAAGGGCTTCCAATTTCTCGTTTATCTTTTCGACAGCCTCTTTGGTCAATATACCGTCCGGATTCGATACATAACAGGTCGCACAAACCTTTTTCGGGTCTTGAATATCCTTTGCCGATATGCTTTGAGCAAGAATACCGTCGGTAAAAAAGGTAAAGAACAGAACCGACAGCAATCCCGATATATAGCGAAAAGTCTTTCTCATTCTTATTTCGTGAGTTTCAATTCGACAAACAAAGGTACGATTTTTTCCGAAAAGGCAAGAGCGGAACGAGAAAAAAAGCCCGAAACGGCTTACTTTCAAGGAAATTTATTAGTTTTGCACACAGAAACAGTAATTCCAACAAGCAAAAACATAAATATGGAAAGAGCAAAATGTATCATCATAGGCTCCGGGCCGGCAGGTTACACGGCTGCAATTTATGCCTCACGGGCGGGGCTTAATCCCATAGTATTCGAGGGAATGCAGGCAGGCGGACAATTAACGATGACAACGGAAATAGAGAACTTCCCCGGCTATCCCGAGGGTGTGCAGGGTAGCGAAATGATGGAGCAATTCAAGGCACAAGCCATGCGGTTTGGCACACGGGTGCGTCCGGAGAGTGTAACGAAAGTGGATTTTTCCAAACGTCCTTTTGTTTTGACGACGGACGGAGGGGAAACCATTGAAGCGGAAAGCCTCATCATCGCAACGGGAGCAAGTGCCGGTTGGTTGGGATTGGAAAGCGAAAGCAAATTCATGGGACAAGGAGTGTCGGCTTGTGCAACCTGCGACGGCTTCTTTTATAGAAATCAAACCGTTGCCGTTGTCGGCGGAGGCGATACGGCTTGCGAGGAAGCATCCTACCTTTCCACTATATGCAAAAAGGTCTATCTCGTTGTCAGACGCAATATCCTCAGAGCTTCGAAGGCTATGCAGGAAAAAGTGTCGAAGAACGAGAAAATCGAAATCAAATGGAACAGCAAGCCGAACGAGATATTGGGCGATGCAAGCGGCGTGACGGGTTTGCGCTTGGAGGATTCTGTCAGCGGAGAAAAGCATGACATTGAGTTGACAGGCGTTTTCGTCGCCATAGGACACAAGCCCAATACGGATTTGGTTAAAGGCGCCATCGAACTTGACGCTCACGGATACATAAAAACGGAAGGCAAAACCTCCAAAACCAATATCCCGGGAGTGTTTGCCGCAGGCGATGTGATGGATCCTGTTTACAGACAGGCAATAGTTGCAGCCGGCAGCGGCTGCCGTGCAGCCATGGATTGCGAACGCTTCTTGAACGAAAATCCGATAGCGGAATAATACATTGAAAGCAATATTTACATTCTTCTTTTTTGCGTTTGCCTGCCGTATGCTTTGTTTCGGGCAGGCAAACGCTTTGTCTGATAGGAAAGACAGTATAACAGATAAAACCGAAGCCTTTCATCTCACCCCGGAAAGGGGAATAGAGAGAATTGAAGGGGTGTTCGATAACGACCTTAGGAACGTTCACTGTCCGGATAAGGCATATAGAACCCTTGGCGGTTTCTTTCAGCAACTCTCCACAGCCGGAAGCAGCGGACAAAACCTCTTGTTCGGCAGCGGAAGGCAGAATACCCACACTTATCTGCCCGATTTGTTCGAACCATATACTTATTCGTTCGAGGATATAGCCTATTATCAGGTGAGTAAAGCCCGAAGCAATTTACGCTATTCCGATAACACCGACGCTTCCCGCCGTTTCAGTATTTTCCATACGCAGAACCTTGCCCGTAATTGGAACATCGGCTTGACTTACGACGTGAATTATGCGGACGGAACCTTTGCTTATTCGCAGGTGATGAACCAATTCTTCAACCTGACGAGCAATTACATCAGCAATAACGGGCGTTACCATGCGGCAGCGGCTTACATAAGAAACAGAGCCTACATTCTGGAAAACGGAGGCATTCTTTCCGATTCTCTTTTCATCGACAACCTCTACTCGAAGCCTGAAACCTATCCTACGAATCTGCAAAACGCATACTCCAAGCATAAAACCTCGGATTTCTCTCTTTATCAGAGCTACAAATTTTCCTCTGACGAAGACATTGAAAGCCGTCTTTTCAGTACTGGAAAACTCACTCATCAAATCAAGTTGCAGCGAACCGCCCGCATATATTCCGATGAGACGCTCCTTACAGTGGATTCCATTGCCACACGTTCGCTTCAAAACACACTTTCGTGGACAAATGACAACGATTCCGCCACTCGAATGCTTCCGATACGCATAAACGTGAAGCATGAGTTGCTCATGTTCTCCGACAAAGCCAACTCGCCACTCTACAATATCATCACGCCGCAAGCCTTCGCAGGTTTCAGGCATGGCTGTTTGGAAATAATGTCCTCATACGGTCGCAGCATTGCAACGGAGGTCTATTCCGGAGACTATACAGCCGACGTAACGGCAATCATTCGCCTTTCAGACAACATAATCAGTCTTTCCGCAGCAAGCAAACGACAGACACCGTACTATATATACTCGCACTTCGCAAGCGAGAACTTGAATTGGTATAGGAAAACAGTGAAAACAGACATCGCACAACTTAAAGCGACCTACCGATACAGGGATTTGCTGAACGTAAATCTCGATTACTTCCTCTTGGACAAGTATCCGACAATTCAAAGCAGCGACTTGTACGTCTCATACAGCGACAAAATAAACCTTATTCGATTTCAAGCTCTTTGGAACAGGGATTGGAAACATTTCGGCATGCAGGGCAATTACGTCTTTCAGTCTACAGACGGCGAAAACCACATACACCTTCCTCTCTTCATGGCAAAGCAAAGCCTTTATCTGCGGTTGAACCTGTTCAAAGGCAAATTGGAAACACTCATAGGGCTTGATTTAAGATACAATACCGCATACCATGCCGACAAATACCTGACGCAAATCGGCATGTTTGCATATCAAAGCGAAGAAACAACGGGAAACTACCTCTATTGCGACTTTTTCGTGAATGCGAAGATAGACGTATGCAATCTCTTTCTCGCTTTGAGACACCCTTACGCCGGAATGTTCGGCAGAAACTACATTGCCACACCCTTATACCCCCAAGAAGGTTTCGCCCTCTGCTGGGGATTGAGTTGGAACCTCATGAACTGACAAGGAACAACTCGTTTTCCTGCCTCTTTTTTTGCTTCCGTTACCTCAAAATGTCGTTTTCGAGGAAGTGTTACCTATTTGTAGGAATTGTATCTGCGGATTTTGTCTATCGGTTTGCGGATTTTCTTTCTGGTTTCGGCGGCGGAATATCCCACGGCTATGAGCAGGGGAATGCGTTTGGCAGTCGGCACGTTCAGAATTTGCTTAACCTTTTTCTCATCGAACCAACCGATCATGCAAGTACCCAATCCCAATTCCGTTGCCTGCATGCAGAAGTTGTTTGCAGCGATACCCAAATCCAAAAGTGTGTATTCCTTATCCTTTATGACCGAACCTATGGACGAAGTGAAGTTCGCTTTTTCCAAAACCACCGCAACGATGACCGGCACTTGGTGAATGAAACGGTTCAAAGCCATGTCGGCGGTTGCTTTCCGCATTTGCTGCAATACCTCGGCCTCATTCACAACCACGAAAGTCCACGGTTGGGAATTGCAAGCCGAAGGAGACAGACGTGCTGCCTCCAAACAGGCTTCCAATTTATCGTTTTCGACCGCACGTTCTTCATATTTGCGGTCGCTTTGCCTCTTTAGAAGAAGCTCTTTGTAGGTCATGACCTCGATAATTAAGCATTGATACTTGCAGATGAAAGAACAGCATCTGCTTTCACTTTCTTAATCAAACCCTGCAACACATTGCCCGGACCGACTTCTATGAATGCTTCCGCACCGTCGGCAATCATCGCCTTGGCAATCTGAGTCCACTTCACAGGGGAGGTCAACTGCTTTATCAAATTTTCCTTTATCTCAGCTGGATTGGTCATCGGCAATGCGTTTACGTTTTGATAAACAGGACAAATAGGAGTGTGAATATCCGTTTTCTCTATTGCAGCTGCCAATTCCACTCTTGCAGGTTCCATAAGCGGGGAATGGAATGCTCCGCCGACTTTCAACGGCAATGCTCTCTTTGCTCCGGCGGCTTTCAACAGCTCGCAGGCTTTGTTAATTCCCTCCATGCTGCCCGAAATCACCAACTGACCGGGGCAATTATAGTTGGCCGGTACAACCACTTCGGCGATTGAGGCACACACTTCCTCGATTTTCTCGTCAGGCAATCCTATTATGGCTGCCATTGTTCCCGGAACAGCCTCGCAAGCCTTCTGCATGGCACCCGCACGAGCGGCAACCAATTTCAAGCCGTCCTCGAAACTCATGGCACCTGCGGCAACCAATGCCGAAAATTCACCCAAAGAGTGTCCTGCAACCATATCCGGCTTGAACTCTTCACCCAATGCTTTCGCAAGGATTACCGAATGCAGGAATATAGCGGGTTGTGTTACATTGGTTTGCCTTAATTGTTCGTCCGTTCCTGCGAACATTATATCCGTTATGCGGAAACCGAGTATCTCATCAGCCTTTTCAAACATCGCTTTGCAGCTTTCGTTTGAATCATACAGTTCTTTGCCCATTCCGACAAACTGCGCTCCCTGTCCGGGAAATACGTATGCTTTCTTCATATCGTTAATTGTTATTGTAAAACAGTCTGCAAAAGTACGAAATAATAGCGACACCTCATTCAAACGCCGTTTCGGAAAAATGAAACGGCGGAATAATTTTTTCTTTCGGCGTTTTAATCTTCATGAAACGGCGTTTGGCGAAAAGCAAAGAGGGCTTGCATTTTTCGCATGCAAACCCTCCGGGTATTTTATGCCGTTCGGGCGTTCAGAAATTGCAACGCATTCCGATGGAAGTGGAAATCATTGTTACAGGGTCTTTGTCGATGCCATTGTATCCGTATGTCAAGAGAGTCAATTCTTCGTTAAGTTCTCTATCCGGTGCAGATGTACCCATGATTGCACCTTTTGCAAAAACGGATAAGTATTTGTTCAATTTGTAATCCGCCGTTACGGAAAATCCTCCGCCGAAACCGTATGATGTATTCTTGTAATCCATGGTTTCAATCATACTATTGGAAGTATTTATGCGGTTATAGGTGAATTTATTCGAGAAAGCAACCAAGCCGATGCTCACGGCAGGTCTTATGCTCAAAGAACCGATTTTATATATCGTTCCTATTTCAATATTGGTGTACATAAGATTGGTGTTTTCCTTTATACCAATGATAGAAATGGGCATTGTGGACGAACCGGGTACGGCAGGGTACAATGTGCTTCCAGTTGTAAGCAGGTCGAGCTTCACAAAGAAAGCGTCGTTAAAGGTTAAGCCTATGCCGAAATCAACGTTCATTGCACTTCTTGCCGATTGTTCGTTGGAGTAATCGGAAGGGAATGAACCGAAGTGATTGAACAGTTCCGTCGTTCCGAAACCGACTTCAAAGAACAGGTTGGTTTTCTTTCCTTGTGCAAATACGCCTGTGGCGAACAGCATGCACATTGCTATCAAAAGCGATTTTCTCATTTTGGATTTTTGTTTTTGTTGTTTATTATTGCTATTTGCTTTTCAGAGAAAACGCTTTCAGTCTTTTGATATTGTTGTCTGTTAAAAAAAAAGTGCGTTTTGAAAAATTTCAAATCCCGTATCAGCCCTCCGAATATCTTATCCAATCATCATCGACAGCCAGAAGACGGCAGAGGTTCAGTGCTTCCGTAGGGACTTGTCGGTTATCGGATTCGATGAGACTGTAATCTATATGGTCGCTTATGCGGTCTATGTCTATCGGCGGGGTAAGGTCTTGATGCATGAAGCCTTTGACACGCATGCTTCGGCACGGTGCCTGAATATTCGAGTAATGGGTGGTAACGACAGCAAGGCTCGATTGTTCGGAACAAACTTTTATGAAACCCTCCACAAGTTTCTTTCCCTCGATGGGGTTGGTCGTTCTTGCCAATTCATCGACCAAAACAAGGTGTCTGCCACCTTGTCGCATCGTTTTGATGATATTGTCCAACGTTTTGATTTCCCATGCGAACGAAGACAAGCCTTGTTCCTCGTTCTGCCCGTCTCCTATGCTGCATTGCACGCTTTCGACCAAGCAAACCTCACCGCTTTCGCAAGCAAGGAAGAAACCGTATTGCAATAACAGCTGATTGAGAGCGAGGGTCTTCAATATCATCGTTTTGCCTGCCATGTTCGCTCCGGTAATCAACAGCACCCTCTCATCGACCTGCACATCTATATCTTGATAACGCCTGCCCGATTTTGTCATCAGGCGTTTCACAACGGGGTGAAACATGTTTCGGTATTTGATTTCGGCAGTTTCGTCGATCGAGACCTTGTTCAAGTGCAGCTCTTCCGCCAAGACGGCTTTTGCAAAAGCCACATCCGTTTGAGCAATACTTTCCATGGCTTGTTTGATTTCGGCTATAAGAGGACGGATACGGCAACATAATTCCTCTCTTACCTTGTCTTCCAAATCCAAGCATTCGCAATAGAGTTTGCGACTTGCCTCTTGGTCGTTCTTTTCCTTGGCTTTCTCCCATTCTTTCCGCTTTTCCTCCAATTCTTTTGAGTAAGCGGAATAAATGTAAAAGCGTGGCAATTCCAGCTTTTCGGGATCCAATATATTTATAACCTCCTGCAAATCCGGCAAAGGCATGAGCGAAGAAGCGAACAACTTGCCGACTTTCTTGACATTTATGCAGAATACTTTCAATTCAAACAAGCCCACATCGTCTGCCGTTTCCCCTTGTTCGATAAGGCTGATTGTACCGCTTATATCGCATATCTCGCCCATCAGGCAAAGGAAATGATGTAAGGATTGCTCGTTTTGAGCCTTTCTGAAAGCCATACACTCCTCCGTTTGCTCCCATTGGCGTTTTATCCATGCGGAAGAATGCGAGAATTCGGTATCCGTAAGCAACTTCCTGCCCATGGAAGTTTGCAATTCCATTTGCGAATAAATCGTTTTCAAGGAAGGGTACTCGGCAACGGCTTGTTGAAATCTCATGTCTTTATAAGGTTTTTATGTTGTAAATATCCGCCGGAATGGCTTGGCGTAATGCGTCGAGCATTCGTTCGTTATCGAAATTGTAACCCGTAGGTGATATAGGGTTTGCCGTTATGGCTATAAGGTTTGCAGGATAGAGTACACTCAATCTGCCTCCTCTGCGAAGGAATTGCCGTATGCTTTCCGGCGAAGCGAAGTTCTTGGTGAAGTCTTTGATGATTATCTCCGTTTTGTCCTGCTTTTTCTGCGAGCAAACGAAACGCATGAACTTCTCGTTCAGCACTCCGGAGATGTAAATCGTCCTTCCGTGGGAGAATATCACGTCCTTATATTTTTCAATCATCAAGAGAGAGGGTATTTCCAGCGGAACGATTTCTCCGTCCGCCACGGCAAACACACCGCTGTCCTTTTGCTTCAACTCTTCCGCTTCTCTGCCCGAATATTTCGGCAATCGGATAAGTTCGTACGTGAAACGGGTCTTATCGACCATCGTTTGCAGGGACGCACTCACCGCAGCACCGGTCGAAAGCACCATCGCATCCGTTACGCAGGGTGAACCGAAGCTCATTCTCGACAAAGCACCGTCGATCAAACAAAGATTTACCTTTTTCGACAGCCTGTCTATGAAATTCTTCAGCTGCTTCGTGTCGCTCGGACCTGCCAGAAGCACCTTCCCATCGCTTATTGCTTCCGCCGTTATAAGCCTTCCCAAGGCTGTTGTGCGGAAATCGACATCTTCAATGCAGCTTACGATTTCCCTTTGCAGGTAAAGAGCCTGTGCGGTTACGAATTTCGTACCTTTATATATATGTATCTCCGGTTTGGAAGTGTGAGTTACCTGATCGATTCGCTCACCGTCTATGCCGATAGAACTGATGGCAATCTTCGTATCAGAAAAAGAGCGGAGGCGACCCAACACATAGTTCAGCGTCTGGGTCTTCCCCGCATTTTTTTCCATACCGACGAAAGAAACACTCTTGTATCCGAGTAACTTTTCTACAAAAGGCATTTCGTCTGTCGCTTGAAAACTAATGTTTCTTGTTTCTTTCGTGACGTGCAAGGTGGGCAGGCTCCATGGAAAGCTGGTCTCCGCGAAGCAACTTGGCAACACCGTCGTTCACAATCTCCGTTCCTTTCAAGAAATCCACATCGCATTCTCCCGGAACATAGTTTTCAGGTTCTGTATATGTCGTTATAACTCCCTCGAAGTTTCTTAGAACGACTCTGTTAGGCGATTGGGAAATTACGTATTGAGGCATAACCGGAGTCTTTCCGCCACCGCCAGGAGCATCCACGACGAAAGTCGGAACGGCATAGCCGGATGTATGTCCCCTTAGGTTTTCCATTATCTCCAATCCCTTGGAAACAGGAGTACGGAAGTGTTCCAATCCCATCGAAAGGTCGCATTGATAGATGTAATAAGGTCTTACTCTCATCTTGACAAGCTCGTGAACCAATTTTTTGAACACTCTGACATCATCGTTAACGCCTCTCAACAATACGGATTGGTTACCCAAAGGAATACCGGCGTTTGCCAAACGCTCGCAAGCCGCTTTCGCATCGGCAGTACATTCGTTAGGGTGATTGAAGTGGGTGTTCAACCAAATCGGATGGTATTTCTTCAACATGTTGACCAAGTTGTCGGTAATTCTCATCGGGCAAACAACAGGGGTTCTCGAACCTATACGGATTATTTCCACGTGAGGAATGGCTCTCAATCTCTTTATTATCGATTCCAACATGTCATCGTTCACCATCAAAGCGTCTCCGCCCGATAGCAAAACGTCTCTCACTTGCGGAGTTTTGGCGATATATTCTATACATTTATCGATTCTGTCCTGCGTACTCTCGCAATCGTGTTGTCCTGCGAAACGACGACGTGTGCAATGACGGCAATACATCGAACACATGTCCGTTATGAGGAACAAAACTCTGTCCGGATAACGGTGAGTAAGTCCCGGAGCAGGTGAATCCTCGTCCTCGTGAAGAGGGTCCAAAAGATCTGCATTTGCCTGATGAAGTTCCGCACCCGTAGGGATAGCCTGACGACGTACGGGGTCGTTCGGATTGTTCACATCGATTAAAGACAAATAGTAAGGAGTAATAGCCATACGCAAAGTCTTCAATGCGTTTGCCACACCTTGCTCTTCTTCCGCTGTAAGAGTGATGTACTTTTTCAAATCCTCCAAAGTCTCTACTCTGTTCTTCACCTGCCACTTCCAATCGTACCATTGTTCGTCGGTAACGTTCGGAAACAACTCTTTTCTTCTGTTTACTTGCATATTTATCGTTGGTTTATATTTTTTCGTCCTGCAAAGATATGGCTTTTTCACGACATTGCGAACGCAAAAGCGGAATGACTTGCAACAATGCGACCAAAAACCGAATTCAATACCTTATTCATCTAACGAAAAGACTTTCTTTTCACTCTGTTTTGCCTTTCGGAAAAAGACTTTGTACGTACCTTCTTCGACAAAATGCCGTTCCATGAAAACGAAACGGCGGAATAATTTTTTCTTTCGGCGTTTTATTTCAGCGAAACGCCGATTCATTCCCGTCTTCGCAAGTGCTTGAAAATCCGTTCTTGGCAAGTATGTCAGATGAGTAAGAGGAAATTTCGTACCTTTGCAAAGTCTTTTTTCGGAGGGAAAGTTTATGAAGTGGGATTTCAAAGGGGTTTTCGAGCCTAAGTTCTTTGAACTGTTGCGTTCAAGAACCTATTCAAAGGATTTGTTTTTCAAAGATTTCACGGCGGGAATTATTGTGGGCGTCGTTGCCATTCCTCTCGCCATAGCCTTTGCCATCGCTTCGGGAGTAAGTCCGCAACAAGGTTTAATAACAGCCATTGTAGGCGGAGCGATAATCTCCATGCTCGGAGGCTCGCATGTTCAAATCGGAGGGCCTACGGGTGCATTCATAGTTATCATCGCCGGCATAATAAGCCAATACGGTTTCAACGGATTGATGATTGCCACCTTCATGGCAGGCGTGATACTCATACTTATGGGGCTTTTGAAAATAGGGGACATAATAAAGTTCATGCCGTATCCCATAATCGTGGGCTTTACTTCGGGCATTGCCCTCACCATATTCTCCACTCAGATGAAGGATTTCTTCGGATTGACTGCATTGGACGGGGGAACGCTTGCCGTGCCGTCGGGATTTGTGGAGAAATGGAAGTGCTACATCGAACACTTCTCCACAATCAACCCTTTTGCAACGGCAATGGCGGTCTTCACGGTGGCGATAGGATTTCTTTGGTCGAAGGTTACGAAAGTCATACCGGGCAGTCTGATTGCCATAATAATTTGTACGATAGCCGCAATCTTGTTGAAAAATCACGGAATAGAACTTGCGACCATAGGGAGCGTCTATCCCGAATTGGCAGGCGGTGTTGCACTTCCGCAAGCCGAAGTTCCCAAGATAGACATCGACGCCGTGCGAATGCTGATTTCGCCTGCCTTCACGATAGCTGTGCTTTGTGCCATAGAAAGTCTTCTTTCCGCCATGGTGGCTGACGGAGCCACGGGAAAGAAACATAACTCCAATACCGAGTTGATAGGACAAGGCGTAGCCAATGCGGTGTTGCCGTTGGTCGGAGGCATACCTGCCACCGGTGCGATAGCCAGAACGATGGCGAATATCAACAACGGCGGTCGTACTCCGGTTGCAGGAATTGTTCATGCGGTATTCTTGTTGCTGGTTTACCTGTTTCTCATGCCGTTGGCAGCCAACATACCGTTTGCATGCTTGGCAGGAATTTTGGTAATCGTCTCTTACAACATGAGCGAATGGCGTTCCTTCAAAGCGATATTCAAAAACCCGAAAAGCGATGTGGTGGTTCTTTTGATAACTTTCTTCCTCACCGTCATCTTCGACCTTACCATAGCCATAGAGGTGGGCTTGCTCATTGCCTTTGTGCTTTTCATCAAGCGTGTCATGGAGACTTCCTCCATCAGAGTGATAGAAGATGAATTGCAAAGAACGGAAGACCCCGAGTCGGACAGCGTTTATGAGAAGGTAAACAAGAGTGTACAGATTTATGAGATAGACGGACCGTTCTTCTTCGGCATTGCGAACAAGTTCGACGAGCTTGCAGCCAAATCGACAGTCAAAAAGCCGAAAGTAAGAATAGTTCGTATGAGAAAGGTTCCCTTTATCGATTCGACGGGATTGAAGAACCTTCGTTCCCTTTGCGACAAGAGCAGACGGGAAAAGATACAGATTATTCTCAGCGGGGTGACGGATGAGGTATATCAGGTTTTGGATAAGAGCGGATTTGCGGACGAACTCGGCAGGGAGTTCATCTTCGACCATATTTCAAAGGCTTTGGATAAGGCAAACGAGCTTACAAATCCCGAGCAAACCCTTTCACTGAATGAATAAGAGGAAAGGAAATTTGATTTTTGCCTTTATGTGCATTGCGGCGGCTGTTCTGATGTTCGTCGATTGCCTTGTGGGGGCATCTTCCTTGGAGGCCGGCAAGGCTTTGCAGGCTTTGCTTTCGCCGTTCGGCATTTCGTTGCCGGGAGTGAGCCTTGCAAATGAAACGGAACGCTATATCGTTCTTTCTCTGAGGCTGCCGCGTGTTCTCTTTGCAGCCGTTTCGGGTGCAGGCTTGGCGGTTTGCGGCTTGGCTTTCCAATCCGTTTTCCGCAATCCTTTGTCCGACCCTTATATCTTGGGCGTCAGTTCGGGGGCTTCCCTCGGAGCGGCAACGGCAATCGTTCTCGGAGCGGAGGGTTTCGTCCTCGGAATAGGAATGAGTAGCTTTTTGGCGGCAATCATCACGGTGTTCGTCATCATCAGAATAGCTTCATACGGCAACAGGATACACACTTCGACCCTGCTTTTGGCGGGTATATCAATCAATTTCCTTATTTCATCGGTCATATCCTTGCTTGTGGTTTTGAATCGCGAGCAAATGACAAATATAATCTTCTGGACGATGGGAAGCCTTTCCTATGTAGATATGACCGATTTGGCGATGGTGGCGATATGTGTGGCAATCGGCATATTCACCGTGCTGTTCCATGCAAGGGATTTGAATGCTTTGTTGATAGATAACCAAACGGCACAAAGCCTTGGGGTGAATGTGGAACGCACAAAACGCATCATACTTCTGGTTTGCACCCTCATGGTCAGTGCAATCGTTTCTTGCAGCGGAGTAATCGGCTTTGTGGGCTTGGTTGTGCCTCACATGGTGAGGCTCGTCATCGGAGCGGACAATCGAAGGCTCGTTCCATTCTCTATCGTAGGGGGAATTATTTTCATGACTCTCGGGGATATTCTCTCGAAAGTAATCATTCCGCCTGCGGAAATACCTCCCGGAAGCATAACCGCCCTGATTGGAGCTCCGTTCTTCATATATCTGCTTTTCAATTCAAAGAAACAACTCAACAGATGATAGAAGTAAAAGGTTTGAACTATGCCGTGGGGGAGAGAAAGATACTTTCCGATATGTCTTTCGGCTTGGAGAGCGGTTGCTTCTGCGGAATAATCGGCAACAACGGTTCGGGAAAGACAACTTTGTTGCGATGTCTTACGAGAAATCACAATGTCGGAAAAGGGAAGATAAGAATTGCCGGCAGGGATATTTGTTCCTATTCTTTCAAAGACCTTGCGAAACAAACCGCCTTTGTTCCCCAGCGGACGGAACTTATGTTCGATTTCTCGGCTCATCAAATCGTTCTCATGGGACGCAAACCTTACCAAAAGCCCCTTTATTCCGACAGTTCGGAAGACCTGAAAACGGTCGAGATGGCGATGAAGCAAACCGACACATGGCACCTTCGTAATGCCAATGCGAGAAACCTGAGCGGCGGAGAGTTTCAGCGGATAATCATAGCGAGAGCCTTGGCTCAGCAAACGCCCATACTGATGTTGGACGAACCTGTCAGCAATTTGGATATACACCATCAATTCGAGATAATGTCGCTTCTGCAAAGCATCAATGCACAAGGCCGCAGCATATTGATTGTTCTGCATGATTTGAACCTCGCCATGCAGTATTGCAAGCAAATCCTGCTTATTCAAAACGGCAGGGTGGGAGCATACGGCGAAACAAAAGAGATATTGACGAAGGAAAACATAGAGAGATACTTCGATGTAAGGGCGGAAATCATAGAAAAACAAGGCCATCTGCTCACTTCGCACATCGTAATGACCCGTTCCGAAAAATCATTGTAAAAACTATAACCGCTCAAACGCCGTTCTGCTTCGGTGAAACGGCGGAATAATTTTTTCTTTCGGCGTTTTATTTTTGCAAAACGCCGTTTTGCTGTATGTCTGAGGAACAATGATTCGCCGTGGTGTGATTTCAGTGTGGTTTTATGGTGTTTCGATATGTTCGATTTGGAAAAATGGGGTGGTGAAAGGGTGAAAGAAATCGATGAAATGATAAATTTCGTCGAAAAATCGGCAAAATGGTTGCGATAAAAAAAGATTTGTTGTATATTTGCCTCCGAAACCGTCAGTCTATGACCGTTAGAAATAGAGTTAATTGATTTTCAGAAAGGAGAATTTATGAAAGCAGGAAAATTATTCGCAGGTGCATTGATGTTTTTTGCAGGGGTGTTGTTCTTTAACGGTGCTTACTCGCAGAATATGTACGAAGGAAGAACCCAATGGTTGAAGATGAGTGCCGAAGAACAAAAAGCGGCGTACCAAAAGGCGACAGGTGAGGACAAAATCAAGATTTGGAATGATAAGTTCGTGGAAACGGAGAACTTGGATTGGTCTGCGGCAGAGTTGAATCATATAAAAGAAATGAGGAAGTTCATTTTCGATAATATGGGAGACTTGTTCCTCGACGGTAAGAACAAAGAGAAAGCAATGGCTTCCTTTCAGGATTTCACGACGAAATGGATGAATGAGGGCAAAGAGAAGTTCAGATGGTCGAAAGAGTTGATGTTCCACATCGTTGCCGATACGGGTGTGTTGACAAACGAAATGCTGAAGCAACTCAGAGGATAGGTTTTTCGGCATCGGTTCACGGTTTCGGTACAGTCTCGTTCGGGGCTGTACTTTTTTTGTTCTGTTGTCGCCTGTGGCAAAAGTCATTGAAGCAAAGGCGTAATTCGTTTTTTTTTCGGAAATTTGCACTTTATTTGTGCTTGCGAGAATGATGGGAAATAAAAGAACGATTTACGGTTATGTTGCCGTGATTTTTTCGATGTTGTTTTGGGGCATCAGTTTTGTGTGGACGAAGCAGTTGCTTGCCGCTTCGTTTCCGGTTTTCTTTATACTGTTTGTCCGATTGGCGATTTCAGCTTTTGTATTGTTCTCTTTCTTTGCGTTGACAGGTAAGTTGGAGAAGGTAAAACGCAAGGACTTGCCGTCTTTTATTGCTTTGGCTTTCTTTGAACCCTTTATGTACTTCATAGGTGAGAATTTCAGCATGCTGTTTGTCGATGCGAGCTTTGCTTCCATAATGATTGCCACACTGCCTGTGGTAACCCCTATCGCTCTTTGGCTGTTTAACGGAGACAAAATAAGGGGAAATCTTATTATAGGAGTATTTCTGTCCGTTGTAGGCATTTGTCTTATGAGTATGAAGAGCGATATGAGTTTCTCGATTGATATAAGAGGAGTATTATTGCTGCTTTTGGCAGTCTTTTCGGCTGCGGGATACTCGGTTATGCTCTCTCGTCTGATTTCAAGCTACGGTCCTGTTACCATAACGAGCTATCAGAATTTAATAGGTGCGGTATTCTTTCTGCCGTGTTTCCTGTTGTTCGATTTGAAAGCCCTGCCATATGTGCAATGGTCTCATACTACTGTTGTCTCATTGCTCTTGCTGGCTTTGCTATGCTCTTCGGGTGCATTCATATTGTACGGCTACGGAGCGAAGCTTATTTCGATGATGAAGGTAAGCGTGTTCACGAATGCGATACCTGTCGTTACCATAATATTTGCCGTAAGCATGGGGCAGGAAACGCTCACTTGGCCAAAGGCTACGGGCATATTGATTGTTGTAGGAGGATTGGTATTGAGCCAATCGGTATTAGGTAAAAAAAGAAAGATATGAAGATAAATGTAGGTTTGGTGCAGATGAGCTGCGTCAAGGATAAGGAAAGCAACATCCGCAAGGCAGAGGAACAAATCCGCAAAGCGGCTGCAAAGGGTGCTAACATAGTTTGTTTGCAAGAGTTGTTTGCTTCTCTGTATTTTTGTGATGTGGAGGATTATGCCAATTTCGATTTGGCGGAACGCATTCCCGGCGAAACGACGGAACGCATGAGTGCCTTGGCAAAGGAATTGGGAGTAGTGATAGTGGCTTCGCTTTTCGAGAAAAGGGCGGAAGGATTGTATCATAATACCACAGCGGTTTTGGATGCCGACGGAACCTATCTCGGAAAGTATAGAAAAATGCACATTCCCGACGATCCGGGATACTATGAGAAGTTTTACTTCACGCCGGGCGATATGGGATACAAGGTTTTCAAGACCAAGTTTGCCACGATAGGCGTATTGATTTGCTGGGATCAATGGTATCCGGAAGCAAGCAGGATAAGCGCCCTCATGGGAGCCGACATATTATTCTATCCCACTGCAATCGGTTGGGCAACCGAGCAGGACGAGGCAACGAACAAGGAACAATACGAGGCTTGGCAGTGCATACAGCGTTCGCACGCCATTGCCAACGGTGTACACACCGTTTCGGTGAACAGGGTCGGAAGAGAGGGCGAGATGTTGTTCTGGGGCGGCAGTTTCGTTTCCAATCCTTTCGGAACGTTGCTTTACAAGGCTTCGCACACAGAGGAAGAGACGGCCGTGGTCGAGTTGGATCTGGCTTTGAGCGACCATTACCGTAAACACTGGCCGTATTTGAGGGATAGGAGAATAGACTCTTACGGAAGTATTTGCAAGAGATTTATTGACGAATAAGTTATTGAGGAAAGACGATGAAGACACCGAAAGATTTGGGATTTCGTTTCCCTGCGGAGTGGCACCGACACGACAGCACATGGTTGAGTTACCCGCATAACGAAAACTCATGGCCGGGAAAGATTGACAGTATCTTTCCGAGCTACAACCGTTTCATAGCAGAATTATCGAAAGGCGAGAGAGTGAACATAAACATCGAGGACGAGGCTTCAAGAGAGAGGGTGGAGGAAGAGTTGAGAAATTTGAAGGCAAACCTCTCCAATGTGTCGTTTCACTTTTTCAGAACAAACGATGCTTGGTGCAGAGACCATGGTCCAGCATTCGTCATCAAGGCAAACCAGAAGGCGATTGTGGATTGGGATTACAATGCTTGGGGAGGCAAGTACCCTTGCGAACAAGACAATCTCATTCCGGGCAGAATAGCAGAGGAGGCAGGCTTTGAGGTTTTCCGTCCGCATATAGTAATGGAGGGCGGCTCGATTGACGTGAACGGTAAAGGCAGTTTGCTTACCACCACGTCTTGTCTGTTGAACAAAAATCGCAATCCCCTGCTCACTCAGGCGGAAATAGAGGAGAAGTTGTGCCAATACTATAATGTCGATAATGTTATTTGGTTGGGCGATGGGATCGATGGGGACGATACGGACGGACACATTGACGATATGACGAGATTCGTGAACGAGGATACTGTCGTAACCGTTGTTGAAACCAATTCCCAAGACGAGAATTACTATGCCTTGCAGCAGAACCTCGCATTGTTGAACAAGGCTCGTTTGCAGGACGGCAAGCAACTGAATGTGGTGGAACTTCCAATGCCTTCACCTGTTATTTGGGACGATATGCGGTTACCGGCTTCGTATGCGAACTTCTATATCGCCAATGGCGTTGTCATCGTTCCTACTTACCGTTGCGATAATGATGAAAAGGCTCTTTGTATTTTGGAAAGCCTTTTTCCCGACAGGAGAATAGTGGGAATAGACTCCACGGACATAATCTGGGGACTTGGAAGTTTTCATTGTCTATCCCAGCAGGAGCCTTCATTAAGCGAATAAGTAAATTGAAAGAAACAAGATGAGAATAAAAAGAATATTGAGCGTCTTTGCACTCGGATTGATGACTTGGAGTGTGAATGCACAAAGCGATATAGTTAATTTAAGCGTTGCCATAAAATATGATTCCGTGCAGTCCTTGGACGGAAGATACTTTGCGGTCAAGTCGAACGGCAAATGGGGCGTTGTGAAAGACAACAACAGGATATTGGCTTGCGAGTACGATTACATAGATGCCCTTGGCGATGATGTGATAACGTTCGTTCAAAACGGAAAAGCGGGCTTTGCAGATGTTGATGGCAGGATTTTGGCGAAGGCTTCCTATCCTTTGGAACTTGAAACCTACACAGAGGACAAGACGCAGCTCAATCTGTTCGATAACGGCTCGTGTGTGGTTGTGGAAAACGGCAGATTGAAACTTATAAACAAAGAAAACCAAGTTCTTTTGGGCGACAGCCTTGAAATAGTTTCGAGAATAGGTGAGGCGGTCATCGTAAAGAAAAACGGTTTGTTCGGAATGGTCGATTCCAAAGGAGAAACGACTGTCGAACCGCAATACCAAGCCTTGGAAACCTTGGTTGCGGGGAAACTATATGCCTATCGGATTTATGGCAATGACGGTATTCCTGTTTACGGACTGTTGAATGCCGAGGGCAAGTACAAGACAAGACCTCAGTTCGTGGATTTTCTGACCATCAAAACCAAGAAGGGAATATTCGTCAAGGCTTATACTTCAGGCGGTTCGCAGGCTCTTTTTTCCGAAAACGGAGATTTGTTGATGCAACCTTTGTATCAGGTGATAGAACCTACGAATTACCCGAACTATTTCAACATCACCGAGAATACGAAGAAAGGAATACTCGGTGCGGACTACGTTGTGTATGTCGAACCAAAGTATGATGAGGTCGGAATAGTGATTAAGAAAGACACGTTCTTTGTTGCCACTTCCGGTTTGACTTCATACGTTTTGAATACCAAGAATCAGGTTCTCGTAGAGTTTGAAGGTATGATTTTGGATTTGATACAGGACAATCAAGGCGGTCTCAGCCTGCTTGTGGAACAGGATTTGTCTTACGGGTTGTACGGAAGCAACGGTAAATGGCTCATAGAACCTCAGTATGATGAGGTTATGGGAATAGTGGGAAACAATCTCTGCGTAAGGAAAGGCAAGAAATGGGGTGCGGTTGACTTTAAGAACAACATCGTAGTGGACTTCCGTTACGAGAAAGCCCGTTTATCCAATACGGGTGAACTGATTGCTTTTTATGATTACAAGAAAGGTTCCAAACTATTATGCGATGACGGCAAAATAATGGATTTTCCGAAATGCGAATCGGTCTTGGCATTCGGCAACTACATAGAATACAAAGTCGATAAGAAGAAAGAACGTCTCTATTCCACAGGTAACAAAATTCCTGCGGGCTTTCTCTCCATCGGTTCCGACAGAGACGGCATAATATGTGCAAAGACGGAGAAAGGATGGTCGTATTTCGATTCGAAGACTTTCAAATCCCTTACCGACAAAACCTTCGACGCTCTCGGTGGTTTTGTAAACGGCATAGCCTTTGCTGCAAAGGGAAATGCACTTTTGGTTTTGGATAAATCATACAACACACTGCAAAAACTCGAATTGCCGAAGGATGTGAACATATCCGCAATCGTTCCAGTATTGACCGTATTTCGTAGTGCGGGAAAGGATTACTGCACGGTAACAGACGCAAGCACAGGAAAAACAGGAGTAATAACAATCAACAAATAAAAAACGAATATCATGAAGAAGTTATCGACAGGAGCGGCATTGCTGCTTTGCGTTGCATTCGCAACATCAAATCTTTTTGCACAGGAATACAAATCCTACACCTTGGACAAGGTGCCTTTCGACCTTAAAGGCGTTTATTATTCTCTTCCTCAAACGGAGTTGGTTTTTGATGTTACGGTCGAGAAAACCACGGAATACAAAGGCTGTTACGCAGACTATTCCTACATGTTGGGACTTAGGAACATTATCATCAAAGACGGCGTAAACTATCGCATAAAGGACATAAAGCTAAGTCCCCGTGCCGTTGCAGACAGCCGTTATACCTATTTTCTTGCAACAAATGGTAATGTGGAAGTGCAAATCGGAGAAACAGGAACTCTTTTGAGCATAAACAAAACCGTAGAGAAGCCTCATGATTGCAAGCATAATCGTTGTACCGACCGCAAGAGAAGACCGAATCGCCAAAACGATACACTCTTTCAGCCGAAGCCTACATTCGAACAGCGTATGCTCTCGCTCGGAATGCTTGAAGCCATGCCGGGTTTGACACCGGAGAAAGCCGTGAAGCAAATAGAAAAGTTGAGAGAAAGACAAGTGGATATTCTTTCGGGCAGTGTCGATGGCACCTATATGAATACGACAGTGGAATACATGTATAAGCAATTGGATGCCATGATAGACTCATACGTATCCCTCTTCACGGGAGAGAGAGTAAGCGAAGAATTGCATTATACCTTTTCCGTCATACCGCAAAAGCCGCTCATAGTCGAGCAGGACTTATTGGTGGGAATATTCAAGTTCTCCGAACAGGAAGGAGCAAAACCCCTGTCTTACAAAGGCGATATGCCTACCATCATAGCGAACCTTCACAGCCTTAACACAACAAAAGAATACACCAAAATAGAGGCTCAGAAAGAAAAAGACGAAAAACTGCAACGCACCATCGAGAAAAAAGGTGTGGGAGTTTATTATTGCATACCTGAACAAGTTGAAGTATCGGTATCATACGGCGAAAAAACATTGATGAAAACGCTTGAAATATCTCAATTCGGTCAAGTATCCTATATGCTTGCCTCACCATCGCAACTAATCTTCGATTCCGCAACAGGAGCATTGAAATACATGGGTAAATAAGTCTTCATATCTATTCATGATGAAAGCGAACCGATTTCAGCAAGAAATGAGGTTCGCTCTTTTTGTTTAATCCTGAACCCAACCGATAAAATATAACGACCCGAGGGAACATGAGACTTGAGTTCAACTCATAAATGCAATTTTTGGAGAGGGAAAAGAAAAATAAAACTCGAACGAGAACCCCCTTTCTCTATTTTAATCTGAAAATACGGTGTTTGTCCTTATACTTTGTAATATGGAAATTATAAAGTGTGCCACCATGGTAGAATCTGAGTTCAACTCATAAATGCAACTTTAGGAGATAGGGGAGAGAGGCAAAATAAAACTCAAACAAGAGAGTGGAAAAACCCTTCCTGTTCGAGTCTGAAAAATGACTGTCTTTGCTCTTACCAAATACTGCAAAATATAAGTCATCTAACCAAGGAGCAAAGGTTCACAATTTTCGTGATGAAACAACAAGGTTTCAGGAATAATCAAATCGCAAACGTTATCGGCAAAGATAAATCTGTGATTAGGCTGAAATTGCCGATGGTAAGGTTTACTCCTTATCGCAAAAATTTGCGTAGGGCAGAATGAAATTGCCGAAAGTTCCGGCTAATTCGACAAATGTGTTTGATTTTCATTTATTCGCCTGTGCTATTGTCGAATTGGCAAAACAAGAATATATACATCATTATTTCCTTAATAAGGAAACAAGAGTATGAAAAGAGAATTTCGACGGAATTTTTTCGTGTTTTGAGGTGATTTTCGTGCAAAACGGCACTTTCAAAATGATAAGAAGATTGCCTCGAATGAAAACACGGCGTTTTTTCGCAAGAAAACGAAGTCTTTTGACTCGAAAGACTTCGTTTTAGCACTGCTAACTCTTCGTTTTCTTGAAAAAAGACGGCGTTTTTCGACCGTCAAAACGCCGTCTTTTTCCGGTCGGTTTTCGATATGTTTGCAAGGTGTTGAAATACAATCTTTTGCTAAACCCTCAAATACTCGAAAAATTTCGAGTAAACTCCCTCCGGCGGAAAATTCGTGAGCTATGAAGTTAAAGGAATTGAAAATCGTTAATTTAGAGTAATTGTAAAGAAGGTGAA
>OCLL01000059.1_pt1 | contig 28167 bp, 27 predicted proteins | sample 1538931 | NCBI WGS metagenome assembly OCLL01 (sample SAMN03418270, study PRJEB22391) | human gut metagenome | biome: human-gut; feature: organic feature; material: feces | host: Homo sapiens | place: Tanzania | collected 2013-01 | reverse complement strand
AGCTGTTCCTTCATCTGTATAGGTTGTTGACAACCTGACGGAAGCGGAGCGTTTGGGCAGCATTATAGAGAAATTCACATCCGACAAAATCAATCTCAGCTCAAAACCTGTGTTTGACGGTGCGGGAAACCTCTTGCATCCTGCTCTCGACAATCACACTGTTGGAATGATGTTTGAGGAACTTTTAAGACGCTTCAATGAGGAGAACAACGTGACAGAGGCCGGTGAGCATTTTACGCCAAGAGACTACGTAAAACTCCTTGCCGACCTTGCCGTTCTTCCTGTTGCAGACAAAATTAAAGCTACAACATACAGCGTGTATGACGGTGCTTGTGGTACAGGTGGAATCCTCACCATTGCTCAGGAACGCATCAAGCAGATAGGAAAAGAACGAGGGAAAAATGTCGCCATCAACATCTATGGACAAGAATTGTTGCCCGACACTTACGCCACATGCAAGGCAGACCTTATGATTTCGGGACATATCAAGTTGTTCCAATATAACTATGCTGGTGAAGAAAGAGAGTATATCGCTTTTGACTCCACAGTATCTCGTGATGGACACGCTGGCGAGACATACGATTTCTGCATATCAAATCCTCCTTTCGGAACTCCTTGGAAAGAGGATTTGAAGAAACGTGGATTAAAAGAGACGGAAAAGGCGAAGTTCACGGATTCTCGCTTTAACATCGCCATAGGCAATGGCGAGAACCGCAAGGAGATTACTTTCTTGCCCGACATCAGCGACTGCCAGATGCTCTTCCTTGCCAATAACCTCAGCCGAATGGTGGATGACACGGAACTGGGTACAAGAATCGTTGAGGTACATAATGGCTCTTCGCTTTTTACAGGTAATGCAGGAAGCGGTGCAAGCAACTTGCGCCAACACATCATCGAGAATGATATGCTGGAGGCTATCATCGCCATGCCCGAAAACGACTTCTACAATACAGGTATCGGCACATATATCTGGATTGTAACCAACCGCAAGGAAGAACGCCGCAAGGGATACGTGCAACTCATTGACGCCACCGCCATTAAGTCGCCACTGCGTAAGAACCTTGGCAAGAAAAACTGCGAGACGAACGAGGCAGACCGCAATGAAATCGTCAGAACGTTGCTTGACTTCAAAGAAACAAAAACAAGCAAGATTTTCCCGAACAAGGAATTCGGCTATTACAGCGTGACTGTGGAGCGACCTTTGCGTCTTGTTTATGATAATCTTGACAAGATTGTACTGCCCGACTTAAAGAACAAGGGCGATGTAGAACTGTTACAACGAGTAGTTGACGCATGGAAAGAGAACTTGGGTGGTCATACAGTTGGCGATTTCGCCTTGTTCCTGATGTTGGAGCAAATGAAAGTGAAAGTGCCTGCATCAAAGGTGAAATTAGTGCGTCAGTATCTCGGCAAGCATAACGAGAAGGCAGACATTTGTTTTACCAAGCCGACAAAGCGAGACTCTCCTGTTGAGACAGACCCCTCGTTGCGTGACACGGAACAAGTGCCATTGCTCTACCCCGGAGGCATTGATGCTTTCATGGAAAAGGAAGTGCTGCCGTATGCGCCAGATGCGTTCTACAATGCTGATGATGTGGTTGTCGGTTATGAACTTTCTTTTACCAAGTACTTTTACAAACCTGTTGAACTGCGTTCCATTGCCGATATTACAACCGACATCAACGGCATTGAGGGCAGACTGCAAGGTGTGCTCAAAGATATTTTGGATGTCTAACCGCTAATGATATTTGTGCATGAAAAGATACGAATCATATAAGAACAGCGGTGTAGGGTGGATTGGAGAGATTCCGAGTCATTGGAAAGTTGAAAGATTACAATCTGTGGCTTCTTGCAATGATGAATGTCTTTCAGAAAGTACTCTACATAACCAAGAAATTGAATATGTTGAAATTGGAAATGTTGATAATGTAAATGGCATTAGACTTACGGAGAAAATGCTATTTGCAGATGCGCCATCTCGGGCAAGAAGAATTACGAAAATAGGAGACATAATAGTTTCTACAGTTAGAACATATTTGAAAGCAATTGCTGTAATCGAACGTGATGACTTAATCGTATCAACAGGTTTCGCTGTAATTAGACCAAATCACATCAATAACAAGTTTATTCAAATAGCGATGCTTTCTGATTATTTTATAAACTCAATTGTGACAAATTCTTATGGAGTAAATTATCCAGCTATCACGGCAAATAAACTGATAAAGTTATATATCCCCATTCCTCCACATTCCGAGCAGCAAGCTATAGTCGATTATCTGAAAGATAAAACCCTTAAAATTGAACAATATGTTTCCGCAAGAGAGAGAGAGAGAGAGCTGCTTAGCAGTTTAAAGCAGTCTGAGATTGCAAATGTTGTTACTAAAGGATTGAACCCGAATGTTCGTATGAAAGATTCGGGCATACCTTGGATTGGTATGATTCCTGAGCATTGGGAGACAAGAACGTTGTCCCAAATGGCAAGAGTGCATTTTATTTCAAATAAAAATGTGCATCACCAAAACCTTCTGTCACTCAGTTATGGCAAAATTGTTTGCAAAGATATAAACACGACCGAAGGACTTCTTCCTGCCTCATTTGACAATTACCAAATTGTCGAAGATGGGAATATCGTTCTGCGCTTAACAGATTTGCAAAATGACCATAAAAGTTTACGAGTTGGACTTTCTACACAAGAGGGAATAATCACATCAGCATACTTAGCAATAGAAGCCTTTACTGGAATTTTACCTAAGTATTTATATTTCCTTCTTCATAGCATAGATGTAAAAAAGGTATTCTACAGCATGGGAAATGGGTTGAGACAGAGTTTGAACTGGACTGAACTACGAAAATTAAAATGCATAGTTCCACCCATTCTTGAGCAGCAAGCCATTGTCAATTACATAGAAGCCAAGTTGTCAAAAATTGACAGTTGCATGGCAGACCTCCAAGCGGAGATAGACTATCTCAAGGAGTTCAAGCAACGCTTGATAAGTGATGTCGTAACAGGACAGATATGCGTGGCAGAGCCACAGAAAGGATAAAAGCAATGAGCAATAAAGAACAGCAAGACAGAGCAATGTTTGTATCGTTCTGTATAGAGCAATACGCCAAGGCCAAGAATATGAACACAGAGGATGTGGTGGATTTGTTCGAGCAATATGGCATTTCAGAGCACTTTTGCGAATTCTACGACGTGCTCCATACACAAGGCGGACAGTGGTTGGTTGAAGAAATTGACGAAATGATAAACAGAAGGAAGAAATGAGCAAAGTATATCATGGAAGTATCGAGGAAGTGATGTGTCCGGAAATACGTCAGCCAAGCCATTCTCTCGACTATGGCTCCGGCTTCTACACAACAACCTCTTACGAACAGGCTAAGAGATGGGTAGAGCGAAGAATAAAAGACAAAGGAGTGTCTGTCGGCTATGTAAATGTCTATGAGCTGGATGACGAAGCAATAAAGGATATGAAATCGCTCTTCTTCAAGAAACCAACAGAAGAATGGGTGAATTTTGTGATGAGAAACCGTACAGATAGGGACTTCAACCATGACTATGACATTGTGTATGGACCTGTGGCAGACGATAGTGTTTATACTCAGTTTATGCTCTATGAGGGCGGCATCATCAGTATGCCGACCCTCATTCAAGAATTAAAGACGTATAAATTGGTTGACCAGTATCTTTTCCATACAGAGAAGGCACTGCAAGCCATTAAATTTGTTGAATCAATAAAAACAGAATTATGAGCGCAAAAGTAACACAAGAAAACCTGTATATGTTTTTGCCATTAAAAATTGGGTGGCTCGCTCCTTGGCTCTCGGAAGACAATGGCATAAGTCTTACGGAAGCAATCAACCGTATATATCGCTCAAAACTCTATAAGAAGCTATCCACCGCAAGCACCCAATACTGGCACTTGGGACCTGTGGACTTATACAATGAGCTGAAGAAAGAATTTTAAACAGAAGAAGTTATGCCAACAGACATATCAGAGAAAGAACTTGAAACAATACTCGTCAGTCATCTTCGTGACCAACAAGGTTATGAGGAAGGCATGTCCAGCGACTACAACAAGGAGTATGGACTGGACACAGAACGAGTGAAACGATTTATCCTCTCCACCCAAAAAGAAAAAGTGGAGAACACAGCGTGTTTCGCTTCTCCTACTGAAGAGCGCAAGTTTTTCAGCAGGCTCAGTGCTGCCCTAAGCAAGCGTGGCGTGACGGATGTGTTGCGCAAGGGGTTCAAGTACATATCCGAGATATTTGATATGTATTATCCCACTCCATCGGCACTCAACCCAACTGCACAGCAATATTACGACAAGAACATATTCTGTGTTACCCGACAACTCTATTATAGTAAGGAAAAGACGGACAGCATCGACGTATATGTATCGCTTAATGGTCTGCCCGTCATGACAATGGAACTGAAGAACCATTATACAGGGCAGACTGTGGAGAATGCCATCAAGCAATACAAGGAAGACCGAGACCCTAAAGCAGACCCAACAGCACTTATTTTGCAGAAACGCCGCTGTACCGTACACTTTGCCGTGGACGATGACGACATTATGATGTGTACCGAGTTGAAAGGAAATGCCTCTTGGTTTCTGCCTTTCAACAAAGGAGTGAATGGCGGTGCAGGAAATCCTGTCAATCCGAATGGAGTACGCACAGCCTACCTGTGGGAGGATATTCTCGGCAAGTACTCACTCTCTGATATATTGGAAAACTATGCCCAAATAACATTCAAGGAGAAAGAGGTAAAGAACAAGAAGACAGGCAAAAAGGAAAAGAAAACGGTAGAGAGCATCATCTGGCCTCGCAACCATCAGCTTGACTGCGTGCGTCAACTTCTCAAAGCCACACGTGAGGGCGGTGTTGGGCAGAAGTTCCTTATCCAACATTCGGCAGGTAGCGGCAAGAGCAACTCCATCACGTGGCTTGCGTACCAACTTGTGGGACTGCTTGACGGCACAACACCTATCTTGGACACTGTGATTGTCGTGACCGACCGTGTAAACCTCGATACTCAGATTCGTGACAACATCAACTCTTTCAAGCGGTTGTCAAATCTCGTGGATTGGGCGGACTCTTCACAGACATTGAAAGATGCCTTACAAGACGGCAAGAAGATAATCATCACTATAGTGCATAAGTTTCCGTACATACTCGAAGCGATAGGCTCGGAATTGAAGAACAAGCATTTCGGCATCATCATCGATGAGGCACACAGCAGTCAGAACGGCTCACTGTCTGCCAAAATGAACATTGCACTGTCGGGAAATGTCGCTAAAGACGAGGAAGACCTTGAAGACAAACTCAACGCAATAATCGAGGGTCGCAAGATGGTGAAGAATGCTAACTACTACGCATTCACGGCAACACCAAAGCCTAAGACTCTGCAAATGTTCGGTACCCCCTGTCCACAGCCAGACGGCAAGGTGCAACATCTGCCGTTTCATGAATACACAATGAAGCAAGCCATAGAAGAAGGTTTTATTATGGATGTGTTGAAGAACTATACCACATACGCCAGCTTCTACAAGGTAATAAAGACTGTAAAGGGCGACCCGGAGTTTGACCAAAAGGAGGCACAGAAGAAAATCCGTGCGTATGTGGAAAGCCGTCCCGAGACGATAAGGCAGAAAGCAGCAATCATCGTCAACCATTTCCACACGGCTGTATTGGACAAAGGGAAAATCGGTGGACAGGCAAGGGCGATGGTAGTGACCAGCAGCATATTGAGGGCAATCAGTTTTTACTATGAGATAGAGACTTTGTTGAAGGAACGCAAAAGTCCGTACAGGGCGATTGTTGCATTTTCAGGCAGTAAGGAATACAATGGCAAGCAGGTGTCCGAAGCCGACATCAATGGTTTCTCTTCAAAGGATATTGAGGAGAACATGGGTGAAGACCCATACAGAATATTGGTAGTTGCCGACAAGTTTCAGACTGGCTATGATCAACCACTACTGCATTCGATGTACGTTGACAAGGAACTTTCTGATGTTGCGGCTGTGCAAACCCTGTCACGCTTGAACCGTTGCCATCCGCTGAAAAGAGATACATTCGTACTCGACTTCTACAACGATACGGACAAGATACAGAAATCGTTCCAACGGTTCTACAAGACAACAATTCTGTCGGATGAAGCCGATCCAAATAAGCTCAATGACCAAACTGACGAGATAGAGAAATACAAAATCTATACAGAGGAAGAGGTTCGTGACTTGAACATTAAATATTGGAGTGGCGTGGAGCGTGAGCAGCTTGACCCGATTATAAACAGGTCGGTGGAGCGTTTCAAAACACTTGACGAGAACTCGCAAATCAAGTGCAAGAGCTGCATAAAAGGATTCTTGCGCTATTATCCGTTCATTGCAGCCGTAACCCCATATTGCAGCAAGGAATGGGAAATGCTCAACACCTATTATATGTTGTTGGTGCATAAACTGCCGAAACTTAAAGGCGAGGATTTTACAGACGGATTGGAGGAGTGCATTGACCTTGACCAACTGCAAGTAACGAAAATGAGCGAGCGTAAGATAGAGTTGGAGAACAAGGACACGGAGGTTGACCCTATGCCAATGGGAACAGGCAAAGGAGGCAAGAAAGAGCCGGAAATGGCTAAACTTAGTGACATCCTTGAACAATTCAACGATATTCACTGGCAAAACATTGAAGCTGTGAAAGTTCAGATAGACAGTCTTCCGGACCGCTTGCAAGCTGACCGGAACTTTGTCAATGCAGCGAAGAACAGCAACAAGGAGACCGCACAAAAGCAAGGCTTTACTTCCATGATGGGTATTGTTATCAAAATGATGAGTGAAAGTACCGAGTTCTGTCGTCAATATCTTGACAACAAGAACTTCCAAAATGCCATCAATGAAAGGGTTTTCCAACAAGTGTACAGCAAAGTATCACAAGGATAATTATAAGTTGGAACTCTGAGGTAAACTTGCAAATGCAATTTATCGGTCGGTTAATCTGTTGCTTTCGTAAAGTTGGCGAAAGAGTATTCATTGGGAAGTAATGAAGCAGAGTTTTTCAGAGTGTCTTTGCATGGTGTAAAGAGCCGATAGTGGTATTGTATTTGAGGCAGTAATTGCTTCGATAATCGGTTCCTTGTCGATGTTATGTTTTTATGTATCTTTGCAGGGTAAATTTTGATTGTCATGAAAAAGTTTTGGATTTTGTTTTTGGTGTTTTCGGGTTTTAATGCGATGGCTCAGAGGGTGGAGTTTTGGAGCGGGGTTTTGCAAACGGGAGTTATGGATTTGCCGATTACGCTTGAGGTGAGGTTCGCAACGGATACGGTGGCGTTCATGGGGTCGCCGGCTCAGACGGAGGAGGTGTTCGAGGCTGATAAGGTGAGGTTGAGAAATGATTCGTTGCTTTTGTCGGTGAGTTCGATGGGTGCCAAGGTTGTTTTCCGTGGAGGTTTCAGCGAGACGGGGGACAGTGTGTGCGGGATTTTCTCGCAAGGTGGTGCAAAATTGCCTTTGTGTTTGGTAAAGGGTGCAAAGGCAGGTGTCGTGAAGCGTCCTCAGACACCGGAGGAAACGGAGGATTATATTTGTGAGGAGGTGAGTTTCACTGTGAAAGGGGTTGATTACGTATTCAACGGGACGTTGTCGTATCCGAAAAAGGGGGAGAAGTTCCCGGGAATTGTGCTTATCTCGGGTTCTGGTTTGCAGAATAGAGATGAGGAGGTGTTTCAGCATAAGCCTTTTGCAGTGATTGCGGATTATATGACGAGGAACGGTTTTGCAGTTTTGCGATTTGATGACAGGGGGTATGGTGCAGAGAATGCAAAGGAGTTGCTCGATACGGCGACAACGCTTGATTTCGTGAATGATGTGATGGCGGCTGTGGATTTGATGGCTTCGCATCCTAAGGTGGATAAGAGGAAAATCGGGTTGGTCGGTCATAGTGAGGGCGGTGTGATTGCTCCTATTGTGGCGTGCGAGAGAGGGGATATTGTATTTGTCGTTATGCTCGCCGGAACGGGTGTCAGCGGTTTGGATGTGTTGATAGAGCAGAACAGGGCTGTTCTCGGAGCAATGGGTTATGGCAAAGAGGTTATAGAGGAGAATATAGAGAAGTTGAAAAGAAGAGATACGGCTTCCGGCTTGCAGACTGCTTGGATGAGGTGCTTTCTGGATTTGAATCCGGAAGTGTATTTAAGTAAGTTGAAAGTGCCGGTCTTGGCTTTGAATGGTGAGAGGGATTTGCAGGTGTCGGCTTCTCAAAATCTTCCGGCTATCGAAAGGGCGTTGAAAAAGGCGGGGAACAAGCATTTCAAGGTAATGACTTTACCGGATTTGAATCATTTGTTCCAGCATTGCAAGACGGGTTTGCCTAATGAGTATTTTTACATAGAGGAGACCATCTCGCCCGAGGTTTTGACATTGATGAGAGACTTCATAAAGGAGTATGTTTTTTGAATTTCTGTTCCCGAGGCGTTGTGTCTTTTGCAACAGGGTTTTGGCAAAGGGTGAGAAGGATTTGTGCGTTCGGTGTGTTTGGAAACTCGGGGTTAATCTTGTGCCTCTCGCTAAATTTGCGGATAGGGTTGGAAGTTTGAATGTGGAGAATTATGATGTATTCATGGATTTCAAGTTTTGCAGAACGGCTTTGGAGAAATTCAAGTATGGAGGTCGGCTTTATTATGGAAGAGTGCTTGCGAAGTTGTGGGTAAAACGATTGAAGAGGTTCGAGTGGGCAAGGAATGCGGATTGGATTATTCCTGTTCCCATGAGCAGGTGGGAGCTTTTGTCAAGAGGGTTCAATCAGAATGAGTTCTTAGGTGGCGTTTTGTCAAAAGATTTGGGCGTTCCGCTATGTCGAAAGGCTGTCGTGGCGAAACGAAAGAGGACTTCGCAGGTGGAGAGTAGGGACAGGTGGGAGAATATCAAAGGTGCTTTTGCATTGAACGAGAAGATGAGAGAGCAACTCAAGGGCAAGAGGGTGATTGTCATAGATGATGTAATCACAAGTTCCGCCACCGTGAATGAGTTGTTAGGTGTGTTGCGTGGTATAGAGGATTTGAGGGTGTCGTTGGCTTTTCTGTCGATGGGATCTAAATTCTGAGGACTTTTTCCACACCGTCTATGGCTTCCAATTTTTCTATAAGTTTGTTCAGATTGTCGGCATCGGAAATGTAAACCATCAACCTGCCTTGCACAATGCCTTCGCTACTTTCCATTGCAAGACCGCGGATATTTATATTCCATACTTCGGAGATTACTCGGGTAATATCCTGCAAGAGACCTTTTCTGTCTATGCCCACGATTTTAATTCCTGCAAGGAAAGTGATTTTTTCGTTCTCCCGCCACTTTGCTTTGATGATGCGATTGCCGTATTTGCTCATCTCGTCTATCGCTTGGCGGCAGTTGGAACGGTGAACCTCTATGCAGTCTTCCTGTATAAGTCCGACAATGTCGTCTCCCGGCAACGGGTTACAGCAACTCGCCGTTTTGTATGGCAGTTTATCGGCATCTTTTCCTATGAGGATTTGTTCGGGATTTTCCTTGACCTGTTCTGAAATTTCTTCGCGGAGGGTTTCTTCCTGATTGTTTTTCTTTTTCGGAGTGAACGGATTGCGGAGAAAAAACCATACGGAGTTCTTTTCAGGTTTGGCAAAACAGCGTCGCACTTCTTCTTCGCCGATTTGTTTGTCATAGACGGAGTATAGAAAATCCGTCATATTTGCCTGCTTCGAGAACTGTCTCATGCGTTCGATGTTGCCTTCCGTGTATTCGATATGAAGAGAGGTAAAGAGTTCTTTAAGTTTCTCGGTGCCGGCGGCACGGTAGCCGTTGCGGTATTCCCTTATGTATTTCTTTATCTCCGTGGAAGCCTTGGAGGTTTTGACGAATTGCAACCATTCTTCCTTGGGGTGAACAATCTTGGAGGTTATTATTTCGACCTGATCGCTTGCTCTCAATCGATAATTCACGGATACAACCCGATAGTTGACCTTGGCTCCCATGCAACGATTTCCGAGATCTGTGTGGACGTTATATGCAAAATCCAAAACGGTTGCACCGACGGGCAGATTGACAGGTTTGCCTTTCGGGGTGAAAACGGTTATTTGGTCGGTGATGACATCCAACTTGAAATCGTTGACAAAATCCACGGCATTAGAGGATTCGTTGTCCAAGAGTTCCCGAACCTGAGAAAGCCATACGTCGAGTTTATCGTCCAATTCACCCTCCTGTACTTCCTTATATTTGTAATGTGCAGCCAAACCCTTTTCCGCAACTTCGTCCATTCTCTTGCTTCTTATCTGTACCTCCACCCATTTGCCCTGATTGCTCATTACGGTACAATGAAGTGCTTCGTAACCGTTGCTTTTGGGATTGGTAAGCCAATCTCTGAACCTGCCCAAACGCTGTTGGTACATGGAAGAGATTATCGAGTAAACGGCAAAGCAGCTTTCCTTTTCGACCTCTTGCGGAACGTCCAATATGATACGTATGGCGAAGATGTCGTAAATCTCTTCAAACTTGACGCCTTTCTTTTCTATTTTGCCGAGAATGGATGTGATGGATTTTACTCTGCCGGAGACGGTGAATTTATAGCCTTTCTCCGTCAGTTTCTGTTTTATGGGTTCGGCGAATTTATGTATAAACTCGTTACGTTCCTGCTCGGTGTCCTTCAATCGGGAATTGATTTCGTTGTATGCCTTGGGGTTGATGTATTTTGTGGCGAGGTCTTCCAGCTCGCTTTTTATCTTGTATAGTCCGAGACGGTGAGCCAACGGCACATAGAGTTGCTGGGTTTCGGAAGCGATTTTGAGTTGTTTGTTCTCAGGCATGCTTTCCAATGTTCGCATATTATGAAGCCTGTCGCAGAGTTTCAGAAGGATTACTCTCACGTCATCGCCCATGGCTGTCAGCAACTTCTTGAAATTCTCGCTCTGTATCGAGTTGGTAGCATAGTCGAAAACGCCGTCAATCTTGGTAAGCCCGTCGATAATCTGGGCAACCTTGGCATCGAAAATATGTTCTATATCTTCCAAAGTATATTCCGTATCCTCGACAACATCATGCAAAAGGGCGCAAACAACCGCTGTCGCACCCAAACCCAAATCCTCGGCAGCAATTCTTGCAACCTCCAAGGGGTGATAAATATATGGTTCTCCTGTTTTGCGTCTCACCATGGAGTGTGCGTTCATTGCAACGGTAAAGGCTTTTCGTATCTGCCGTTTTTCATCATTGCTTGCACTGTCCGACACAACTCTCATTATGTGTTTGTATCTCCTAAGGATTTCCGTCCTTTCCGCTTTCTCGTCTATTACATACATATCAAATCCTCCTGCCTGCAAAAAAATCTTTCAATATCTTGGAACATTCATCTTCCAATACCCCGCCGGTAATCTTTGTTTGCGGGTGATAAATCAAACTTCCGACATGAGATGCTCCCCGTTTGGGGTCGGCTGCTCCGAATACCACCCGTCCTATCTGCGACCAGTACAAAGCCCCTGCACACATGACGCAAGGTTCCAAGGTAACATAGAGAGTGCAATCCTGCAAATATCTGCTTCCGAAGTAATCTGTTGCACATGTAATCAACTGCATTTCCGTGTGAGCGGTGGGATCGTTCAGTCTCATAACCATATTATGCCCTTTTGCTATGATTTTATCCGAGCAGACAATGACACCGCCAACCGGAACTTCGCCCTCGCTCAATGCCGCTTCTGCTTCTGTCAATGCAATACGCATAAAATACTCGTCATCGTATTCCAAAATACCCATGTTCGGTTTTTGTTTTTTCGAGAAGCAAAGGTAAGAAAAAAACAAAGAACCGAACTGCTTGGGAAAGTACGTTTTGACGGGAATGGAAAAGAAAGGGACGAAGATGCTTTCGTATTATCGGAAACAGAAATTTAGATTGAATGCAACGAATTGATTTATACGGCAATGAAATCCTTCTTTGCAAATTATTCTTCTTCAAAAGGCTTTGTGTCAACGAAAAAGTGTATATTCGCAACCTGATTCATAAAAGCACAGAATACTATGAGTAATGTAGTAAGCAGAGGAAGAATTTCTCAAATCATCGGAGCGGTGATTGATGTGAGTTTTCCGGCAGAACAGACTTTGCCGAATATATATGACGCACTCAGAGTCAGAAAACATGATGGCAGTGAGTTGATTTTGGAGTGCCAACAAGATATTGGCGAAAACACGGTCAGAACAATCGCAATGGATTCCACGGACGGTCTTCAAAGAGGCTTGGAGGTCGAAAACCTCGGCAAGCCGATTTCCATGCCGGTTGGTGAAGATATAAACGGTCGTTTATTCAATGTAATCGGTCAGACAATCGATGGAATCAAGCCTGTAAAGGGCGAAAAATCCTATCCGATACACAGGGAACCGCCTAAATTCGAGAATTTGTCTTCTTCGACAGAAATCTTATACACAGGCGTAAAAGTCATCGACCTGATTGAACCGTATGCAAAAGGAGGTAAAATCGGTCTTTTCGGCGGAGCCGGAGTAGGTAAGACTGTTTTCATTCAGGAGATGATAAACAACATAGCCAAACAGTATTCGGGACAATCCGTTTTTGCAGGTGTCGGAGAAAGAACCCGTGAAGGAAACGACCTTTTGAGAGAAATGATAGAGAGCGGGGTTATTTCGTATGGCGAAGAGTTTAAAGAAGACATGTTGAAAGGCGGTTGGGATTTGTCGAAAGTAGATACGCAAGCATTGAAAGACAGTAAATGTACACTGGTATTCGGACAGATGAACGAGCCGCCGGGAGCAAGAGCGAGAGTTGCTCTATCGGGATTGACCGTTGCCGAATATTACAGAGACGGAGACGAAAACACGGGCGGAAAAGACATATTGCTGTTCATCGACAACATATTCCGTTTCACCCAAGCGGGAAGTGAAGTATCCGCATTGCTCGGACGTATGCCTTCTGCCGTGGGTTATCAACCGACATTGGCTTCCGAAATGGGTGTCATGCAGGAAAGAATTACATCGACGAACCGCGGTTCCATTACATCCGTTCAAGCGGTATATGTACCGGCGGACGACCTTACCGACCCTGCACCGGCAACAACCTTTGCTCACCTTGACGCTCAAACGGTGTTGAGCAGAAAAATCTCCGAGCTTGGTATATATCCTGCCGTTGACCCTTTGGAATCCAATTCCAGAATTTTGACGCCTGATATCGTAGGAGAAGAACACTACAACACCGCACAAAGAGTGAAAGCCTTGCTTCAAAGATATACCGAATTGCAAGATATAATAGCCATCTTGGGTATGGAAGAATTATCCGAAGAGGACAAATTGGTCGTTGCAAGAGCAAGACGTGTACAACGTTTTCTTTCGCAACCGTTCCATGTAGCCGAACAATTCACAGGCATTCCGGGAGCTTTCGTTTCAATAGAGGATACGATAAAAGGCTTTAACATGATAATGGACGGAGAAGTCGATCAATACCCAGAGGCAGCCTTTATGTTGGTAGGAACAATCGAAGAAGCCATAGAAAAAGGCAAAAAACTCATTGCGCAAGCTAATAAGGAATAACATGAAACTGAATATCATAACACCGGAAGATGTTTTGTACGAAGGGGAAGTGAAATCCGTACGATTACAAGGTACGGACGGTAAGTTTCAGATTTTGAACAACCATGCACCAATCATATCCGCCCTTTCAAAAGGACAGATACGGATAACCGATTCCGAAGACAAGGAAATCACTTTCGATATCAACGGAGGCTTGGTTGAAATGTCTAAGAACAAGATTCAGATTTTGGCTCAATAGACTTCGGCTCGGCAAAGTATTTGAGGCAATCCTCACAAAGGCATTCGCTCCAGCGGGAACGAATGCTTTTTTTTGCCTCTTCGCTTAGCACATATTTGGTACAAAAACAAGTTACGTCGTGTTTGCAAATAAAGCCCTTTCCACAGCGCGGGCATTTTACTTCTCTCATGATTTGTTCAATTTATTCTCTTGTATCAATTTGTATATTTTGGTTTTGCCTATGTCGAGCTTCTCCGCGACAAGCCGCACCTTGTTATCGTATTTCTGCAAGAAGTGTTTGATTATCATCGTTTCATATTCCTCCAATGTGCGTTCCACTTCGAGAAAATCTTTTTCATCTCTGGCAACTTCGTGTCGCAAAGTCAAATCCTCCGGTCTTATCACATTATTTTCGCTTAAAACAACAGCCAACTCCATCATCGCTTTCAATTCTCTGATGTTTCCCGGAAAAGAGTAACGCAACAAGACCTCCTTCGCTTCCTTGCTCAAAGTACATATAGCCTTCTTGCTTTTGCTGCAATACCCTTTGATGAAATGATTTGCAAGCAGTAATATGTCATCACCTCTTTCGGACAACTTCGGGAGATTTATCGATAAGCCCATCAGTCTGTAAAAAAGATCCTCCCTGAATCTCTCCTGCTCGATCAACTTCTGCATATCGACATGCGTGGCCGTTATTATCCTTACATCGATTTTCACTTCACCGGTTCCGCCCACACGAGTTATCACTCCTTCCTGCAAAGCCCTCAATAACTTGGCTTGCATCTTTATATCCATATCCCCAATCTCGTCAAGGAACAGCGTACCGCCGGAGGCTTCCTCGAAGAAACCTGTTTTCCTTGCAATAGCTCCTGTAAAAGCTCCTTTTTCATGTCCGAAGAATGAACTTTCAATCACCTCCCCCGGTATTGCGGCAACATTGACCGCCACAAATGCCGCATGCTTACGTGAAGAAAGAGAATGAATCTTTCTTGCCACGACCTCCTTTCCCGTACCAGTTTCCCCGTAAATGCTGACATTTATATCCGAATCCGCAGCCTTATGAATCAACTCTTGAATATGCTCCATCGACTGAGCCTTGGACACAAAGGTTTCACTGCTATTGCTCAGCCTTTCCAGCTTCAACAATTTCTGTTGCAACGTCCACTTGTCGTAAAAATTCCTTACGTGATTGTAAATCATGTAATATATGATACTGCACATTCTTACCACATCGATAACTTCCTTATCCAACAGAAAATCCCGCAATATGACAAAACAATCCTCCGGAACAATACTGAGAAACTTTGCTTTCGGATAGTTCCTCTTCAATTTTTCCAATACCGTTTCAGGCGTTTGATGTTGGAAATCATAGACCAATATAAGTACATTGACAGTATCGTCATACTTATCGATTTCTTTTTCCACCCCCGTCTTCACAATACACTCCCAAACGGGGTTGCGAGACAGTGCGTGTTCCACTTTGCCGGCAAAGAAAACGTCCTCAGACAGAATTCTTATACCGAATTTACTTTTTTGCATGATTTTTTATTGCAACTCGTTCCTGCAAATTTACAAACTTTTTCAAAACCTGCGAATTATTTCCTGCGAAAAATTCCACGATGTCGAATTTTTGAAACTCGAATTATCCCAACCAATCTTCCGTTCTCCCGAAAATCGAATTCCGAACAGTATTTTTCCATTTCAATTTGCCTTTTCCAATCGTCTTTTGCAACGAGTGAAATCATTCTTTTCAAAATCTCAACAACTACACTGCATTTCCGGAGAATTAAAACGGCGGAAGAATTTTTTCAATCGCCGTTTCAGTAAATTATTTCGGCGTTTCGTTTTTGCGAAACGGCGTTCGGTTGAACGCATGCAGGGAACGGCTTCCATGGGTCGCCGTTCCGCTGTGCGAAATGTATGAAAAATCAAAACCACTCAATGTTCGGGGAGAATTTCCGTGGTATCCGCTCCTGCAGTCTGCCTTTCCTTGGTTATATGTATGCGTGTGAATGCAAACAAAGCCGCAAGGGCAACAATCATAAGAGCAAACAATAATTCGTTTCTTGTTTTCTTATTCGTTTTCATGGATTGTAATTCGTTTTAGCTGTGGCAAAGATACGCCGATTTGTCGGAACAACAAAGCAATATGGAAGAAAGTTTTTCACTTTGTGCGGATTTATTCTTGTTTGCAGGTGTTAATGTGTTGTGGTTTATCTGTTTGTATGATTTTGCCTTGTGCGTATTTTTCGGATTGTTGCTTTTATGAAATTGCCGAGACGGAAGATTTTGCCGCAAGGGTAGGGGATTGGCTGCAGGTAAAGACTTTTTTCACTACCTTTGCACTTCGAACTTATAAATCGAAGATGATGAAATATGATGTCATTGTTATAGGCAGCGGTCCGGGAGGATACGTTGCCGCAATCAGGGCGGCACAATGCGGTTTCTCGACTGCCGTTGTGGAAAGAGAGAATTTGGGCGGTATATGTTTGAATTGGGGTTGTATTCCGACGAAAGCGTTGTTGAAATCCGCACAGGCATTCAACTATATCAAGCATTCCGAAAGCTACGGTATCAAAATAGATGGTTCGTTCAAGCCGGACATGAATGCCATCGTGGAACGCTCCCGTGGCGTTGCCTCGAACATGGGTAAGGGTGTGGCACACCTTATGCAGAAAAATGGTATTACCGTTATTGAAGGAGAAGCCAAATTGACCGAAGACCGTAAAGTTGCCGTCGATATGAAGGACGGAAGCGGCGAACAGGTATTTGAAGCCGACCATATCATATTGGCAACCGGTGCAAGAAGCCGCAACCTTCCGAATATGCCGCAGAACGGAAAGAAAATCATCGGTTACAGAGAAGCGATGACACTCAGGGAGCAACCCGAGAGCATGGTCGTTGTCGGTTCCGGTGCGATAGGAAGCGAGTTTGCTCATTTCTATCAATCCATCGGCACACAGGTAACCCTTGTCGAGTATATGCCGAACATTGTTCCGAATGAAGACGAAGAAGTCAGCTCCACGTTGCAACGTTGCTTCAAGAAGAACGGCATGAAAGTGCTTACCGCCACAAGCGTCGAGGCTGTCGATACGACGGGAGACAAATGCAAGGTTCTCGTAAAGGGCAAAAAAGGCGAGCAAACGATAGAATGCGATATTGTTCTTTCGGCAGTGGGAGTAAGCACCAATGTAGAGAACCTCGGATTGGAGGAAGCCGGCGTCAAAGTGGAGAGAGGCAAGGTCGAAGTAGATGATTACTACCGTACGAACGTCGAAGGCATATATGCGATAGGCGACATCGTTCACGGTCCTGCCTTGGCACACGTGGCAAGTCGCGAAGCAATAATCTGTGTAGAGAAGATAAAAGGCTTGGAGGTCGAACCTATGAATTACGGTAACATTCCGGGCTGCACATACACCACTCCGGAAGTTGCTTCCGTTGGTTTGACCAAGGCAAAAGCCGAAGCAGAGGGCAGAGAGGTCTTGGTAGGCAAATTCATGTACATGGCAAGCGGCAAGGCAGCCGCAAGCGGCAACAAAGACGGCTTTGTCAAGGTTGTTATCGATGCAAAGACGGACGAGATACTCGGTTGCAGCATGATAGGAGACAATGTAACGGAGATGATTGCCGAAATAGTTGCTGCAAGACAGAACGGTCTGACTGCAAAGCAGGTTTTGGAAGCCGTACATCCGCACCCTACGATGAGCGAGGCAGTGATGGAAGCCTTGGAGGCTGCATACGGTAAAGCGATACACGGATAACATTCATGGAAATCGTAAAAACACCCATCGAGGGTTTGCTTGTGGTCAAGCCCGATGTGTTTTCAGACAACAGAGGTTACTTTTTCGAGAGTTATAACGAAGAGAAGTTCCAATCCCTCGGTTTGAGAACGGATTTCGTTCAAGATAACGAATCCTGTTCGAGCAAAGGCGTAGTGAGAGGACTGCATTTCCAAGCACCGCCTTTTGCTCAGGCGAAACTGATACGCGTCATCAGAGGCAGCGTCTTGGATTTCGCACTCGACATAAGGCGAGGCTCTCCGACATACGGCAGATATTTATCCGTGAAGTTGGACGACAAGGAAAAGAACATGTTTTTTATTCCCGAGGGATTTGCCCACGGCTTTCTGACCTTGGAAGATGACACGGTATTTTCCTATAAATGCACTGCTCTTTACAACAAAGAATCCGAGGGAGGACTGCTTTGGAACGACAAAACGCTGAATATCGATTGGACGATTGCCGAACCCATACTTTCGGACAAAGACAAACTATGGGGAACGTTCGATAAGTTCACCTCTCCATTCGATTACGACAAATGTCGTTAGACAAGGCAAAGGAAATACTGCGAAAATATTGGGGGCATGACGATTTCCGCTCCGTGCAACGGGAAGTCATGGATTCCGTACTTTCAAAACAAGATACTCTTGCACTCATGCCCACGGGCGGAGGCAAGAGTATTTGTTATCAGGTGCCTGCTTTGATGATGCAGGGCGTTTGCATAGTGGTCTCACCCTTGATTTCGCTTATGAAGGATCAGACGGACGCATTGCGGGCAAAAGGATTAAAAGCAAAAAGACTGACAACGGATGACATGCCCAACGGCTTCGACATGGCGTTGAACCATATCAGAACAGCTTCCGTCAAGTTCGTTTTTCTTTCTCCCGAAAGGCTGCAAAACCCGACTTTCATTGAATTTCTTCAAACGGTCAAGCCCTGTCTGTTTGTGGTCGATGAAGCCCATTGCATCTCCGAATGGGGACACGATTTCCGCCCCGAGTATAGACAAATCGACGTTCTGCGACAGTACCACCCCGATGTACCCATGCTTGCACTTACAGCCACAGCCACCGAACGAACAGCCGGCGATATACAACGTTGCTTGCATTTCCGTAAGCCCAATGTAATAAGAGGCGAATTCAGAAGGCGGAATATCAAATGTATGTTAATCGAAGATGAGAACAAGCTCGGACGTTGCGTTAGTATCATCAAGAAAGTCGGAGGCAGCGGAATAGTTTACGTATCCACTCGTTTTCGAGCCGAAATGCTTGCCAAATGTTTCCGGTCGGAAGGATTGAATGTTCAAAGCTACCATGCGGGACTTACCGACTACGAAAGGCAGACACGACAAGAAGCATGGAAGAAAGGAGAGTTGCCATTGCTCGTGGCAACCAAGGCTTTCGGAATGGGAATAGACAAAGGCGATGTATCATACGTCATTCACATGGATATACCGAACTCTTTGGAAAGTTACTATCAGGAATTCGGGCGAGCAGGCAGGGACGGCAGACAGGCATACGCCGTTATGCTTTACCGGCAGGAAGACAAGAAAGAAATGCTTGAAAGAACGCTTGCCGACTATCCCGAAGAGAAAATCCTGCGACTTGTTTATGACAAACTATATACCTATTATCACATACCTTATCAATCCGGCAAAAATCTCTCCGAACGATTCGATTTGGACGAATTTGCGGAATATTGCGGCATAGGCAGGTATAACGTTTATGCAAGCATGCAAATACTTCACAGAATAGGCATTCTGTGGATAAAAGAGGAATATTATCCCGTTTCAAAGGTCAAAATACTGCTTTCCGGCACCACCTTGCGGCAACTCTTGCAACAAGAAGACGATTATTCCCTCATCTTGGGAGCAGTACTGAGGCTTTGCGACGGAGCGACGAGCATGATGAGGTGGTTCGATGAAGCACGGATTGCAAGATACCTCGAATGGACAAAAGAAAAGACCGTGCAAATGCTGCATAAACTTGCAGATACGGGAGCAATATGCTATGAACGCCGCACAGAGGGGCAGTACGTACTATTTACCTCCGACAGAGTGCCTGCGAAAGACCTTTACATACCCTCGAAGCACTACAAGGAACTGAAACAATCCGCCATGGATAAAGCCCAAGCTGTGTTCGACTATATCGAAAAGGCGAAATGCCGCGAGCAATTCCTCCTTTCCTATTTCGGAATAAAGAGCGAGGTTTGCGGCGAGTGCGACCTCTGTTTGCGAGGCATGGTCAAACCGAAGCAAATCCGAGAGAAAGTAATATCAGCCCTCAAAGAAAAAGACCGAAACATCGACTTCTTTGCAACCGATTTCGAATTCAGGGACGATGACAGGTTGTTCACGGTTTTGAGACACATGCTCGACAAGGGTGAAATAACACTCCACGACGACCTGTTGAGCCTTACGCCTTACGGAAAGGGCGAATAAAATCGACGAATCGGCGTTTCATTTCTTGCCGGTTGCGATGAGGTCGTTTGTAAGCGAAACCGCTCTATTTCTTTACGTCCATGGCTTTTCGCAGACTGCTGCCGAGACAGATGAATGCGAGAACGAGAAGCATGATTGCAATGCCGGGAATTATTGCCATGTAGGCTGCGTCGAGTATGATGTAGCCGTAGTTTTCTTTTATCATGCTTCCCCATGAGGGCATAGGCGGTTGCACTCCCAAGCCGAGGAAACTAAGCCCGGCTTCCTGCAATATGGCGGTGGCGAAGTTGGAGGCGGTGATTACGCTTATAGGTCCGACGACATTGGGCAGGATTTGATGCAGGATTATGCGGCTATTGCTCTCGCCGAGGGCTTTGGCGGCTTCGACAAATTCTTTTTCTTTCAGCGATTTGACCTGTCCTCTTACCATTCTGGCTATATCGACCCACATGGTAAGCCCCACGGCTGCGAAGACTTGCCAGAAGCCTTTGCCCAGAGCAAAGGTGATGGCGACGACAAGCAGTACGGTGGGTATCGACCAGACGACATTGATGAGCCACATAATGATGTTGTCCGCTTTACCGCCGTAATAGCCGGCTATTGCTCCGAGGGTTACGCCTATGATGATGGCGATGAGTACGGAGATGAAGCCTACGGAGAGGGAAACTCTTGTGCCGACGATGAGTTGTGAGAGCATGTCTCTGCCGTATCGGTCAGTGCCGAGAAGGTAGGTGCGTTCGGTGATTTCGAACTTGCTGTTTGCCGGGAGGGTGATGGTATCGCCTGCGTTGGGTGTGTCTCCGGTGTAGGTCTCGAAGCAGTGTGCGGTGCCGTTTGTCCATCGGCGATAAATCGGCACGGAGGTGTAGGGGGACGGTGTGCCGAAAAGTATGTGTTCCAAAAGGTTGGTTTTCTCTTTTACGGGCTTTTCTATTTGCAACATTTCGATTCGGAAGCCCGGTTTTTTGACGGCAATCTCCAAGTGTTGCTCGTTGGCATACGGAGTGCTGTCGGGGCTTATCAGATAGGCTCCGAGTGCGAGCAGAACGAACAGTCCGATAATGCAGAGGCTTATCAGACCGAGCGGGTCTTTGAGTAGTTGACGTATTATGCTTTCAGAGCAGCCCGAGGGCGAGTTTCGCTTCATCGCTTATCTTCTCGGGAGACCATGCAGGCTCGAAGGTCAGTTGGATTTGTACGTTGTTTACGCCTTCGGTGCGTTTGACGGCTTCTTCGACCTCCAATGGGAGGTTGTCTGCAACGGGACAATTCGGTGCAGTGAGCGTCATGACTATGAGAACGTCATTGTTGTCGTCTATGTCTATGCTGTATATAAGTCCGAGTTCGTAAATATCGACCGGTATTTCGGGGTCGTGAATTGTTTTGAGAACTTGTATTATGCGGTCTTGCAATATGTCTTTTCTGTTCATTGTTTTATGCCTGCTTTTGTTGGAGGGTGAACGCCAAGGCGTAGAGTTTTATTTGCTTTATCATGCTTAAAAGTCCGTTGGAGCGGGTAGGGGAGAGGTGAGAGCTTAGTCCGATGGTGTCGATGAATTTAAGGTCGGCGGCATAGACGTCTTCCGGTTTCTGGAAGTTGAAAACGCGTAGCAGAAGGGTGATTATACCTTTCGTTATGACGGCATCGCTGTCGGCTTTTATGTCCATAAGTCCGTCTTTCAAGGTGGCACTTACCCATACACGGGATTGGCAACCTTTTATGAGGTTGGCTTCCGTTTTGTCTTTCTCGTCTATCAGAGGGCATTCCTGTCCCAATTCTATGATGTAGGCGTATTTATCCATCCAATCTTCAAAATTGGCAAATTCATCTATGATTTCTTGTTCTATGGCTTCTATTGTCATGCCTCTATCGTTTTTATGATTTCGTCTATGTATTCTCTGTTGTTGGCAAGTCGCGGAACTTTATGCTGTCCTCCGAGTTTGCCTTTGTTTTTTAACCATTTGTAAAACGTTCCTTGCGGTGCGGAAATTATTTGCGGCATTTGCAGAACGAGGTTCTTGTATCGCTTGGCTTCGTAATCGGAGTTGACGGATTGGAGAGCCTTGTCGAATATTTCCGTGAACTGTTGCATATCGGCAGGTGCTTTGCCGAATTCCATGACCCATTGATGACGTGTCTTGTTTTCGGCATGGTCGAAAAGCGGAGCCCCTGTGTATTCGTTGACGCTTGAATCGGTTTCGCGGCAAGCGATGTTCAGTGCTTTTATGGCATTATCCACTATTACCTCTTCGCCACAGGCGTTGATGAAGTTCTTGGTTCGTCCGGTGATTTTGAAGCGATATGGAGTTTTTTCGGTGAAAGCGATGGTGTCTCCTATGGTGTATCGCCACAAACCGGCATTGGTTGAAATCAACATGGCGTAATTCCTGCCGACTTCGACTTCTGAGAGCGGCACAACCTTGGGATTGTTTTCCCCTATTTGCTCCACCGGTATGAATTCGTAGTAAATGCCGCAGTCCAACAGCAAAAGCATGCTGTCGGAGTCGCTTCTGTCCTGTAATCCAAAGAAACCCTCGGAGGCATTGTAGGTTTCCATGTAGTTCATGCTCGATGGCAATATCTCCTCGAACTGTTTGCGATAAGGTACAAAGCTGACACCTCCGTGGAAATAAACCTCTATGTTCGGCCAGATGTCTTCTATCGATTTGGAAGTGCGTTCCGTTATCTTTTTCAACAATACCATCATCCACGAAGGCACTCCCGAAAGACTGACCACGTTGGAGGTGATGACGGAACTTATCATGCGTTCGAGCTTGCTTTCCCATTCCGGCATGAGAGCTATTTCCTTTTTAGGCACTCGGTAGAACTCTGCCCAGAAAGGAAGGTTGTCTATTATGATTGCCGATACGTCTCCGCAGAAGATGTCGCTGCCCGTTTCGTTTTCCTGTCTCGAACCGCCGAGTGCAAGATTCATTCCTGAGAAAAGCCTTGTTTCGGGGTGATTGTAGCAATAGAGAGCAAGCATGTCCTTTCCGGCCTTGTAATGACAGCCGTTGAGACATTCCTCGCTTACGGGTATGAATTTGGATTTTGTGGAAGTCGTTCCGGAAGACTTGGAGAACCATTTGATTTGGGAGGACCAGAGTACGTTGTTTTCTCCACGTCGTATTCTTTCAAAGAAAGGAAGCAGGCTGTTGTAGTCGTTGACAGGTACTCTTTCGTTATAATCTTGCCAAGTCTTGATCGATTTGTAGTCATAGAACTGTCCCCAGACGGTATTCTTCGCAGTATCGACAAGTTCCTTCAAAAGGGTTTCCTGAACCTCCACAGGGTGATGCATGTAGTTCTCTATCTGAGGAATTCTCTTCTGCATCACTTTACTCATCAACTCGTTTATCATATATGTTTTTGTTTTTGCATTACTTTATTTGGGTGCTTTTGCAACCAATACGGCTGCAATTATTCCGTAAATCAACAATGGCAGGGCTACAGCAAGAGCCGGCGGAAGGTTTGCATTGGTTGCGAAAACCTTTGTCATTTTCATGAACAAGATAAGGCTGAATGCCAGAGTTATTCCGAAAGCAAGGTTCAAGCCTGTGCCGCCACGCTTCTTTTGAGATGACAAAGAAACGCCTATGACGGTCAGTATGACGAACGCAATCGGGTTCAAGAGTCTCTGAAACTTCTCCACCTGCAACTCGGTTACTATACTGCTGCCTCTCATTCGCTCTCTTTCTATTGCTCGATTCAACTGTGAATAATCCAACACCTCCGTTTTGATTTGGTTTATGTTGAACTCATGCGGCAGAAGCCCTATGTCGATATGCTTTTCTCCGCCTTGTTCGATTGTTTCTTGCAAACCGTCGATGTTTCTTATGTTGTAATTCTTCATTATCCAATCCTTGGAAACGGAATCGTAGGTTATTTGTTCTGCATGTATCTTTTGTGTGATTACGCCTTCGGAAAAAATTTCACGGGTGAACTTATAGCCGGTTACTCTCTCGTTATTGTAGTATTGAATGTAGATTTGCTTATCTTTTTCCACCTGTATGTGTATATCGTGATACTGATTGTGGAAAGGGTCGCGGTAGTACGTTCTTTCGTAATTCAGTCTCGGTACGTTCAATTTGGGTATCAATATATTGCTCAGCCATAAATTCATCACGCCTATGAGAACGGCACTGACGACAAAGGGCAACATATATCTTCTGAAGCTGATTCCGCTGCTCAAAACGGCAATGGTTTCGCTGCGAGAGGCGAGCTTGGAACATATAAACACTACGGAGATAAAGAAAAAGAGGTATCCGTACATGTTTACGAAGTGTGGAACGAGATTAAGGTAGTAATCGAATATCAAACCTTTGATCGGTGCATTGTTAGAGATGAAATCGTCCAACTTTTCCGACAAATCGAACACTATTATTATGAGACTGATCAAGCCGACGGACACAAAGAAAGTTACCAAGAGCTTTCTGATGATGTAAATGTCCAGTATGTTGGCGATGATATACTTCTTCCGTCCCCTGCTCATTGCTCCCCGTCTCTACAATCTGCGTCCCAATTTTTCCACCATGCGGTTCTTCCAACTCAAAAAGTCGCCTTCGATTATGTGTTGCCTTGCCTGACGCATAAGTTCGAGGTAAAAACTCAAATTATGTATGCTTGCAATCTGCAAAGCGAGTATTTCCTGCGATATGAACAAGTGTCTGAGGTATGCTTTCGTGTAAAGAGTATCCACTTCCGCCGTTCCGTTCGGGTCTATCGGCGAGAAATCGGTTTTCCATTTCTCGTTCCTCATGTTCATTATGCCCTCGCTTGTGAACAACATGGCGTTCCGTCCGTTTCTGGTAGGCATTACACAATCGAACATATCCACTCCGCGAGCTATTCCCTCCAAAAGATTTATCGGAGTACCCACTCCCATCAGGTACCTCGGCTTATCCTTGGGAAGAATGTCGCAACACAATTCCGTGAGTTCGTACATCTGCTCCACAGGTTCCCCGACGGATAAACCGCCTATCGCATTGCCTTCGCAGTCGAAGGAAGAGACGTATTCGCAACTCCTTTTCCTCAAATCCTTATACACGCTGCCTTGAACAATCGGGAAAAGGCTTTGTTCATATCCGTATTCGCATTCTGTTTCTTTGAACCTTTTGACACATCTGTCCAACCAACGATTTGTCAAATCAAGGGATTTCTTTGCGTAATCGTACTCGCACGGATACGGCGTGCATTCATCGAATGCCATTATTATATCCGCACCCAATGTTCTCTCGATGTCGATTACTCTTTCTGGCGTGAAAACATGTTTCGAACCGTCTATATGGGAACGGAACACGCAACCCTCTTCCGTAAGTTTGCGTCTGTGACCGAGAGAATAGACCTGAAAGCCGCCGCTGTCGGTAAGCATGGGTTTGTTCCACGAATTGAACTTCTGTATGCCTCCCGCCTTGCGGATAACGTCCAATCCGGGACGGAGATATAGATGATAAGTATTGCCGAGTATTATTTGGGCGTGAATTTGTTTGTCGAGTTCGCTGCAATGTACCGCTTTGACGGAGCCGATGGTGCCTACCGGCATGAATATCGGCGTTTCAATCGTTCCGTGTGCCGTTTCCATCTCTCCGACACGGGCGTTACAATCGTTTGAAACATAGAGTAATTTGAATTTCATCTTCGAGTTATCAACAAAAAGCGTTTATAATTTCTTTGTACAAAGGTAATGCTAAAACTTGAATAAAGGATACTTTTGCCCGAAAAATCGATACTGATGATGGAATTTCTGCATTATCGACCCACATTGGCGGTATGGGTTATTTTGGCTTGCGTTGCATTGTTTTTAATCGTGCAAGGCGTTTATTATTTTGTCGTTTGCCGTAAGGCATTCTTCAATCGCAGGAAAGCGGAGAAAGAAACACAATCAGACAATGCCGCTTTGCCGGGTGTTTCCGTCGTTATAGCGACAAAGAACGAGGAATACAACCTGAAAGACAAGCTTGCCTTTTTCTTGGAACAGGATTATCCGGAGTTTGAAGTTATAGTTGTGAACGACGCTTCGGCAGACGATACCGAATATGTGCTGAAAGCCTTTTCCAAACTATACCCCAACTTGAAGATGGTGAACATCGTAGAGAACGTAAACAAGTTCAAGGGCAGAAAATTCCCCATCTCCTTGGGCATAAAGGCAGCAAAATACGACTATGTGGTGTTGAGCCATGCCGACTGCCAACCAGCAGGATTCGATTGGCTGAAAAACATGATGTCGAACTTCACGAAACGGAAATCCATCGTTCTCGGATATGCTTACTGCAAACAAAGCAAAGGCTTGTTCAACAAGGTGGTTCAATACGACAACGTAAGAACGGCAATAAATTACATTGGACTTGCCCTTTGCGGCCAACCCTATATGGGAGACGGCAGAAACCTCGCATACAAAAAGGATTTGTTCTTCAAGGCAGGCGGATTTACCAAACATTACAACCTTACGCTCGGCGATGATGACATCTTCATCAGCAGCGTTGCAAATTCGCAAAACACAACCGTCGCACTCGCTCCCGAAAGTTTCGTAACCTTTGAACAAAAACGTAACAAAAGCGATTGGAGAAAGTTGAAAAAGGAAAGACTTGCAAGCCGTCGTTTCTTCAAATTCAAACATAAATTTCTGCTCTCCTTATTACCCTTATCGGCTTTTTTGTTCTACGCCGGTGTAATAAGTCTTGCACTTTTGGCGTTCCCATACCAATACATCATTCTCGCATTGTTGCTGAAATTCATTTTGCAGATGATTGTATATTTCAAGGTGTGCAAGCGTTTGGGCGTTAAAAAAATACACCTTTTTGCACCTCTGTTCGAGATATACTTCTTGTTCTTCGATGCGAAAATGAGAATAATATCGTTGTTCAGCCGAAAAGTGTGATGAAAGCAAATTGCAATCTGTCGGATAAAGCAAACAAAGACTACGAATTGGTGGTCAGAGCGAGGGACGAGGGCGATCAGAAAGCCTACGCCGCCTTGATGAAGACGTATAGAGACCCCGTATATTATATGCTTTTGAAGATGACAGGCAGCACCACCGATGCGGAGGATTTGACCATAGAAGCCTTCGGCAAGGCTTTCAGAGCAATCGGTTCATACACCCCCAACTTCGCATTCAGCACATGGCTGTTCCGCATAGCTACCAATAACTGCATAGATTACATCAGAAAGAAACGCACCGTTACCGTTTCCATGGACAGCCTCTACACAGACATAGACGGAGAAGAAATCGGCATAAACATAGCCTCCGAAAACCTCGACCCCGAAGAAAGCATTATCGATAGGCAAAAGAAAGCTGCCATGCGGGATATAGTATCCCGTTTGAAGCCTCATTACAGGATTTTGATAGAACTGCGATACTTCGACGAAAAGACATACGAAGAAATCTCCGAACAACTGCAAATGCCGATAGGAACGGTCAAAGCCAAACTCTTTCGTGCAAAAGAATTTCTCTTGCAGTTGGTGAAAAATTGCAAAGAACTACAATAATAACCGAATGACAGCAATATACTTGCAGCCATTGTACTCTCTCGGCTGCGAAACACTACAAGAGGAAGAAAACAAGGCAAAACACATTTACGAAACCTCCTTTCCCGAAGACGAACGAAGGGATTTCTCGCAAATGAAGCACCTTTCGAAAGAAGCACCCTTCGTTTTCAATCTCATAAAAGACGAAAACGAGCAAGTCATAGGCATAATAAGCCTTTGGGACTTCGATACATTCGCCTACATCGAACACTTCGCCATATCCGAAACCGTAAGAGGCAGGGGAACAGGCTCCGAGGTATTGCAACTTCTGAAAAACAAAATGCAAAAGCCCATTATCTTTGAAGTGGAACTACCGGAAACGCAACAAGCACGCCGACGCATAGAATTTTATCGCCGTCATGACTTTGAAATATTGCCATATAAATACATACAACCGCCATACGACAAAACGAAACAAAGCCTCGAAATGCACATCATGGCAAGCCGTAACGCACAAACGGACAAAGCAACATTCGACAAAATGGTTCAAACCCTATATACCGTCGTTTATCGACAACCCTACATCGGAGAATAATCCGCAATCCTTAATCCGCCATAAGCAAACGCCATTCCATTTTCACGGAATGGCGTTTGAGAAAAATAGAACGGCGGAAGAAAAAATCAATCGGAAGAGAAGGAGGTGAATG
>OCLL01000054.1_pt1 | contig 29401 bp, 28 predicted proteins | sample 1538931 | NCBI WGS metagenome assembly OCLL01 (sample SAMN03418270, study PRJEB22391) | human gut metagenome | biome: human-gut; feature: organic feature; material: feces | host: Homo sapiens | place: Tanzania | collected 2013-01 | reverse complement strand
GTCGTTATTCCCGATAGTGTAACAAAAATCGGAACGGATGCATTCAGCGGTTGCAAATCCTTGCAGTCTGTTGTTATTCCCGATAGTATAACAGAAATCGGAGATTGGGTATTCAGTGGTTGCACATCCTTGCAGTCCATTGTTATTCCCGATGGCGTAACATATATTGGAGACAGGGCATTCGAGGGTTGCAAATCCTTGCAGTCTGTCGTTATTCCCGATGGTGTAACAGAAATCGGAAGTAGTGCATTTGATGGTTGTGAATCCTTGCAATCTGTCGTTATTCCCGATGGTGTAACAAAAATCGGAACGGATGCATTCAATTGTTGTTTTAAACTTGCATTAAGTTGCAAAAGTCCTCTTTTTAAGGTTGAAAATAACATTCTGTATTCAAAAAACGGAAGACTTATTTCTTGCTGGACGGAAGACAAGAATATAGAATTACCATACGGAGTAACAGAAATCGGAAGTGGTGCATTCAGCGGTTGCAAATCCTTGCAGTCGTTAGTTATTCCTGATAGTGTAACAGAAATCGGAGGTAGTGCATTTAACGGTTGCACCTCCTTGCAATCGGTAGTTATTCCTGATAGTGTAACATATATCGGAAGGGATGCATTCAGCGGTTGCACTTCTTTGCAATCGGTAGTTATTCCCGATAGTGTAACAAAAATCGGAAGTGGTGCATTCAGCTTTTGTTCTTCCTTGCAATCGGTAGTTATTCCCGATGGAGTAACAGAAATCGGATATTATGCATTCAGCGGTTGCACCTCCTTGCAGTCTGTCGTTATTCCCGATAGTGTAACAAAAATCGGAACGGATGCATTCAGAGGTTGCACCTCCTTGCAATCGGTAGTTATTCCCGATGGTGTAACAAAAATCGGATATTATGCATTCAGAGGTTGCACCTCCTTGCAGTCTGTCGTTATTCCCGATAGTGTAACAGAAATCGGAAAGTGTGCATTCAGCGATTGTACCTCCTTGCAGTCTGTCGTTATTCCCGATGGTGTAACAGAAATCGGAAGTAGTGCATTTGATGGTTGCAAATCCTTGCAGTCTGTCGTTATTCCCGATGGTGTAACAGAAATCGGAGATTATGCATTCAGCGGTTGCACCTCCTTGCAGTCTGTTGTTATTCCGGATAGTGTAACAAAAATCGGACGAAACACATTCGCGTACTGTTCTTCTTTACATCCGGTAGTTATTCCTGATGGTGTAACGTATATTGATGATGGTGAAGATTTTCCATTTTGATTAACTTCTCTAACAGTTATTCCTGATAGTGTAATGTATATTGAAGGTATAAACATAGATTTTGAATGATTGTAATAGCATCCAAGCGTAAGAAGCGGGAGAATATCTTGAAGCAATATCCCGATGCGGTTATCATAGACGTAACGAGCAAGGCGGAAGACGAGTTTGTGCGATTGAGTCCTTTCTATCCTCACGGAGGTATTCCCGTGCCGTTCAGCGGAGGTGTCGGGGCGGCTTGTGTCGAGGGCGTTTGGCAGGGACTGAAAGTATTCGAGGACGAGGATATAGATACAGGCATGTTCGTCAATGATACGATGAAGAACATAAAGCGGTCGATCAGAACGCATGGACGTGTGTTGGGACACCGCAAGGGCGTGAACGGGTCGGAGATATTGAGTTATGCGGAGGCAAAGCACGAAATTTATATTCCTACCTACAAATGGATGTTGGAGAATAAGGCGGCGGACTTGGTGGAACGCTTGCGGCAGATGAGTGGTAAGGGCGTGGTGGTTCTCTTAGACTACAACACCTGTTGCGATGTAGATGACGAGAAGAAGCCTTTGTCGCATGCTTTCTTGGTGAAAGCGTACATAGAGGGGCTTTATCCTTACGGAAAGAAGCGTTTTGTGCTTGAAAAGAATCCGGCGAAGAAAAAGAAGAATACCGCAAAAAAGACGAAGAATGAGAAACAGTTATCGTTGTTTTAATATTGCTTGATAATGGAAAAGAAAAAGGATTGGGAGAAATTCAAGGCAGTGGTCGAGAAACATGGAATAGAAAAGTTGTATCATTTCACGGACAGAGACAACTTGGAGTCGATTATCAAAAGCGGCGGTCTCTACTCTTGGGCAGACTGCGAGCAGAAAGGTATCACAATCAGCAAACCTGCCAGTGATGATACTTCCCGTTCATTGGACAGAAGAGACGGCTTGCAGCACTTTGTGAGGGTGAGCTTCACGAAGTCGCATCCGATGATGTACGTGGCAATGAATGAGGGACGCATATCCAATCCCGTGGTTCTGGAAATAGATCCTGAGGTAATATGGTGGCAAAACTCCAAGTATGCAGACCGCAACGCAGTGAAGACCGGAGCAACGATTGGAGAAAGTCTGAATGACTTGGAAGCAATACACTTCGACAGCGTAAAGGCTCGAACGTATTTCGACCTGCCGGAAGAGGAACAGATGTATTTTCAGGCAGAGGTGCTGGTGAAGAACTTCATACCCTTGGAATACATAAAGAATATAGAGAACTTCGGCATATCCGTGCCGAACAAGCCGCAACAGTTGCAGAGCCGCAGTGCTTACACGGCTCAGATTACCCGCAGCACGCCTACGGCATTCATCTTCTTGGTCGATCACTCCGTCAGCATGCAAAAGAAAACCACCTTGCTCGGCGAAGAGATGACGATGGCAGAGGCGGCAGCACGCATCGTGAACAGGCAGATTAACGAGTTGGTGTTGCGGTGCATAAAGTCCGATGATGTGCGGAACTACTATGACATTGCGGTTATAGGTTACGGCGAGAACGCTTACAGCGGTTGGAGCGGAGAACTCGAAGGCAGAGACTTCGTAACGCCGGTGGAGTTGAAAGACAATCCATATAAGAAGGTAATCACAAGGGAAGAGAAACGGACGAGAAAAGGTGTTGTGGTAAAGGAAGTGGAAAAGGTGCAATGGATAGAGGCTCGGCATGACGGAAACTGGACACGTGTGCATAAGGCTTTCGACAAGGCAAAGGACTTGTTGGAAAAGTGGATGGAAAAGCACCATGACAAGGATTGCTACCCTCCCACGGTAATCAATATAACCGACGGCGAGTTCAACGGAGCAAGAAAAGAGGTCGTGCTTCAACAGGCGAATGAAATAAAGTCCATGTTCACCAATGACGGCAACGTTATATTGTTCAATATTCACTTCACGTCAAGTAAGTCGGCAGAAGAGGTGGTTTGCCCTATCGAGAAGAGCGAGTTGAAAGGCAATGCATACGCAGAGACTTTGTTTGAGATGTCAAGCCTTTTGCCATTGAGGTACAATGAGGATATAGGCAAGCACCTGAACGATGACAGACAGGGACGCCATGTTGCAATGGGCGTGAATGCCGATGCAACAACGTTGATAAAGTTGATGGACATAGGAACTCCTACGAATATTATCCAAAACAAATAGATGAAGAGAGTTTGTATTTCCATAGGCAAGCCCGGTGAGGGTTGCGTGAATGAAGATGCCGTAAGGGCAGAGGAATGTTTGATTGCCGTGTCGGACGGTGCAGGCGGTGGCGGGCTGTTTGCGGACAGGTGGTCTCGTTATTTGTTGGATAAACTCCCCATCTCTCCATTGTGTTCGGCTGATGAAGCCGATGCTTGGTTGGAGGACATTTGGGAGGCGTTCTATAATGAATATGAACAAGTGGCAGTGAAAGCCGGCGGCTTGCTTTTGGATAAGTTCTATGACGAAGGCTCCTTCGCTACCTTGGTTGCAGTATGGAAAGCAACGGCTTGCGAGTGCAGGTGGATAACTTACGGAGACAGTATGGCGTTTCATTACAACCGCAAAACGAAGCGATTGGAACACTCCTTCGGAAGACTTGCAGACTTCGACAATCCTCCCTATTTGATAAACTGCAAAGAAGAACTGAACAAGGAGGGGTTTCATACAGGACAATTCGCTATTGATGAACATTCGGTGATATTTGTTGCAAGCGACGCTTTGTCTCATTACATTCTCATGATGTACGAAGTGATGAACCATACGGACTTTGAAGAAGAACTTCTTGAAGCACTGAACAAACGCTCAAAGAACGAAAACTACATAAGAACGGCAATGAGTTCCATGCCGTTCGATTTTGAAAAAGACGTGCTTGATGAGTTATTGAACAGCATGAACGAAGAGGAGGTGTTCACGTCTTTGATGAAGCGATTGGTCGATTCAGGCTTGGCTGCATTGGACGATTACAGCTTGGCAGTGATGTGAAAAGAAATGAAGTACAAAGTATTCTTCGTAAAATGATGACAGAGTTTTTCGGCTGACATGATGAACGTGGCTTTTCCTTTTTTATGTAGGTGTTGATATTTCTTATTTCGGTCAATCGCTTGCCGAGAATACTTGGTACTGTTTCATCAATACATCTTTGTAATGTTTCGAGCAGTCTGTGTATAATCGCTTATCCCTAATCGGAAAAGCCGACGAAAGTAAGACATATTCCTCATTTATTTTGTACCTTTGCCAGTTCGATTTAGTAGCCGGAGATGAGTAGTACAGATAATCAGCAAATCACAGAGCGTTTCATCAGTTTGGAAAAGCTGATAGCGAGCAAGAATAAGAAGTTGCTTCGTATTCTGCCGAAGTTTCTGCTGAACCGTTTCAAGAAACTTATTCACCTTGATGAAATAAACCGTATAATATATGAATACAGGGACTTCAAGGGTGCGGCTTTTGCCGATTGCGTCATAAAAAAGGAATTGAACGTTAGGCTTGTGGTGAAGAACCCGGAGAATATTCCGAGTGAGGCTCGTGCTTTGGTAGTTTCAAATCACCCGATAGGAAGTATTGACGGTATGTCGTTGATAAGTGTTGTGGGAGAGAAAAGGAGTGATATTCTTTTTCCTGTCAATGATTTGCTTTGTGCTTTGCCGGGTTTCAAGGGAACATTCGTGCCGATTAACAAATATGGAAAGAATGCTTCCAATCATGATGTGTTGAACGAGGCTTTTGAGGGAGATGCCTGCATAATGTTTTTCCCTGCCGGTACGGAGTCGAAGTACATCGACGGTAAGTTTCAGGATTTCCCATGGAAGAAGACTTTCGTCAAAAAAGCTGTTGAGTTCAAACGGGACGTTACTCCGGTGTATATCGAGGGTATGAACTCCAAACGTTTTTACAGATTGTCGAAAATCCGCAGGTTTTTCGGAATAAAATTCGATTTGGAGATGATATTGCTGCCCGATGAAATGTTCCGTTACAAGAATAAGACCATAACACTTACTTTTGGCAAGCCCATTCCTTACACAATTTTCGATAAGAGTCGGACGCATTTGCAATGGGCACAGTTAATCCGTCGACACGTTTACAACCTCAGGGATAATCCTGATTCGGAGTTTAACCCGCAAAACATGAATGAATAATGGATAAATCAGTTGATACATCTTACGTCATAGCCCCTGTCGATAAGGCTTTGATAAAGGAAGAATTGAAATCGGCAACCTTATTGAAGAAAACGAACTACGGAAGCAGGGAGATATATCTTACCACTGCCCATGTGACACCGAACATAATGAGGGAAATAGGAAGATTGAGAGAGATAAGTTTCGGTGCAAACGGTGGTGGAAGCGGAACGGAGTGCGATGTAGATGAGTACGACCTCGCTCCTGAGCCTCATTGTTATAAACAACTTTTCGTTTGGGATCCGAATGATGAGGAAATCATAGGAGGTTATCGTTACATAGTGGGAAAGGATATATTCAGACAAGCCAACGGAGAACTGTTGAGTGCCACGGCGGATTTGTTCGAGTTTACGGACACGTTCATAACCCGCTATCTTGACAATACCATGGAACTCGGACGTTCCTTTGTCCGCCCCGAATACCAGCCTACGCATAATCTTCGCAAGGGTATGTACTCTTTGGATAATCTTTGGGACGGTTTGGGTGGCTTGGTGGTGAAAGATGAGAGCATAAAATATTTCTTTGGCAAGATAACGATGTATCCCTCCATGAACAGAACGGCAAGAGATTATATCTTGTATTTCTACAAGAAGCATTTCCCGGACAATGAGGGACTTGTGTTGCCGAAAGAGAGTGTAGAGATTGAAACGGATTACAATCTGCTTGTGAAACTCTTCAATGGAAAGAATTATAAGGAGGATTACCAGATATTGGTCAGGAATGTGAGGGAATTGAACGAAAATATTCCACCGTTGGTCAATGCTTATATGAACTTGTCTTCCACGATGAAAAGTTTTGGAACCTCGATAAATAAGCATTTTTCCTATGTCGAAGAAACAGGTATCCTTGTAACCATAGCGGATATATACGAGGATAAACGGAAACGTTATTTGAAACTCTAATTCCAAGTAAAACCATGATTGTAAAAAAGGCAGAGTTCGTCAAGAGCAGTTCTCGAAATGCCGAATGTCCGAAGCCGGATAAGCCGGAGTTCGCTTTCATAGGCAGGAGCAACGTCGGAAAGAGTTCCCTTATAAACATGCTTGTGGCGAAGAAAGATTTGGCGAAGACTTCTTCACAACCCGGCAAGACACAGTTGATAAACCATTTTCTTATAAACGATTCATGGTATTTGGTCGACTTGCCCGGCTATGGGTACGCCAAAACCTCAATGGAGAACAGGAAAAGGTGGAAGAGCATGATAAACAGCTATATTTTGCAGAGAGAAAACCTGTTAACCGTATTCGTGTTGGTGGATTCCCGTTTGGAACCTCAGAAAATAGATGTGGAGTTCATCAATTTCTTGGGCGAAAATGCTGTGCCGTTTACCATATTGTTCACAAAGACCGACAAGCAGAACATGACCAAGAACGGAGTTTCCTTGCAGAGGTTCAAGGATACGTTATCGGAATATTGGGAAGAGTTGCCGGATATTTTGCTTACCTCTTCCGAGAACAAAACAGGCAGAGACGATGTATTGAATAAGGTGGAGGAGATAATTCCTTGCTTTAACGAAATAGGAGAGTTATGAAAAGACTGATGGTTTTGACCGGCGGCGGGGACTGTCCGGGCTTGAATGCCGTGATAAGAGCAATAGTGAAAAGGGCTTCCCGTGAGAAGGATTGGGAGGTTATAGGTTGCATAGAGTCATTCAACGGAGTATTGAGAGAACCGACGGAAGTCGTTGTTTTGGATAATGACACTGTATCCGGAATATTGGTAAAAGGCGGCACTATTCTCGGTACCACGAATAAGGGAGGTCCTTTCGCTTATCCCGTGAAAAAATCCGATGGCACATGGGAGACTGTCGATGTGAGCGATCAGATGATACGCAAGTTGCAATACATGGGTGTCGATGCCGTGATAAACATAGGCGGAGATGGTTCGCAACGTATTTCCAAGGCTTTGTACGAAAAGGGATTGAACATAATAGGAGTTCCGAAAACGATCGACAACGATTTATCGATGACGGATTTCACTTTCGGTTTTCAAACAGCTGTGCAAATAGCCACCGAATCGGTCGATAAACTCGTAACCACTGCGGCAAGCCATAACAGAGTGTTCATTCTTGAAGTAATGGGCAGAGATGCCGGTTGGATAGCCTTGAATGCAGCCATTGCGGGAGGAGCAGATGTGTGCATCATTCCAGAGATACCGTACAAGATAGAGAAAATCAAGGAAAAGATAGAAACCAGATACAAGAAAGGCAGAGGGTTCTGTATAATAGTTGTTGCGGAAGGAAGTAGGAATGCCATGGGACAAAAGGTCGGTTTGAAATCGAACGAACCCGGTTATGCCAATTTCAAACTCGGCGGCATAGGTCAGGTATTGAAATTGGAATTGGAGGAGATAGGAGTGGAGCATGACATAAGAGTTTCAGTTCTCGGACATCTTCAAAGAGGCGGTACGCCTATCGCATACGACAGAGTGCTTGCTTCGGAATTCGGTGTGAAGGCTTTCGAACTTGCCATGAAAGGCGAGTTCGGCAAAATGGTCGCTTACAAGCACCCGGATATAATAGCGGTTACTTTGGAAGAGGCTTTGCGAGAGCCGCATTTGGTTTCACCGGATAGTTTTCTCGTCCAAACGGCAAAAGGATTGAATATAGAGTTCGGAGATTAGGACTGCGGTTCTTTCTCCGGCTCTATGTGTATGCTCGTTTGAGTTTCATTGCCGAATTTCTGTTTCAAATTTTTCTCCACATTGGTCGCTATGTCGTGAGCTTCCACGATACTTATCGTTCGTTTCACTCTGATATGGCAATCTATTATTTTGCTTTGACCGTTACGCCTTGTTTTCAAATTGTGCATATTCTGCACACCCTCAGTCGCAAGAATTATATCGGTTATCTCCTTTTCCGTCTTTTCGTCCAAAGACTTTTCCATAAGTTCCTCTATCGGAGCTTTTGCCATCTTTATCGCAACGAACAATATCATCAATCCTATTATCACGGCAGCCACAGGGTCGAGTATAGTCCATTTGTTGCCCAATATAACCGCTCCGCCTATTCCGAGTAACGAGCCTATGGAGGATAAGGCATCGGAACGATGGTGCCATGCGTTGGCTTTGCATACGGAAGAATTGGTTCTTCGTGCCACAAGTGCGGTATATTGATAGAGTATTTCCTTTGAAACAATGGAGATGATTGCAGCCGCAAGAGCTATGTAACCCGGTTTGGGTAAAATGTTCCCGGAAAGGGCGGATATAATGCTTTTTGCGGAACTTGCAACAAGCCTTATGGCAACAACCATCAGAATAAGGCTGACGATAAGGGTGGCAAGCGTCTCGAACTTTCCGTGTCCGTATTGGTGGTCTTTGTCTTTTGCTTTGCCTGCGATGGGAACGAATATCAGAACCACGATATCGCTTGCAAGGTCGCTCAACGAATGTATTCCATCGGCTATCATGGCACCGCTCTTTCCCACCACTCCAGCAGTAATCTTTATTGCAGTGAGAATGAGGTTTACAATGCTTCCTATGAGCGTAACTCTTGTTATTTGCTTTTCCCGTGTTCTCATGATATTAAAACAAATCGGAGACCTCTTCCGTTCGATGAACAGGGTTCTCCGATTTTTTCTTGATAAGGTTTCTTCGATTATTTTATAAGGAATGTGTATTCATCATAGTGCTTCAATGCCATACCCGTACCTCTTGCCACCGCCCTCAGAGGGTCTTCCGCCACATGAACCGGAAGTTTGGTTTTGGCTTGAAGTCTTACGTCAAGACCTTTCAGCAATGCTCCTCCGCCGGCAAGGTATATCCCCGTGTGATAAATATCCGAAGCAAGTTCGGGAGGGGTCATCGCAAGAGCTTCCAAAACCGCACTTTCAACCTTGGCTATCGATTTGTCGAGAGCGTGTGCAATCTCTTTGTAATTTACGTACAACTCTTTCGGTATTCCCGTAAGCACATCTCGTCCCTGAACAGCGAAATCCTCCGGAGGGTCGCTCAGTTCCGGAATGGCTGCTCCGACTGCGATTTTAATCTTTTCAGCCATTCGCTCGCCTATATGTATGTTATGTTGCTTACGCATATAGTCTATGATGTCCTGATTGAACTCATCGCCGGCTATTCTTATGGATTTGTTGCAAACGATACCGCCCAAGGCAATGACCGCTATCTCGCTTGTTCCTCCTCCTATGTCGATAATCATGTTGCCGACGGGTTCGAGAACATCTATGCCTATACCTATCGCCGCTGCCATAGGCTCGTGAATAAGCCTTACGTCCTTTGCTCCGGCTTGCTCGGCAGCGTCCCTTACGGCTCTTTCCTCCACGTTGGTTATACCGCTCGGTATGCAAATCACCATTTTGAGCGATGGCGGTATGATGGTCTTCTTTATGTTTATCATTTTGATAAGCTCGCGAATCATGTCGTTTGCCATATCAAAATCGGCGATTACTCCGTCTCGCAACGGCCTTATGGTTTTTATTGCTTCGTGAGTCTTACCGTCCATCTGCATTGCCTTCTTGCCGACGGCAATAATTTTTTTAGTGGCTTGGTCGACAGCCACTATGGAAGGCTCGTCCACGACCACTTTGTCATTGCAGATTACGATGGAATTGGCAGTACCCAAGTCTATCGCTACTTCTCTGGTTAAAAATGAAAATAACCCCATATTTGTTTGTTGTTTCCTCCTTTTACGGTAGTTTCCGGTCAGTGTTTCAATTTATCTTCCGAATTTGCATTCTAATGCTTGAAATGACGAAATCCCGTCATGGCCATAGCCATGCCGTGTTGCTCGCAGTATTCCACGCTTTTCTTGTCGTTGACACTGCCTCCGGGTTGAATAACAGCCTTTATGCCTTCTTTGTCAGCAATTTCCACGCAATCGGGGAACGGAAAGAATGCGTCTGAAGCCATCACTGCTCCGTTCAAATCGAAATTGAAATTCTTTGCTTTCTCTATTGCCTGTCTCAAAGCGTCCACACGGCTTGTTTGTCCTGTTCCGCTTGCACACAACTGTTTGTCCTTTGCAAGTACGATGGCATTGGATTTTGTGTGTTTGACGATTTTATTTGCAAATGCAAGGTCTTCTTTTTGTTTGTCGGTCAAAGGTGTGGAAGTAATGGAAGTAAGCTCCTCCGCTTTCTCGGTTTTACTGTCGGTGTCCTGAACCAAAACGCCATTAAGGGCGGAGCGGAACATTACTTTGGGCATAGGCTCGTTTTTGCGTTTCAAGAGAATGCGGTTTTTCTTGCATTTCAAAATCTCCAACGCTTCCTCGGAGTAATCCGGAGCTATGCAGATTTCCATGAACAGGCTGTTCATTTCTTCTGCCGTTTCTTTGTCGATCGGACGGTTGCAAACCAAAACGCCTCCGAAAGCGGAAACAGGGTCTCCTGCCAAAGCGTCTGCATACGCCTGCTTCAATGTAGGACGGCTTGCCAATCCACAGGCGTTGTTATGCTTGATGATGGCAAAGGTCGTTTCTTCAAAGTCATCTATCAACCTGCATGCCGCATCTATGTCTCCTATATTATTATAGGAAATCTCCTTTCCGTGAAGTTGTTCGACGAAAGCATTCAAATCGCCGAAGAAACAGCCCTTCTGGTGAGGGTTCTCGCCATAACGAAGGCTGTTTGCCTCGTGGCAGCTTTGCTTGAAGACAGGCAATGCTTCGCTGCGGTTGAAGTATTCGAAGATTGCTGTGTCGTAATCCGAACTTTGAGCAAAGGCGTATGCCGCAAAACGGCGGCGGTCTTCAAGGCTTGTGCTGCAATCCTGCGTTTCGATGAGGTTCAAAAGTTCTCCGTAATGCTCTACGGAAGGAACAATCAACACATCTTTGAAATTCTTTGCCGCAGCACGGATAAGAGAAATTCCTCCTATATCTATCTTTTCTATTATGTCGCTTTCGCTTGCACCGCTTGCCACAGTCTTTTTGAAAGGGTACAAATCGACAATCACAAGGTCTATTTCCGGAATGCCGTATTCCTTTGTCTGCTCGCCGTCTTTGGGATTGTCGCGACGGGAAAGTATTCCGCCGAACACCTTGGGGTGAAGCGTCTTCACTCTGCCCCCGAGAATGGAAGGATAGCCAGTAAGGCTTTCCACCGTCTCTGCTTTGATGCCGAGATTGCAAATATAGTCGTATGTCCCTCCCGTGGAGTAAATAAGCACTCCGTGTTCATCAAGTCGTTTTACTATTTCGTCCAAACCGTCTTTGTGAAAGACTGAAATCAATGCACTTTTTATCTTCTTCATTTTGTCAATCGTATAATTCAAAATCAAATTTTCATATCATCTGAAACAGAGAATGTTGTGTTGTATTGGGAATAGCCTTTGTCGAAACGGCGTTTCATTTCGGTAAATTGCCGATTCGTTGACAGGCATTCGCTCTTATCTTATCGTACCTCCGTTTTTCGTTGGTTTTTCAGGGGAAACGAAGCATAAGGAACCGTCCGGATTTTCTGCCATGAGTATCATTCCGTGGCTCTCTATGCCTTTTATATTTTTCGGAGCGAGGTTCACAAGAACCGAAACCTGCTTTCCGACGATTTCCTCGGGCTTGCAGTATTCTGCAATACCGCTCACTATGGTTCTTTTGTCGATACCCGTATCCACTGTCAGTTTCAAAAGTTTTTTTGTCTTCGCAACCTTTTCCGCAGAAAGTATCGTGCCTACGCGTATGTCCGTTTTTGCGAAATCATCGAAGCTGATGATTTCCTTTTGAGCCTCAACGCTTGCTTCCGACAAAGCATTCTCTTTCTTCGTCTGCTGTAATTTTTCGATTTGCAAGGCAATCGTTTTGTCGTCTATCTGCTCGAACAAAAGTTCGGGGGCATTTATGTCTGTGCTTTCGGACAACAAGTCCACGTTTCCCGCCTCAAACCATGCAACAGGCTGCATGTTCAACATTTTGGCGAGCTTTTCGGCAGTTATCGGCATGAAAGGAGATGCCAAAACGGCAAGATTGGCACATATCTGCAAGGAAATGTTCAACACAGTGGCTGTTCTTGCCTCGTCGGTCTTGATTGTTTTCCACGGTTCGTTCTCCGTAAGATATTTGTTGCCTGTTCTGGCAAGATTCATCAATTCGTTCAAAGCCTCGCGGAAGCGATATTGTTCGATGGAACGACCGATTTTTTCAGGATAAAGACTTATTTCCTCTATTGTTTGTTTGTCATAATCGGTCAATTCACCCTTTGCAGGAACCTTTCCGCCGAAATACTTATGTGTAAGCACCATTGTGCGGTTGACGAAATTGCCGAATATCGCAACAAGTTCGCTGTTGTTGCGGGTTTGAAAGTCTTTCCATGTGAAATCATTGTCCTTCGTCTCCGGAGCATTGGCACACAGAACGTATTTCAACACATCTTGCTTTCCTGGAAAGTCTTTGAGGTATTCGTGAAGCCACACCGCCCAGTTGCGTGAGGTGGATATTTTATCGCCTTCAAGGTTGAGAAACTCGTTTGCCGGAACGTTCTCCGGCAATATGTAATTCCCCGCGGCCTTAAGCATTGCAGGAAAAATAATACAGTGAAAGACAATATTGTCCTTGCCTATGAAATGAACAAGTTTCGTATCGCTGTCTTTCCACCACTTTTCCCAATCATCGGGTTTCAGTTCCTTTGTGTTGGAAATATAACCTATCGGAGCATCGAACCAAACGTAAAGAACCTTTCCTTCGGCATCGGGAAGCGGAACTTTGACACCCCAATCCAAATCCCTTGTTACGGCTCTTTCCTGCAAGCCTTGTTCGATCCAACTCTTGCATTGTCCGTAAACATTGGTCTTCCATTCTTTGTGTCCTTCTAAAATCCACTGCCTCATGAAGTCCTCGTACTCGTTCAAAGGCAGATACCAATGTTTGGTCTCTTTCAGTTGCGGCACAGCACCGGAAAGAGTCGATTTCGGATTGATTAAATCCGTTGCGGAAAGAGAAGTGCCGCATGCTTCGCACTGGTCGCCGTATGCTTTCTCGTTGCCGCAGTGCGGACAAGTACCCGTTATGTACCTGTCTGCAAGGAAGGTCTCTGCTTCGGCATCATAGTACTGCTTGGAAGTTCTTTCCACGAATTTTCCTTTGTCATACAAATCCTTGAAGAAGTCCGATGCCGTGCGATTGTGTATAGGACTTGTCGTTCGGGAGTAAATGTCGAACGAAATGCCGAACTCCTGAAAAGATTGCTTGATTATGTTGTGGTATCTGTCCACGATATCTTGCGGACTTACGCCTTCTTTTCTCGCTTTTATCGTTATAGGCACTCCGTGTTCATCACTGCCTCCTATCAACAACACATCCTCTTTCATCGATCGCAAATATCTGGCATAGATGTCCGCAGGTACGTAAACGCCTGCCAAATGCCCAATGTGAACAGGCCCGTTTGCATAAGGTAAAGCCGTAGTTATGCAATAGCGTTTGAACCTGCTGTCGGATTTCAAGTATCTCATATTCCCATTCTTATACTTCCGTTTGCAAAGGTACGAAAAAAAAACAAGCTACATGGTTTAGACACACCATTTTACGTTCTCCGATTATTGTCGAAACGGCGTTTGAGCAGCAAAACTCCCTATCGGGCAAAGCAATGCCGCTTTTTGATTTTCAACCGTTTTGTTGCGGATTAACAATGATTGTATTGCAATAATTTTGTCATGAACCGCAAAAGCAGTACCTTTGCAATCACACAGCCATTTGCCGGCTTTAATTGTTTTCTCGAATTATGGAAAATGACAAAGATTTAATCGAAAGCGTAACAAACGAGCAATACAAGTACGGATTCGTTACAGATGTGGAAACGGACTTGATTGAAAAAGGATTGAACGAAGATGTGATATGTCGAATCTCCGAAATGAAACAAGAACCGGAGTGGTTGCGGGAATTTCGTTTGAATGCTTATCGTAAATTTCTGAAAATGGAAATGCCGGAATGGGCACACTTGAATATACCACCGATAAACCTTCAAGACATCATATATTACGCTGCACCGAAAAAGAAGAAACAACTTGAAAGCCTCGATGAGGTCGATCCTGCATTGTTGGAGACTTTCGATAAGTTGGGTATTTCGCTTGATGAACAGAAACGTTTGAGCGGTGTTGCGGTCGATGCGGTGATGGATTCCGTTAGTGTGAAGACCACTTTCAGGGATACATTGGAGAAAGCCGGCGTTATATTTTGTTCATTCGGAGAGGCTGTGAAGAATTATCCGGATTTGGTCAAGCAGTATTTGGGAAGTGTGGTTCCTGCAAGCGATAACTATTTTGCGGCTTTGAATTCGGCTGTATTTTCAGATGGAAGTTTCTGTTATATTCCGAAGGGAGTGCGTTGTCCTATGGAGTTGTCCACATATTTCCGTATAAATGCAAGCGGAACAGGTCAATTCGAACGTACCCTTATCGTTGCAGACCAAGCAAGTTACGTATCTTACATGGAAGGTTGTACAGCACCGAGACGAGACGAAAACCAACTTCATGCGGCGATAGTCGAAATAGTGGTCATGCAGGACGCTGAAGTGAAGTATTCGACGGTTCAAAACTGGTATCCGGGAGACAAGGACGGCAAGGGCGGAATTTATAATTTCGTAACCAAAAGAGGCATTTGTAAAGGTAACAATGCGAAGTTGTCATGGACGCAGGTCGAGACAGGTTCTGCCATAACATGGAAATATCCGAGTTGTGTATTGCAGGGAGACAATTCCGTAGGAGAGTTTTACTCTGTTGCAGTTACCAATAACCACCAACAAGCGGATACAGGTACCAAAATGCTGCATATCGGTCGCAATACCAAGAGTACCATAATAAGTAAAGGAATATCGGCAGGCAAAAGCCAAAACTCATATAGGGGATTGGTCAGAGTGAATAAGGCTGCCGAGAATGCAAGAAACTATTCGCAGTGCGATTCTCTGTTGCTCGGAGACAAGTGCGGGGCTCATACTTTTCCTTATATAAAGGTGGAAAATCAATCTTCCGTTGTCGAGCATGAGGCTACGACTTCAAAAATTTCGGAAGACCAGCTTTTTTATTGTCGTCAGAGAGGTATAAGTCAGGAACAGGCAATAGGTTTGATTGTGAACGGCTATGCAAAAGAGGTCTTGAACAAACTACCCATGGAATTTGCCATTGAAGCTCAAAAATTATTGAGTTTGAGCCTTGACGGTTCTGTCGGATAAAATTGCGAAGAAAGATATTCTGCCCGAGGTGAGAAAAAAAACAGACATAAAGAAGATTTTGGTAATCCGATTCGGTTCTATCGGAGACATAGTGCTGACCACTCCTGTCGTCAGGGCTTTGAAAGAGAGTTTCGGCGGACTTGAATTGCATTATCTGACTAAAATCCAAAATGCAACCTTGTTGCAAAATAATAAATACATAGATTGCATACATACTCTTGACAAACACTTGTACAAAACGATATCCGAATTGCGTAAGGAGGGCTTCGACTATATCGTAGATTTGCAAAAGAACTTCCGCAGTTGCAGAATAAGGTTGTCTTTGGTCGTTCCGAGTGCTTCTTTCCCCAAATTGAATTTTAGTAAATGGCTTCTGGTTAATTTTAAACTTGATTTGATGCCTGATGTTCATGTGGTCGATAGATATTTCAAAGCTGTTGAGAAATTGGGAGTTCGTAATGATGGAAAGGGTTTGGATTATTTCTTGCAGGAAGAGGACATGGTGAACCCTGATTCTTTGCCGTTGGATTTGCAAAGCGGTTATGTGGCTTGTGTGGTAGGCAGCAAGCATCGAACAAAGCAAATGCCTGTCGGTTTGATGAAAGATTTGTGTAAAGCAATTCGCAAACCTGTTATTCTTATGGGGGGAGCAGAGGACAGGGATAAAGCAACGGAAATAGAGAAAAGCGTAGGAACGAAAATATTCAATGCTTGCGGGGTGTACGACATAAACAAGAGTGCTTATTTGTTGAAAAACGCTCTCGGAGTGATAACTCCGGATACAGGGCTTATGCACATAGCGGCGGCGTTGGACAAAAGCATAATAGCGGTGTGGGGAAACACTGTACCGCAATTCGGTATGTATCCTTACAGAGCGGATAACGGCAAGGGAAAGACTTATAATTTTGAAGTGAAAGACCTGAAATGCCGTCCGTGCAGCAAGTTAGGATATGAAAAATGCCCGAAAGGTCATTTCAAATGTATGCAACAACAGAATGTTTCGCAGATTGCAGCCATTGCAAATGCTTGGTCGGACAAGGAAAATAAACAAACAGAATAGCGTTATGGAGAAAAAATACGAGGAGACATTGACTTCCTTTGCCAAGTTGTTGGAAATAATGGATACGTTGAGGGAAAAATGCCCGTGGGACAGAAAACAAACAAATCTTTCCTTGAAACCCAATACCATCGAAGAGGTTTATGAACTTGCACAGGCAATAGAAGATGACGATATCGATGATATAAAGAAAGAACTCGGCGATTTGCTCCTGCATATCGTTTTCTATGCCAAGATAGGACAGGAAAAGAACGATTTCGATATGAAATCGGTTATAGACAGTCTTTGCGAGAAACTTATACGACGCCACCCGCATATATACGGAGACGTAAAGGCGGATACGGCACAAGAGGTTAAGAAGACATGGGAACAGATAAAATTGACAGAGGGCAGAAAGGGAGTTCTGTCCGGCGTTCCCCGTTCTTTGGATTCGATAATCAAGGCTTTTCGTTTGCAGGAAAAAGCGGCTGGAGTGGGCTTCGATTGGGATAATCCGCAGGACGCATGGAAAAAAGTCGAGGAAGAAATCGGAGAATTGAAACAAGAAGCTGCGAATGCAGATAACCGAGAGAAACTGAGTGAAGAGTTCGGAGATTTATTGTTCGCTATGATAAATTACGCCCGCAAGTCGGACATCAATCCTTCGCATGCTTTGGAACAATGCAACAAGAAGTTTATAAGAAGGTTCGAATATATCGAGCAAGAGGCGGAAAAACGAGATATGACTTTGCCGAAAATGTCGCTTGAAGAAATGGAAAATCTTTGGCAGGAGGCAAAACAGATGGAGAAACAGCAGAAGAACAAATAGAACAAAAGAGATATGGTAGAGATAATTCCACAAAATCATTTTGAAGTAAATACTTACGTTTTGTATGACGAAACCGGCGAATGTGCTTTGGTGGATGTGTGTTCGCAAACATCGGTAGAAGAACGGGAAATCATCGATTTTGTCAAAGCCAAAGGTTTGAAGGTAAAATACATCCTGCTTACACATCCTCATATAGACCATTTGTGCGGTGCCGAATTTGCATGCAGGGAGTTCAATCTTCCTTTAAGCATGTCGCAAGACGGATTGGAAGTGCTTAAAACGGCAGGTTGGCAAGCGGAAGCCATGGGGTTCAAAAGAATAAACACAGATGCGATAAAAATAAATGCCATATTGCCCGGGGAGGAAATCTCTTTCGGAAACATAAGATTGAAAACGCTCGAATGTTCAGGCCATTGCCCGGGTAGTTTAAGCTATTATAATGCCAAGGAAGGGTATGTAATTACGGGCGATGCCTTGTTCAATCAAAGTATAGGACGAACGGATTTGCAGGGAGGCGATTTGGATTTGCTTCTGCACAACCTTAAACGGAATATTCTCACGCTTCCCGACAGCACTGTCGTATATCCCGGACACGGACCGCAGACGACAATCAAGGAAGAAAAAGACTATAACCCTTTTCTTTTGTAGAGCCTGATTGAAACGGAATATGAAGAAAACGTTCGGTCTTATATTTATTATATGTTTGCTTTTCTCTGTGGCGAAAGGTCAGAATTTCAAAGCCGGATTGTTCGGAGGAGTTGCACCATCGCAGGTTGACGGCGATGGAATGGAGGGCTTTCACAAGATAGGACTTACCGGCGGGGCGTATATCAAGTATGAAAATAATACAAGGCTTTTTCTTCAAGCCGATATAGCCTATACAAGCAAAGGCAGCAAGCAAAAAAGCAGTAAAGAGTTCGATTTCTCCCGTTTGGATACCTATACCTCATATCTGGATATTACATTGAGTTGCGGCTACAAACTTATGAATGATTTGTCCGCAAGAATAGGTCTTACACCCTCAGTATTGCTTTCGCATAAAGAGCAAACTTCGAGCGGTATTGAAATCACGGAGGGAAACGGGTTCAGACCGTTGAATTTATTGGTAATGGCAGGAATGAGTTATGCCTTTTCAAAACATTTTTCTTTCAATCTTACATACAATTATTCCATTTTCAGTTTTCGCAAAGGCAATATCGAGGTATTCGATTACGATATAAAAGAACAAAATGCCCAATATCACAACTATCTTACGCTGACTTTGGCATACCAATTCTGATATTGAATGAAGCAAATCGATATTTGAAAAATGAGAATGGCATATTAACCGATAAGAACGGCAAAACCAAAGAATGGAAAGAAGAAACCTGAAAGAAAATAGACATGTTTGCAGATTTTTCCGCTGGGCGAAAAAATCATACGCTGCATTCAATAGTCTGCATAGGGTTGTCGAAATATCGAGACTCCGTTCCTCCATGGTCGATTCATCTTTGGTGAAACAGGTTAAATCCATCGATAGAATCTTTGCAAAATGGAATAAAGGCGAAGAGTGGTCGGAAAGTGGGAAATGCAATGAACGACTTGTGAATGAAAATTCGATTTCGACAAGCCTTTATCCGCTTCTGATGCCTTGGATTTTCATGAATGAAAGGTGTCGTTCCGTATTTGGAGAAACAAATAACAACAATATAATTTATAGAAATGCTAACAGTCGCAGTCGAATAATTAAACGGTTGCGACTGTTTTGTTGTCAAAACGTACGATGATGGTTCAAAAAATCAAAGACAAAGTGCTGGCAGGTGGCTGCATCAGCGAAGAAGAGGCGGAATGGCTATATTTTTCTGCCGATTTGACCGCTTTACTTGCGGCAGCAAAGGAAATAACATTCAAATTCAATTCCGATAAGTTTGAAATGTGTTCCATAGTCAATGCAAAAAGCGGAAAATGCAGCGAAGACTGTGCATGGTGCGCCCAATCCGCCAAGCATGAAAGCAACTGTGAGGTATATCCTCTTTTGGAATATGACGAGATATTCGAACTTGCCAAACAGAATGAGGCGGAAGGCGTGAAGAGGTTTTCTTTGGTATGTTCCGGCAAGCGGTTGAGCGTCGCCGATATAGAAAAAGTCTGCAATATTGTGCGAAAGTTGAAGGAGGAAACTTCTTTGCAGATATGTGCAAGCCTCGGATTGCTTGATGAAACCGCCATGAAAAAACTTTACGAAGCAGGAGTGAGTCGTTATCACTGCAATTTGGAAACCGCACCATCTTATTTTCCCGAACTTTGTTCCACTCACACCACGCAGGATAAACTTACCACATTGATGCACGCAAAGAAAGTCGGCATGGAAGTATGCAGCGGAGGAATTATCGGCATGGGTGAGAGTGCAAAACAAAGAATAGAGTTGGCATTTGCCCTTAAAGGTATCGGCTTGCAAAGCGTTCCGGTAAACATACTCAATCCCATAAAAGGAACTCCTTTGCAGGATACTAAGCCTCTTGAAGACGAAGACATACTTCGTACTTTGGCAGTGTTCAGATTTATTTTGCCTGATGTTCAGTTGCGTTTTGCAGGAGGAAGACGAGCGTTGAAAAAAGAGGTTGTCGGAAAAGCAATGGAGATAGCGGTGAATTCCGCAATAGTCGGCGATATGCTTACGACGCTTGGCAATGATGTGGAAGAAGATAAACGAATGATAAAATCAAAAGGATATGAATTATAGAGAATTATTGGCATACGACAAAGAGCATGTGTGGCACCCTTATTCAAGTGCCACGAACCCTTTGGAAGTTTATGGAGTAAGAAGAGCAAAAGGAGTAAGACTTGAATTGTTCGACGGAACTGTTTTGATAGATGGAATGTCCTCATGGTGGTCTGCAATACACGGATATGACAATCCTGAATTGAATCAGGCGGCAGAGCGTCAACTTCGACAGTTCTCCCATGTCATGTTCGGAGGTTTGACACATGCTCCTGCAATCCGCCTTGCCGAGAAACTGTTGAGCATAGTCGATGACAGTTTTCAAAAAGTCTTCTTTGCAGACTCCGGTTCCGTTGCAGTGGAAGTGGCAATGAAAATGGCAGTACAATATTTCGCATCCATCGGAAGACCTGAGAAAAGCAACTTCATAACAATCCGTAAAGGCTATCATGGCGACACATGGAATGCAATGAGCGTATGCGACCCTGTAACCGGCATGCACAGCATGTTTTCCAAAGACCTTCCGCAAAGGTTCTTTGTTGCCTCACCGGAAGATGAGAGTACGGAAGAATTGGAGCAAATGGTAGCCGAGCATAAGGACGAGATAGCGGCTTTGATACTTGAACCGATTGTTCAAGGTGCCGGCGGAATGAAATTTTACAGTCCGGAGTTTTTGGAAAAGGCTGTGAAGATTTGTCGCGACGCAGGCTTGCTTGTGATTTTCGATGAGATAGCAACAGGCTTCGGAAGAACAGGAGAATTGTTCGCTTACATGCACACCTCTGTCGTTCCGGACATAATGTGCATCGGCAAAGCCTTGACAGGAGGTTATCTTACCCTATCCGCAGTACTTACGAACGATAAGGTTGCAAAAGGAATAAGCGATAATCCTCCATATATCTTCATGCACGGACCTACTTTCATGGCAAACCCTCTTGCATGCAGTATAGCCCTTGCAAGTGTCGAATTGCTCTTATCCACTCCATGGAAAGAGAAAATAACAAGCATGGAGTCCAGAATGCGTCATTATTTGTCGACAGCAAAAAACTATTCCAAGGTAGCGGATGTCCGCGTACTCGGAGCCATAGGCGTTATCGAAATGAAGCGTGAAGTCAATATGGAAAGCATAATGCCTAAGTTCATTGCGGAGGGAATATGGGTTCGTCCGTTCGGTAAGTTGATTTACATAATGCCTCCATACATCATATCCGAAGAAGAACTGTACTACTTGTGCCATAAATTGCTCAAAGTCGTAAGATCGGAATGATAGAAGAAATAGCCTCGGAACTCGAACGACTGAAAAAAGATGATATGTATCGTTCTCTGCCTGTCGTGGAAGACTTAGGCAGGGGAATGGTGCAGGACAAAGATGGGAAAGAACTTCTCGATTTGTCTTCCAATGATTATCTTGCTCTCGCAGGAGATGAGACGCTCAGGGAAGAGTTCTTCCGTCTTTTCAAACCGAAGAACTTTTCATCGTCTTCCTCTCGTCTTATGAGCGGTTTCGATTCCGATACGGTGGAACTGGAACGGCTTATAGCGAAAGACTACAACAGAGAAGCCGCATTGATATTCTCCTCCGGCTATCATCTGAACACGTCCGTATTACCGGCAATCGGCAATGCAAAAACCTTAATCCTTGCCGATAAACTCGTTCATGCAAGTCTGATAGACGGGATAAGATTGTCGAAATGCGAATTTCGCAGATTTGAACACAACAACCTCGAAGCTTTGGAGAGGATACTCGAAAGCAAGCATGCGGATTATTCCTGCATTATCATAGTCAGCGAAAGCACCTTTTCCATGGACGGCGACAAATGCGACTTACGATTCTTGGTCGAACTGAAACACCGGTTCGATAATGTATTGCTCTATGTCGATACTGCCCATGATATAGGTACCGCAGGTAAAAAAGGATTGGGTGAGCCGGAAGAGCAAGGCGTGATAAACGAGATAGATTTTATCGTTGCGACCTTCGGTAAGGCCTTGGCATCATGCGGAGCTGTCGTGGTTTGTGATGGAATTATGAAAGAGTATCTTGTCAACAAAGCAAGAGGATTGATTTTCTCGACGGCATTGCCACCCGTTCAAATGCAATGGACACGGTTTATATGGGAACGAATGGCGAACTTCTCCGACAGAAGAGCGAGCCTTACTGAGAATGCCGCCTATTTTCGCATGCAACTGAAAAGGAAAGGCATACAAACACCTTCCTCTTCACACATCATACCTATAATAACGGGGCAACCATCGGCAACCATAAGTAAGTCCGCTGCATTGCATTCGGCAGGCTTTCACTGTCTTGCCGTCAGACCGCCTACCGTTCCGCAAAACCTCTGCCGCCTTCGGTTGAGTCTCAACTCCGCAATGACGAAAAAGGAACTGGATGCGGTTCTTGCCTGTTTGTAGAGAACAAAAGAATAAAGAAATCATGGAGATACGTTTTTTGAAACGAAAACCCGGAAACAAGAAATTGAGAATAGCCTTTCTCGGATTTTCGTTCTCTATCGACCTTGTCTTGGATTTGTTTCCCGAATTATCGGAAACAATCAGCGAATTACAAGAAGAAGACTTCGATTTGGCAATGGTCGATTTTTCTTCTGCCATTCGTTATCTTGCAAAACCCGACGGAGTGGGAGAGAAGCCTTTTGCGGGTAAGGAAACCTTCGATGTTTATGATGATATTGCTCTTTATGCACATAGTTTCGGCGTTTATGCCGCAGGTCTTTTCTTTTCCGCAGGCACCGGTTTCTGTCCTGCCATAACAAAATCAAAGATACATTCAGCCTCTGCCTTTTCAGGCACTTTGCATCCGATAAACGATGAGCAGGGAATACCTTTGCGTGTCTTTGCCCTCACCGGAAGGAATTTCAATGCCGCTACTCTGCAAACCTTTCGTCTTCGTTGCGGATTGAAGCAGCAAGACATGCAACATTCGGAAGCCTATGAAAATTTCTCGGAAGACTTGGCACTTGCCGAACAAGTGTACAACCATTACGGCAAGCCGGATTTCCATTACGATTATGCAGTCGTCGCAATGAACGATAAGATATTCCCTTTCCGCAATCAACTCGCAGCATGGCAGAATACGGCAGAAACAATAACCATGGACTGCAACCACTTCGAAGCCTTGGGCATGATGATTGATAAGTTGACCAAACCGTAATCAGAAAGAGTGGAATTGCAAATAAGAACCCGTGTTGTAAATGAAATACTACAACACGGGTTACTTTTTCTTTGTGATTTCGAATTACATTCGCCTAAATTCCGAATGTATATCCCACTGTTATATACAACGAACCGAGTTTGTTGAAGGCGTAATCGGACAACTTGGAATCCGAACCGAAGAATTTCGTCGTTCCCGTGTCGAAAGAATGTCTGTAAAGTACGTTTATCTTTGCAGAGGAACTGCCCGACTTGAAGAGGTTGAAACTTAAACCGAGAGGCAGGTAAAGATTGTACTTTTGTTTTACAATCGATTGCACCGGTGGTACATTTTCAACTGCCTCTTTTGCGTATTCTATGTTGCTGTTATACATTCCCACGCCCAAACGGAAGTCAAGTGAAAATCTTTGCGAATTGCTCCTCCATAAAGGATACGCAAGGTTGATGTTTACGTTCGTCGTCTTTATTCCGAGGCTGACATCATCTTTGGCAAGGTCGGTATATTCCTCCTCCAAACCGAAGAACATGTACAACTTGCCGAAATCATACCCCAACTCATATCCCAAGCTGTACGAATTGAGAACATTCGCATCGCAACCGAACTTATCGATTACATCATTGCCGCCGTTTAATGCCGACATTCCGACAAAGGGCGACACCCATACGTTTCCGTTCTCGTTTTGAGCCGATGCCTCTCCTTGGAAGAAGAAAGCCATGCTCGATAAAGCCACGGCACACAATGCCGTCTTAATACTTTTTCTTTTCATAACAAATTGTTTTTTTTGTATGTTAGCTTTGTTTGGACGCTCCAAAGGTATACATATTTGTCGAACCGACAAAATAAAATTGCAAGAAATTTCGGTTCGATGATGTGAAATCACATTGTGATTTTTCTTTGGCACACTTTTTGCTTATGAAGAGAAATCCTTTATTTACTTGGTTCGGCGGACTGCCGTTCAAGCGTTGTTTGTTTGAAAGAAAAATATTTTTTCAAGAAATTATAAACCACGAAAATATACTGCTTTTTTGTCTGTTGCAAGTGGAATTTCACGGTACAATATCTTCAAATCGGACGTTTCCGGAAGGAAAAACGCATCAGGATATGCTCGAAAAGCCATGTTCGGAAAGCATTTTGAAAATACTCTTGTTTATCAGCCGATTGCCAAGACACCGTTTGGAAAGAATGAATTGCCGGGAAAATTTTTTCTTTCAGCGGTTCATTCATGGCGAAACTGCATTTTGCCGGAGGGGTGCGGTAAAGCCGGCGGGGTTGTGCGGAATTTTGTCAACAAAGCCGAAATAAACAACATGAAACAGTTTTGTATCAATGTTTTTGTTTACCTTTGCAACTTCGCAAAACAGGCATGTTTGAACAAGAACGGATAAGATAACAATAAGCAAATGATTGACAAGAAGACTATTATCGGTTTGGTGCTGATATTCGCCGTGTTCGGTGTATGGATGTATGTGTCGCAACCCTCGGAAGAGGAAAGAGCAAAAATAAAACAAAAACAGGATTCTGCGATAGCGGCAAGCATGAGAGCCGAACAGGAGGCAGAAAAAGCCGAGAGGCTTAGCGAAGATGCCGAAAAGAAGGAACAGGCGGACATAAAGCAGTTGGCTCAGGCGGCAGAGGGCAATGACTCTCTTGCAACGGAGGCAAGACGTATTCTTTCCAATCAATTCGGTGCGTTTTCGGAGGCTGCATTGAATAAGGAGCAGCATCTTACGATTGAAAACGAGTTGCTGAAAGCCGATTTGACATCTCTGGGTGCCAATATAGAACAGGTTACTCTAAAAGAGTACAAAACGTATCATAAAGATAGCGTACGTTTCTTCACGGAGAACGGAAATTCATACGGATTGAACCTTTCGATAGGTTCGAAGGTGCTTCGCACCAACGAATTGAACTTCGAGATCTTTGTCAACGACAAACCTTACACCGGCGGGGAGAAACTTTCGGTCAATGGGAAGGACTCGCTTGTTGTTTCCATGAGGCTGTATGCCGATGCGGATACATTGACAAGGAACAGAGGTTATCTGGAATACCGTTACACGTTGCGAGGCGATGATTACCGTATAGGTTACAGCATAATCACGAACAATCTCGAGAAAGTGATAACGGACAGAAACACTTTGGAGTTCGTCTGGAACTCGAAGTTGAGGTTGAAGGAAAAAGACGGTAATGTGGAGCGTAAGAACAGTTCCATATATTATTTGTTGAAAGATGAGGTGGAATACTTGAAGGAAAACGGAGCCGATGATCAAAAAGAGGAGAACGGCATTCCCATCAAATGGGTGTCTTTCAAGCAACAATTCTTCTCGACAGCCCTTATAGCCGAAAGCACCAACGATTTCGCATACGCAAAGATGCAGACCATAACGGAAAAGGGGCAGCATGACAAGTATTTGCGTACGATGAAGGCTGATTTGAACATACCGTTCGACGGAGATAAGGAATATTTCAAATATGACATGAATTTCTTCTTCGGTCCCAACAAGTACTCCGTTGTCAGCGATTATAACATAGACATGGAACAAATCATACCGTTGGGCTGGGGCTTCTTCCTTCTGCATTGGATAAACCGCTTTGTGGTGTTGCCTGTGTTCAACTTCCTGCAACAGTTCGGCTGGAGCATGGGAATAATAATCCTTGTATTGACCATATTGGTAAAGCTCGTTTTGTTCCCTTTGGCGTACAAATCCTACTCTTCCTCTGCGAAAATGCGGGTGATTGCTCCGGAGGTTCAGAAAATCAACGAGAAATATCCGAAACAGGAGCAAGCCATGCAGAAACAACAAGCCATAATGAACCTCTACAAGCGGGCGGGAATAAACCCTATGGCAGGTTGCCTGCCTATGCTTTTGCAGTTCCCTATATTGGTTGCCATGTTCCGCTTCTTCCCTGCATCCATAGAGCTTCGTCAACAAAGCTTCCTGTGGGCGGACGACTTGTCGAGCTATGATTCCATACTCGATTTGCCGTTCAACATTCCGTTCTACGGTGCCCATATATCCTTGTTCTGTCTTCTTATGACGGTTGCTCAAATCTTCTATACGAGAATAACAATGAAGCAACAGCCGCAGAACAACGCCATGCCGGGAATGAAGTTCATGATGTATTTCATGCCTGTTATGATGCTTTTCATACTCAACAGTCAATCCGCAGCCTTGAACTACTATTATCTTATTTCATTGTGCATAACCTTTATTCAGATGTTCGCCATTCAGAAGTCGATTAACGGAGAAAAAGTCTTGAAACGCTTGGAAGCGAACTCCAAGAAGCCTCTCAAAAAGTCCAAATGGCAGCAAAGAATAGAAGCCTTGGAAAAACAAAACCAAGCTCTGATGGCAGAGAGACAAAAGAGAAAAAAGTAAGTTTAACCAACCTCATTACAAACAATTAAAACACCAAATTATGTATTTCGGATTGATGATTATCATCTTCGTCCTCGGCTATGCAGCCATAGCCTTGGAACACCCGTTAAAAATCAACAAATCGGCAACAGCCTTATTGTTAGCGGCAATAATATGGGCTGTTTACGCTCTCTTGGGTCCCGGTATAAGCAGTAAAAACCTGATAGAACACCTCGGCGACACCTCGGAAATACTCTTTTTCCTCTTGGGAGCGATGACCATAGTGGAAATCGTCGATAAGCACGACGGCTTCTCTATCATCACAAACAAAATTACAACTAAAAACAAACGCAAACTCTTATGGATAATAGGCATTTTGACATTCTTCATGTCTGCTGTCTTGGACAACCTTACGACCTCCATAGTGATGTGTGCATTGTTGAGAAAGTTGATTGCCGACCAGAAAACACGCTGGTTCTTCTGCGGTATGGTCATTCTCGGAGCCAATGCCGGCGGAGCATGGTCGCCGATAGGGGACGTAACGACAATCATGCTTTGGATAGGCGGACAGGTTACGGCAGGTAAGATAATAATGGAGACCTTTATCCCTGCATTAGTGTCCATAGTCGTTCCTTTGATAGCCATAAGCATGACGATGAAAGGAGATGTCGAAAGACCGGAGCATGTCGAAGAAGGCGGAGTGTACAAAGTATCCCACAAACAAAGCCTCCTTACCCTTATCATGGGCGTAGGCTTGTTGCTCTTCGTTCCGATTTTCAAGACGATAACGCACCTTCCTCCTTATTTGGGAGTATTGTTCGGCTTGGGCGTAATGTGGGTAACCACGGAGATAATGCATCGCAACAGCCCTGCCAATTATTCCAAGTTAAGCGTAAGCACAATCATACAAAAGGTCGATGTGCCTTCCGTACTCTTTTTCCTCGGTATCCTTATGGCGGTTCAATGCTTGAATGAGGCAGGACACTTGAAACTTCTTTCGCAAGCCTTGGACGAAAATGTCGGCGATATATATGCAATCAACCTTATCATAGGAGTACTCTCTTCGGTAATAGACAATGTACCTTTGGTTGCAGCCTCCATGGGCATGTACCCTATTGCAGACACCGCACATTTTGCAACCGATGGAGCATTCTGGGAAGGCTTGGCATACTGTGCAGGAACGGGAGGAAGTTTGTTGATTATCGGTTCTGCCGCCGGAGTGGCAGTGATGGGAATGGAGAAAATAGACTTTATATGGTATTTGAAGAAAATATCCCTCTGGGCTTTGGTAGGCTATCTTTCAGGAGCCGGAGTATTCTATCTTATGTCAAGATTTATTCTGCACACATAGGAATAAAATAAGCACGAACCATGGAACATGGAGTTTGCGGCGGGCAAATAGAAATCCCGCCTCGAACTCCATGTTTTTTTCTTCATTTGTTCCTCGAATTTCTTTTCAATTTTTCCCCCCTCTTCTTAAAGTGCTTTTCTTTATCGTATGACGTCGTAATAATTTCGCAAGAAACAATGAATAGTTCAGCCGACTTACTTGTTTTACATTCTTGCTTCATTGTTAGAAAAACGACGTCGTATGAGTTTAATTCTCTCAAAAGAAACGGTAAATGTATGATTATCCGGAAAACATATCGTACATTTGCAGTGTCTGAAAGAAAAACGAAACGAATTTATTCAAGAACGAAAACACGGGAAAATGATAAATACGGATTTTAGTCATGAACAGAATAAGAATATTCTTGGCGATTTGTTTATCCGTTTTGCTGTTGGCATTCTCATGTGATCCCGAGATAAATATGATTGTAAAAAACAAAACGGATAAGACATTGTACCTGACATTAGATGATGAAAGCTCATTTGTTATAAGACCATTCCAAGAAAGGGCAATAATCGGGTTTTATCAGAGTGCTGGATATTTCTACCAATGTTTATTTGAATATAATCATTGTAGATTGCAGGAAAATGATTCAGTGGGGAGAGTTTTGAGACAGTGGAATTTCGAATATTTGCCGACCCCGGGTAAGAAAGAGTTTTTCCGAGAAAGCGATTGGGAGAGAAGAAAGACCTCGAATGATGTACCGGATTATATCTTCAATATAACGAAGAATGATTTTGAAGAATAGAAACGAAGAAGATATGAATAAACGAAAGATTGTGTTTCGACTTGGATGTATTTTGTTGGTGTTTTTGTTCTCTTCTTGCAGAGAAGAGTTGCCGATTGTTTACTTTGATTTCAAGAATAACAGCAGCAAAACCCTGCATGTGGATTTCGGAGGGAAAAGAAAAATGAAAGCAAAACCGGGGAAGGTGATACTTATAACTAATTTTCATGCCAAGCATATTACGATGAAAGATTGTTTTGCCGAATATGAATATTGCGAAGTACGGGAAAACGATGCCGATGGGCGTGTTTTGAGATTGTGGACGAAAGATTTCGAGCCGACATCTCAAAGGAAAGAGTTTTTCAGGGAAAGCGATTGGAGAAAGTTCAGAGACGAATACTATGATGAAATAAGAGATTATCTTTTCACCATAACCGACGCAGACCTTGACACGGAGGAGTGAGTCGCAGGACTTTTTGATGAGTTGAAAGAAATGCCAAAAACAGGGAAATATTATGTGCGACAGCAACGAGTATTGAAAGCACCGGTCGTATCTTCCGGAATTGCGACCCGATGCGACTGATTCTTATTGTGTGATTGATAAAATTTTGAACATAAACCACTATTCTGTTAATCTCGGAGTAACAAAGTGAACCCATCGGTTTTGCGGG
>OCLL01000051.1_pt1 | contig 30219 bp, 20 predicted proteins | sample 1538931 | NCBI WGS metagenome assembly OCLL01 (sample SAMN03418270, study PRJEB22391) | human gut metagenome | biome: human-gut; feature: organic feature; material: feces | host: Homo sapiens | place: Tanzania | collected 2013-01 | reverse complement strand
TAGTCAAGTCAGGATAGTACTGACGCAGCTGGAGGCTGCTCAACATACCCTTATATACGATGTTCGAATTAGACAACGAACAGATATAGAAATCAGGATCGCTGATTCGTTTCTCGATACGTTTGCGGATGAGATAGAGGGTGCGCTCGAAGACAGGCACCTTATCATCTGTAACACCTGTAATGAACACCTGTTTGATGGCAGGTTCATTGCTCAATGCAGCCTCACCCAGACAGTCTGGATTGGTAGGTACATTGCGGAGATGCATCAACTGAAGTCCCTCACGTTCAATCTCTTCAATCATAATAGAGAGGATATCCTGCTGTTTCTTCTCATCCTTAGGCAAGAAGATGAGACCTGTACCATATTTTCCCTTTTCCGGTACAGGGATACCCTGAAGAAGAATAAACTCATGTGGAATCTGGAGCATGATACCGGCACCGTCACCCGTCTTGTTATCGGCACCCTCAGCACCACGATGGCGCATGTTCTCGAGGACCTTCAAGGCGTTATCGACCAGCTCATGACTCTTGTTACCGTGGATATTCACCACCATACCTACGCCACACGCATCGTGTTCATAGGCAGAACTGTACAATCCTTTTTCCATTTCTTGTTCGTTTTATATCGGTTATTTCTAACTATTTTATTATTGATATGCTTGTTCATGAACACCCGCTACGGCTCTGCCGCTAGGGTCGTTCTGATTCTTGAATGAGGCATCCCAGGCAAGGGCTTCGGCTGTAGAGCAGGCTACGCTTGGCACGCTAGGCACACTCTTGGCAGCGCTGTCGCTTGGGAAGTGCTCGGCGAAGATAGAGCGATAATAATACTCCTCCTTGTTCTGTGGAGGATTGATAGGGAATCGCTCGGCAGCATGCGCCATCTGCTCATCGCTGACGGCTGATGCGGTAATCTGCTTCAGGGTGTCAATCCATGAATAGCCCACACCATCGGAGAACTGCTCCTTCTGACGCCATGCTACTTCTTCCGGAAGCAGATCGGCGAAAGCCTCACGTACCACCTTCTTCTCAATGGTCTTGTCCGGACACATCTTCAAAACCGGGTTCATACCCATCGCTACATCCAGGAACTCCTTGTCGAGGAAAGGAACACGGCCCTCGATACCCCATGCCGCCAGACTCTTGTTGGCTCTCAGGCAATCGTAGAGGTAGAGTTTGCCGAGCTTGCGCACGGTTTCCTCATGGAAAGCCTTGGCATCCGGTGCCTTGTGGAAGTAGAGATAACCTCCGAATACCTCGTCGGCACCCTCACCGGAAAGTACCATCTTGATACCCATGCTTCGGATGACTCTCGCAAGGAGATACATCGGGGTAGAAGCACGCACGGTGGTTACATCATAGGTCTCAATGAAGTAGATGACATCACGGATGGCATCCAATCCTTCCTGGATGGTGTAGTTGATTTCGTGATGCACGGTTCCGATGTGATCGGCAACCAATCGTGCCTTTGCCAAATCAGGTGCTCCCTTCAAACCAACGGCGAAGGAGTGAAGTCGAGGCCAGTAAGCCTTGGTTTCGCCACCGTTCTCTACACGGGTAGAAGAGAACTTCTCGGCTACGGCAGAGATGACGGAAGAATCGAGACCACCGCTGAGGAGGACACCATAAGGAACATCACTCATCAACTGGCGCTTGACGGATGCTTCGAGGGCATCGTGGATCTCCTTCACCGCTGCCTTCTCCTGAGGTTCAGCATCCTTCAACTGTTCTGCAGCGTTCTGCTTATCATCAATCTTATACTTATTCTGCATGGCAGCGTACTCAAACCAATCACGGGTATAGTAACGCTTCATGCCAGGGTTCTTGCTATAATAATAATGACCTGGGAGGAATGGCTCGTAGTGGTCGCACTGACCCTCCAGAGCCTTCAACTCGCTTGCCACCAATACTTTTCCATCTTTATCATAACCAATATAAAGAGGAATCACGCCGATAGGGTCGCGGGCAATGAGGAACTCATCACGCTCGGCATCGTAAAGGGCGAAGGCAAAGATACCGTTCAGCTCTTCAAGCATCTTGGTGATACGGGCGTGGAGGGCATCCTCACCTTTATATATAAGGGTATCAAAGTCGGAATCTGCTCGCATCTCACGATAGAGAGAAAGAATCACCTCACAGTCGGAACCCGTCTGATACTGGTATTTGCCAGCAAAGCGAGCACGGATATTCTGATGATTATAAATCTCACCGTTTACGGCAAGCACCTGTTTCTTATCTGGTGCAAACAAAGGTTGGCGACCACTTTCCGGGTCAACAATGCTCAGACGCTCATGTGCCAGGATAGCAGAACCACCACAGTAGATTCCGCTCCAGTCTGGTCCGCGATGGCGGATCTTCTGACTCATACGAAGCGCTTGCTGTCGCAATTCAGGAGTTTGCTCCTGAATATTGAAGATAGATACGATTCCACACATAATATCTTTTCCTTTCTTTTACGGTTATTTTTATCTCTTTTTACCTAAAACAAATAACATTTTGTTATGTTTCGGCTGCAAAATTACTACTTTTTGTCAATATACGAAAGATTTTCATTACCTTTTGTCTTAAGAAAAGGCAAGTAATTACATATTTAAACATATCAATACATTTTATCTTTCATTTTGAAAGAACAAACCATACTATTCATTTCAAAATAACACAAAGAGAGAAAAATAAGATAAAAGCATTTTTCTTCATCGGATTACACGGAATTATCGGAAGAGCATTCTTGCTGTACGGATTACGCACGGAATTTAAACGGAATTTAAACGGAATTTGGCCTACCGGCCATAGGCTGACTCCATAAAGACATCTTGCTGTTTTTCCCATTTTTAGGGGTATCGTTACGACCGTGAGGTCGCTTTCCGTCTAAAATCCGTGCGTAATCCGAGGAGGGAGGTTAAGGTTCCGTTAACTCAGCGTAATCCGATGAATAAAAAATCCAATGAAAGTTTAGTTAAAAAATATATAGGATTGCGCCATTTTTCCCATTTTTTTCGTACCTTTGCACTACTTAATTTAAGTATATTCATAAATAACCTAATTTATTCAATTATTCCGTAGATGTTACTATAGCATTATGAGAAAGAGAATTATAAATCTTTTAATGATGACCTGCGTGCTAGCCGGCGGCTACTCTCAGGCATCGCTTGCTCAACAGGCTAAGTCGAGCAATCTAACCCAGTTTGTCAACCCTCGAATCGGAACAGGTGGACATGGACACGTTTTCCTCGGAGCCAACGTTCCGTTCGGATACGTCCAGTTAGGTCCTACAGAACCATCCCGCGGATGGGACTGGTGCTCAGGCTATCATCATTCTGACTCCATCCTCATCGGTTTCGGACACCAGCACCTGAGCGGTACCGGTATCGGCGATTTGGGCGACGTGGCATTCCTGCCTGTAACAGATGGCAACCAGAAACAAATCAAGTTCAGTCACGACAACGAGAACGTGCGTCCTGGATACTATGCCGTGAAACTGCAGCAGCCTAATGTATGGGTGGAGCTGACCGCAACCCAGCGTGCCGGTTTCCAGCGCTATACCTTCGGTGCTGATGCACAGCAGGCACAGCTGGTACTCGACCTGAAGCAGGGTATCGGCTGGGATGGAGCCAAGGACATGAATGTAGATAACACCACCGCTACCACCGTGGCTGGTCACCGTTTCTCAAAGGGATGGGCGAACGACCAGAAGGCTTTCTTCTTCGCTGAATTCTCCCAGCCTGTTACCGTAAAGCCACTGGGCGCCGGCAGATGGTTGATTACCGCTGCTGATGTTACCAAGCCATTGTTGGTGAAGACCGGTATGTCGGCTGTAAGTGCAGAGAACGCCAAGCTGAACCTGGAGAAGGAGATTCCAGGCTGGGATTTCCGTCAGGTAGTAGCAGATGCAGATGCTGCCTGGAACAAGGAACTGGCTAAGGTGAACATCGAGACCAGCGATTCTACTTCCCGCCGCATCTTCTATACAGCCATGTATCATACCATGACCGCTCCATCTGTCTTCTCAGATGTAAACGGTCAGTATCGCGGTGCCGACGGCAAGGTTTATGACGGCAACTTCACCAACTATACCACCTTGTCACTCTGGGATACCTATCGTGCTGCTCATCCATTGATGACCATGATCCATACCGACCTGTTGCCAGATATGGCAAGCACCTTCATCAATATCTATCGCCAGCAGGGCAAGTTGCCAGTATGGCACCTGATGGGTAACGAAACCAACTGTATGGTGGGTAACCCAGGCATTCCTGTTCTTGCCGATATGGTACTGAAGGGTTATGTGAAGGATAAGGAAGGAGCCTACGAGGCAATGAAGAAGTCGGCTATGCTCGATGAGCGTGGCATGGGATTGCTCAAGAAGTACGGCTACCTGCCATACGACAAGGAGCCTACCAAGGAAACCGTTGCCAAGGGTCTGGAGTATGCGCTGGCTGATGCCTGTGTGGCTAAGGTGGCTCGCATGCTGGGCAAGAAGGAAGATGCCAAGTACTTCGAGAACAGATCAAAGGCTTACAGCAAGTACTTCGACAAGGAGACCGGCTTTATGCGCGGCCTGAGTTCTGACGGCAAGTTCCGTGTTCCTTTCAACCCATTCTCTGCCGAGCATCGTGAAGATGACTATACCGAGGGAAATGCATGGCAATATACCTGGCTGGTTCCTCATGATGTTCACGGACTCGTGAAGCTCTTCGGCAATGAAAAGAAGTTCGTGACCAAGCTCGACTCTCTCTTCATCGTTACCGGTGAGATGGGTGCCAATGCTTCTCCGGATATCTCTGGTCTGATCGGTCAGTATGCTCATGGCAATGAGCCTAGCCATCACGTGCTCTATATGTACAACTATGTAGGTCAGCCTTGGAAGGGTGCCCGTCTGCTCAGACAGACCCTGGACGAGATGTACAAGGATGACTTCGACGGTTTGAGCGGCAACGAGGACGTAGGTCAGATGTCTGCATGGTATGTGCTTTCTTCCATGGGTCTCTATCAGGTAGAGCCAGCCGGCGGCAAGTACATCATCGGCAGCCCTATCTTCGACAAGGCTGAACTGAACGTGGGCAAGGGCAAGACCTTCAACATCGTCTGCAAGAACAACAGCAAGGAAAACATGTACGTACAGTCTGTGAAGTTGAACGGCAAGCCATACAGCAAGTCATACATCATGTACAACGACATCATGAAGGGCGGCACCCTCGAACTGCAGATGGGCAACCAGCCATCGAAGTGGGGAACCCGTCCTGCCGACCGTCCATAAACATCAAGCACTAACTAACAAAAATAAGAAATAATGAGAAAGACTATTTTAACAATGGCTCTTCTTGCCTCCATGAGCGCTATGGCTCAGGAGAATGCTGAGGTAGATGTGCATGCACGCTATACCAAGGTGGTAACCCCAGTAGATGGCAAATATGAGTCAAAGCGTCCTCCTGTAGAGGACCGTCTCTTCACTTCTACAGCTGTAGAGAAGAAGATCAAGGAAGTACAGAAACTCCTGAAGAAGAATCCAAAGTTGGCTTGGATGTTTGCCAACTGCTATCCTAACACCCTGGAGAGTACCGTTCACTACCGTGTGCTCGAAAATGGTGATGATGATACATTCGTATATACCGGTGATATTCCAGCCATGTGGCTCCGCGACTCCGGTGCCCAGGTATGGCCTTACGTAGCCCTCGCCAACAAGGACGAGAAGTTGAAGAAGATGCTGAAGGGTGTGATCCTCCGCCAGTTGAAGTGCATCAACATCGACCGCTACGCCAACGCCTTCAATGACGGTCCTACGGGTGCCGGCTGGCAGAAAGACCGCACCAAGATGCAGCCGGATGTATTCGAGCGCAAATATGAGATCGACTCCTTCTGCTACCCTATCCGTCTGGCTTACGAGTACTGGAAGGTGACAGGCGATGACTCTGTTTTCGGCGAGGTTTGGATGAAGGCTATCGAGAATATCCTGAAGACCTTCCACGAGCAGCAGCGCAAGGTGACTGCCAAGGCTTATCACTTTACCCGTGTTTCTGACCGTGCTTTCGACACCATCGGTTGGGACGGTTTCGGTGCTCCGGTAAAACCAGTAGGACTGATTGCATCTATGTTCCGTCCTTCTGATGATGCTACCATCCTTCCATTCCTGATTCCATCCAACTTCATGGCAGTTTCTTCCATGAACAAGGCAGCAGAGATCCTGAAGCACGTGGCAGAGAAGGATGCAGCCAAGAAGGATGCAGCCTTGAAGATTGCGCAGGATTGCAGCAGTCTGGCAGATGAGGTTCAGGCAGCCTTGCAGAAGTATGCTATCTACAACCATCCTAAGTACGGCAAGATCTATGCTTACGAGGTAGATGGTTTCGGCAACCAGCTTCTGATGGACGATTCCAACGTTCCTTCTCTTCTGGGTATGGGTTATATGGGTGATGTCCCTATGAACGACCCTATCTATCAGAACACCCGCCGTTTCGTTTGGAGTGAGGACAATCCTTGCTTCTTCCGTGGCAAGGCTGGCGAAGGTATCGGTGGTCCACACATCGGTTACGACATGCCTTGGCCTATGTCTATCATGATGAAGTGCTTCACCGCACAGAGCGATGATGAGATCCGCTTCTGCATGAAGATGTTGTTGAATACGGATGCAGGTATGGGATTCATCCATGAGTCTTTCCACAAGGACGATGCTTCAAAATACACCCGTCCTTGGTTCGCATGGCAGAACACCCTCTTCGGAGAGTTGGTCATCAAGTTGATCAATGATGGCAAGGCAGACTTGCTGAACAACTTGTAATACACATTATTATATATAAAGAAAATGCCGATAGTTCCAGCGAACTATCGGCATTTATATTTATGCTAACTGAAAAAATGACCTCACTTTATGGCTGCAGGGTGAAACCCACTACCAGATAAGCTTTCTCCGTGCTTGGGTTGGCTGCTACCTGAGCAAAGACAGGAACAGAGAAGGAATCGGTAATCTTGATATCCTTCGTTGCCTTGACACCTACGTGGGTAACGGCAAAACCGTTGGCTTCACCATAGAAGGTTGTGGCAAATGGCACGGCACCAATGCTTGCCTCCCAATCACAGCCACCCAACTTGAATGGAGCAGTAGCCTCGAGATAAGATGAATAAGCACGGTCGCCATCCTTGTTGACTCCATCGTTGCCGGCGAAGTTGGTGTACCAGTTCAAGGCAAGCGGACCGAAGTCATAACCTACATTTGCCTCGAAGACATGAGAGGTTTCGTGAGCCTTGTAAGCGAAATACTTCTCGTTAGGAGAGTTAAACCAGTAATCGGTTACGCCGATATGGAAACCACCAGTCTCGTATGCCAGGGTAAGGTCAAACTCCTTGGTATCTTCCGGCTGAGAAAGACCAACACTTCCCCATGCAGTAAGAGACAATCCCTTGTATCCGATACCCAGGGTAGGCTGCAAGGAGACGGCTCCCAAATCCTGACCACGCCAGTAGTACTGGCTGACGATATCAGCACCGATAGAAGTTTCTACCTCGTCCTGCGCCATGGCAGCAGGAGCAAAAGCCATCAAACCGAGTGCCAACGCACCCATCTTCTTCATATCTAAAATCTTCTTCATAATCTCTCTTGTTTTTCCGTTAATAATAAGGAACAGTAGAACTCATCCATCTATTATTTGCAATAGGCGGTGGATCCATCCACCAGCCCTGTTCCTGTTTTTAAAAAGTTTTGGCTGCAAAGTTACTACAAAAAACCTTGCCTACCAAAACTTTTATCAATAATCTCTCTCGTCAATATATGAAAGTACTTTAGTTGTAGCAACTCTCACCATGCTCGTAGATATCGAGACCTTCCTCCTCGATTCGCTTGTCAACACGGAGACCAGCAATCTTCTTGATACCCCAGAAGAGGATGATACCTGTTGCAGCTGCCCAAAGGTCGATAACGATGATACCGAAGAGCTGTGCTCCGAAGAATCCGAAGCCACCACCATAGAAGGCACCGCCATCGAGAGCGAAGAGACCTGTCATCAAGGTACCGAAGATACCACATACACCATGTACAGAGCTAGCACCTACAGGGTCATCAATATGAAGCTTGGTATCAATGAACTCGATAGAGAATACCAGGATGATACCTGCCAGAAGACCGATGATGGCTGAACCCAATGGACTAACCAAGTCGCAACCAGCTGTAATAGCTACCAAACCAGCCAGGATACCATTCAATGTCAATGAGAATGATGGCTTACCATACTTGATCCAAGAAGTAAACATAGTACCCAAACCACCGCAGACAGCAGCCAGGTTGGTAGTAAGGAATACGTGGCTAATGGCAACACGGTTAACCTCACCAGAAGCAGCGAGCTGAGAACCAGGGTTGAATCCGAACCATCCGAACCAGAGGATGAATACACCAAGGGCAGCAGCCATCAGGTTGTGACCAGGGATAGCCATGCTCTTGCCGTTGCGGTACTTACCCAGACGAGGGCCTAAGCAGATAGCACCTACCAAGGCAAGGACACCACCAACACTATGTACAATGGCAGAACCTGCGAAATCATGGAAGGCAGCACCAAAGGTGTCCATCATGAAAGAACCGGCATCGGCATTGCAAAGCCAGCCGCCACCCCATGTCCAGTGACCTTCTACAGGATAGATGATCAATGAGATGAAGAATGAATAGATGCAATACATAGAGAACTTGGTACGTTCTGCCATGGCACCTGAAACGATGGTAGCACTAGTAGCGCAGAATACAGTCTCGAACATCAGGAAACCTTCTGTAGGAAGATCGCCCTTGTAGAAAGAAAGGTCGCCGAAGTTAGGCATACCGATGAATCCGGCGCCATCGCTACCAAACATAAATCCAAAACCAACGAACCAGAAAAGAACGGAACCGACCATGAAGTCAACGAAGTTCTTAAACAAGATGTTCGCGGTGTTTTTACTACGGGTAAAGCCCGCCTCGCAGAGGGCGAATCCCGGCTGCATGAAAAAGACCAACATGGCTGCCAAGAGCATCCACACGGTATCTAATGAAATTCCTAAATCCTGTACACTCATAACACAAAATCTTTAAAGTGTTGATACAATCTGAAAACTAATCTCTCTCCTCCCTTCCACATCTTATTTTTCCTGCTCCGCATTATAAAGAGCGATGTCGCCTCTTTCACCTGTACGGATTCTTACGGTATCCTCTACAGGAATTACAAAGATTCGACCATCACCAATCTCGCCGGTACGGGCTGCCTCCTGGATGGCATGAATTGTTTTCTCTACATTCTTGTCGCGCACGACCACATTCAACAATACTCGCTCAATACTACTGGTATCATACATGACACCACGATAGATACGAGCCTGTCGCATCTTGCCCTCTCCTCTTACATCGTAGTAAGAGAACCACTCAATGTCGGCGGCAAGCAAAGCTTCCTTTACATCCTCAAATTTCGTCTTGCGGATAATTGCTTCGATCTTTTTCATGTTAATCTCTCCTATTATTTAAATTACATATTGTTCTTTTTCGAGTGCAAAGGTACGACAATTTGATTAATTAAAGACTCTTCTACTTACTTTTTGCTTTTAATATTTTAATTTGCTTTCTATTTGATAACTAACCTTAAGAATTACAATACAAAATAAAAGGAAAACAAGAGCTTTAGCTTTCATTTTGCAATAAACATTCATAAAATAGAAAAACCAGTGTGGATGAAGCCTCGCCAGACTATCATACCACACTGGTAGAATCATTAATTAACGTAAATCTAACTGAACTATACCGGGTGAACGAAGACCAGGCTTCAATTCACCGCCAATATAATATAATGTATGTTTTCGCATTGCCACTTGGGCTCCCGCTCTAGCCAATAGAGGGGTTTGGTGGGAAAGAATTTCCCAGCGTTCAGTTTTCAGTTTATATGCCAAAGGACAACCGTTGAACTGATACCACGAAATGTCCTTCTTCAAATAATCAGCTTGTGCCACCTTGGAATAGGTTCCGCTGATGGCATCCCAGAAGATATCATGGTTCACGCCTCCGGCGCAGATAATCTGGGCTTCACCGTCTGGAGCCACAGCCAGCATAGCTGTAGCACCCGTCAAGGTGAGTTCCTTGCCTTCGCCATTACGGGGTGCCGGAAGCGAATTCCAGCATTTGCCCTGGAGCTGATAACGCAATCCCGATGTGGCAACAACACTTGACTTGCCATTCTGATAGAATCCGCCCCAGACATAGAGCTTGCCATCATAGGCAGCGCAAACCGGTTGAACTCTCGGTTCGCCCATCATTTCCGTTTCCTTTTTCCATTCCAGATTCTTTCCGAGTTCACTGGTAAGAACGGAAGCGGAAGGATGACCATCCTGATTGCCACCCACAACAAACAGGCGATTGTCCATCAGACAGACACCCATGTTATCTACCGTACAAGGCAGGTCTGGCAAGGATTTCAAGACCGGTTTGCCGCTCTTCTTGTCCAAGTGGATACTCAAGACGGTTTTCAGACTATGTTCGGTATTGCATCCGCCAACCAGAACCAAACTATCGCCAGAGGTTACTACTCCACCGTAAGCCGCAGGTTCAGGCAAGTGGCCAATCATCTCCCAATGTAAGTTTTCCCCGTTGTCTGTCACTTTCGCTGCATAGATACCCGAATAGTACTTCTTCTTTCCAGGTTCAGGAAAATTGCAGCCACCAGCCACTATCAGGTAGTCGCCGATGAATCCTGAATAACAAGCAGAGACACCGAGTTCGTAGCCTGCCTCACCAGAAGGGAAGCCAGACAGGGACTTGATGCCCATTTTGATTTCTCCCCTGAATGTAGATGCCGGCAAACCGTCCTGGTTCACCAGATTGGCACGTGTGAAAGGTTGCCATGCATATCTTACAAATCTCGGAACCTTGAGTTCCGGAGAAGTGAGTCGAACCTTGTTTCCCTCTATCTTCACCTGTGCAGGATAGAAGAGACCCTCTTCCTCTGCGATCTCGAAGCAGGATGGAGCCTTGCCGTCGGAAGTACGGAGACCTTCGCCATAGGTAAATGATACCACCAGCGATTCGCCCTCTCTTACCACCTTATTATATATAGGACCCGATGGGGTTACACCATGACCATAGGTCTGGTTCAAAGCCCAGCGACCGAGTCGCTCACCCACCGGCTGCTTGTTCGTAGGATGCACATCGAGCGAATCTCCCTGGTCGGAAGAAACCGCCATTCCGGTATTCGGGATGGATTTCATCAATCGGAGCTGACTGTCACGGAACCAGGTCCAGGAAGGACGGTTCAGGCTGGACAACTGCACGAAATAGAAAGGCATCTGAGGATTCTTCCAGTTGCTTCTCCAACTATCCACCAGAAGACGGAAGAGTTGTTCGTGAGCATCCATATTGTGGGCATTCGATTCACCCTGATACCAGATTACTCCCTTGATAGGATACTGCTGCAAAGGCAGGATACCACTCTCGTAGAGATAACATGGCTCGTATGGATGACGACCGAGATGAGTAGCATCGTGGGTGAGATTCCTGGCAGCCCTGCCTCTTACCCAATCCTGGATGAAGTCATTGTGCAACCAGTCTCTCAAGATAGCCGGGAACTGGGTTTCCAAGGTGTTTCTATCTACCCAGGCTTCCGTAGGAGCACCGCCGATGGCATTGCAGATCAATCCCACAGGCACCTTCAGACTATCCCGCAACATCTTACCATAATAATAAGCTACGGCAGAAAACTGGGCTGCGGTTTCCGGAGAAACCTGCTTCCAGGTAGCAGGCTTGAAATACTGCAAATGATTCAGGGAATCCAGACAGGATGCCGGCCAAGCCACATCGTATGTCTCCCATCTTCCCTTCATATCGAAAAGACGGAAATCAGGGTCATCAGCCTGAGCGATGTCTCTCTTGCCGGTAGCAGCCTGATTCAATCGGAATGCCATATTCGACTGTCCCGAACACAACCAGACCTCACCTACAGCCACATGGCGGAACTCTTTCTTCTGCTTGCCAGCCTGAATGGTCAGTGTATAATCGGTGCCTACCTGCAGAGGTTGCAGGGTGACACTCCACTCACCACGGTTGTTGGCAATGGCTGTGGCTTTCTGTCCGGCGATGCTTACCATCACTTTCTCACCTGTATTGGCAATGCCATGGATGTCGAGCGGCACATTGCGCTGCAATACCATATCATCCGTATAGAGATCAGACAATTGAAGTCCGCCATAATTTCCGGTAATACCGCCATAAACGGTTTTCGCCAGGATGCCGGCACCTTCCGGATTCGGATGAATGGCATCCGGCAACAGATTAGGATAAGGATAAAGAGGAGCATGGAAATCGATCACTTCCGCCCCACTCACCTTTGCTACCACCTGGATAGCCTCCTGTATTTCATCATGCCACTGCTTGGTGCCCGAGATAAAACGGGGATGGCGGTGGGCAATCGGAGTCATTCGAGCCAGAATAAAACGTACCTTCGGATTCACGGAACGCAGAGAGTCCATCAGGGAAAGATAATCTTTCACGAACTCATCACGATAGTTGGGCCAGTTTCTCGGGTCCGTATCGTTGATACCCAAGTGGATAACGGCAATGTCGCCCTTGAACGCCATTGCCTGACGGTACTCTTCCTGCTGCATGTACGGACGGTGTCCATGCTTCAACAGGGTAGCCCCCGGCTTACCAAAGTTACCAATCAGGTACTTGTCGCCCAACATCTTCTGAAGTTGTACAGGATAAGAGAAATTTTCCCTATCCTGAATACCTGTACCATAGGTAATACTGTTACCTACACAAGCCACCTTTACTTTTGGGGCAGCTTTTTTCTTTGGGGCTGCATTCACAGTCTGGAGCCCCATCGAGAGTGCCGACAGCACAATCGCCGCCAGCACTCTACTAGGAAACTTTAACTTACCATACAACATATATATAAACCAATCTTATCTTATAATACTTTAAGTTTTGCATGTAAGTATCACACGCCCTGGGCTAGGAGCTTTTGGGCCTTCAGCCCGTACTTAAACCACATGCGAAAGTTCTTTATTTTATTCATCAACCAGTGCTGCCGTGAACATCCATTTCACGAGTCGGGTCTCCTTGGAAGAGAACTTGCCGACAGGAAGTTTCAGCATCAGCTTGTTCCAACCCTTCTTGAGGGTAATATCTATCGCAGGACGAGACATGTAATTCTCATTCTTCAACGTAATCTCGTTGGAACGCTCGGTATTCGTATTCTCCCATACAGGAGGCATGATCTCCTGACCATTAAGCCAGGCACGACTGCACTTGTAATCCCAGGTTCCCTGACGGGGAGCCAGATCGCTCTCCGAACGACTGTAGTTCTGGAATTCCAGCATCAACTGGGTCTTTCTTTCCTTTGGAGAGTAGATCCATCGGGTAGCATACGCCGTATGGTTCTCCTGTGGATTGGCATAGAATCCAGGAACCAGCGTTCCCCATACATGGCGGAGATAGATACCATTGCCGATGATCTTGCGCGTCTTGTAAGTCTTACCCTCATACTGATAAACGGAATCTTCTTTCTCCTCTGGAGGGAATACCTTGTTCAAATCGCCTCCGTTAGGGAAGGCATCGGTAATCTGCCATTCACTCCGGGTCTGACGGACGTATGGGAACGGAACCTCCTTCAACCAGGTCTTCTTCTGCCACAACAGGCGGTCTTCGAATTCCTTGAAAGCAGCCAACTGCTCCGGTTCATCCTCCCACAGCAAGGTACCCTTGCCATCAAAATAGCAGTTGCCACCTCCACGCCAGGCACGCTCAGCCAAAGTGAGCATGTAAGGATAGAAGTTGTTTTCTGCCAGGAGCTGAGGTGTATTGTCTATGTATCGGTCGTTCCAGAAGGCAACGATGCAACCAGCCAGGTCGTCGCTGCCCTCAGACTGGTTATAGATGCGACTGTTGAACATCGCCACCAGGTCGGCGTATGTATCGAAATGGTTGGCGTAGTGGTAGCGGCAGTCGATGGCAGGGATGCCCTTCTGTGCCTTTCCACGATAACTCCAGAGCTGCGTCATGTCGATTTCACCCGGCTTGTAATTCCAACCAGGATTGTAAGAGATAACCTTCTTGCCCTTGTCGCGGATGTATTTCACCATCATCGGAACAAACTCCGGATTGGTGAACTGAACCTCGTCGGTTCCTATATGGAGATAAGGTACGTCGAAGGTGGCGCAAACCTCATCGATGATGTCTTTCAGAATCTGAGTACCCTTCTCGCTCTGCATATCTGTCTTGAAGGTACGCACGAAAGCGGCACTGTGTCCCGGCATATCAATCTCAGGAATCAGGAGCACCTGATGCTGCTTGCAGAATTCCACGAGTTGTCGGGCCTCTTCTAATGTATAATACTTTCCTTTCTCACGCTCCATATTCTCTGGAGCATTGAGTTCAGGATAGCGCTTGCTTTCCAGGCGCCATGCCTGGTTTTCAGTAAGATGCCAGTGAAAAACATTGATTTTGTATCTGCTGAGCAGACTGATTTCACGCTTCAGTTCCTCGAAAGGAATATAGCTTCTGCCCACGTCGTGCATAAAGCCACGAATACGGAAGGCAGGCCAGTCTGTGATTTCACATTGTGGCAAATATGTCTTTTTGTTTTTAGTGAATTTTAATTGTTCCAGTGTCTGTCTTCCCCAATACATACCCTTAGGAGTAGTAGCCTCCAGCAGGATGCCTTTTGAGGTAATCAATAGATGGTATGCCTCCTCTTGAAATTTTGCTCCCTGAATCTGGGCAACATATTTTTCTTCAACCGTCAACTTGACGTTGGCGTTTTTGCCATTGAAGCTATACTTCTGCGGCAGAGGCAACAATGAAGATGGATGATTGGCACAGATGCCAGCCATGCACCAAAATATAGATAACAAAAATAGTAAGAAACGATTCATAATCAGGTTGATTTAAATGGATGAAATCATATCAATGATAGAGAGAAGAGTAGCATACCGGAAATGGAATGAAGGAGAGGGGATTTGACTCCCCTCTACCTTTTATATATAATCAAACAAGATGATGTGCCTTGACGGCATTACCATTTTCCATATTAATAACCAGGAGTCTGGTGCAACTTGCTGTTCAAACCAAGTGTATTCTCGTCGATAGGCCACAACAACTTGCTTGCCTGAGCAGAGGTATATTTAGTAACATACTCAGCACCCATCAGACGGAGGTCGTGCCAGCGCTTACCCTCGAAGAGGAACTCGCGGCATCTCTCCTTCAATACAGCCTCGATGACATCAGCATCGCTGCCTACGAAAGAGTTGTTGGCATAGAAAGAAGCGTCTGTATCGTTAGGATAAGCTACCTCAGCCTCGTGAGCGTTGAAGTACTCCTCGCCGTAAGCACGCTTTCTTACCTCATTGATCTCAGCTGCAGGATCCTCGCCCATCAAAGCCTTAGCCTCAGCCAAGCCCAAGAGACAGTCTGCATAGCGATAGATAGGATAATCATCGAGCCACTGACGCTGGTTGTAACCCTGTGGCAAGGTACCCTGGAACTTATACTGGATGTTACCAACATACTTGAGGGAACCATCTTCGTTCTTACTATAGATGTCCTTCAAGCTACCTGCCTTACGGGTATCGCCGTCACGGTAAAGTTCTTTCCACATATCCTTGTTGAGAGATACACGCATTACACCGTCCATATTACCCATGGCAGACTCAGCCAGAGTAGTACCATCAGCCTCATAGTAGTTCTTGAAGAACATAGAACCCATCACCAAAGTCAAGCGGAAGTTACCGTTCCACATAGCCTTCTCGTCCTTGCCGTTATAAACAGCGTAGATAATCTCCTTGTTCTTCTTGTTGTCAAAGGCGAATACCTGAGTAAAGTCGTTCAGCAAAGCTACATCAGCCTTCTTCACGTCCTCATAAGCAGCCTTGGCGGTCTGGAAATCAGCGTTGCCGCCGCCCATCTGCTTGCCGCTCCAGAGGTAAACCTCACCCTTGAGCATCTTGGTAGCAGCCAGAGACCAGTAATTTCTGCCGTTGGCAAACTTGTAGTTGTCGCCATAAGCCTTCTCTGAAGCCTCGATATCCTTCTTGATCTGAGCCATTACCTCAGATGCAGGAGAAGCCTCCTTACCCATGTTACCGATGCTGATGTCGCTACCCTTGGTATAGTCGGTCACTACGATGACGTCGCCATAGGTTCTCAACAGCTGGAAGTATATGTATGCACGCATACCGTAGGCAGAACCCAGATAGTTCTTCTTGGCAGCCTCCTTGATGAGGTCAGTATTCTCGGCCTTGGCAATCATCAGGTTGAGCTGGTTGATAAGTCCGTAGCAGCCACCATAATTGCTGATGGCTGGACTTGCCTGGCTCAGGAGGTTGTTCCACATGAACTCATATCCACTACTTGCCTCACCAGAGAAAGAGCTACCACCATAGAGGTTGGTACGCATCTCACCCCAAAGGTAAAGATTGAAAGTGCGGTCACGGAACATAGCCTGGAGACCGGTGTTGGCTGAACTGAACTGGCCTTCTTCCTTCCAGTAACCAGCATCAGTGATCTCACTTTGTGGTTCTACATCAAGACAGCTAGTCATTGAGAAGACCATGCAGCCTGCTGCAAAATATTTCAAAAACTTTTTCATTTTTCGTCGAATTTTAGAATGTTACTGATAAACCGAAGAGTAATGTGCGTGGTGTAGGGTAACGACCGTTGTCAATACCTGCACCATAACCATTATATGCTGCTGGCTCTGGAGAAGCTCCATCATAACCAGTAATGTAGAACAGGTTCTGACCTGTTACATAGAGGGAAGCATTCTGCATGCCTACTCTGCTGATCCATGTCTTTGGCAAGTTCCAGTTGAGAGTAATCTCACGCAATGCCAGGTAGTCGCCCTTCTCGTAGAAACGAGAGCTGTTACCGTTGACCGCAGTGTAACCATTATTCTCACGGGTGATATTCATCTTGTTCAACTGGTCTGCGTATGTAAATACTGGAAGGTCTGCATCACGGTTGGTCTCAGACCATGTATCCTTTACCTTGTCGATGAGGTTGAACGAACCCTGATACTGTCCCAAAGAACGAGCCTTGAGGTCGTTGTAGATGGTGTGACCCAAAGAGTAGTCGAAACGTGCGTAGAGAGATACGTTCTTGTAACCGAATGTTGTGGTGAAACCACCAGTTACGTTAGGGAAGATATTACCCACTACCACGCGGTCGAGCTGACTGATATGATTATCGCCATTCACGTCTTCCCAGCATACATCTCCTGGCTCGATAGGCTTCCAGCCATTAGACTCCTTATACTTCTTACCGGTTGCAGGGTTGATCTGGTCTGCAAGACCTGGACCATAAAGATGTGCGATGTCGTCAACACGCTCGTTGGCATTTGCCTTCACATCGTCCCAATCTCTGAAGATATGCTGCTGCTTGTAACCTACCAGGTCACCCAACTTACCACCTTCACGGTATCCACCTACCCACTTGGTTGGAGTCTTGCCGTTGGCATCTACCTTACCTGCTGCTACCTCGTAACCACCAATCTGGTTGTTTGGCTTATCGCTGCTTGGCAACTGGAGTACCTTGTTGGCTACAGAAGTGAGGTTGGCTGTAACATCCCACTTGAAGTCCTTGCTGTTGATGAGGTTGGCACGTACCTCCATCTCAAATCCTGAGTTGCGAAGCTTACCCAAATTGGTCTTCATGCTAGAGAAACCGGTGTAACCTGGCAAGCTGATATCAGTAAGCAAGTTGTCGGTTGTACGGTTATAGTAGTCGAGGATGAAGCCCAGACGGTTGTTGAAGAAACCGATATCGAGACCTGCCTCGAACGACTTACTCTGCTCCCACTTCAACGCAGTGTTGGTAAGGGTTGAGTTATAGTAACCAGTCTGACCGTCATAATTGCCATACTTCTTGTAAAGACCATAGATATCGAAGTTACCGATACCGTTTACGTTACCGTTGATACCGTAACTTACACGTGGCTTCAAGTTACTGATAACGCTGGAAATCTTAGAGTTCTTCCAGAAGTCCTCCTCCATGATGTTCCAACCTGCAGATACACCTGGGAAGAAACCCCAACGGTTGTCCTTCAACTTAGAGATACCGTCGTAACGATAAGTGAAAGAGAAGAGATACTTCTGCTTGAAGTCGTAGTTCACACGCCCGAAGAGAGACTCGATACGATAACCGGTCTTGCTACTGCTTGTAGCTGTACGGTTAGCACCTATGTTCAGGGTATGAATGGTATCGAAAGGAGAGTTCTCTGTGCTTGCATTGAAATTGAAGTACTGATAGTCGAAGTACTCACCACCAATCATGGCATCCACATTGTGATTCTCGAAGAAGGTATCATGATAGTTCAGGGTACCGCTCAACTGAATCTGGGTGAAGCGTGTGATGTTGGCATAAGCGCCACGAGTCTGGTTAGGAGAACCCTGGTTCTGCTGCTGGTAAGACTTGTTGAAGCTCTCGTACTGGTAATCGTAGTGATACAGAGAAGAGTTTCCTGTGAATACCAACTTCTTAGGAATGATGTTCAAATCGAAGCCCAGGTTGTAGGTCTGCTTGCGTGTACCGTCTGTACTGGTCAAGCGAGAACGGTAGTACTCTGGGTTACCGTCACCTGTTCCCCAACCTGAAGCAGGAGTGCCATCCTCCAGATATGGATTCCATGTAGGACGCTGAGAACGTGAACGGTAGAAGAACTCGTATGTACCAATCCACAGAGAAGGCTGCTTGGCCCAGCTATAGGTAGTACCCGCCTTTACGTTCAGGAATGGAAGCACCCAGTAAGAACCATTGAAGGCACCATTGAAACGCTTGTAACCTGTACCCTTGACAGCACCATCCTCATTATAATAACCGAGACTTGCAGAGAAGGTACCCTTGTCGTTACCACCAGAGAGGCTCAGGTAGTGATCCTGGGTAAGCGCTACATCATGGAAGGTTGCATCTTCCATCTGACCGCTGTAATCCTTATAGAGAATCTGCTTACCCTCGTAGTATGGATCGTCCATTACCTGCCAGCCCTCGCTCTGGAGATGCTTGGTATCATCATTGAGATAACGGATATCAAACAACTTGTTACCGATACCATAACCCATCTGGTTATCTACAGAAGCTGCACTTGGAGCATTATTGGTATAACGCTTGTAACCCAAGCGGTTGTAGTAGATATAATCATGGGCATTGAGGAAATCATAACCCTGACGGGAGAAGTTCATACCGAGCTTAGCCTTGTAGTTAACGGTAGTCTTACCAGCCTGACCATTCTTGGTCTGAACCAAGATTACACCACCGTTAGCACGGGCACCGTAGATAGCGGTAGAAGCGGCATCCTTCAAAACCTGGATAGACTCGATGTCTGAAGGGTTGATGTCGCTCAAGCTCTCACGGATGATACCATCCACAACGATGAGGGCACCATTATGGCCACCAGTGATAGAAGCACCACCACGAAGAGTGATGTTAGGGCTTGCACCTGGCTGACCAGACTCACTGATAACACGAAGACCAGTTACTGTACCCTGCAAAGCATTACCCACGTTGCTGACAGCAGCCTTCTCCAATACCTTGTTGTCCATCTTAGAGATAGCAGTGGTCAAAGTGGCACGCTTCTGCTGACCACCATAACCTGTAACCACCACCTCGGCAAGAACCTGCTTGTTTTCGCTCATGGTTACGCTGAGAGGCTGTCCCTCGAACTTGATTTCCTGCGAATCGAAGCCGATGTAAGAGATGACGATGATGTCGCCCTTCTTCACATTGCTCAAAGAGAACTTACCGTCCAAGTCGGTAACAGTACCATTGGAAGTACCCTTTACGAGTACAGAAGCACCGATTACGGTCTCTCCAAGGTCATCAACAACCACACCTGTACAGGTAGAGGTCTGCTGCGTGGCATTGACTGCCAAGCTACTAGTACCTGCGAATGCTGGCGAAGCGCCCATGCATCCCAAAGATACAGCCATGACTAATTGTTTCAAATCTGAGTTCATGTTTGTAAGTTGATAATTAGTTAATATTATTATTTGTATTTATGGTTCGTTATCTGCTCAATGCTCAGGTCATAGAATCGAATGTCGTAATAATCATCCGTCTGTGTTTCCGGATTTCTAAAGGCATTCTCCTCGAGGAGGAAGTAGATGCTTCCATTCTTGCCCTGAACCATGGTTGAGTAAGCCGATGTGGTATTGCTCAACTGATAGCAGCCTTCCCAGTTCTTGGCGATAGCCTCAGGGGTAGCGTAATCAGCAGGAGTCTCCAATGCCTTGTAGTAGATACCTACGTTTGTACGACCTGGACCTACCGGAACACTCTGAAGCAACAGCTTCACCTTCTTGCCGTTCTTCTTGGCATCCACCATGAGAACCTCACCATTGCAAGAGTTCTTGTGAGCAGCAACACCCATATTCTTGGCATCAGAAGCTATTACCTTGCCCCAAGAACCAGTGGCTGTCTTCTTATCCTCATAAGAATAGATATTGATGTGGCGTCCACCCATCGCACGACTGCTGAGCAGCACATTACCGTTTGGCAACTCTTCAACCTTAGCCTCATCTCCGTAAGGAGCAGCCTCGGCTACATTCTTGCCCAATACATTCCAGGTCTGACCGAAGTCATCGCTATAGAGAATGCGGTTACCGCTGCGGGTACACAACACGGTATAGACACGATAGTACTTGCCAACCTTGATCTGCTTACTCTGGCAGATTCTACCACTGGTAAAGAAGGCTGATTCCACTTCTGGCATGAGGTCGTAGATCTGCTTGGTTACTTCCTCACCATACCATGTCTTACCTTCGTCATCGCTGTAGTATCTACCCATCATCAGGAGATTGCCACGCTTAGACTCCCAGTAACCGATACCACCCGAAGCACACATCAGGAGGATTCTGCCGCTCTTCTTATCTACTACAACAGCAGCATCGCCATGGGCGCAGTCGAAACTGGTAGCGATACCGTTTCCACCCTTTGCCACCATCTGCTCAGGAGAACTCCAGGTAGCACCCTTGTCCATACTGGTCTTCATCACGATGTCGAGATGACGGCCGCCACCAATATCCTTGTTGTGATAACGATGATCGGTAAAGGCAATCAACTTGCCCGACTTACACTCTACGATGGCAGGAATACGATACTGAGCCTCCTTATTAGGGAAGACAGTAATACCACCCTGTCCATCAACAGCCTGTGCCTCAACAGCCATAGCTGGGGTTGCAGCAGCAACCTGTGCAGGCATCATCAGGGTAATACCCATGGTAGCAAGACACAAAGCCTTGCTTATATTTGCTGAAAAAATCATATTTTTACTATTTAGATTTTCAATTACTTATATTTAATACAAATCAGATACTGTATCTGCCTGAGAGAACTGATAAAGGAATTCAACATATTCATGAACAACGGCTTCTGCAAACTTCTTGCCCTTTTCGGCCGTAGCCAATGCAGGATTTCCGATACCGGTATCCGTTGATACCATCGACCAGTTGCGAGGAATCCAGACCTTTCCGCTATTCAATGCAGGAATCCTGAATCCCTTGGCTGCGCCTTCGCCAGCTTCTTCCAAGTTCACCAACTCAGGATGATAATGCATCATCACAGAAGTCTCCACTTCATCGGCATGATCACCAGGCTGTTCGAAGAAATCCTTTGGATTGCTCATCTTAAACCACTCACTGGAAGCAATGATGAAATCAGGAAAATCCACTGCCAGATCACGAATCATGTTCTTGAAGGTATTTCCTCCATGCCCATTCACGATGAGGAGTTTCTTGATTCCCTGATGCTGCAATGCTTCTACGATATCCTGCAGAATTGCCTTCTGAGTCTCATATCGGTAATGGATACAGAAAGCCACATCACGCTGTCCGGGATTCTGGGCACCCATAGCCACAGGAGGAAGTACCATGCAATTCACGCCTTTGTCGGCAGCAAGCTGTACGGCAGCATCCACTGCGATGCTATGTGATAAGATACAATCAGTAAGATACGGCAGATGCAGGTTATGAGGCTCTGTTGCTCCCCATGGCAGGATTGCCATCTGATACTGATTGTTTCTTACGGTGCCCAGATTCGATATACACAAATCTAAGTTCTTGTTCATTCTTTTATTCCTTGTTCAAAATCTCCTGACACAGAGAGTATGCCTTGATCATCATTCTCGGAATGTGGAAAGGTCCCTTGAAGAGATTACCCTTGGCAGGCTGTGCCACGGTACCGTCTCTGTGAAGATAACCATACCACTCGCCGAACTCTGTATCCGGGAAGTGGGCATAGGTCCACTCGCTGATGCGCTGATGCTTGTAGATATACTCGTCATCACCTGTAGCCAGATAAGCATAGAGAGAAGCGATGATGGTTTCGGTCTGTGGCCACCAGAACTTCATATCCTGTGAATAATCCTGTACAGGAAGATTTCTGCAGTCTCTGAAGTTGATGATGCCGCCATACTGCTTGTCCCATCCCCAGTCCCAAGACCAGTCGAAGATCTGCAGTGCCATATCGGTCAACTCCTTGTCCCAACCTCTCTGCTTAGCCACATCCAGGACAAACCAGGAGGTCTCGATGCAATGGCCAGGGTTGATGGTGCGACCCATACAGGTATCCACAAACTCACCGTTCATTCCTACGGTCTCCAGGAGACACTTGAACTCTGGGTGGATGAAGTACTTCTTCAACTTGGCAATCGACTCATCAATCTGCTCGGTGAGCTTAGGATCGTTGATAACCTTGCGGATGCAGGAAGCTACGTTGATGAGAATCATGATGATGCTGTGGCTCTGCAACTGAACAGATTCCTCGAACTTTGGAGCCAGGATGCCTGGAGTAGTGAGGAAACGCTGTGTATCCTTGAAGATCTGGAGGGCACGCTCTGCATACTTCTGCTCGCCGGTAGCCAAAGCATACTCTGACATCGCAATGGCTGCGAAAGTTTCAGAGAATACATAGCGACGCATGCGTAATGGCTTACCTTCGGCTGTAACCGAGAAGTACATTCTGCCATTCTCGTCGAAGCAATGGTTCTCGATGAAGTCGAGGGTGCTCTTCGCTGCCTCCAGCCACATCGGGTTCTTCTCTACATTATTATATGCATAGGCGCATATAAAGGCGAATCTACCCTGAAACCACACTGACTTGGTGGAATCGATCAGACTTCCATCTCTGTCAAGACAAGTGTAAACACCACCGTTTACCTTATCCCATCCATGCTCCATCCAGAATGGCATGATGTTCTCTGTCAGATCAGTCTTATAAGATTCAGCCCACTGTTTGATATATTCTTTTATGTTCATTCTTACTGGTTCTAGTGGATTTTACTTAAAACTGATTGCAACGCTCGAAGAAGTTGATAGCTTCCAACTCTTTCTTCATTGCCTGCTCCTCCTCATCGGTCATATTGCGGAATGGAGTACGGTTTGGACCCAGATCGAAGCCCATCAGCTTCATGATACGCTTACCGCCAACGATGTTACCACGGTAGTGGCAGATGACGTTGATAACCTCCTGAGCGAAGTTCTGCTTCTCACGGGCTGTCTCGATGTCGCCGTTCTTCCAAGCCTCGATGATGCCTACCAACTCCTTACCATTGTAGTTGGTTGTACCACCGATACCACCCTGTGCACCGCCCTGAGCCAGGCTAGGGAGGATGGTCTCATCCTGACCGTGGAGTATATCGTACTTACCGTTCTTGTAGAGACGGCACTGGTTGTACTCATACAGGCTCTCGAAGGTATATTTGATACCAGCGAAGTTAGGAATGCGTCCATCTACAGCCTTCAACAGATCGAGCATTGGCAGGTAAGCGCCATTGAATGCAGGAATATGATAGTAGTAGAAAGGAAGTTCAGGAGCAGCAGAAGCAATCTCCTCGCAATACTTCACCAGTTCCTCGATGCGGCCGATATGTGGGAATGGAGGAGCCATTGAACCGATGCCCCAAACACCCAACTTCTGTGCGTGCTCAGCCAGACGACGGCTCTCACGGAGGCAGCAGCTGCCTACATGAACGATAATCTTGAAGTCCTTTGGAGCTACGGCTACCCATCTCTCAGCAAGGAGCATTCTCTCCTCGGTGGTCAACATATAGCCCTCGCCTGATGAACCATTGATAAACACACCCTTCAGACCGTTCTTCTGAAGCATCTTGGCATAAGCCTCGATAGGTTCCAAGTTCACATCACCGTTAGCATAAAAAGGAGTAAACGGTGCATCGATAAGTCCAATGATCTTTTCCATAATTATATATATTAATGTAAGTTAGTTAAAATTTCCTTTTCTTTTTTATTCCAAGTTATCAGTCTTTGGCTTTAAACAAACCAACTGAAGTGTCAATGCAGCGATAACCACCACGCCCAATACGGCAAAGGCCAAGCCCAGATTACCGCCATCAGAGAACTTACCCATTATCTGGGTAACCATGGCTCCGGCAAACACGCCCACCATATTCATGATACCATAGGCTGTTGCTCTGTATTTAGCCGAGATAATCTGGCAGAGGATTGGCATATTGTTGGCATCAAACATACCATAACCGATACCGAAGAGCAATCCAGCTCCTACTACCGCCACCACACTGTGACCGAAGCCCAGGAGGAAGAGAGCAGGAATCGTCATTCCCAGACCGATGGCACTGGTATAAACGCGGCCACGGATATTCCTGTGAACCCATTTATCGGAAAGTACACCGCCAAAGAGTACACCAATCAAGGAAGAAACTGCAATGGTGATGGTTGACATCGGACCAGCCTCAGACATAGGTACACCCAGATTCTCTGCAAACAATGTCGGGAGCCAGTTCTTGGTAGCCCAACCTGGAAGAGAAGGAACTGCGAAATAGAAGAGAATCACCCAGAAAGCCCAAGTAGAAAGCACAACTGATAAGCCTTGGAACAATCCGCCCTTTGCAGGCTTTTCCTGCTGAGCCACTGCCATATTCGCAGTATCCTTGTCTTTATCGTGCAACAACAGAAGCAATACGACAGAATAAGCGATTCCGAGAATACCGAACCAGTGGAATGTGGTGTGCCAGGAGAAGGCTGCTGCCACGGTAGCACCAAATCCTCCGATAGCCTGACCTACATACAAACCGGTCATGTGAACACCGATAGCCAGAGATCTTGACTTTCCTTCATGCCAGTCGGCAATGAGAGACAAGGCAGAAGGGATGTAAAGTGCCTCACTGATACCCATCAACGCTCTCAACATGTAAAGCTGATCAAAACTGGAAGCATATCCCATCAGGTAGGTCACCAGAGACCAGACAAAGAGACTGCCTACTACTAATTTCTTTCGACTGATCCTATCAGCTACGATACCGGCAAATGGACTCACAATACCATAGATCCAAAGGAAGACAGCCATCAAAGCGCCAAAGGCTTCAGCTTGCTGCAATTCCACGATGTCAACCTTCATAGCGGCCTGCATAGTGGAAAGCATCTGACGATCCATATAGTTGAGAAGAGCAACCACCCAGAGGAGCGCTACAACTAACCAGGGATAAAACTTTTTATTTTTCATTTCGATTGTTAGTTTTGTTATTCGGGTGCAAATTTACAACTTATTTTAATACCAACCAAATTTTAATGAATCAATTTTCATTATTCAAGTTAAATAAATTAGTTTATTTATTTATTCTTACGTTTCGCTCCCCTATACCTTATTATATATATAAAAAAGGGCGGTAGATACCCTATCTTTTCATCAAGCTTTTTAAAAAGCTAAAAATCACGGGCTAAAATAGTTAAATCATCCCCTAAAAAAGGGGAAAAACAAAGTTTATTCTAATAATTTAGATTAATTAACTCACAAACATTAAAAAAACGGATTTATTTATTTATCTTTGCAGCGTAAAAACTTAAACAAGAAATATCTGTATGGCAAAAAGCATCATACCTCACACTAAATGGTCTGCCTCTAAGACAGCTCTTTTGAACTTGCTCATAGAACATGGAGGGCAAACTATCGCCGAACTATCCAATAGTTTGGGGGTAAGTGTGCCATATACCACCAAGACTCTGAACGAGCTCATTGAGGATGGCTTGATTGAGGTAACAGGCAAGAAAGACAATTACTCGAAGAGAGCGCCAAAGATTTATGACCTCATCGCAACATCCGGATATTTTCTCGGCATAGATACAGGAAAGCAAAGTCTCACCTTCGGCATCTGTGATTTTTGTGGAAACATGGTGGCAGAACCCGAACTGATACACTTTGACTACCAGGACACCCCGGAATGCTTCGACAGTTTCATCCACCTCACCAACGAATATATTCAGAGATCAGGCATCGAAAGAAGCCAGATCAAGAAGGCTTGCATGAGTATCGGCGGACGAGTGAACCCGGAAACAGGTTGTGCCTATAATTACTTCACCTGCACGGCAATGCCACTGGCTGAAGCACTGACCGAAAGACTCGACCTGCCTTTCTGCATCGACAACGATACCCGCTGCATGACTTACGGCGAATATCTGAAAGGAGTCTGCAAGGGATTGAGAAACATCATCTTCGTGAACATCAGCTGGGGCATCGGTATCGGCATCATCTTCGACGGTAAGCTCTATCTCGGAAAATCAGGCTTCTCGGGTGAAATCGGACACATGCACATCTATAATAATGACATCATCTGCCATTGTGGAAAAACAGGTTGCATGGAAACGGAAACATCAGGATCGGCATTGCTGCGCAAGATGAAAGAGGCTCTGGAGAACGGTGGAACATCCGTGCTGTCCGACAAGGTGAAGAACCAGCACCAGGAACTCACCCTGCAGGATATCCTAGATGCCATTAAAAAAGAAGACGTACTCAGCATCGAGACCCTGCAGAAAGTGGCTGTGGAACTGGGAACCAATCTCGCCGGCATCATCAACATCTTCAATCCGGAGATGCTGGTCATCGGAGGAGACCTCTCGGTAACGGGTGCTTATCTTACCCAACCTATCTGCATGGGCATCAAAAAGTTCTCGCTCAATATGGTGAACGAGGATTCGCTGGTTGCCGCCTCTACCCTGAAAGAGCATGCAGGACTGATAGGCGCTTGCCTCATGGCAAGAAGCAAGTACCTGAACAATTAATAGATTAAGAATACATTATTAATATATAAGAATACATTAACTAAATAAACATATATCAACTATGCGTGTAATTATCGAAAAGAATTACGATGAGTTGGCTCGCTGGGCAGCTCGTCACGTTGTGGAGGCCATCAAGGCGTTCCAACCAACAGCAGAGAAACCATTCGTTTTGGGTTTGCCAACAGGTTCATCACCTATTGGTATGTATGCAGAAATCGTAAAGGCTGTCAAGGCTGGTGAGGTTTCTTTCAAGCATGTACTCACTTTCAACATGGACGAATACGTAGGTTTGCCAGAGTCTCATCCAGAGAGCTATCATTCATTCATGGCTCACAACCTCTTCGACCACATCGATTGCCCTAAGGAGAATATCCACATTCTCAATGGTAACGCTGAGGATCTCGAGGCTGAGTGCGCTCACTACGAGGAGATGATTGCAGAAGCAGGTGGTATCGACCTCTTCATCGGTGGTATCGGACCTGATGGTCACATTGCCTTCAATGAGCCATTCTCTTCTCTCAACTCCCGTACTCGCGTGAAGACTTTGACTACTGATACCCGCATCGCTAACTCTCGTTTCTTCGGTGGCGATATGAACGCTGTGCCAGCTACAGCCCTCACAGTAGGTGTTGGTACCGTTATGGCAGCTAGAGAAGTGATGATTCTCTGCAATGGTCACAGCAAGGCTCGTGCTCTCCAGGCAGCTATCGAAGGTCCTGTAACTCAGGCTTGGACTATCAGTGCACTGCAGACTCACCAGCACGGTATCATCGTTTGCGATGAGAGCGCTACAGACGAGTTGAAGGTAAGCACCTACAAGTACTTCAAGGACATCGAGAAAGACAACTTGTAAAAAACAAAGTAATAACTATAAAGACAAGAAACTATGAGACTAAATCTTAGTTCAGAAATTGTACTCAACAAGGTACCATTGGCATACTACAAACCAAAGACTACAGTAGAGTACTCAGAGATCTCCAGAATGGAGAAAATTCACACCGACATCTTCGCCTCTTCCATGGAGGGTGCAGCTCATGTAGCTGACCAAGTAGAGAAGGAAATCAAGGCAGCTCAGCACGAGGGCAGATATTACGTGATGGCATTGGGCACAGGCTTGTCGCTCACACCTATCTACAAGGAATTGCAGAGAAGATGCGAGGCTAAGCAGCTCAGTTTCAGAAACGTGGTAGTATTCAATGCTTACGAGTACTATCCAGTACAGAAGGAAAGTTCTCTGAAGAGCATCAACCAGTTGAAGGAGCGTTTCCTCGACCATGTTGACATCGACCCACAGAACATCTTCACATTGGATGGCAGTGTGGCACAGGAGGCTGTGCAGGATGCATGTCACCTCTACGAGAAGCGCATCAAGACCTTCGGCGGTCTCGACATCGCTCTCCTCGGTATCGGAAGAATGGGTAATATCGCTGCCAACGAACCAGGTTCCGGCATCCAGTCTATCACCCGTCTGATCCTCATCGGCAATACTTCCCGCGAGGAAATGGAGAACAGCTTCGGCACCAACGAGCAGGTTCCTCCTTGCTCTCTCACCATGGGTATCTCTACCCTCCTCTCTGCCAAGAGCGTTTACCTCACAGCATGGGGCGACGAGAAGGCTGACATCATGCAGAAGGTTGTAGAAGGAAACATCACTGACACATTGCCAGCCAGCTTCCTCCAGACTCATCCTAATGCAAACGTAATTCTCGACCTGAGTGCTGCTTCTCACCTGACACGTATCAAGCATCCTTGGCTCGTAACAAACTGCGAGTGGACAGACAAGTTGGTACGCAGTGCATTGGTATGGCTCTGCCAGAAGTTGCACAAGCCTATCCTGAAGTTGACCAATAAGGACTACAACGAGAATGGTTTGAGCGAACTCTTGGCTCTCTACGGCTCTGCATACAATGCAAACATCAAGATCTTCAACGACTTGCAGCATACCATCACAGGCTGGCCAGGCGGTAAGCCAAACGCTGACGATACCTATCGTCCTGAACGTGCGAAACCATTCCCTAAGAGAGTGATCGTATTCTCTCCACACCCAGACGATGACGTGATCTCTATGGGTGGTACTATCCGCCGATTGGTACAGCAGAAGCACGAGGTACATGTAGCTTACGAGACATCCGGTAATATCGCAGTAGGCGACGAGGAGGTTACAAGATTCATGCACTTCATCAATGGTTTCAACCAGATCTTCGCTGACTCTAAGGACAGCGTGATCTCTAAGAAATACCAGGAAATCAAGGAGTTCTTCGCACACAAGAAGGAGAGCGACTTCGATACCCGTGACATCCTGACCATCAAGGGCTTGATTCGTCGTGGCGAGGCTCGTACAGCTTGTACATACAACGAGATTCCTCTGAACCGCGTTCACTTCCTCGACTTGCCATTCTATGAGAGCGGTAAGATTGAGAAGTTGCCTATGACAGAGAAGGACGTTGAGATCGTTAGAGCATTGCTCCAGGAGGTGAAGCCTCATCAGATCTATGTTGCCGGTGACTTGGCTGACCCACACGGAACTCACAAGAAGTGTACCGACGCTGTTCTCGCAGCCATCGACGAGGAGAAGAAGGCTGGCGCAGAGTGGTTGAAGGACTGCCGCATCTGGATGTACCGTGGCGCTTGGGCAGAATGGGAGATTGAGAACATCGAGATGTGTGTTCCATTGAGCCCTGAGGAGTTGAGAGCAAAGCGTAACTCTATCCTCAAGCACCAGTCACAGATGGAGAGTGCTCCATTCCTGGGTAACGACGAGCGCCTCTTCTGGCAGCGTGCAGAAGACCGCAACCGTGGCACCGCCCAGCTCTATGATGAGTTAGGTCTGGCTTGCTACGAGGCTATGGAAGCATTTGTGGAGTACGTTCCACTCTAAGCCTTCCATCGCATACTCAAGTTGATATATAATAATATAGATCTTCATTCATACTCTAACCTATATCAACTATTCATTTGACAAAACTAATTGTACGAGAATAATTAGTTTGTGCCCTTCTGCCGAAAGACAGGAGGGCATTTTTTATAGAAAATAACGCCTAAAAAAGCAAGAAATAGCAGAATGATGCTTTTATTTTGAGTTTCAAGTGGTTGTGGCAGTCGTTGGCTTTAAGTGGCATAGACGAGGAAAAGCGAAAAACGCAGATTGGAGAAATAGAAACGCTTTCAAATCATTACCTCGCAGAAACGCCCTAATAAGCATTTT
>OCLL01000049.1_pt1 | contig 30982 bp, 27 predicted proteins | sample 1538931 | NCBI WGS metagenome assembly OCLL01 (sample SAMN03418270, study PRJEB22391) | human gut metagenome | biome: human-gut; feature: organic feature; material: feces | host: Homo sapiens | place: Tanzania | collected 2013-01 | reverse complement strand
TTCAAGTTCTGTTCCGGACTGTAATCCTCTTTCAACATTGTCTCTACAAGCCGGCATAGCTCTTTTGTGAACTTGATCAACTTTGGCTTCTCTTTCATTCTTCGTTCATATTTGCTCGGCTCTGTATTGTCCGCTACGCTTATCGCAGTTCCGCTTTAATTCACGACTAATCACAGATTTATCTTTGCCGATAACGTTTGCGATTTGATTATTCCTGAAACCTTGTTGTTTCATCACGAAAATTGTGAACCTTTGCTCCTTGGTTAGATGACTTATATTTTGCAGTATTTGGTAAGAGCAAAGACAGTCATTTTTCAGACTCGAACAGGAAGGGTTTTTCCACTCTCTTGTTTGAGTTTTATTTTGCCTCTCTCCCCGCACTCCTAAAGTTGCACTTATGTGGGGAACTCAGAAACAATGAATTCTTCGATGCGTAGTCATCTCTATCAATATCGACAATAGTTGTGAATTGCTTTCAAATTAGTATCTTTGCATAGTGATGAGCAACTAAGCAAGTTGCATTGGGTTAGCTTTTACAGCGAACGTACAACACAGCGTTTGCAAGCAATGAGCTACTTCATGCTGATAGGAAAAAGTCGAAGAGTGTAGCAGCCGATAATTTACGTTGAAAAAATTAGAAAGGAGAGTAATATGACAGACAAAAATATGGATTACAGCAATTTGAAAGAAAAGACTATTTTCGATTTCTGTAAGGACGAAAAAATGATTAAAGACTTGGTCGTTTCAAGGGAAGATTTCTTTCGTAATTTGAAAAATTACCCCTTATATAACGCTCATATTCTTATTGAGTACGCCGAAATAACTAACAACAAGAAATTGTTGCAGGCTGTATTGAAGCAGTATAAGAAAGAACTTGCAGAAGAAAATAACGAGTAAAAATATCCATTATTTCGGGATACATCGTCATTCTTCTTTTATTACTATCCTGTGAAACGCAAAAAGGTATAGATATATTTGCCTTGTACAATAGGACTTCGGGTGTTCACTTTAACAGTATCTTTAATTGAAAAGGGCTTGTTCAAAAGGTGTCTATTGCTGCTATTGAGCAAGAATCTTATCCCATGTTTCGTAATAAATGCTATAAACAATACATAAGCGTAAGACGCATCATGCTTACAATATGAAGGAATGTGTATTCCTCTTGATGCTTATAGAAAGGACGGTTATCAGCAAATTGGCAATCAAAACCATTGTATGGCTTGACCCTATCTCCGGAGAAGGGTCGACCAATACTTTTCTTTGCCTCACTTGTGTGTAGTTGGAGGGCAGTTAGCCATTAAAAACAAAGGTTGTTTGCCTGACAAGCCAGTCCATTACGAAGTGTCTGAATCTGTATGTCTCTTCTCTGCCTTTGTTTCAATCACAAGTTCATACAATGAAGCGTGTCAGTATACTTAATGGTGTTACTACGAGATGCCAATACCAGTCGAAACACTTTACATTCTTGCATATCCTCCACTCTCCCTGTCTTTTAATAAGACTTCGTCGGAACGGCGGTTGGATAATGAACAATCGCCGATTGAGTAAATTCTTTCGGCGTTTTATTTTTGTGGAATGGCGATTCGATTTCATCGAATGGCGAAAAAATTCCCCTGATGCGGCAATGCCTTCTCCTTTTTGTGCAATTTCTCTCCTCTTTCCGACAAATCGAGGGGTGCGTTTCGCCGAAAAACAACCCCTTTCCGACGGTTGAAATTACCGAAAAGGACAAAGGAAAACGTATATTTCGGCATTTAAGAAACCTTACAACCGTTAAAAGTGATGGGTGTGACAAAGATTAACACTTCCCGCCCTTTTCTGATAATCAAACACACTTTTCAAACAAATGCACCGCACATACCCTGAAAATTACCCCCCCGAAAACTAAATAGATTAAAATATAATAATTTCGACCAAGTCGAAATGTTAACGATAACACCATTGAAAACAAGGTAGTTGCAAGAAAAGAAATACTTATGTACCTTTGCAGTCCATTAAAAGGTATGCGTGATAATACCAAACAAGATTGAAGAACTCTAACAAATAGAAATAATATGAATGTGATGAAAAAGATGATTTGTATGGCTGCACTGCTTTTGTGCAGCGTCGCCACATTGAAGGCACAAACGCCACCTGTTCCAACGCAGAATTCGTTCAATTCTGCAAACCAAACGGATAAAGGCAATAGCGTTAAAGGAGCAAGTCCAATCGCCCCTGCAACATTATTGTTGTTGGGCTTGGCAGGCGGCTTTGCCGGAGTGAAAGTTTATCGTAACAACAAAAAGGAGGATTAGCATCATGAAAAGATTATTTTTAGCGACAGTCCTATTCACCCTTGCCATATTGTCCGGCGGAAAGGCTATGGCACAATTTTTTGCAGGAGGTAACGGAACACAAAGCGACCCATACTTGATTGCAACTGCCGACCAGTTCAACAAAATGGGAGGAGACCAAGACGGCAACACAACGCAAGGCAAATATTATAAGCAGACGGCAGATATAGAGTTTCCTAACAATACATTTCCTGCCAAGTCATTTGCCGGAACATACGACGGACAAGGTTTTTTGATTAAATCGAGCGGAAACCAGAATAAGACTCTTTTTAATGAGATAAGCGGCGGAGAAGTAAAGAACCTTGTGATTGACGGGGTAACGATTAGTATCAATGCTACTTCAAGCACGTCTATCGGTGGATTGTGTAGCAATCAAAGCGGTGGACTTATCTATGGTATTACGGTCAAGAATTGCAACTTTACCAAACATGGTGCTGCGAGTGAAGAAAAACTATGCGGTGGTGTAGTCGGAAAGATGACAGACGGCAAAATTTCAAACTGCAATGTCAGCAATACTTATATAGAAGGCTACGTGACTGCAGGAGGTGTTGTGGCAAGAATGGATGGTGGTAGCGTAGAATACTGTGCATTTACCGGAACAGAGGTAAAAGGCTATTCTTCTTTGCTAGGTACCCTTAACTCTGTCGGCGGTATTGTGGGCAAGATAAACAAAGGCAATGTATCGGGCTGTTATGCTTCTGGAAATGTACACAGAGACGGCGTTTATACATCAAAGAGTGTTATCGGTGGTATAGCTGCACACCAAAACAACGAACCATTGGACGAACATACAAATATCTCCAACTGCTATAACGGCACAAATGTTACGGAAGCTGTTAATAGCAATTTGCAGGGTAATACCTCCAATGTAATAAATAAGGGAGGTTCCACTTCAACTCCACAAGATATAGTGAATACATTAAATGCTGGCTTGAATCCTCCTGCCTTTGTGGTGGAAAACGGAGAAATTGTTCACACGACGGCAGCAACTCCTGCGGACTTTACAGAAAATGGCAAGTATGAAAGTGTAGACGCAGGCGGACGCTTTGAACTTGCAGCGACATGGAACAGGACGGGCGATGCCGACGTTCCTAAATACATAATAAAGAGTAGCACAAGTGTAAGCATAGAACCCGGTGTTACTTTGCCTGAGGGAATAGAAATAGAAATAAAATACGGAGGCAGCCTTATCAACAAAACGGACAATGCCGTTCGTGCAAGTTTAGAAAACAAGGTATTAAATGGTTGGAATTGTATAGGCTTTCCTGTTAAGGGCGAGAGCAATTTAGCTCCTCTTGCAGCAAGTGACGCTCCGGATGTATGGGCATTGGCATTCGACTATACCACCAACAACTGGAGCGAGACTTACCTCCACTTCAACCAAACCACCAAGGACAACGTACAGGCAGGAAATGGCATAATGGCTTTCGTGAACACAGAGTACAGCTTCAATGTAGAAGGAGAAACCGTGAACGAACCGCTTACTGTAACGAATGAAGTTACAGGCAGTGATTCTACAGGCAGATGGATGGCATTGGCAAACCCTTACCCTGCAGGAATAAGTGCCGCGGCTGTTGCAGCTTTCGCCGATAGCAGCACACAAGGAAAGGTTATTTATGTCTATGTCCCTAATGGAACGGCTGGTGGCTGGGTTGTGTACTCCTCGGAAGACGAGATTATCCCTGCCGGTCGCGGGTTTATGGTAAATATGCCGGAAGGAAGGAACTCTTTCACCTTTGACAAAAGTATGATAAAGGGTTATGCTAACAGCAATACTCCCGCTGCTAAATCCGCAGTTGCCAAGAGAGACTTTTTGACCGTCTCCGTTTCCACCGACGGTTACAAAGTCCCTGTGATGTTTGCAAAGAACGAAGCGGCAAGAGAGGATTACGACATCTTTGACGCCAACAAATTATTCGGCGACGGCAGCGTGGCAGAACCTTATTTGCTTTGCAACGGTATCAATCTTTGCAAGGAAGAGGTGAACAGCCTGCCTTATACTGCGACAATGAACATTAAGTCAGGCGAAGCACGAAGCGTTGAAATCATTGCCGATAACATACCCGAGGGATACAGCCTCAGCTTGCTTGACGGCGAAGAAGAGATAGCAATGAACCAAGGCGACACCTACACCGTCGAAATCGCAAGCGGTGAGAATGCAGATCGTTTCAAATTGAAGATAGGCGAGAAGAACGTATCCATCACCGAGATTGAAGCGGCGGAAGAACTGAGCATAAGAAACAACAACCGCAACATCATCATCGAGGGCGGCAAGAACATCAGAGCGGAAGTATATAACACCTTGGGACAAAAGGTATATGAAACCACCGCAAGGAACTTCAACATCGAAGGCGTAGCGGCAGGAGCATATGTGATAAAAGTACAGAGCGGCAAAGCCGTACAATCGCAAAAGGTGATTATCCGATAGATTTTTTCATGATCTAAATATATATTTATGTGAGCCTCGCAGGTGAGAACCTCCGAGGCTTTTTTCTTGTCCTGTCGCCCTGTTCCAACCGTCGCTGAACTTGATGAAAAAATACATGAATTTGAGCCTGCCGTTTGCGAACTGCCTCAAGTTCGGCAACGATAAACTGCCGTCATTCTGTTTTAGAAAGCAAAACAAACAAGCGTTTCATGTCAGTTTCTCCGATTGCCGAATACATCGGCTTGAAGCAAAGTATCGAGCAAGCATGTCTGTTCTTTTGCAGATTATTCTTACCTTTGTGGTTTCAAAGGAATTTGTGATGAGGCTATATACAGAGGATATTGTCAAGAAATACAGGAAAAGGACTGTTGTAAAGGGTGTTTCCATTGAGGTGAGTCAGGGGGAGATTGTAGGCTTGTTGGGACCTAACGGTGCGGGAAAGACAACGACGTTTTATATGATGACGGGCTTGATTCGTCCTTATGCGGGTAAGGTTTTTCTTGATGAGACGGATATAACGTCTATGCCTATGTATAAGCGTTCGCAACTCGGCGTAGGCTATTTGGCGCAGGAGGCTTCGGTGTTCAGAAATATGTCTGTGGAGGATAATATCATGGCTATTTTGGAGTTCCGAAAAATGAATGCGTCCGAGAGAAGGACAAAGATGGAGTCGCTTTTGCAGGAGTTCAGTTTGGTGCATATCCGCAAGAATAAGGGCAATCAGCTTTCGGGGGGTGAGAGACGCAGATGCGAGATTGCAAGGGCTTTGGCTGCAGACCCGAAGTTTATTCTTTTGGATGAGCCTTTTGCCGGGGTCGATCCTATTGCAGTACAGGATATTCAGCATATTGTTCGGGAGTTGAAAGACAGAAATATCGGTGTGCTGATAACCGATCATAATGTACACGAAACTCTTTCCATCACAGACAGAGCTTATTTGTTGATAGAGGGGAATGTCTTCAAACATGGAACTCCGAAAGAACTGGCAGAGGATGAGGAGGTGAGGAGGCAGTACTTGGGTAACGATTTTGAATTGAGGTAGGGCTTATGTTGCTGATTTATGCCGGTAAGGTAACGAACCGTTTGGGTTATACGTTGAATTTGATATTCGGCGAGATGATGGGCATAGAATATTCCATAACCACGGACAGGGAATACTTCATGGCTTATAATGGAGCTAAGTTTTCTTACTGCAAAGAGATGTTTGGCAATGAGGTGTTTCTGAGATGTGCCGATGTTTTGTTCCAAACAACGATAGAGGTTTTAGATTTGGATTATTTTGAGCATAACGGTGTTCCTTACATATTCAAGACTTATTCGCAGGCTTCGGTTTGCAGTTATGATGTTTTGGCAGCTACGTTTTATTTTGTCTCACGATATGAGGAATATCTGCCTTTCATCAAAGATGAGCATTCCCGCTTTCGTGCAGAAGATAGTCTGGCTTATAAGAAAGGTTTTTTGCAAAGGCCGGTGGTGAATATATGGGTGGAGGAATTGAAAGAAAAAATCTTGTCGGCGTATCCGGATTTGCCTCACAAGTCAGGTGTGTTTTCTTTTTTGAATACGATAGATGTGGATTCTGCTTTCTCTTATATAGGGAAGGGCTTTTTAAGGACGGTCGGCGGTTTGTGCAAAGATTTTCTGAAGGGAAATCTCGCTTTGTGTCGCAGACGGATAGGGGTATTGCTGGGAAGAGATGCCGACCCATACGATACGTTCGATTATATTGTTTCCACGATGGAGAAGTACAAGGTTAGGACTGTGTTTTTTGTGTTGTTCGGTTATCACGGGCGGTTTGACAAAAATATAAGTCCGTACAACCGAAGGTTTCAAGAATTGGTCAAGTCTTTGTGCGATTATGCCAAGGTGGGAATACACCCTTCGTATGAGTGCTTGGAGGAACCGGAACAGATTAACGAGCAGGTGAAAATGCTGAAATCCATTTTGCATAAACCGATTCATCGCAGCAGATTCCATTATTTGAGATTTCGTTTGCCGGAATCGTATAGAAATTTGATTGATAACAATATTGAAAGAGACTTTTCTATGGGTTATTCCGATGAGATTGGTTTTAGAGCCGGCATTTGCAACAGTTTCAATTTTTATGATTTGGCTTTGGATTTTGAGACTAAATTGAGAGTTTTCCCGTTTGTATGTATGGACGTGGCTCTCAAAAACGGTTTGAAACTTTCGTCTCAGGAGGCTTTTGAAAAGGTTGAAGAGCTTGTTGAAGAAGTGAGAAAGGTTAATGGTATGTTTATAAGCGTATGGCATAACGAGAGTTTGTCCGACGAAATGGAATGGAAGTCGTGGAGAGAGGTTTATGAGAAAACCTTGGAACTTGTTTCGTCGAACGGCTGTACGCACTAATAATATTATTGTATGATTGTATTGACCGGTGCTGCCGGGTTTATCGGTAGTTGCATGCTTGGAAAATTGAATGCGGAGGGACGCAACAATGTTATTATCGTCGATGACTTTTCAAAGAAAGAGAAAGAAGGGAATTATTCCGCTTTGAAATATTCCGAGAAGATAGATAGGGAAGAGTTCTTGGAGTGGTTTGAAAAGAACGCTCATATTGTGGAATGTGTATATCATTTGGGGGCAAGAACCGATACTACGGAATTCGATTGGAATGTTTTCGCCAAACTGAACCTCGAATATACCGAAACCATTTGGCGTATCTGTGCAATGAACGGTATTGCGATGGTGTATGCTTCTTCTGCAGCTACATACGGCGGTGGTGAATATGGATATGATGACGACTTGTCTTTAATCCCTGTCTTGAAGCCGTTAAACCCTTACGGAAGGTCAAAACAAGAGTTTGATGTTTGGGCTTTGAAGCAGGAAAAGAAGCCTCCTTTCTGGGCAGGTTTCAAGTTTTTCAATGTCTATGGTCCGAATGAGTATCACAAAGGCAGAATGGCATCGGTGATATTACATTCTTTCGGACAAATCAACGATTGCGGGAAAGTAAAATTGTTTCGTTCTCACAGGGAAGACTATAAGGACGGTTGGCAGATGAGGGACTTCGTGTATGTGAAAGACGTTGTCGATGTGCTTTATTATATGATGACGAACAAACCAAAGTCAGATATTTACAATCTCGGAAGCGGAAAGGCAAGGAGTTTCCATGATCTGGCAGCTGCAACTTTCGCCGCCATGGATAAACCGATCAACATAGAGTATATAGATATTCCGCTTGACATAAGGGATAAGTATCAATACTTCACTGAGGCAAAGATGGATAAATTGAGAGCGGCAGGCTATAAAAAGGAGTTCCATTCCTTGGAAGATGGCGTAAAGGATTATGTGCGGAATTATCTGATGAACCATTCTTATTTTTCCGGCTTATGAATTACAAAGCAAAGTTACATGATATAAAAGCCTTCGTTTTCGATTATGACGGAGTGATAAGCGATGGCAACATTTGGTCGGCTGATGATAAAATCATAGTCAGAAGCGGTAATGTCAAAGACGGGTATGCCATTCAGTATGCTTTGAGAAAGGGTTATACGGTGGCGGTCTTATCAGGCGGAAGCGGCACAAGCATACAGGCAAGAATGAAGATGTTGGGTGTGGAAGACGTGTACTTGGGTTCGCATCGCAAAATGGAAATATTCAGAGGTTTCTTGAAAGATAAGTCCTTGAAAGCGGAACAGGTTCTCTATGTGGGGGACGATATTCCGGATTATGACGTAATGAAAGCGGTCGGCGTGGCTGCTTGTCCTGCCGATGCAGCAGAGGAAATAAAGTCGGTTGCCGATTATATTTCTCATAAAGCCGGTGGACACGGTTGTGTCAGAGATGTGATAGAACAGGTTCTGCGATTGCAGGGTCAATGGTTTCACGAAGATGCAAAAGCGTGGTAAGGTTATTGTCGATTTACATCTTGCTATGCGTATTCGGTGCGAACATTCTCGCTCAGAATGTGAAAGGATTCGATAATTACGCTACTTACTATCACAATAAGTTCGAGAACAGAAAGACTTCTTCCGGTGAGATTTTCTCTCAAAAGAAATACACGGCAGCCCATCGCACCCTGCCTCTGAATACCTTGGTGAGGGTTACTCATTTATCCAACGGAAGGTCGGTTTTGTTGAGGATAAACGACAGATGTCCGCGTTCAGGCATCATTGATTTGTCATACTTGGCAGCTCAAAGAATTTTGCTGCATAAAACAGGAACGGCAAAGGTCAGAGTGGAGGTATTGGGAAACGAGTACATGGAATTATGGGAAAAACAGGACGAGTTGTTTGAAATGTTCGATAGAGCGGAATTCAATGACAGCATCAGAAACAGATACCTCGATTCCGTGATTTTCGCAAAGGGCAACAAGTACGAACAAACATTCCTGTTTACATATTATGTCAGATTAGCGACAGCCGCCAACCAAAACGAGGTACGAACAATAATACATCAGTTGCCTGCGGAGTATCAGAAATTATCAAAGGCGGTCAAGGTGTATAATGAGAGTTTCTACTATGTGAATATAGGTCCGTTCATATCGAAAAAAGCAGCCGAAGAAGCAGTAGCCGAGTTGAAAAAACGGTATCCTCTGGCTCATCTGATTAAAAAGAAAGGTGATTAAATCATCGGTTAATTGCTTGATTGCCAAAGCTCAGAACGGAAAATCCGGAAAAAGAGACAGAAAAATGCAAACAAAGGTTTCTTTCTTATACAGAATTTAGTTACCTTTGCACGACTACTTTCTATGGTAGCTTTTTACGCTGTAATAAAATGGGAAGTACAAAAATTGAGATGCATGAATCTACTATTACAATTTATGTATAGGCAGTTCGATATATTGGAGAAGAAGTTTTCTTTATTGGCGATAATGTTTGCCTTTGCATGTTGCAGCATTCTGCAAGCCCAACAAGAGCCTCAATTCTCTCAATATATGTTCAACAGACTATCCTATAATCCGGGATATGCCGGAAGCAATGGTGCTATATGTTTTACCGGTTTTTACAGAAATCAATGGATGGGATTGAACCTGACAGATGCAAAAGGAGACAAAACAGGAGCTTCAGGTGGAGAGACCATGAATTTATCGTTTGATATGCCTGTAAGGTTCTTGCATGGTGGTATAGGTGCAACCGTGATTTCCGACAAAATAGGTTTTTGGAATAATTTGCATGCAAAGATAGATTATGCTTTCAGAATACAATTTCCGAGAGGCAATTTGGCAATAGGCATTGAAGCTCAACTGTTCAATTCGAGTTTGGATATGTCCAAACTGATAGGAGCCGACCAATTCACGGAAGACGATCAAATCACGTCATCCAATGATCCTGTATTGGCAGACCCGACAAAACAAGAAGATTTTCTGTTCGATTTGGGAGCCGGTATTTATTATCAGATACCGGGACAATTATACATAGGTTTGTCTTCTTCCAAACTCATGCAAACGGCAAGTACGAAGTTGAAATGGGATAACAGAAGATTTTACTATATCCTTGCAGGATATGAATGGACGGTGCCGGCGTATCCTTCGTTGAGAGTATTGCCTTCTGCATTATTGAAAACGGATTTTTCCTCAAAATCAGCCTATCAGTTGGATGCTTCCGCTTTATTGGAATGGGAGCATAAGTTTTGGGGAGGTATCACATACAGAGTACAAGATGCAATAATCATATTGGGAGGTATTGCCTTTGGTGATTTCAAAGTGGGAGTTTCATACGATATTCCGACTTCGAGAATTTCAACGCAATCTGCAGGTTCTTTGGAACTTTTCGCGAGGTTCTGTTTCAAGATAGAGAACCCGCCTAAACCTCCGACAATATATAGAAACACAAGAAGAATGTAATGCTCTTTTGTAACCTTGAAAGGAAAATGAGCGTAAAACAACAATAGATAACGTAGTAAGAATTTGAAAAAATATTGGACGCCATGAGACGTGTAGTTTTGTTAATTTCGGTAGCCATGCTCGCATTCGGTTGCGGCAGTTCTGACAAAGGCGAGTTGATAGGAGTACAGGACAGACCTGATTTTTTGGATATGCAACCTTACGGAATGGTTGATGTTCCGCAAGGAAGTTTCCTTATGGGTGCTGCTGATGAAGATGCTTATAAATTGTATGACCATCAACCCAAAACAGTACAAGTTCAATCTTTTTGGATGGACGAAACAGAGATAACCAACAATGAGTATCGCCAATTCGTTTACTGGGTAAGAGACTCTTTGGCTTATCGTTTATTAGGAGAAGTAAGTCCGGAGACTTATTTGATAGAAGCAGACCAATGGGGAGAAGAATATGAAACTCCTATGATTAATTGGAAAGCGAAAATCGATTGGTCTATGAAAAATGCAGATGAAAGAGAAGCATTGTCGGAGTTGTTCGTTCCAACAGATGAAAGGTTCTACAACAAAATGCAGATTGATGCAAGAAAGTTGAACTTCGAATACTATTGGATGGATTTAAGAGCGGCCAGCAAGAAAGACTTCAACTCTTCGACACAAGTGGCAGAAGAATACAGAGGCTCATCGTTCGCATCAAGACCGAACAACTTAAAGAACCGAGATAAGTTCTTCAAAAAAGAAGTGATAAACATATATCCTGATACGTTGTGCTGGATACATGATTACGCTTACTCATACAATGACGCCGCAACACGTTCATATTTCAGCCACCCTCGTTACGATAACTATCCGGTTGTCGGAGTGTCTTATCGTCAGGCAAAAGCTTTCTCTGTATGGAGAACGCTGATGATGAATAATTACTTGTCAAAACAAGATTATGCAAGAATGGAAGATTTCCGTTTGCCGACCGAAGCAGAGTGGGAATATGCAGCAAGAGGCGGTGTTGATGGAGCACCTTACCCTTGGGGCGGACCTTACGTTCGCAACGGCAATGGATGTTTCATTGCGAACTACAAACCTTTGAGAGGAAATTATGGCGATGACGGCGGTGTAACTCCTATCTTGGTTGCACACTATGCACCGAATGGTTTCGGGTTGTATGATATGGCAGGAAACGTAGCAGAATGGTGTGAAGACGCCTACAATGAGTCTGCATACAATTATACCCATGACTTGAATCAAGTCAACATTTACAATGCTGCGGAAGACGATACTCCTCAGATGAAAAGAAAGACCGTAAGAGGTGGCTCTTGGAAAGACCAGAAATATTTTATTCAAACAGCAACCCGTTCCTATGAATATCAGGATTCAGGAAAGAGCTATATAGGTTTTCGTTGCGTTCAATCTTACTTAGGTCGAGTAAGAGGAGACAATCCAAAGACATCTTCCAATGTATATAGAAACAATTAATCGAGCAGAAAGACGTTAAACAATTAAACTATTTATTGATATGGGTTTTATAGATAATTTCGTAAGAAGTAAGTTTTACAAGGAGTTAACCGCTAAGTTGTACGGTATGGGTGCATCAGTGGTTATTGTGGGAGCATTGTTCAAAATAAACCACTGGCCGGGTGGTACGACCATGCTGATTATAGGTATGGGTATCGAGGCTGTGATATTTTTTGTATCAGCATTTGAACCTTTGCATGTAACGTACGATTGGAGTTTGGTTTATCCCGAATTGGCAGGAATGGACGATATTCATGCAGGAGACAAAAAGAAAGAGAAAAAGGACAAGAAAAAAGATAAAGAGGCTGTCGCAAGCAATGCTAATGCAACAGGCGGAGTGGTAATACAAGGCGGGTACTCCGGAACACAGGATTTGGACAAAATGTTGTCCGATGCCAAAATAGGACCCGAACTTATCGAAAGCCTCGGAAAAGGATTAAAAAATCTTGCCGACACGACATCACAACTGAACGATGTTGCAGGAGCAGCAGTCGCTTCGGAGAAATTCACACAGAATTTGAGTTCTGCCGCAACAGCAGCAGGTGATCTTTCTGTCGCTTATAAAAAGACGGCAGAAAATCTCAATAAAGATTTGTTGGTTTCAGGAGAATACTTGTCATCTGTCCAAGAAGCAACGTCAGCTGTATCCACGTTGGCAAATATCTATAAAGAAACAGCCAATACCTTGTCTGCAGGTGATGCTTCTTATTTGGACGAATTGAAGAAGATGGCATCAAGCCTTTCTTCCATCAATGCTTTGTATGAGATGCAAATTCAAAATTCTTCATCTCAGTTGGAAGCAAGTAAAGCCGTACAAGAAAGAATCGATACTTTGCTTAATAACTTCTCGGATACAGCACAAAATGTATTGGATTACAAAGCACATGTTAATGCTTTATCCAAGAAGGTAGGTGCATTGAACGATATTTACGGCAATATGCTTGCAGCAATGCAAACGAAGGCATAAAACTAAGTAGAAAGAGAATAAAAAGACGATAGACTATGGGTGCTACTAATTGTCCCGAAACGCCGCGTCAGCGAATGATTTCAATGATGTACTTGGTTTATACGGCAATGTTGGCGTTGAACGTATCAGCCGAGATATTGCAGGCGTTTGTTACTGTTGGCGACAGCATGGAAGTAACAAACAAACTGCTCTTGGGAAAGGCTGAAAGTACATATATAATGTTTGAAAACTCATACAAGCAAGACCCCGGAAAAGTAGGTGAAAACTGGGCAAAAGCTCAAGAGGTAAGAACAAAGACAAAAGAAATAATCAACTACATCGATAATATCAAATATGAACTTTTCGTGGCAGTGGAAGGTACGCCGGGAGGAGTTAAAGAAGCAAAGAAACTCTTGGAAGCACAAGGTTTCAATGCCGTGATTAAGAAAGACGAATATTCAACACCTACAAATTACTTTCTTGCAGGAAGCGAAGACGGTTCCAAAGGAAAAGCCATCGAACTTCGAAAGAAAATAGAGGCTTATCAAAAAGACATGTTGACATACGCCAGCGGTTCATTCAAAGAGACCTTGAAAAACATGCAGATAAAAACAGAAGGCTCTTTCAAAAACGCTTCGGGCGAAACGTTGAACTGGCAAATGTATAACTTCTTCCATACCATTACTTTGGCAGACATGGTGCTTTTGAATAAATTCAAATCCGAAATACAAAATGCGGAAGTTGATTTGGTGAACCACCTCTATTCCGCAGTATCGGCAGATGACTTCAAGTTCAATACCGTTGTTGCAAAAGTAATACCTAAATCCACATACATAATACAAGGCGGACAATATGAAGCAGAGGTCTTTGTTGCCGCATACGATTCAAGAAGCGAACTTACAGGAGAAGTAAGGGGACAACAATATGTCGGAGATTCCGGAATGTTGAAATTGAAATTCGGAGCGGGCGCCATAGGTCCACAAAAATATAGTGGAACATTGTATGTCAAAAAAGAAAGTGGAGCAGTCCCTTATGACTTCCAAGGGGAATACTTTGTGGCAGCACCATCTGCGACGATTTCTCCAACCAAAATGAACGTTTTGTACATCGGAGTTGAAAACCCGATTTCTGTTTCCGTTCCGGGAGCGAACTCCAAAGATGTCAATGTTTCAGCAACAGGAGCCGGCATTTCTTTGCGGAAAGTAAAAGACGGAGAATATATAGCAACCGTAAAATCTCAAGGAAAAGCGAGCATCAACGTTACTGCCAACATGGGAGGAAAGAATATGAACATGGGAACCATGGATTTCAGGTGTAAGGTCATACCGAAACCGACAGCAATGGTCGGAACATACACCGGAGGACGTATTCCGAAAGAGTCTCTTTTGACGCAAGGAGGATTGCGTGTATCCATGGAAGGATTCGACTTTCCTGTTAAATACACCGTAACATCGTTCACCATGGCATTCAATACCGGAGGAGATGCCCAAGCTCCTATCCAAGCGACAGGCAGTCAATTCACGGCAGAAATGAAAGCCAAATTGTCAAAACTAAGAAGAGGAAACAAAGTATATATCGAGAACATCAGAGCAAAAGGACCTGACGGAGAAAAAGCCGTCGGAAACCCTCAGATGATTTTCACCATACAATAAATAACAGAAAGGAATTATATGAGAAAGCTTGGGTTATTTGTATTGAGTCTGATACTGTGCGGAGCATTCGACATGAAAGCACAGGTAATAGAAGAACCGGAAGAAAATCTTGACGGCTTCTACGTAAAAAGTTCTGACGCTTACCCTGACGGAAAGAAACCGTTTGAATATCCATACGTCAGAGAAGCCGACATCGTTTGGAGTTGCAGAATATGGAGAGTGATTGATTTCAAGGAAAAGATGAATCAAGTATTCTATTATCCTATTGTTCCTGACCAAGGGAGAAAGAACCTCACAACCATATTGGACGAAGCTCTTACAGAAGGACGAATAAGAGCATTCGAAGACGATATGTTTACAACCGAGATAACGAATTGGACAGAATACAAATCCAAATTCGGAACCTCACGAACAGAGACTCTGGTTGAGTATGACATGGATGGTATGGAAATAACAAGAGATACAACCATATTCGTTCCTGCCAACTTTGAAAGTGCAGAGAAACTGCGTATCAAAGAAGAATGGTTCTTGGATAAAAACAGAACAGTCGAAGACGTAAGAATTATAGGTTTCTCCTTGGTTGCATCATACGAAAAATCCGAAGGCGATGTTCAAACATTGGCATTGGGTTGGATTAGATACAACGACCCGGAAGTAAGACTATTGCTTGCCAACTCGGAAGTGTACAACCCACAAAACGATAGAGCAAGACGTTCATACGATGATATATTTCAAAAACGCATCTTCGATAGCTATATCATCAGAGAATCAAATACATTCAATCGTGCCATAAACGACTATGTACAAGGTGCAGATGCCTTGGCGGAATCAGAAAGGATAAAAGAGTATTTGTTCAACATGGAAGAAGACATGTGGGAGTATTAATTCCGTTCCTATTTCATAGAAACAAAGAACGAACACAAAGCGGTGGAATTTCATTCACCGCTTTCTTATTTTCCAAATGCAACAATGAACCTTGAATACGAACTGCAACATTTCTCTCTTGGCGAAGAAACCCGAAAGGAAATGCTCGCAGGAAACACATTTGCTCCACCGGAATTCGAACATATTGCAAAAATCGTTTTAGCCGGACATTTTCTTGTCTCTTACAAGCATGGACAAGCAATAGTTAGACCTACCTGCGTCGAATTTTACTATCATGAAGAATTTGAGGGTGGAATAAAAGACCCCATCGTATATCACCGCAATCCCAAAGACCCGGATAAAGCAAAATCCATCTTCCCCTTGGGAACACTTCACAACCATGTATCAGGCATAGACATGACTTTTGAACACGGCAATAATCCGCAGGACGCAATAAGAGCATCGATGTTGATACGCGAATTCGAAATAAATGGCAAACACGATATACGCTCCACTCAACTTTATGAAGCCCTCTATTCCCAAACCTCCATCTTTAACGGTTTCTCAATAAGATGGATTGATGGCGAAAAAGAAGCAGAAGTGGAAGCAAACTATCGGAAAAACGTTGCCGAATACGATGCCAAAGGTTTAAAGAAACTTTCCACTCTCAACCCTACCGCTCTTACCACCTCCAACAAAAAATACGTACAAGACCAACGCCAATGGCAATTCAGAATAAAGGCACAAATAAAATAAGCCTATATTCAACTTATAAATGCAACTTCGGGAGAGGAAAGAGAGACAATAAAGCTCAAACAAGAGAAGCGAAAAAGAACACAAATTCGAACTAAGGCAGATAAAACACTGAGGACATTGAATGAATGTTTTTACGCAAAGGAAGTCAAAACTATTTTCTTACCTTTGCAGTTGTATTTCAAACTTCAAAACAATATGGATAACAAAGAAATGAAATTCTGCCAGAGTTGTGGTATGCCTCTGACTGACGAACACCAATGCCAATGGCAGCAAGAACGATGATTATTGCTTCTATTGTTATAAGGATGGGGCTTTCACAGGAAACTTTACCATGGAGGAAATGGCTGAATATTGCTCTATGTTCGTAGGAGAATATAATAAGAATACCGGACAGAATCTGACAGTTTGCAAGTATAAAGAAGTTCTCATGAAGTTATATCCCTCCCTAAAACGCTGGAATCTGCCAAAAGACCAAATACCACATGCCGACCACCCGATGAAGAATGTGTTTATTGATGAGGTCAATGCTTTGGGTATAAAAGACCTGCAAGTAGATAATCTATTTATACTTCAAGGGTCATTCATCAATCAGTCATACAAAGTTAACGGAAATAAGGTAAAACTTCTTGACGACAATGCCACTTATTGGGGTACACAAATACAGAAGGTTGACGGTCGTTGCTATGGTATCGCCTGTGATGAGAACTTTATCCTTGTCAGCGAATATGGTTCTGATGGTACCGGTGCAGAACTGATAGTGTTGAAGAATAGGAAAAGATAAGCATAAGGTTTAATATCATATGCCTTTTTGTGTTTTTCAGGACAGCAATACTTTGAAATAAAACGCCTAAAGAATTTACGCAATCGCCGAGTGGATTTTTTTTCTTTCGGCGTTTCAATTCCATGATTCGGCGGTTGGTTGAGGGCTATCCGAAGGTGAATATTTTCTCTACGGCAAGCAGGGTGAGAAAGCCGAGAAGTAAGGCGTATGTTGCTTGTTTCTGAAAACCGTGGGCATGGGTTTCCGGTATCATTTCGTCGCTTACAACATATAGCATGGCTCCTCCCGCAAAGGATAGCATTAAGGGTAGAAGTATTTCGGAAATATGTCCGGCAAAATAACCTATCATTACGCCGAAAATCTCCAACAGTCCTATCGCAAGTGCTATGAGAAGGGTTCGTTTCTTGCTCACGCCGGCAAGTAAGAGCGGCGAGATGACCACCATTCCCTCTGGTATGTTTTGCAACGCTATGCCGAAGGTAACCATCCAAGCGTTGTCCAGATTGTTTCCGTTGAAGCCTACGCCGGCTGCCATTCCTTCCGGCAGTTTATGAATGGCTATTGCAAGGACAAACAGCAGGATATGGTTCAATCGGGCATTATTGCGGTGTTGTTCCTCGTCCAAGCCTGTTATGTTGTGAAGATGTGGCGTCAGACGGTCGAGAACGTTCAGGAACAAGGCTCCTGCCATGACTCCCAAAACTATCCATAGCATGCCTTTTGCGGAAACCATATCCGTTGCGGGCAATAGAAGCCCCAAAATGGCAGCGGCCAACATCACTCCTGCACAATAACCCAATACAACATCATTCCACTTGTGCGGCAGTTGTTTTATCATAAACCCTATAAGAGAACCGAAAATCGTTGCAGCACACAGACCTGCGGCACTAAGCAAAACTTCCTGCATATGAGTAATGTTTGATTTGTGATTAAATACTTAAAACTTTATTTCCTCCAAAAACAAATGCGAGACAAAGCAACTGCATTTGAGAACACTGTCATAAAAACAAAAAACGAGAGCAGCTTGTTTGCAACTCTCGTTTTTTTGCGATAAATCGCTATTTGTTTGTGGTGCGATGAATATTGCGTTGCGGCCTTGCCCCTTGCGGTCTTACAGGTCGTTGCGGACGAGGCTCCACATAGCCTTCAGGTTTAGGCGTAAGCACCCTGTGAGATAGCTTGAACTTACCGGTTTTCTTATCTATGTCAACAAGTTTTACGCTTACCTTATCTCCTACGTGTAATACGTCTTCCACATTATCAACCCTGTCCCATGAAATCTCGCTCACATGTAATAATCCGTCTTTTGAAGGCAGGAATTCAACAAAAGCACCGAAATCAAGTATGTTCTTTACTGTTCCATCATATACTTCACCGATTTCCGGAACGGCAATGATGCCTTGTATTCTCTTTATGGCGGCTTCGATGCCTTCTTTATTGACAGAAGAGATTTCAACGGAACCTTGATTGCCTACTTCCTCTATTGTGATTATCGTATTGGTATCTTTCTGAATTTCTTGGATTATCTTACCTTGCGGACCTATGATTGCACCGATGAATTCCTTATCGACCATCATCTTGGTTACTCTTGGAACATTTGGTTTGTAGTCTTCCCTTGGTTCAGGTATCGTTTCTTCGATTATATTCAAGATATGCATTCTGCCTTCCTTGGCTTGTGCCAAGGCTTGTGCCAATATATCGTATGACAAACCGTCGCACTTTATATCCATTTGGCAGGCAGTGATACCGTCTCTTGTTCCCGTTACCTTGAAGTCCATATCTCCCAAATGGTCTTCGTCTCCCAAAATGTCGGAAAGCACAGCCCATTTGCCGTTCTTTTCAATCAAGCCCATTGCTATACCGGAAACAGGCTTCTTTATCTTGACTCCTGCGTCCATAAGGGCAAGGCAGCCTGCACAAACCGTCGCCATGGAGGAAGAACCGTTGGATTCCAAAATATCGGATACCAATCTTATGGTGTAAGGGCATTCTTCTTCTGAAGGCAAAACTTGTTTCAATGCTCTCATGGCAAGGTTTCCGTGTCCGATTTCACGTCTCGATGTGCTGCCGGCACGTTTTACTTCACCTGTTGCAAAGCCGGGGAAGTTGTAATGGAGAATAAAATGATTCTTACCCTCAATCATTGCACCGTCTATTATTTGCTCATCAAGCTTTGTGCCAAGTGTACAAGTGGAAAGGGATTGTGTTTCTCCTCTTGTGAAGATTGCACTTCCGTGAGGGGTCGGAAGATAACCCACTTCTGCCCAAATAGGACGAATTTCGTTGAGTTGTCTGCCATCAAGTCTCACTCTCTCTTGCAAAACCATGTCTCTCATGGCCTCTTTCTCCGTATCGTGGAAATAACGGTCTATCATGAAAGCCTTCTCTTCGGCTTCTTCTTCGCTCAATGTGGCAATGAACTCCTGCTTTATGGCATCGAAGCCTTCACCTCTTTCACTTTTGGATTTTATTCCCTTATGTGCGAAGTCATAACACTTTTGGTAAACCGCATTATGAAGTTTTTCTCTTAACTCAGGGTCATTTACCTCGTGGCAATACTCTCTCTTGACCGTTTTTCCGACCATTTCCGTCAATTCACTGAGTGCATTGCAATGTAATTTGATAGTGTCGTGAGCTTGTTTCAAGGCTTCGAGCATAGTATCCTCGGATACTTCTTTCATTTCGCCCTCCACCATCATTATATTGTCGGCTGTGGCAGCCACAATCAAATCCAACTCCGCTTTTTCCATTTGTTCGTAGTCCGGATTTATCACAAACTCTCCGTTTACGAGAGCAACACGGCATTCCGATACCGGTCCGTTGAACGGAATATCACTCACTGCCAATGCCGATGAGGCTGCAAGAGCAGCCAAGGCGTCAGGCGGATTAGTGTGGTCGCCTGAAATCAAGGTTACCTGCACTTGTACTTCTGCATGGAAATCATCAGGAAACAGAGGTCTCAATGCTCTGTCAATCAATCGGGAGATTAGTATTTCGTATTCGCTCGGACGAGCCTCTCTTTTGAAGAAACCTCCCGGAAATCTACCCGTTGAAGCATATTTTTCTTGATAATCAACCGTCAGTGGCATGAAATCCACATTTTCTCCGGCTTCTTTTTTTGCACAAACGGTGGCGAGAATCATTGTGTCTCCCATTCTTACCACAGCCGAACCGTCTGCTTGTTTGGCTAACTTGCCTGTCTCGATTTCAATCTGTCTTCCGTCTCTCAACGAGAAGACTTTTTTTGTTCCTAACATTAAACTTACTTTTTCTTTTAACCTCTTTCGAGTGGGGCAACTCGAACTCATTTCGACAAAACATGCTTTGCCGTCCCCTTATACAACAAAAAAGGCAATTAGCCGCTAATTGCCTTTTCAAATCATTTATTCCTATCTTCGGAAATTACTTTCTGATACCCAACTGCTTGATAAGCTCACGATATTTCTCTATATCATTTGCTTTAAGGTAGTCCAACAAACGTCTTCTCTTTCCTACCAAATTCACAAGAGACCTTTTGGTAAACAAATCCTTGTGATTTTCCTTGACGTGTTGCGTAAGCTTTTGAATTCTATACGTAAACAACGCAATTTGAGACTCTGTAGATCCTGTATCACCTGCGTTTTTGCCGTATTGTGCAAAAATCTCTTTTTTCTTTTCGGCTGTCAAATACATATTTACCTGATTAATATTTTACTTACTACTTATCTTTACTTCTATGAGTTTGCAAAGGTACAACTTTTTCCGTAACTCGCAAAATATTGCTGCGTTTTTCTCTCATTTTCGAGAGTTTGAGCAAAACCGAGTCGATGAAAAAAAGAATCTTCTGCTGCACTTCATTACAGTGATGTTCAATCTTCAAAATGCTTTTCATTGAACGGAAATTCTTTTGCCAACTCTCCGGAATAGTAAAAGTCGAATCCGATGGCTCCGAAAGTATAAACCTTGTCTGCAACGGTTATATGCGAACCTCCGCATTGAGGATTGGCACTCGGGTGGCTTTCCGAGAAACCTATGTTAAATAAAGTGAAGAGTATTTCCGGTCTGTTGCTTATGTCAAAACCGGCTCTTTCCCATTGCTTCTTCGTTTGATGGATTATACAGCCTGTATACACGTATGAATAATAGTGATTGCGATAGTCCACCAAGCGGTTGATTCTTTCGACTTCGTGATCGGCCGTCTTGAAATCCAATATATGTTCATAGCGTTTACCCATGTAGAAAACGGAAGTATCGTTTTTCAAATTTCTTTCAACCCATGCCGCCGTGAAATCCTTTATGCCGTTCACACCGAAAGAGAATTGGCTTTGTACGGATAGCACTTTGACAGGACCGAGGTACTTTTTGTACGTCTCTCTTTTGGAATTGAAAAGACGAATTTGTTCTCCGATAAGACAACCGACTATCAGACGCGGCTCAACACCTGTTACCATCGCCGCACTGTCGATTAAAGCTTTGTCTTTTACTATTGCTACCTTCAACGCCTCCCATTCCGGAGTGTTCATCCACAATATGGCATGTTTGCCTGCTTCTTTCTTCACAACGGAAGCCAAACCTGCCTTCTGCTTCGCAAGAAGCGAAACATACTCGGGATTATCCTTTATATATAATTCGCAAGCCGCAATCATTTGCGACACATCTACTCCGCCATGAGCATTGTTGATTGCCTGCATCATGAGTTCTGCATTCCTCGGATAGAGTTTTGAAATCACCGAGAGTTTCATATAATCCTCCGAAAGCTTTTCCGCATTTATCTTTCCGGCCTTTCTGCTTTTGGCATTCATTTCCGAGACTTGGGCAAGGTAACGATTGTTCTTATCCACCGCACCTTTATTTTTTGTCCACCCCAACTGATAGACCGCCCATGCTCCGATAATGGCGAAACCCGCCAATGCAAAACCATAAAGAGCCACATTGTAGCAGAGTTTGCCGAAGTTCTTCCAAGAAGAAAAATAAACCTTTATCTTTTTCACAATATATCCTGTTTGTAACAGCCGGCAAAATTACTACATTTTCCTTAAACTGCAATAATGTCAAGTACTCGCCAAGCAATACCATAACTCCGAAACCATATTATCATACTTTTGTAATGCACTATGCCGAACATCGAAATAAAAATGAATAAGCTCTCCAAAAGTCCGTTCGTTTATCTTTTGTGGACTATCCATAGATACATTTTACGATATATGTCATTATCCGGAGGAGGTATAAAGGTTTGCTCGGAGAGAAATTTGTGGAAGGAAATTGTGATAATCGGATTATAATGCAAGCCTTAATCCGTCATTGATATAAGCTCTATTCGGGTAGAAGTCGTTACGAAACGACACACTGCAATTATCGGCATTGTTATAATAGCCTCCTCCTCTCAAAACCCTGCTGCTGCCGTTGTCTGCACCTTGCGGATTATGCTCGGGCGAGCTTTCGTAATAGGATTTACCGTATATATCATTACACCATTCATATACGTTGCCGCTCATGTCGTATAAACCGAGTTCGTTTGCTTTCTTTTGAGCAACAGGGTGTGTTGCGTCCGCACTGTTTTCTGCATACCATGCGACTTCGTCTATATCGTTACTGCCGGAATAAACAAAACCTTTACTTGCATTGCCTCCTCTTGCGGCGAATTCCCATTCCGCCTCTGTCGGAAGGCGAAAAGGTACACCGGTGATGGCATTCAATTTCTTGATGAAGTCGATGCAGTCGTTCCAACTTACATTGTCGACAGGCAGGTTGTTGCCTTTGTTGTTGGAAGGATTGCTTCCCATGACAGCCGTCCATAGTGCTTGGGTTACTTCGGTTTGTCCGATATGATAATCCGACAGGCTGACCGTATGAACAGGCTTTTCGTTATCCTGATTGCTTTCGGAACCCATATGAAACGACCCTCCCTCAACGTGTACCATTGTAAATGTAATTCCTTTGACTGTGAAACGCAGGTTTATTTTGCTCACGATTAGTTTATCTGCTTTTTGTTTTTTAGCCGGCTGCCTTTCAAGATAAGTTGCGGCTTCATTCGATTCGTCATTAACGGTATGCTTTCCGCAAATGACGGTATTGATATGTGAAATGGCAAATGATAGTAAAATGAATGCTGTTATTGTTTTCCTCATTGCTTGTAAATTTGACTGTGATGCGGATTGATATTTGTTGCTTATATATAACAACGGCGGAAAGTCCGAAAACTGTTCCGCCATACAACAATTATTATGAACAAATAGTTTGCTATTTCACTCTCTCGACGTATTCCGATGTTCTCGTATCCACTTTTATTCTTTCGCCTGTTTCGATGAATAGAGGAATACGCACTTTCGCTCCCGTTTCAACGGTTGCATCTTTCATTGCATTGGTCGCAGTGTTGCCTTTTATGCCCGGTTCGGTGTAGGTAACTTCCATTTCGACGAACGGAGGAAGCTCGCAAGCAAGCGGAGTCTCCGTATCTGCATGTACGATTATCTCCACATATTGTCCTTCTTTCAAGAACTGAGGAGCGTTTATCATACTCTCTTCTATGTTTATCTGTTCATACGTTTCGGCGTGCATGAAATTATAACCGGTGTCGTCTTTGTAAAGATAGGTGTAAGGGCGTCTTTCCACTCTGCAAGTATCGATTTTGCATCCCGCAGGAAAGGTGTGTTCCAAGGTTCTTCCTGTTTTGAAACTCTTCAATTTGGTTCTGACAAAGGCACTTCCTTTGCCGGGTTTTACGTGCAAAAATTCCACCACAGAGAACAAATCATTGTTCAACTCTATGCACAATCCGTTTTTGATGTCTGCTGTTGTTGCCATATAAAAATCCTGTTTTCTTTCCGCCTGTGGCGGACTTACCATATTAAGTTTATATCATTTATTCCTTTTGTTGCCGTTCGTTCTTTTGCAATTCGTCTATCCGTCTTTGCATGAACTCGTTGTCTTCTTTCAACTTGGTATATTCCTTTTCAAAGAAAGATGCTTTCAGACTTGCTCCCACCATACGCAAAATGCAAACGATTAGCAATGCAAAAGCCACATATTCCATCTTTTTGAAGCCTACGAAGAAGTAATAGACGACCACCCCCAACAATCCGACGTATGAGAGAAATTCCAAAAACTTTGCCGTTTTCACAATCTTCATTTCAATCTGCGTTTTGGCTTGCAAAGGTACATTTTTTTTCAGTATTGTCCAAATTGTTCGCTTTTTTAGCTACCTTTGCAAGTCGTTCGCCTTTTGCGACCGATGGAATAAAACTTTTTGTTAAGATGAAAAATGCGCTTATCGGTATTTTGTTGTCCGGTTTGATATCTTTCTCCGGGCTTTTCGCCCAAAACACAAGTCGCATGGACGATGCGAAGTTGACGGAATTTTCTTACAAATTGAGCAAGTTGCCGTTCAGTGAAAGAAACGTTATAGATACGGCTTGCAGATTGTTTGAGAATATGTTTAAGGGAGATCCCGATAATGCCGATTGGGCATATCAGATTTTGTATTTCTATCACGAATTGAGTTGCGAGGATAAGACTATAACATTGCATAAAACCTTTTCCGATGAAGAGGTGAGAGCTTTGGTGCATAACGACATTCGGGTTTTGAATGCTTTGAAAAGCGATATGAAGAACTTCCAATCCGAATATGCGAAATACGGATACAGAATAATGTCTTTTGAAGATACGTCGTATGCAGTTGAAGTCAATCCAGCATTCCTTTACAACAGATTGAAAGGAATGCTGACAGAAGAATACAGGTACTATCGAGGTTTATGGATTGAGGAATACGATATACCTACCGTGTGGCATGCCGCTCTGAATATTCCTCTTGCCACCGTGTTCAAAAGAATTGCGTGGAGAGATGAGTTTTTGGTGAAAAACCCTGACTTTATCAGAGAGGACTTGGTGCAAAGAGAAATCGAACATTTGTGCTTTACGGTAACAAAAGGGTTGGAAAATACTTCCGTTTATGACGATAAGGACGTCATAAAGCAGGAATACAAAGATGCTTTGCAGGCTTATTACAGAGAACACAAAGATACGAAGTGGGGAAAGTACATGACGGAATACGTACACAGGCTTGCATTGAATAAGTACCGCAACAGTAGACAAATCGACCGTTGGGTTTTGGATACTCTTTTCCCGATGGACAGAAAGAATATCAACCCTTTGATGAAGTATGAAGATATTTTGATAGACAATATAGTCGAATAGATTTTTGATAACAACACAAGAAATGAAAAAAACAAGTATTTTGATGGCTGCCTTGCTGTTATGTTGCAGCGTATTTGCACAGGAAATAACTCTTGAAGACATTTGGGCAAAGGGAACGTTCAGAAGTAAGTCCATAGATGAAATCCGTTCCATGAAGAACGGCGAAAATTATTGTATTCTCAAAAGAGAAGGCATTGAAAAGTATGCTTACTCGACAGGAAAGAAAATAGAACAAATAGTTTCGTTCTCCGATTTGAAGTTCAAAACGGAAAACGAATATGTTTTCGATTACCGATTCAATCAGGACGAAAGCAAATTGTTGTTGGCAACCAATCCGGAATTCATTTACAGGCGTTCATATCTGGCGAACTACTATATATATGATATAAAGACCAAACAACTTGCCTCCGTCAACAAAGACAAAGTACGTTTGGCGGAGTTCGCTCCCGATGGCAGCAAGGTGGCTTATGTGAAAGCCAATAACCTGTTCATGCTTTCACTATCGGATATGCAGGAAACTCAAATCACAACCAACGGAGAGTTCAACAAAATAATAAACGGAACAACCGATTGGGTCTATGAGGAAGAGTTCGCAATAACAAAGGGTTTCTTTTGGAGTCCCGACTCAAAGAAAATAGCATTCTATTCTTTCGATGAAAGCAATGTAAAGGAATATACCATACCTTATTATGGCAGTTTGTACCCTGTTCAATATACTTACAAATATCCGAAAGCCGGTGAGGCCAATTCCGTTATCAGCGTATTGGTTTACGATATAGAAGCACAACAAACCCACAATATCGATTTGGGACCGAATAAAGACATCTATATTCCGAGACTTCAATGGACTTTGAATAACGAAGTATTCGTTCATAAGTTGAATCGTCATCAAAATCACTATGAATTGTTCGTGGCGAGTTGCAATGACTACAAATTGAATAAGATTTACGATGAGAGAAACGAATGTTACATAGAGCAGGTCGAAGATGTAACTTTCCTAAGCGACAAGAAGAATTTCATACTCAAAAGCGAGAAGAACGGATTCATGAATTTGTACAAGGTGAACATCTATACGAAAGAAATCGAACCGATAACGACAGGACAATATGATGTTGCGGACATTTGCTACATCGATGACAAATCCGGAAAGATTTACTTCACCGCAGCACAATCTGAAGCCTATAACAGGGAACTCTTGGTTGTCGATAAGAACAAGAAAATAAAGAAACTCTCAGGCAAAGTCGGCACATATACGGCAGATTTCTCTGCAACTGGCAAGTATTATATATCTTCTTTCTCCGACACCGATACTCCGACGATTTATACCGTCAATGATAATACGGGAAAAGCTCTCGTCGTTTTGGAAGATAACAAAGACCTGAAAGCCGTTTTGTCGAACTACGGAAAAGAACGCAAGGAGTTCGGCAAGTTCAAGACTTCTTCAGGACAGGAATTGAATTACTGGATTATCAAACCGGAGAAGATGGAAAGCGGCAAGAAATATCCTTTGTTGTTTTATGTCTATGGCGGACCGGGAAGTCAGGAAGTTCTAAACTCGCAAAGCCGTGCATCAGACTATATGTGGTTCAGAATGTTGGCACAGAAAGGATACGTTGTGGCTTGTGTAGATGGCAGAGGCACGGGAATGAGAGGTGAAAAGTTCAAAAAATGCACTTACATGGAGCTTGGCAAATATGAAACAGAAGACCAAATCGAAGCTGCCAAGTATTTCGGCTCCCTATCCTTCATAGACAAAAACAGAATCGGAATTTTCGGTTGGAGTTACGGCGGTTACATGTCTTCGCTTTGCATAACCAAAGGAGCGGACTACTATAAAACTGCCATTGCCGTTGCTCCTGTTACGAATTGGAGGTACTACGACAATGTATATACGGAACGCTTCATGCGTACTCCGCAGGAGAATGCAGACGGATACGATATGAACTCACCAATCAACCATGTGGAAAAATTGAAAGGAAATTATCTTTTGATACACGGTACGGCCGATGATAATGTCCACTATCAGAACTCCATGGATTTGATAACGGCTTTGGTGAAAGCAAACAAACAATTCGAACATTTCGCATATCCCAACAAAGACCATGGCATTTACGGAGGCAATACACGCTTGCACCTCTATACTCTTATGACGGATTTCATTCTTCGTAAGTTGTAAAAGAGCAATGTGCGATGCAGCAACGATTTGAAGCCTTTGTAAGGGAACAAAAACTCTTTGACAAAAACGACAGAGTCCTCGTAGCTCTCAGTGGCGGCGTGGACTCTGTCATTTTGGGTACTCTGATGTTGCGAAGCGGCTATACGTTTTCAGTGGCACATTGCAATTTTCATCTGCGAGGGGAAGAAAGCAACAGAGACGAACGCTTCGTACGCTCATGGGCAGAGAAGAATAAAGTCGAGTTGTTTGTTTCCGAATTCGATACATATAAGTACATGCAGCAAAAAGGTATTTCCCTTGAAATGGCAGCAAGAGAATTACGATATTCCATGTTTGAGCGTCTTATGAGTACACACGGTTTCACACGATTGGCGACAGCACACCATGCTGACGACTCTGCGGAAACGTTCTTCATCAATCTATTGAGAGGAACAGGCATAGCAGGTCTCCATGGCATACTTCCCAAGCATGACAGTATCGTTCGACCACTCCTTTTTGCAACAAGAAAAGATATATCCGACTTTGCCAAAGCAAACAATATCTCTTTCGTTGAAGACTCCACAAATGAGCAAACAAAATTCCTAAGGAACAAAATAAGACACAGCCTATTCCCCTTGCTAAAAGAACTTTGCCCGAACTTCGATTCCGTAATAAAAAAGGATATAGATCGATTGCGGGAAACAGAAATCGTGTTTCGCAGTGTAATAGATCGGGTACGAGCCGATATTATCGAACAGGAAAGCAATACTTTCAAAATAGACATAGACAAATTGAGAGAATTACACCCGATAAGGATATTCATGTACGAACTTTTGAGCGAATACGGCTTCAATGAAACGGATTCCAACAATATTCTTGCTTCATTGGAAAAGGAATCGGGTAAACAATTTTTCAGCAAAACGCATCGACTTCTGAAAGACAGGAATTATCTCTTCATAACCCCATTGACCGAAGAACAGTATCGGGAACAATATCTTTTGACCGAAAATCAAAGCGAGATAAACGAACCACTGCATCTTGTCATGGAAACATTGGAAGACCTGACTTTCGTGAATATTTCAAAGGAGAGAAACATAGCCATGTTCGACAAAGAGCTGCTTCGATTTCCTCTTGTTTTGCGGCATTGGAAGCAAGGAGATGCATTCGTACCTTTCGGAATGAATAAAAGCAAAAAGTTGAGCGATTTCTTCACCTCCGAGAAATATTCCCTGATAGATAAACAACAACAATGGCTTCTGTGCAGCGGCGACGACATAATATGGATTGTCGGCAGAAGAACGGACAATCGCTTCAAGATAAGTGAGAAAACGAAAACCATTTTAAAGATAGAAATACAATGAAAAGGCTTGTCATCATGCTGATGCTGTCGATTACGGCATTCTTACCGACAGCACAATCGCAGTCGGAGGCAATACGCAACCTTTGTACCCAAATCAACAAAGACAGTTTGGAATACAACGTAAGAACCCTGCAAGACTTCGGTTCCCGTTATGCTTTCAACGACAACAGAAAGCAAATAGCGGAATATCTTATGCACAGATTGGAAAACTATGGGTTTGAAACGCAAATCGATTCCTTTTACTTGGAAATGGAATACCCGTATAATTCCGGTATCATGAACAAAACATGGCAATATAACGTCGTCGGCAAGAAACAAGGCATTTGGGACGGAGGCACAACCCTGCACATAGGTGCTCATTACGATGATGTATCGTTCAAAGAAGGCTTTGCCGATTATGTAAATACGGCTCCGGGTGCAGATGACAATGCTTCGGGAGTTGCAAGCATTCTTGAAATCGCACGTGTGTTTGCATTGAATGACATAAAGCCCATAAAAACACTCGTCGTCAACTTTTTCGCAGCCGAAGAGCAAGGTCTGATAGGCAGTAACCGCAGAATAGATGGAATAACGCAACCGACATGGAAAGAGAATATTATCGGTATGATAAATCTCGACATGGTAGGATATTGTACAGCAGATTCCGCAAACTATGTCGCCAATATAATCACTTACGACAACAGTCCCGAACTTACAGACATGGCAAAGAACTTTGCAACGCTTTACACGACACTCACACCATTCGAAACGACAATGTACAACAATGCTTCCGACTCTTATTCCTATTACATATATGGAGTACGCAGCGTCTTTTTGAGCGAAAACGAATTTACACCGCATTACCACACCGAAAGAGACCTCTTCACCACTCTTAATTACGACTATATGAAACAAATTACCATGCTCGCCGCAGCCATGACATACGAGTGCAGCGTAAATAATGATTACGGTACCGTATCCCTTAAAGAAAATCCGCAAACTCGAACACCGGACTTGATTATCCTCAATCAACCCTCCGAAGGCGAAATATCATACCTCATAAAGGGAAATTCAAACCACGGAACACTGTCATTATACGACCTGCAAGGTAGAAAACTCCTCCGAATACCGCTCCGAACGACTGAAACCATCGGAAAAATCGACGTTTCTTCATTCACAAGCGGGCTTTATACACTGAAATTAGATGGTAACAATCAAGCTGTTAGCAAGAAAGTGATAATCGTCAAATAAAAAAATGCTCAAAAATTTTGCTACATTCGGGAAAAAGCCTACCTTTGCAAACGATTTCAGTATGATAGAAAACTGAAACGGTCCCATAGCTCAGTTGGTTAGAGCATCTGACTCATAATCAGGGGGTCCAAGGTTCGAGCCCTTGTGGGACCACAAAATGAAAGAACGAAGAAATTGCAATGAAGCGTTTCTTCGCTCTTCGTTTTTGTACTTTAGCCATCGTTTATGGCTGAATTTGAGAATTTCCGACCATTCAAGCAAACCTATCGATTGTATATACATCGGATGTTCGCCAAAATGTGTATCCGTTCATGGTTACCGAGGATATTATCGGCTGAACAAAGGCAACCAATCGGGCTGATTTACATGCAAGAAAATCCGCTCTAAGTTTTTCTTTCTTATAGTATGGCACAATAAAAACCAAGCAAAAGGAAAGCCGCAAGCATTATTGCCTGCGGCTCCACTGTTTTGCAGTATTCTTATTTACGGTTTACTCCACTATCAACTTTTTCGTTATGTTGCCGAGCATGATTGTATATACATCCTTAGGCAAACCGCCGAGGTCTATTCGCAATGTCTCCTGACCAATGTTCATGACATATTCTCTTACTTTGCGTCCTTGAATGTCGAATAAATACACCGGTATTGCTTCTTTCAAGCCTTGTGCCTCCAAAACCGTATATGAATTTGCAGGATTTGGATATACTTTCACCTTTATATCATTCGCCTCGACTTCGTCCAATGATGAAAGCACCACATTGAGTATGATACTGTCGCAACCATTTGCTGTTTGAAGTATTTGTGTGTATGTTCCCTCTTCATTCACACTGAAACCGTATTCCTCGTATGTCTCGCCCTCATGAATGACGGCTCCTATACCCATTTGATAGGCAGGATAAACAGTAAGATTTAATGTTACAACGCTATCGCAGCCGTTCTCCGTTTGAAGTATTTGCGTATGCGTTCCTTCTCTGCTTGCCATAAATCCGTTTTC
>OCLL01000038.1_pt1 | contig 33203 bp, 31 predicted proteins | sample 1538931 | NCBI WGS metagenome assembly OCLL01 (sample SAMN03418270, study PRJEB22391) | human gut metagenome | biome: human-gut; feature: organic feature; material: feces | host: Homo sapiens | place: Tanzania | collected 2013-01 | reverse complement strand
AATTTCCATGCGGAAACTCTCGACGGAAAATTCGCAAGCCACGAAGTTAAAGGAATTGAAAATCGTTAATTTGGAGCGATTGCGAACAAAGCGAAATGACAAAGAATGTGAAAAGAGCATGGGAAAAAGTATGGTTTTGACAAATGCACGGATTGAATTTTCCGAATGAGTAGAAATTCATAGAGTAGCAGGAGACTCGGAGCCCTGAAAGACCGCTCCGTACTCTATGACAGTTCAAGGACTTGAACAAATATCTGCAACAGACAACGAAAAAACAATGAACAATGAAGATACAGAACGATAGAAACAATAGAACATCAATCTTCAAGGCTGCGACACTATGCCTGTTAGCCGTACTTTCGCTCATCTTCGTGCCGTGCGACGATGATATGATCCTCCAACAGTACTATCCTTTCACGGTGGAAACCATGCCCGTACCCAACAAGGTGACAAAGGAGCAGACGGTGGAAATCCGCTGTGAGCTGAAAAAGACGGGCGAATTTGCCAACACGCTCTACATCATCTGGTATTTCCAGTTCGAGGGGGAAAAAAAGCACGCTGAAAATGGCTGGCGGCATTACTTTTCTGCCCAACGACCGCTACCTGCCTGAAAACGAGAAGTTCCGGCTGTACTATACGGCTAAAGGCGACGAGGCGCACAACTTCATCGTGGTGGTAGAGGACAATTTCAAAAATTCCTACGAATTTGAATTTGACTTTGACTTCAACAACCGGAACGTGAAGGGCGAGAACCAGAGGCAACTTCAAATTGCTGTCCCGATGATGCGTATGTTATTGGTGATGCTCTGTTCCCTTTGGACAGTCTGCTCAGTGTCGACACAGGAGAGTTGTCCGAAGAGAACGGAGTGGCGGGCGGTGCGCTGCACAAAATACTTTGAGGGCTGGCACTCGGAAAAGCACCACCCGTATGTGGGCTATGGGTATAAGTTCCTGCAGGGGAAAGGTTCTCGGCTCGCACGATGATTAAACGGGATACGGATGCGCTACTTCGGAAAGACCTGCGGAAATTCTGCGCGATGTTCCGACAGTTCGGGAAAGACAGTCTGCTCCTTGCCACGCTTGCCTACAATGTCGATCCATACCGGCTTTGGGAAGCGGGAAGATACCCAAAAACACGTTGATTCGAAAGTTGGAAGCGGGCGACAGTAACATTTACTGGAAATATATCGCTTTCTGCAACTACAAAGGGAAACGACATGCGACGTTGCTCAAACGAAGGGAGGCGGAATTTGTGCTGCTGTGTATTAAATAAAAAAGGAAGAGGATATTTCTATTCAGTATAGATTTATCCTCTTTCTTCATTTAGTGGACGGAGAGGGAGTCGAACCCTCATGGCGAAACTATTGATTTCAGAGTATGCTCTCACCGTACATTCTTTTCTTGCAGAGCAAACCGTCCAGTACGCCAAATGCCCACCATACAATAAAGTTACCTAATGTAGTCATATCCTTCAGAGATTTAATGAAATTAAACGTGTTAATACATCCAACCGCGAACTGGTAAAAAGAGAGCGGCAGACACCCGAAGAAATGAACAGATATTAAACATACTCCTACGTTCAATCTTTCAACGTGAATACAAAATTACTCAAAAAATCGCTATTGAGCAAAAAAAATGTTTCTTTGTCTACTTTCTTACCCGTCATCATGCTCATGAAAAAAAGTAGGCGGCTTTTGCCGCCCACTACTCAAAAATGCGTGTAAAGTCCTGTTACCATAGTGAACATATCTTCCAGCATATCGCAATAGATGCCTTCGTGCGTGGCTATGTCCTTTGTCCTACTCTCAAAGGTCTTTTTACTGAAAGTCTTGCGGTAAAAACGCATATTGTAGAGGTCTGCCCCTGCATCATAGATGATGTCAAGGCGGTTCGCACTCGTCTTGTTCCGTGCAAAGCTCATACGGAGTCCGTTCCCCATATCTGTGAAGTCTTTGCATCCCGTCATTACGGCAAAGCGTCTGCCGCCTATCTGTTCTAAAATGGTTTTTGCTATCATATCTGTTTTTAGTGTTAATGGTTGGCGGTGTCCGCACCGCCAACTTGTTCAACATTCGGTTATCTCGGCAATGGGTGTATGGTGTTTCAACCATTTCATCAGACACTCCATATTGTACTCGCTCGTTATGACTGCCGTATGGGTGTCAATGGCGGTAAACCTGCTACTCTCTTAGTTGTCAATCCCCCCTTTAGGCTGACCCCCACGCTTCGGCATCGTCAAAGATGTCGTTCAATACTATGATAGGTTCGCTGAATTTGACAGATTTTATCTGATGCGTTGCGTTCATCTGTTGCCCTCCTTTCTTTCCTTTGCCATAAGCCACTTGTCCCTTTCGGCTCGCCACTCCTCCAATTTGGATTTCACACAAGAGAATGGTTTCATATCCGTGTGGCGGTAATCGTACAGCACACGGGTTCTTCTTTCCTTTGATAATGAAGTGGGAAGCGGTAGCCTTGTGGTTGGAAAATCCAATAGAGAACAGAGTAATCGTAGAAAAGTACTTTTCAGATGCTATCATTAATCTGCTCACACCTGAAAATGGTTTTGCTATCAGAACTCTGGCATTGCCTGTTATTCAATGTTTCGGCATAGTGAATAACAGAAACGAATTCCATGCCCGCTACAACACTCTGCTTAATGAACTTACAAATGAGGTTAATGGATTTGGCAAATACATTGAGACATCAGAAGTATTGGTAGCAATAAAAAATGAGTGCAATATTTGGGAAAGGGCTTTATCCTTACCATTCATTTACTCTTAGGACTCAATTCACCGTTATCAAAGAGTTGATCCGATAAAGGTTCTATAAATGATAAAAAGGAGGCATGCCGTAAGGCATGCCTCCTTGCAATGTGCTTTATCGTAAAGCTATTTGTTCCAATCCATTGAAGCCATACGCTTGTAGGAGTTGTATCTCCATTTTGCGTTTTCTTCTGCTGCATTGAACAATGCTGCTGCTTCCTCAGGGAAGGCTTTCTTCAAAGAGTTGTAACGTACTTCGCCATCGATGAATGCTTGGAACTTGCTCCAATCAGGCTCTTTGGAATCCAAGCTGAATGGGTTCTTGCCTTCGGCTGCGAGTTCAGGGTTGTATCTCCACAAGTGCCAGTATCCGCATTCAACGGCACGTTTGCCTTCTTCTTGTGTCTTGCCCATGCCTATCTTGATACCGTGGTTGATACAAGGTGCGTATGCGATTATCAACGATGGTCCGTGATATGCTTCGGCTTCTTTCAAGACTTTAAGGTATTGTGCAGGATCTGCTCCTATGGATACTTGAGCTACATAGACGTATCCGTATGTTGTTGCTATCATTCCGAGGTCTTTCTTACGAATTCTCTTTCCTGATGCGGCAAACTTGGCGATTGCTCCGACAGGAGTTGCCTTCGAGGCTTGTCCGCCGGTGTTGGAATAAACTTCGGTATCTATCACCAAGATGTTTACGTCTTCGCCTGATGCTATGACGTGATCCAATCCGCCGTATCCGATATCGTAGCCCCAACCGTCGCCACCGAATATCCATTGGGATTTCTTGACAATGAACTGTTTGTTTGCTTCAAGCTCTTTGCAGATGTCGCAACCGCATTGTGAAAGGGTCGGAACCAAAGCATCGTAAACCTTTTGTGTGGTTTCAGGGCATTCTCTGTTGTCCAACCACATTTGGAACAATGCTTTTTGTTCGTCCGAGCAGCAACTGCATGACAAGCCTTCTTTCATCAATCTTTCCACACGGTCTCTCATCTTACGTGTTGCCGTTGCCATACCCAAACCGAACTCTGCATTGTCCTCGAATAGAGAGTTTGCCCAAGCAGGACCTTTGCCTTTTGCGTTCTTTGTATATGGCATAGATGGGCAAGAACCTCCGTAAATCGAAGAACAACCTGTTGCATTGGCAACTATCATTCTTTCACCGAATAGTTGTGTTATCAATTTGATGTATGGTGTTTCACCGCAACCTGCACAAGCTCCGGAGAACTCGAACAACGGTTGTGCGAATTGAGAGTTCTTCACGCTCTTGGTTATATCCACCAAGTCGGATTTGTAGCTTACGTTCTTGGTTACTGTTTCCCAAGTCTTGGCTTCTTCGGTTTGGCTCATAAGGCTTTCCATTGTCAATGCTTTTGTCTTTGCAGGACATACATCGACGCAGTTACCGCAACCGGTACAATCCAATGGGGATACTTGTACACGGAATTGCATTCCTTCAAATTCTTTGCCTTGTGCCTTGATGGTGGTTATGTTGCCGACCTTTGCAAGTTCGTCTTGTGTGAATACGAATGGTCGAATTGCTGCGTGAGGACATACCAATGAACATTTGTTACATTGGATACAGTTTTCACTGTGCCATGCAGGGACGTGCGATGCAATGCCTCTTTTCTCGTATTGGGAAGTGCCGGCAGGGAAGGTACCGTTTTCCATTCCCTTGAATGCACTTACAGGAAGTGTGTCTCCCTCTTGGGCGTTGATTACATCGACAATGTTTCTTATGAATTCGGGTCTGTCTGCCTTTGTCTCGCAGTTGCAACCGCATGTGCAAGCATTTGCCCACTCTTTCTTTACTTCAATCTTGACAACCTCGCCACCCTTATCGACGGCTGCGTAGTTCATCTTAACGACGTTCTCACCTTTTTTGCCGTATGACTTGTCTATGGCTTTCTTCATTGCCTTGACCGCAAGTTCGTATGGGATTACTTCTGCTATTTTGAAGAAAGCAGATTGCAAAATGGTGTTCGTTCTGTTACCCAAACCGATTTCTTCTGCTATCTTGGTTGCGTTTATGATGTAGAAGCTGATGTTCTTTTCTGCCAATTCTTTCTTGACCTTTGCACTCAAACGTTCAACGGTCTCTTTTGCAGAGAACATGGAGTTCAACAGGAACGTTCCGTTTTGTTTTATGCCCTTCAAAACTTCATACATGTTCATGTAGTTGAATACATGGCATGCAACGAAGTCAGGTGTCGTTACAAGGTAAGGAGAACGTATGACATTATCTCCGAAACGCAAGTGGGAGCATGTAAATCCACCCGATTTCTTACTGTCGTAAGAGAAGTACGCCTGACAGTATTTATTGGTGTTCTCTCCGATTATCTTGATGGAGTTTTTGTTTGCTCCGACTGTTCCGTCTGCTCCCAAACCATAGAATTTGGCTTCAAAAGTTCCTTCCGTCGCCATTGAAATTTCAGGCAACACAGGTAACGAACGATGTGTTACATCATCGACTATGCCGACTGTGAATTGGTTTTTAGGTTCCGCTGCTTTAAGATTTTCGACAACGGAAAGGATTTGTGCAGGTGTGGTATCCTTGGAAGAAAGTCCGTATCTGCCTCCTATAACCATAGGTTTGTTCGAGCATGAGCAAGAAGATACGGCTTCAACAACATCCAAATACAAAGGATCTCCGTTGGCACCGGCTTCTTTTGTTCTGTCCAAAACGCATATTCTCTTCACTGATTTCGGAAGGGCTGCAAAGAAATATTTCTTTGAGAACGGTCTGTAAAGGTGTACCGTTACCAATCCGAGTTTCTCGCCTTTCTTTGCAAGGTAGTCTATTACCTCTTTCACGGTATCGGAAACACTACCCATTGCAACTATGATGTTTTCTGCATCCGGTGCTCCGTAATAGTTGAACGGCTTGTATTCTCTTCCGGTTATTGCGGAGATTTTCTCCATGTAGTCTGAAACTATGTCCGGCAAGGCTTCATAATAAGGGTTGCTTGCTTCTCTTGCTTGGAAGAACACATCAGGGTTTTGTGCCGTACCTCTTGTTACAGGGTGTTCAGGGTTCAATGCTTCGTCTTTGTATTTTTTCAAAGCCTCTCTGTCAAGCAAAGCTGCCAAATCTTCCATATCCAAGGCTTCAATCTTCTGTATCTCGTGAGAAGTTCTGAAACCATCGAAGAAGTGCATGAACGGAATTCTTCCCTTTATTGCAGATAGGTGAGCAACTCCTGCCAAGTCCATTGCCTCTTGAACAGATGCGGAAGACAACATTGCAAAGCCTGTCTGACGGCAAGCATATACGTCGGAATGATCGCCGAATATAGAAAGAGCATGCGAAGCTATCGTTCTTGCCGTTACGTGCATAACGCCGGGTAGCATTTCTCCTGCTATTTTGTACATGTTCGGTATCATCAACAACAAACCTTGCGATGCAGTGAAAGTCGCCGATAAAGCACCTGCCTGCAAAGAGCCGTGCAAAGCACCTGCGGCACCAGCTTCAGACTGCATTTCAACCAACTTGACAGTCTCACCAAAAATATTTTTACGACCGTTTGCCGACCATTCATCGACATATTCCGCCATAGGTGAAGATGGCGTAATCGGATAGATGGCTGCGACTTCGCTGAACATGTATGCTACATGTGCGCAGGCTTGATTACCGTCGCAAGTCAGGAATTTCTTTTCTTTTGCCATTGTTGTAAATTATAAATGTTTCTAATTCTTTGATTGCTTGTCAACTTGCACCATATTATATGGTTGCTTCAAACTGCAAATGTACGAAGAAAAAACGGATTACTGCCGTTTGAGTTCTTCAAATCGGTGCTTCACCCGCATGGAATGAAACTTTAATTCGTCGCTTTTTGATTTATATTCTATCTTTTTCGGAATGAACGGAACAACTTGCCGGCACTTTGTTCCATGTATTCGATTGCCCCTATCGTAGGCGGATCGGGGCGATAGGTACCGTTGATGTCATACGGCACGCTGTAACTCCACACTCCGTTTCCTGCTGCCACCGCCGGCGAGTTCTGCTTAACGCTCAAATCTCCTTCAGAAGCGTTGTTAAACATGGGGTCTTTGAATATGCAGTTCACGAAACCGGCTGTCCGATTGGAGTATTTCTCGCTCTTTATTATGCAATTCTCGAAATGCTTTTCGCTTGAATTTTCATTGATGAAGTCGAACTCAATTTCCTCTGCGGCGAGACTTCCGTATATTATGCAGTTGTAGAAATTCGCCTGTGTTATGGGGCGATACTGCAATGTATTGTTTATGTCAAGATAATAATCGTTCAAAATCAAGCATGGTTTGGTTCTCGTATTATACCGCCAATAGTTCGCAAAGGTGCAATGGACGAAATTGTAACTGCCTCCCAGAGAAAGAGCCACGGCATAGCTTCCGCAATTCTGCACAATCAGATTTTGAGCCTCCACAGTTGCCCCACGGGAATACAGCCCTATGTTGGAGCAATTCTCAATCCTTACATTGCTCAACGTAAGCGTTGCAACATTGTTCACACATGTATCGACTATTATGCCGGTCGTACAGTTCTTTATCACGACATTGTCCAAGGTATTGTTCTTGCTGCCGGCTATGAACCTGAGGCACCCCCATTGTCCTGCGGTCGTGGCATAATGTTCGTCTTTCCGCATGCTTTCAAAAGCAACAGGAGAGGATATATCGCCATTTGCCTTCAATGTTCCGTCTTTATAAACCCAAAACTCAGAACCCTTGTTCAGGTGTATCTTTGTTCCTGCCTCCAAATTGAGGACAAAAGCAGAATCGACTACGCAATTACCCAAGATGATATGCGGTTTATCCGATTTCCAATGTATTTCATTGCCGCTTACAATGCAACCACTCGTCTCCCCTCCCTCGTCGGCAAGAGAATATCTGATTGTATCGTATCCGTTGCCCGAGTTCCTTTCGCTCAAAAGGTAGTGGCTCGGTTTATGATAATATGCGTCCTGTCCGTATGCCTGTAAAATCACGGATTGTGTCTTTCCGTTGAAAGCGAAGACTATTTCGTCTTCGACCAATAAAGGATTGGATTGATTGTTAGGGTTGAGTTCCACCCTCACAAAGACATACATGCTGTCTTTCGCACCGATTTCCACATCCTTTGCCACGAGAGAATTATCCCCGTCAACATTCAAGCGAAAGTAACTCGCCGCTCCGTTCTTCAACGAAACCCTGTCAATCTTCACAGGCTTGCTTTCCCTGTTATAAACAACAAGAGTTTTGGTAACCGAACCCACGGTTGTGAAAACGGTATCGAAACTCACTGTATCGCTACCGAAAGACAATGTAACTTCCCTCCCCTCTGCGAAATTTTCTTCCTTGATGCAGGAAGAAAATATAACGCCGAGAAGATTTACTGCCAAAAACGCAAATATTATCGACCGAATGGTTTTCACTTTATTGCGTTACTTGATTTCTATCAACACATATTTCTGATTGCCCATGCCGAGTTTTTCAGCGTATTCCAACTGATACGAACCGCTTTTGCCGCTCTCTTTCAAGAATGGGTCATCGCATTTATGTTCCTTGGCAACCAAATCGAGAGAAGCTCTGTCCGCTGCAACTATATCCTTGGAAGCAACCATTCCTATATCGTTGCAGAAAGGTTTCGGAGCTCTTGCCGAACAATCGCATGCTGCCGAAATATTCGCCAAAACATTTATGAATACCATAGGCTTGGTTTTCCATGCCACGTATGCGTACTCCACAAGTCTTTCCATGAAAGTACTGCCGGCAAGTTCCACTTGCTTGGGCGAGAATAGCTTCAACGGACATTCGGCTATACATTTTGCACAACCGATACACTTTGTCGTATCTATATGTATGCCTCCGTCCAAACTCAAAGCGGCGGCAGGACAATTCTTTACGCAACTTCCACAACCCACGCACTTCTCGGGAGTGTTGATTTGCGGATAGTCCGTTGCATGCTGAGCCATTTTGCCTCCCGGAGAAGCAAATCCCATGGCAAGGTTCTTTATAGCACCGCCGAAACCTGCCGAACCATGACCTTTGAAATGGGAATATATGATATAGTTGTCGTAATCCATGAAACCTTTTCCCAACTTGACGCTCTTGCCATAGTGTTGCAAGCCCATACCTGTAGTAGGCACTTCTATCTCACCGTCTTTGTCCAAAATATCTATGGGAGCGAAAGTGAAACCATGCCTTTTTGCCAAAGCGATGTGCTGATCGGTATATCTTCTTTGACCGACATACAAAACGTTTGTTTCAACCCATGTTGCCTTTGTCTTTTCCATCAGAGGTCTTGTCAACTCAGGATTGAGGAAATTCTGATTTCCCTCTTCGCCGAAGTGAATTTTCACACCGATTTTTCCGCTCGGCTTCTCACCCAAAGCCTCATAAAGTTTAAGGACATTCTCGGGAGTGATTTCCCTGATGAAATACACCACAGAAACATCTTTCTGACCGTGATAATCCTTCTCATCTATCCGCTGAGCCATCGTTCCGGACAAAGCAACCGTCAATAAGGCTGCAAACAACAATACTTTTCTCATCTGATTCTACGGTTTTGTTTTATTGTTTCTTCAAATTCAGCCGCAAAGATATACATTCCACGAAAAACACGAAATATCGGCGATGTTAAAAATTACCTCTGCGAAGCCATTCTTCCAAAGAAATAAGCCCGCAAGCCGTATCTGCACATATAAATAATGTATGGAACATATGATAAGCACATTCGCCTGACACGGAAAAGGACTTTGATACCACACCTACTCGACAATCAATTTTTTCGCAACATTTCCGAACCTTATTATATATGTTCCTTCCGACAAATCGCTGACATCTATCTGCATTTGCTTCTTTCCTGCCCCTGCTTCCGCAGTTTTCACTCTTCTGCCTCTTATATCGAATATCTGCACTCGCTCACTTTCATGCAACGTCTCGAACTCCAAAATGACGAAATCTTTCGCAGGATTGGGATAAAATATGAATGCTTTTTCATCTACAGTTGCATCGTCCAACGACATCATTACCACAAGCGTCAACATTATTGTACTGTCGCAACCATCTACCGTTTGCAGGTGCTGCGTATATGTTCCGGCTTCACTTTCGTTGAAGCCAAAGTTCGTATAAGTCTCACCCCTGTTGATTATCGCCAGAACTCCGATTTGGTAAGAAGGATTAACAGTAAGGTCGAGCGTTATTGTACTGTCGCAACCGTTTGCACTTTCCATGGTTCTCGTATATATTCCTGTCTCGCTTGCGTTGAAACCGTTCTCCGTGTAAACCGTACCTTCGCACACGGTTGCCGTGAATGTCGTCGTTGAGTTGGGTTTCATCGAAAGGTTCAATGTTACTATACTATCACAACCATTGGAAGTTTGCAAGGTCTGCGTATATGTTCCGGCTTCACTCTGTTCAAACCCGTTCTCAGAATAAGTCGTTCCCTCGCAGATTTCAGCATCGATGATACTTGTCAAAGCCGAATTAACCGTAAGATTAAGCGTAATGATACTGTCGCAACCATTGATGGTTTGCAATGTTTGAGTATATGTACCTGCTTCGTTGACATTAAAGCCGTTCTCCGTATAAACACTGCCCTCGCAGATTTCTGCATTTATGGTATCATGATAAACATGGTTGACTGACAAGGTAAGAACGATTACACTGTCGCAACCGTTTATTGTTTGCAAAGTATCGCTATATGTTCCCGCCTGCGTCAGGTCTCTGCCATGGAAGTCGTAGGCCTCGTTACTGCATATCGTTGCTGAAAGCGGAGTGGTGGCAACATGGTTGACTGACAAGGTAAGAACTATTACACTGTCGCAACCGTTTATTGTTTGCAATGTATCGCTATATGTTCCTGCCTGCGTCAGGTCTCTGCCGTGAAAGTCGTAGGTTTCGTTACTGCATATCGTTGCTGAAAGCGGAGTGGAGGCAACAGGGTTGACTGACAAGGTAAGAACGATTACACTGTCGCAACCGTTTATTGTTTGCAATGTATCGCTATATGTTCCAGCCTGCGTCAGGTCTCTGCCATGGAAGACGTAGGCCTCGTTACTGCATATCGTTGCTGAAAGCGGAGTGGTGGCAACAGGATTGACTGACAAGGTAAGAACTATTACGCTGTCGCAACCGTTTATTGTTTGCAAAGTATCGCTATATGTTCCCGCCTGCGTCAGGTCTCTGCCATGAAAGTCGTAGGTAGTTCCTTCGCAAATTGCATCGTAAATCTCTTGACGAGAAATGTTTCTTTCAAAGTTCGCCGTGAAAGTTGTATCCTGCGTTACCGTAATCGTGCGAGGGTTATCTGTACTGCCATCGTTCCACGCAGTAAAATGATAACAAGAAACAGGAGTGGCTGTCAATACCTTCTCCGGACAGTTTTCTCCCGAACTTATTCCCACAATACCGAAGGTTGTATCGCTCGACGAAACGTTAAGTTCAAAAGGCGTATCCTCGGAAATACGTCCTGCGAAAACCGTATTCCAATAGCTCCCTTCATAAGCGTCAATAGTTCCGCACGGTACTGTCAAAGTGCAGGTCGAACCAACGCCGATGAAAGCAGAAGAATCGAGGGAAGGCGGCGTTACTGTCAAGCATTTGACAGAAGTCAAACCGCTGCAACCCCAAAACGTATATTTATCGATAGAAGTAACACTGTTCGGAATGGTAACCGAAGTTAAGTTTCTGCATTTGATAAACGCATGACTTCCGATAGAAGTAACACTGTTCGGAATGGTAACCGACACAAAACTGCAAGAACGAAACGCCTCCGCTCCGATAGAAGTAACGCTGTTCGGAATGCTTATCGAAGTCAAACCGCTGCAACCAAAAAACGCTCCCTGTCCGATAGAAGTAATGCTGTTCGGAATGGTAACGGAAGTTAAGCTTGTACACACAATAAACGCATAATTTCCGATAGCAGTAACGCTATACGTATTGTTATTGTAGGTTACAGCGGAAGGAATATTCACAGTGCCGGAAATAGCTGAACTGTCTTGTTGAGCAACTTTCACCGAATTATTATCAATTACCCAATACTTCAGTCCCTCAAAAGTGAAAGTTTGTGCGGTAAGTACACTTGTCAGCAATATGCCGCACATAGAAAGTAACAGTCTCTTCATAATTGTTGTTGCTTTATCGTTAAACATTTGCAAAGGTAGCAAGAAATCCCGTTCAAACCAAATTTCAGAGAGTTAGATCGCAATTTCTACCGATTTTCATTGACGAGACGACGTGTTCTTATCTCTTTTCAAGGCATAACACATTCGAAACACCACATACAAAACCTTGAAAAACCGACAAGAAAGTCCTTTCATCAAACCATTCTTGCCATGCAACCTATCGAAAGTGTGTTTTGATAATTGTTTGAAAGTCAATGCTTGCCATGAGACTTGAAAATTTTTCTTCTTTTTATTGTTGCAGATTTGCGAAATCGTATTACCTTTGCAGTGTACTATTGCACTAATACACTAAAACAGTATAAGAGATGATTGAGATTAAAGATTTGACTTTCGGGTATAAGAGAAACAAACCTGTTTTGCAGAATGTAAATCTTGAATTGAAGCAAGGATACATTCACGGGCTGCTCGGCAAGAACGGCATCGGCAAAACAACCCTTTTGAAACTGATTGCCGGCTTGCAATTCCCAGACAAAGGCACGATAATGGTGAAAGAGTTCGTCCCTTCGCAAAGAAAGGTGGCTTTTTTGAGCAATATGTTCTTCTTGTCGGAAGATTTGTATGATTCGAAGTTGACGATAGAGAAGTTTCTCAAAGTAAATTCGGTTTTCTATCCCGATTTCTCGAAAGAGAACTTCCTTTCCTATCTTACGGACTTTGAAATCGAGGACATCAAACAACGCTTGGACAAACTCTCATACGGAACGAGGAAAAAAGTTCTCATTGCATTCGGTCTTGCATGCCGTTGCAAACTGATGCTGCTCGACGAGCCGACGAACGGACTTGACATTCCTTCAAAGAGTCAGTTCAGGAAAGTAATGCTTCGGGCAATGACGGATGAGAGTTGCATAATCATCTCGACGCATCAGGTGAGGGATTTGCACAATCTTATCGATTCGGTCTTGATTCTTGATCAGACGAATGTGTTGCTCAATGCCACGAGTGCGGAAATATGCGACAAAATATACTTCGGGCTTACGGACAAAATGCCTGCCAACGAAAAACTGCTATATTCGGAAGACTCCTTGGGCGGTTTGCAGATTGTGAAAGAGAACACGGAACACAGGGAAAGCAATCTTGACATAGAGTTGCTGTTCAATGCAGTGTTTTCCAACAAAACAAGATTCAAAGAATTGTTTCCAGCAAAAACGGAATAGGAGGTAGGAGATGGAATTCAGTTTCAAGCGATTTTTCGCATTGATGAGAAGATACTTTTACAGTTATCAATGCATGATCTGTTTAATTCTTATTTTGTGTTTTCTATTTGGGATTTACATGGGTTGGCAAGATGATGACGATCATGATGGTCTGGTAATATTGGTAACCATGTTGTTGTACATGGTTACTGCACTATCTTTCTTTCCGGAGCTTATGATGCGAAAAGAGAGAAAGAACTTTCTTTTATTGCCTGCAACGGCTTTGGAAAAATATATGTGTTCACTTTTTATCAGTGGAGTTTGCGTTCCTTTTTTCGTTGGTATTATAACGCAAACAGGGATTTACATAGGATACCAGCACAACGTGCATAACTTGGAAACATTTAATGTATTAAGCGATTGGTTTTGGAAAAATCCCGAGAGGACTTTGTTAACATGTGGAGTATGTGTAAGTATTATGTGTTATCTATCCGTATGTGTACCGTTGGGAGGAGTATTGTTCCTTTACTTGATAGGAATTTTATTGTTCCTATACGAAGAATATAAAGAGTTTGTCATCACAAAAATTACAATTGATAATAATGCTTGTGCTGATGTGTTTCAGAATACTATGTACACCTTTTGGACATGGGCATTTGCAATAATGATACCAGTTTTCTTGGGCTTGGCATATTTAGGATTGAAAGAGAAAAGGGCGTAATATGATAATGCAATCACAAACTCCGATTTTCCAACAGCTTGCTTTCAAGATATGCGATGAGATTTTGGATAACAAATTTCAAACCGACAGTCGCATACCCTCGGTGAGAGAGTTGGCTGCCGATTGCGAGGTTAATCCGAATACGGTCTTGAAGTCGTACGAATGGTTGACCAACAAGGGAATAATATACAACAAAAGAGGATTGGGATATTTTGTATCCGTTGAGGCGGTCGGGCTTATTCTCGAATTGAGACGGCAACAATTCACGGGGCAATACCTGCCTGTCGTGTTCAGAGCGATGAACCAGCTGTCCATAAGCATGGAAGAGGTATCGGAATTATATGAAGAGTATAACAAAACGAATAAACAATAGACAATATGAAAGTAAGACTCAGTACGAAGTTGACTTTGGGCTTCGTTATCTTAATGATAATTGCCACAATCGGTGCAATGAAAGTGGCACAAACCGAAGCAATAAATTGTAACGCCAAGGCTTTGCCGGCAAATCATCAAAACAAATAACGGATATGGAATTTAATTTGAAGAGAATGTTGCTTGTGTTGAAAAGAATGTGCATGCTTTATTTCAAAGACCTGCTTTATCTTTTCGTTGTACTGTTCGCAATCGGCGTCTTGACGCCTAAACTGTTCGGAAGGGAAACACTTGTGTTTATATACGGCTTCATAGTGCTTGTCATACTCGCTCAATTTTCTTTCAGGGAGTATAAAACAAAACAAGGGCGTACGGCGATTTTGCTTCTGCCCGCTTCCAATTTCGAGAAGTACGTTGCGGAAATTTTATTCATCATGTTGGTGTATCCTGTCGTTTTGGGAATAGCCTCTTTGGCAGGTCTCATGGTGGGAGATTTGATTTTCTTGAAAGCAAATACCATCATAAGCGATTTGAACTTCATGTTGAAGCAGTTGCTCGGCTATGAATATTGGGATTTTGGCTTTCTGCTCATCGGAACGGCTTTCTGCTTTGCGTTATTCTTCGGTTCATTGCTGTTCAAGAGGTTTTCGGCACTCAAAATGTTCGCAATATTTTGCGTAGGCATGGTCGGCGTGGCGGTATTCGGTGTGGAACTATATTCGCCTGAGAATATGCAATGGTATGACAGCCGATTTGCACAAGAATACATCAATGTGTTCGGCAATATCATGGATTTATATCTTCCATGGGCTGTCGGAATAAGTGCAGTGTTCTTTATAGTGATTGCATATTTGAGATTAACGGAAGAAATGGTCTGAAAAATGAATTATAAGAAAGTAAGAAAAACAACCAAGCTCCTTATCGGCTTCATCATTGCCTTTTTGCTGTCGGGATATATCGTTTTCAAGATAGCGGATTACAAAGGCATCAAAGCAGTCGAAAGAGCCGAAAAAGCAGGACGAAGTTTGACGAAACCGAACGAAAGTGTATCGACAATTAAAAACAGAATTAAAAATGAAAGAGTTAAGACCATCAAAATGGATACCATTATTATTTCTCCTGATGGGGACACTGTGTACAGCAGCTCAACATCGGTTGACGTTGATTGGTAACATAACGGACGAAAAAAGCAACGAGCCTGTTGCTTTCTGCAATGTAGTGCTGATGAATGCGGACGGCATGAAGACAATCACCGGTACATCGACCGATGAGAAAGGTTTCTTCGTGTTGAAGCTCAAAGGAAGCGAACCTTGTGTGTTCCATGCAAGTTATATAGGCTATGAAAATATCTCTTTCGAGATAAACCCGAAAGAATTGGCTGCGAACAAGCAGGATACTCTCTTTCTGTACAATTTGAAAATGCTATCCGTCAGCGAAGAATTGCAGGAGGCGAAAGTGGTTGCCAAGATAAAACGCTACGAGATGAATGCGGATAAACTCATCATGAATGTCGATGAGGCGACAACGGCAACCGTGGTAACGGCTTTCGATTTGCTGCGAAAGGTTCCCGGAGTGGCAATAGACAAGGACGATAATCTTACGCTCAACGGGCAGGGCGGCGTGTTGTTCCAGTTCAACGGCAGAGACATGCGGCTCGGCTGGGAAGCGATAAAGGCAATGCTTAAAGGTATGAACCCTCAGCAGGTGGAAAAATTCGAAGTCATCACCAATCCTTCGGCGAAATACGATGCGGAAGGTTCCGCCGGCATCATCAACATAAAGATGAAGAAGAACCAAAACTTCGGTTTCAACGGCTCTGCCAATGCAGGAGCATATTACGATACGGAGTTGTCCCTTACAGGCGGCTTCAACCTTAACTATGTCGATGACAAATGGACGACAAGCCTTAATTACGGTTACTCTAATTGGAAAAGCAATGCCTCTGAGACTGCCGACCGATACTCTTTTTTGAGCCCGACCGATACAATGCGTTTCTTCACGCCGGAATACGAATCTTTGTGGAATGGTGGCGGTCATAACGTGTCCTTTTCCGCCGATTACCTTATCGATGACAATAATTCCGTAGGTATTTACACCACATACAACAACTACAATCAACCCGAACAAAATTATTTGTATCAACAAAAAATATCTCAAAGTCCTTCGCTCGATCGCTTCTTCAGAAGCGTTGATTACAGTTCGTTGAAAAAAGGTTCTTCGAACAATCTGCTGCTCGGAAGCACTTATCTGCATAAGTTCGACAGCCTCGGAACGAAATTGCAATTCGACGTCAGCGGAACAATCAACTCTTCCGATGACATGAATAACGTATATACGGACTACGTTCTGCTTGCCAACGACAGCATCTACAAGAAAGAACTTGTGGAAAACAGCGTAAAGAACTCCTATAATACCTTTGTGGCAAAGGTGGATTTCCAAAAGCCGACATTGAAATACGGTACCTTCGAGGCAGGGGCAAAGGTTGCTCTCACCTCTTTGGACAATGATTTCGTGAAAGCCGAGAGCATGGCAGAGAGAGTGCAGAACAATTTCCTCTTTTCGGAAGACATCATCGCCGCATACCTTTCCTATTCCAAGAACTTGGGTAAGAATACCTCTCTTCGGGCAGGGTTGAGGTTCGAACACACCAAGACAAAGGGCGAAACGGCAGGCAGCGACAGCACGAATACTAATTCATACTCGGATTTGTTCCCTAACATTTCGATAAATCACAACTTCAATCAATCCAACAGCCTTTCTCTAAGCTACAATTACCGGATTTCCCGCCCTTCTTACGACCAACTGAACCCGTTTTTGCAAAAAGCGTCTGATTATTCTTACAGTAGCGGCAATCCTTTCTTGAAACCGCAATACACTCACAATATCGGCTTGAATTATTCGCTCTTTTACATGGCATTTCTTAGCGTAAACTACGGTTACGGCAGCGATTTCGTAAGTGATGTCGTTCTTCCGTATGGTGCTGATGGTAGTACGTTGGAACGTCCCGACAATATAGCGACAAGTCAAAACTTAAACATTGGATTGAGCTTCGTTGCCCCTCTTACGAAATGGCTGGATGTGAACTTCTACGGGCAGATAAATTACACCGATGTCGCTTACATGCAGCAGAATACGGAAATAAAGATAAACAATACTTCCTACATGTGTTTCGCTTCGGTGAATTTCACCCTCCCTGCCAAGATTAAACTTTCTCTGAGCGGTCATTACATGAGCGGAGGCTTGTGGGCGATGTACAAATACGGCGATTCCTATTCCTTGAACCTCGGTTTATCGAGAGCATTCTTGAAAGACGACAAATTGAATGTAAGCATCGGTGCCAACAATTTGTTTGCCAAGAGAGACATAAGCAGCGAATTTACCCAGAACAATATGTATCAAACAGTCAATACCCACATTCCGGGAACCATGTTTTCGATCAACCTGCGATACAACTTCGGAAAGATGTACCAAAACAAGAAGTTGAGCAAAATAAAGTCCGATGACATGGACGACAGAGCCTCAGGCGGAACAGGCAACAACAAAGGCAGCAAATAATAACATTTTCTTGTATTTTCGGATTTCGGGTGTACGGCGGTCTAAGCAAAGAGTATTCCGCCGCACGCCCGAAACCTTTTTTTCACCGCATCGATTTCTTATTCCGCAAAACCACCTTGTAACCGATCACCTTACAATGCGTAAACCGAAACGCCGTTTCGGCAAATTCTTTCGGCGTTTCATTTTCGTGAATCGCCGTTTCGCCGGAATGGAAGGGCGTTTCGTTAAAAGGTTGATTTGAAAACGTTTGACAAAAGGGCGTTTTTCGCTTGACGCAAGGGCGTATGCGGATTTGTTCATTTCGGGAAAAATGCCTACATTTGCAAACTCATACCTGTATGAAGGCAGGTGTGTTCATGGTGGAACCAACATAATTTTGTATGGATTTTATAGAAGTTAATTCAGAAATAGGACAGCTCGAGGCTGTGATACTTCACACTCCCGGTTCGGAGATAGAACAAATGACTCCGGGCAATATACACAAGGCTTTGTACAGTGATTTGCTGAATTTGAACATTGCGAAAAAGGAATATTCGTATTTCGAGACTGTTTTGTCGAAATGGGCGAAGACTTATCAGGTTATGGATTTGTTGACGCAGGTCTTGTCTCAAAGTACGGCTAAAAGCGAGTTGTTGAACAAGGTATTGAGTACTGAAAACATGCAATTTCTCTTTCCGGATTTGATAGAATTGCCGGCAGACCGTTTGGCAAAATATCTGATTGAGGGTTACCCGTACATAAAGGGCGTTCACCCCAAGGAATTCGAAGAGGAAAGGTTCATGCTTAAACCTTTGTATAATTTATTCTTCACAAGAGATGCCTCTTCCTCCGTTTACGACAATGTTCTCATTCATTCGATGAGTACGAAAGTGCGAGACAGGGAAAGCTATATAATGGAGAGCATATTCAAACACCTTTTCGGTGCAGGCACGATAAACCCCAAGCTATCGGAAGGGACTCACACCGAAGGCGGAGACGTGCTTATCGCAAGGGAAGATGTATTGTTTGTCGGCAATGGCTGTCGCACGAACAAAAAAGGCATCGAATTTTTGGCGAAATACTTTGCCTCCCGTAAGGACAGGCAACACATAATCGTGCAAGAACTGCCTGAACAACCCGATTCGTTCATTCATTTGGATATGGTCTTCACTATGTTGGATAAAAACAAGTGTATGGTCTATGCACCTTTGATTTTGAACTCCGACAGCGGATTTGCCACAACCCATATAGAGATAGACAACGGTCAAATACGCTATCACGAAAGAGAAAACTTCCTTGAAGCGACCAAATGCGTAGGCTTTGATTTGGAACCGGTGATTTGCGGAGGCGACGACCTGTGGTATCAACAGAGAGAGCAGTGGCACTCCGGTGCAAACTTCTTTGCATTGGGCGAAGGCAAGATTTTGGGTTACGCACGCAACACTCATACCATCGAAGCATTGAACAAAGCCGGCTTTGACGTATTGAGGGCGGAGGATGTATGCTCCGGCAAAGAGGATATGCACTCGCACGAAAAGTTTGTCGTAACATTCGAAGCTGCGGAACTGCCACGCGGTGGCGGCGGGGCAAGATGTATGACCATGCCGGTGAAACGCAAAAATGTAATATGGTAAAAATACCGCAAAACTAATATTCAAACACACAGATGAAGAGATATAACCTGATAAACAACGTACTCGGTTGGGCGGTCTTTATAGTTGCCACAACGGTTTACCTCATCACCGCCGAGCCTACGGCATCGTGGTGGGATTGTGGGGAATACATTGCAACGGCAGACAAATTGCAGGTCGGCCATCCGCCGGGAGCACCTACTTTCCAACTGATAGGAGCTTTGTTTTCCAACTTCGCAGGCAGCGATGTAACCAAAACGGCTTACACAATCAACGCAATGAGTGCCTTATGCAGCGGTTTCACCATACTGTTCCTCTTCTGGTCGATTACGATGTTGGCGAAGAAATTCGTGAAAAAGGCGGAAGAGATGACGACTGCCCAGATGATAGCCATCTTCGGAAGCGGTATCGTCGGCAGTTTGGCTTACACTTTCTCGGATACCTTTTGGTATTCTGCCGTTGAGGGAGAGGTGTATGCGATGAGTTCATGCTTTACAGCCATAGTGTTTTGGGCAATACTGAAATGGGAATCCCAAGCAGACGATGCCCACAACCTGCGTTGGTTGGTGCTTATCGCATTTTTGATAGGCATAGCCATAGGAGTACACTTGCTGAACCTGCTTACCATTCCTGCAATCACCTACGTATATTACTTCAAGAAATTTCCGAACGTTCAAAAAGGAAGAAAGAAAAAGTTTGTCCTTGTCGGCTTGGTGTCGATGATTTTGGTGGCATTCATATTGTATTTCGTCGTGCCTTACATCGTTATCTTCGCAGGCAAGTTCGAGATATTCTTCACCAATTCCATCGGAGCGCCGTTCAATACCGGTACGATAATCTACTTCTTGCTTCTCATCGCTGCCATAGTCTTCGGATTGTATTACACGAAGAAGAAAAACAAACCCGTATGGAATGCGTCCATTCTGTCATTGCTTTTCATATTGGTGGGATACACCACATTCTTTGTCTTGGTCATAAGAGCCAATGCCAATACGCCGATAAACGAAAACGCTCCCAAGGATGCAACTTCCCTGTTGACCTATCTGAACAGGGAACAATATGGAGACACACCGCTTTTCCACGGACAGTATTACACTGCTACTCCGATAGAACAAAAAGACGGTACACCGAAGTACATCAAGGATGAAAAGACAAAGAAATACATCGAAGTCAGACAGGGAGGCAAAGTCGTGTATGACAGCAAGCACACGACCATCTTCCCAAGAATGTACTCTAATGACGCAAGCCGTAATCACCCTGTTTATTACAAGATGTGGAGCGGCATAAAGGAAGGTTCGGATAGAAAGCCTACTTTCGGAGAAAACCTTACCTATTTCTTCCGTTACCAGATAAACCACATGTATTGGCGTTACTTTTTATGGAACTTTGCCGGCAGACAAAACGATATTCAAAGCTTCGGTCTGAATTACTCTGGCTATGAGCCGATGTCGGAAAGCAACGGAACGAAAGACCTTTTGCATGGAAACTGGATAACAGGCATAGATTTCATCGACGCATGGAGGCTCGGTCCTCAAACAGACATGCCGTCCGATTTGGCGAACAACCTGGGCAAGAACCGTTTGTTCTGTTTACCGCTTCTATTGGGAATAGCAGGTTTGCTTTTCCATATAAAGAAAAACCCGAAAGATGCCTTTGTCGTCTTCCTTTTATTCTTCATGACAGGCTTGGCAATCGTTCTTTACCTTAACCAGCCGCCTTGCCAACCGAGAGAAAGGGATTATGCTTACGCAGGCTCGTTCTATGCCTTTGCAATATGGATCGGTTTGGGCGTTTACGGTATATTCGAATGGTTGAAGAAATTGAAAATGCCCGAGAATGCCAAAGCCATTGCCATAACCGTTGTATGCTTCTTTGCAGTGCCGATGCTCATGGCAAATCAGGAATGGGACGACCACGACCGTAGCGGCAGGTATCTTACAAGGGAATTTGCAAGAAACTATCTTGAAAGTTGCGAACCGAATGCCATTCTGATAACCTTTGGAGACAACGACACTTTCCCGCTATGGTACGCACAGGAAGTGGAGGGGATACGAACCGATGTGAGGGTATTGAACTATACACTTTCCGGAATGCACTGGTATGTCGAGCAACTATATAATAAGGTGTATAAGTCCGAGAAACTTCCGTTCACTTTGGACAAGTCCTACTATCGTTTGGGTCTCGATGTCTCGCTTTTGGTTCCGTCGAACGAACCTGCACGGGACGTAAGAAGTGTTCTGAAGGAGTTGATGACCAACCCGCAAACCACAATCTTCCAACCGAACGGCGACTCCTTGAAAGTGTTGCAGACGAACCACTTCTACATACCTTTCAATAAGGCGGAAATGGCAGCGAAAGGCATATACCCCAAAGAGTTGGTCGATAACCAAGAAGGCAGAGTGGAGTTCTCGATTCCTGTAAGGGAGGGTTACCAATACGAACAGTTGATACGCAACGAGTTGATGTTCCTCGACATTTTGGGAACCAATGCTTTCAAACGTCCTATATACGTAATGAATCCGCGATACCTGCAAAAGGTGTTCCCGAACATTACTGAATATATTCGTCAGGAAGGTTTGGTTTACCGTATCGTGCCTTACAGAGCCGGAGGAGCTTTTGAAACGGCACGCAGTTTCGATTTGATGAACAAGAAATTCCAATGGGGCGGAGTGAACGACCCTAAGGTTTATCTTGAAGACGCTGTCAGCATGAACAACTCGAAAAACATGAGACAAAACTACGTCTTGCTTGCAAGCCAACTTACGGATAAGGGACAGAAAGACAAGGCTCTTGTAACCTTGAACAAAGCCCTCGAAGAGTTCCCTGACAACAAACTACCGTTCGACCGTTTCGATATATCGCTTGCCGAAGCCTTCTTCAAGGCAGGGGACGCTGCCAAAGGCAAAGAGGTTTTGAACATCATAATCGACCATTACACCTCGCATTTGAACTATTACAAGCGGTTTACCGGCAAGAAGGCTCGCAGCGTAGAGGGTGAAAAACAACTCACGGTTTATTTGCTTTCCGAATTGAGCAACATGGCTCAGCGTTACGACCTTCAAGATGAGGTTAAGAAGCTGTCTCGAATTCCGGAAGTCGCACAAGTAGCCAAAGCAAACGATATAAGGGATTTGATAAACACCTATTCTCAGCAACTCAATGAAGCCTCGCAGAAAGCCCAAGGCGGAAACAAAGCCGAAGCCGAAGCAATATTCAACGAGGTTTTGAACGGAATAGAGCAGAACCTTATCGACATCGGAAACGAGCAAATAACAGAGCATGCTTCCAATATGTTGCAGTTCATTTACTCCATTGCACAGCGAACAGGCATGACAAACATCAGCGGAAAGATAGAGAGCAACCCTCGTTTCGCCGCTCTTGTGAGCCAAGCCTCGCAACCTATGCAGGCAATGAACGAATAGTTTGAACTCATTGTTAAGTTCATATTACCAAGCCGTCTGTTCCGTGCAAGCAAATACAAGGAACAGACGGCTTCTTTTTGTACCCTTGCATCCGAATGCCGTTTCGACAAAATAAAACGCCGAAAGAATTTTCTCAAACGTCGATTCGTTTCGCCGAAACGGCGTTTTGTTTCAGTCTTTGTTTATGAGTGATTTTTCGGGATTGTTGTCGGCGGTTTCAGATGGTGATTTCGCCATGGAAGACGAAGTCGGCTCCTCCTTTGAGGAAGACTTCGGAAAAGGCATCGCCTTTTTTGATGTAGGAAACCTGCAATCTGCCTCCTTTGGCAAGCACCGTGGTTGTGTATTTGCCGGAAGGTTTGTTTTGTCGTAAGGCTGCGGCTATGGCGGCTGCCGTTATGCCCGTGCCGCAGGCAAGGGTTTCGGCTTCGACGCCTCTTTCGTATGTGCGGATTGCAATGGTGTTGTCGTCTTCGAGGCTTACGAAATTCGCATTGCAACCATTGTATAGTTCAAAGCGGGTGTCATATCTCAGTTTTCTGCCTTCCGTCATCAAGTCCGAGTTATCCGGATTATCGACAAAGCGAACGAAGTGCGAAGTTCCGGTGTTCATGTATATGCCGTCGGGAAACCTTGTGATAAGAGAGGGCGAGACCATTTGCAAACTCACGCCGTCTTTCTCCACTCTGCCTTTGTGTATCCCGTCGGGGGCTTCGAATATGCAGTCTCTCTCGAATAATCCTGCCGCAGCGGCGTATGCAATGATACATCTGCCACCGTTGCCGCACATCATGCCTCCCGAACCATCGGGATTGAAGAACTGCATGGCGAAATCGGTGCTTCTGCTTTCTTCAAGCAAGATAAGTCCATCGCTTCCCACGCCGAAATGGCGGTTGCAGAGGCGTTGTATTTGCAATTCGGTGAAATCGTGATGCGGATTGCGATTGTCTATAATTACGAAGTCGTTTCCCGCACCCTGATATTTGTGAAATCGGATTGTCATTTCGTACTGAATTTGTAGAGCAGCGACAGACCCAAACGCCAATTTGCCAAGCGGTCTTTGCAAACGGCATCCTCGTATTTGACATTAGTATATTCCACCGTGCCGCAAAGCAGGAAATCTTTGCTCAGGTGAAAATCGACTCTCGGAGCAATGCGGAATACATTCTCCAAGGACATTGCCGAACCGTAACGGTGATGATAATTATTGTCTTTGCCTCCGTGGGAAGCATATCCGAGAAATATCGCAGGCGTGAAACGTCCTGCATTGAAGATTGCCTCGAACCATACGGCACTTATTGCGGTCGCTTTGTAGTCATAGCCTTTATGAAATTCCTTAGGCTCGCTTGAATAAAAGCCTCCGAATAAGCAGTAATCGTTCATGTTTTCTCCCCAAACGGCTTGGAGTTTGAGATTGAGCGTTTCGGTCTTGTAATTCAAGAAAGCATTGAATGCGTATGTCGTAAGTCGGTCGTCGTATTCCTCTCTCGGCCGGATGGATTTCATTTCACCCGTAAAGCCTGCAAAAATCGCATCTTTGATGAACTGAAATTGCAGGTTGACTTCCGGTGTAAGGGTTCGGGATTGCTGTTTGTAGTCTCTTGTGCCGTTTATGCCTATCGAAGCATAATCCTTTTGCAAGCCGAGCGAGCCGACAAGGTTCACCTCGCTGACGGGTGAGTAATCCAACCGCAGTTGATTAAGTCTTGAAAAAGGGTGAAAGGGCGTTCCGTTGTTCAATTCCTGCATTTGCGGCATCATCTCTGGGACGCAGAAAACGCTCCATGCATGTCCTGCGGTCAGAGAGAATGTTCCGTTACGGCTTATCTTCACATTGGCTTGGCGAAGTCGGAGAAGGTGCATGGCGGCATCGCTTTGCCCCGTGAAATCCGCCTCTATGTTTCCGACGACTTTCCAATCTGCCACGTTATTGAGGTATATCCTTGTTCCTATCCTTGTCGTTGCGGCGGAGAAATTGTGGTTTGCTTTGTCGTTCAGGTCTCTGCCGTCTTCCGAATAGCGAGGCGGCAAAGGGTACAGGCTCAACAGCCCGTCTCTTGCCCCTGCCGTATGTCGGCTGTTGAGGAAATATTGAGGATTTATCCAACCATAGAATTCGAAATCGTAGTTTTTCTCCTGTGAAAAGCCCTTAATGCCGAATAAGGTCAAAAACAACAGGAATAATGCTTTACTGCGAGACTGCAATTTCATCTTTCGTTTATTTCTTTTTCAGGTTGGCAATCGACAATATAATTCCCAATGCCACGCCGAGCAGTGCCGCAAAAAGAACACGGTATTGCGGCGGAAGCATAAAGGTTATGGTGTGTGCGGGATACCAGAAGAAAGGTATCGTCTTCATGAAAACGAAATTCCATTGCACTTTCCAATTAAGGTTTTCGAAGATTTGTCCGAACGGTATGGGAGTGAAAAATCCTTTTAGCGTTCCTCCCGTATTCAAGATGTGCGTATCGGTTATCTTATGTATGGTCATGAATACCGGAGCGAAGAATGTATTCATCAAAACCGATACACAGGCAGCATAAAGCAAGCGAATGCCGAAACTTTCGCCCCCTATATTTTGATTGTTCAAATCAAGGTCGAAATAAGACAGCAGGTTGAATGTTCCGGAAGAGAATATGCCCATGGCTATCGTTATGGCAACTCCGAGAATACCCCAAACAATGCCGCGAGGCAGCACTCCGAACCCTTTTCTGTTATATACGCCGCTGCTTATCCTCAAACCGATACACTCTCCGACTGTTGCAAGCACTCCGAATTTCAGGAATGCCAAAACGAAATACCGCCAATCATGAGCCTTGCTCCAAGACATAAACCAATCGTTAAGCGGCGTTATGACAAAAAACATTGCCACGACAACGGCACATGAAACCGCAAAAATCAAATCTTTTTTCTTCATTCTCTTATCCTGTTACACAAAAATAATGGCAGGAAACAGCATGGAGAGTTTCCTGCAACTCGATTACAAAACTATTTTACGAATTATTTTTCAGGGATTTCCTCTTGCTTATCCTTGGCATTATCCTTTTCAAGAGCGGCAGCCTTTTTTGCCAATGACCATACCAAGGCAATCATATAGCATAAAATTCCGATTACCACCACAAAGCCGAGCCAGAATTTGAAAGTTACGCTCTCGGGATAGTACTGAAATATCCACATTACCAAAACCAAGGCAGCCGCAATGACGGCTTTAAGTATGTTTCTCAAAAAAAACTTGTTCATCTCAGTCGTCTGAATCGTTAACATCAATATCGCTTGCAAAGTTACGATAAATATCGATAGCCTTACAAACAACCAAGGGAAATGTTCGTCAAGGCAGCCGATATTTACGGCGTATTCGTTTAATGAAACGTACCTTTGCAACACTCTGTTCTCCAAAAACTCTGGAATGCAACGCCATTTCCGTAAAATAAAACGCCGAAAGAATTTTCCGGAACGGCTATTCATTTTTCCGAAACGGCGTTCCGGTAAGAGTTTGGCGGGATGCGGTTGGCAGAAGTGGTAAATATGAAAAATAAATCTTTGCGAATATGTTGACAATCAATCTTTTGAAAAAGCATCATGCAGAAAAGGCGTGAAAAAATTTGGAAAGTATGGGGTTTTGGCATACCTTTGCAGCGACAAATCCTTGATTAACGAAAACGAAGATATTATAGAGCAGGATTATTACTTCTTTTTACGGAAACAGCAAAATGATGATTTCGGGCGAACAGATGTATCCCGTAATCGCATTTTACAAGAAAGGAGTATTTATGAGCAAAGCAGATGAAAGAAATGATTTCGACTTGGTCAAGGCTTATGCCGCGGGCGAAAAGGAAGCGTTCGAGGTGTTGATGACAAGGCATCAGCAGAGAATATACAACTATATATTCTCCATGGTTAAAGATAGAGCTTTGACGGACGACATATTTCAGGAGACTTTCATAAAGGTGGATTCCACTCTTCGTGCCGGAATTTATCGGGACGAGGGAAAGTTGATACAGTGGGTCATGAGGATTGCCCATAATCTCGTCATCGATCATTTCAGAAAGAATCAAAAGTTGAAGTTGTTGCATTCGACGGAGGACAACGACATATTCGATATGATAGATAACTTCGACGAATCGGCAGAAAACAGAATAATTCGTAAGCAGGTGCATAAGGACATAAGGCGATTGGTAAAGCAGTTGCCGGAAGAGCAGAGACGCGTTTTGATAATGCGACACTATGCCGATATGTCTTTCAAGGAAATTGCCGACAAGACAGGTGTAAGCATCAATACGGCGTTGGGCAGAATGCGATACGCTCTTATCAATATGCGTAAGTTGGCTAAGGAAAATTCCATAGTCCTTACCATGTAATAAGACATAAAAGCGATGGGGCGGTACAATATTGTACCGCCCCGGACGTTCTCTTGATGCAAAGGGTTTGAAATCAAAGAGAACGTATATGGAAGATTTTTACTATTTCAACAGACAGATAGACCTTTGGGAAGAGGATTTGGAAGAGGAGGTGAGGCATCTGAAAGCAGAAGAAGCAGCAAACGAATACCCTGCAAAGGGTGAGCAAACGAATAATCCGGCTGTTTATTCCGTGTTTAGCAAGAGTTTGAATGAACGGATTGAGATTTGTCTCAACTGATAAGTTGCTGATTGCAGGACCTTGCTCGGCTGAGAGCAGGGAAATGCTTATGTCGGCGGCAAGAAACCTTGTCGGTTATCCTGATGTTCTTTTCCGTGCAGGGCTTTGGAAGCCTCGTACACGACCTTCGGCGTTTGAGGGTGTCGGCAAGGAGGGCTTGGCTTGGCTTTCGGAGGTGCGGAAGACGTACGGGCTGAAAGTATGTACCGAGGTGGCGAGTGCCGAACATGTGGAGCTGTGTTTGAAAAGCGGAGTGGACGCACTGTGGATTGGTGCGAGAACAACCGGAAATCCTTTCTCCATGCAGGAGATTGCAGAGGCATTGAGTGGAACGGATATACCTATATTTATAAAGAACCCGCTCAATCCGGATTTGAAACTATGGATTGGGGCGATCGAACGACTGCAAAAGAACGACTGTCTCAACGTGCATGCCATACACAGGGGTTTCTCGCTTGCCGATAACGGTGTTTACAGACAGAGTCCGCTGTGGCAAATACCCATAGAACTTAGACGACTTATGCCGGAGATGAAAATACTATGCGATCCGAGCCATATCGCCGGCAAAAGGGAGTTCGTCTTCGGGCTTGCACAGACGGCGATGAATTTATGCTTCGACGGCTTGATGGTGGAAATGCACCCTTGTCCGGAAAAAGCCAAAACGGATGCGGAACAGCAACTCACTCCGGAGCAGTTGTACAACCTTATTGCCGGATTGAAGATTACGCGGGAGGAAGACCAAAGACAAACCGACTTGGAACTGTTGCGGGAAAAGATAGATAAGATAGATACGGAGATAATCGGGCTTTTGGGGGAGAGAATGCAAATATCGAGGCAGGTTTCCCGCATAAAGAAAGAGAAGAATATGTCCGTCTTACAAATAAACAGGTGGGATAAACTCTTGAAAGAGCGTATGCAACAAGCCGAAAAAAGAGGCTTGAGAGGCGGGTTCGTCAAGGAAATATTCGAACAAATCCACGAAGAATCAGTATCCATACAGGACGAAATGCTGAAAGAGGATAAATAAACCGATACCATAATCCGCTGTAATACAATATGCAATAAGCGAAGAGAAAGAAAAAAAGAACGTAATGTCTTGCAAAAGAACTATTTTTTCGTACCTTTGCTCGTGCAAAGAAATATATTCACTTTAAAGCATTTATACAATGAAATTGAGAAGAGTATTTTTGGGAGCAGCCGTAGTAGCATTGATGGCTGCGTGTGGCGGAAAAACAGAAACCACAACCGAAACAGCAACTCCTGCAGAGGAGACACAAGTAGAAGAAGTAGCAACAGCACCTGTTGAAGAAGCAGAAGCACCTGTTGCAAAGAATGATGCAAAACCTGCCGCAAAGGCAAATGCAAAGTCAGACAAAGCAGCACCTGCTGCAAAAGTTGCAAAAGAAGATCCTTGCAAAGCAAAGGTTGAGAAGTTCGTCGCATTCGTTGACAACTTGGAAGCCGCTCAAAAGAACAAAGCAAACGGAGCTAAGGCAATGAAAGAATTTTCTGACATGTTGAAACAAGCTCCTGCCGAAGAAGCAGCTGTTAAAGATTGTCTTAACGAGCCTGCTTACAAAGGAACGCTTCAAGCTAAGATAATGAAGGCTAAACAAATTAGATCAACGAAATAATAAGGTTTTATAGGAGGAACTCGAAAATCCGATAAGAGAGTAGGGAATAAGAAATTAAAATACTAATACTATGAAAAAAGCATTGTTTATTTTGGGAGGCGTTGCCATGTTTGCATTTGCTTCTTGCAACAACAAATCAGATTGTGATTGTACTGTAAAGATGGGAGATGTAGCGCCAGTTGTTGTTCCTGTTACAGAGTTTGATGGTGATTGCGATGCAATCAACGCAAGTGACTTGGGTTCTAATTGGGCTAATATTGAAGAGTTGGGCGGTTCTTTCAAGTGTGTTGAACAATAATCTGAAGTAAGATTTATGATGGGGAACACTTTCTTCCAAGGAGAGGGTTCCCCATATTTTGTGATATAAAAATCGAATTGACATGAAAAAGATTGTTTTGTCGCTTGCCTTATTTGCAGCGAGCTTTGCTTTCTTCTCCTGTGCCGATACTACGGATTGTTTGTGTACCTATAATAATGGTCAAACAACAACGGTTGCGGATTATGACGGAGATTGCTCTGCGTTAAACATAGATGACTTGTTGAGCAAGAAAGCAGCTCCGGGAAGTTCGGCTACTGCGGTGGCTTGCATAGAGGAGTAGATTATGGAGGCGAAACGGACAATCGGCATTGCGGCAAGGGTGTTGATAGGAGCGGTATTCGTTGCTTCTGCCGTTACGAAGTACTTGTCCATCGATGCCGTGGATATGTTCGTTTTTGAACATAAGTTGTTTTCTTGGAATGTTACTCAGTTCCTGACAAGGTTTCTTGTCGGGTTCGAGGCGTTTGTGGGTTTGTCTCTGATTGCAGGCGTTTGCCAAAGGCTTGTCCGTTGGTTGGCGATAGGTTCTTTGGCTTTCTTTACGTTGTATGTCTTGCTCAAACCCGTTTTGTTCGACGTGTCCGATGAGAATTGCCATTGTTTCGGCACGATGTTGATTCTTTCCGACGGTCAGACGATTGTAAAGAACGTGATTTTATTGGCTCTGTCCTATTTCTTGTTTTGGCAACAGGGCTTGAAGAAGAAATGGTGCAAGTGGTTGTGCTTGGCTTTCTTCGTGGCAGGCACGGCTACGGCTTACACCATAAAAGCTCCCGATTTGATTGTTTATTCTCTTTATGACAAGAGTGCGAGTCTCGATATGGAGAAGTTCGATTTGCTTTTGAAGAATGAAGGGCTTGCTGAACTGAATGTGGAGAAGGGTAAGAAGGTATTGTGCCTCTATTCCACGGGTTGCAAGCATTGCAAAAGGACGGCAATCAAGTTGAATGTGATGATTGAAAGGCATGCTTTGGCGAAGGAGGATTTCGTCGTGGCTTTCTGGGGCAATGAAAAAAACATAGATAAGTTCTATTCTTCGACCGACATCGAACGTTTGCCTTCCGTTCTCGTTCCTGCCATGGATTTTCTTTCCGCAACAAAGGGCAGGCAGCCTTTGGTGGTATTGTTGGAGAACGGCAAAGTGGTCGATTTGTTTAAGTCGATAACTTTGGACGAAGAGAAGATAGTCGATTTTCTCAAATAGTTTGTCGGAAGGCATAACATTTCCGCATGTTGAAACGTTTGGAATAAGGAAAACGTTTTAATTGAGGTTTTATGGCACAGATACTTTGGGTCGATGATGAAATCGACTTGTTGAAACCGTATATTCTTTTTCTTGAAACAAAGGGTTATGAGGTGTTGTCGGCGATAGACGGCAATGAGGCTCTTGATATTTTGGCTGCCCGCTCGGTCGATGTTATGTTTTTGGACGAAAATATGCCCGGTTTGACGGGCTTGGAGGTTCTCACTATGATAAAGAACCGTTATCCTGCTTTGCCGGTCATCATGATTACCAAGAGCGAGGAGGAACACATAATGGAGCAGGCCATCGGTAGCAAGATTTCCGATTATCTCATCAAACCGGTCAACCCGAATCAGATATTGCTTACATTGAAGAAGCATTTGGAAACGAAGCGTCTTGTGAGCGAGCAATCGACAATGAATTACAGGCAGGAGTTCAACAGGATAGGTTTGAGAATGATGGAAAACCCCGATTTTGAAGAGTGGATCGATATTTACAAAAAGTTGGTCTATTGGGAAATCGAGCTTGCCGAGTCGAACGATAAAAGCATTTTCGAGATATTGAAGCAGCAAAAGACGGAGGCGAATATTCAGTTCTCGAAGTATTATGAGAGAAATTACGTTTCTTGGATAAAGAAAGAGAGCGAAGAGGTGCCGTTGTTCTCTCACAGATTGTTACAGAAGAAAGTGTTTCCGAAGTTAAAAGAGGATAAACCGTCGTTTTTGATTGTGATAGACAACTTTCGATTCGATCAATGGAAGGCTCTGCAACAGATGATTGAACCTTACCTGCATGTTGAGGCGGAGGAACTTTATTACAGCATAATTCCTTCCACCACACAGTTCGCAAGAAATGCTCTTTTTGCGGGTTTGATGCCGTACGACATAAAGAAAACATATCCTGATTTATGGTTGGACGAAGATGAGGAGGGTAACAAAAACCAGAACGAACATCTCTTTTTGCAAAAACAGCTTCTGCGACACAACATCAATATAAAGACGACTTATCACAAGGTTTTGAATGTTACTTACGGCAAACGGATGATAGACAATTTGCCGAACCTTATGCACAATAAGTTGAACGTCATAGTGTATAACTTTATCGATATGCTGTCTCATGCGAGAACGGAATCGGATTTGGTCAGGGAGTTGGCGGAAGACGAAAAAGCATATAGAAGTGTTACCCAGACTTGGTTCGCACATTCGCCTCTTTTGGAGGTATTGAAGTTTTTGAGCGATAAGGACGTAAATGTTTTCATTACAACAGACCATGGCTCCGTGAGAGTGAACAAACCTGTAAAGATAAAGGCGACCAAGGAGGCTTCCGTGAACCTTCGCTACAAGGTCGGACGCTTGCTGGATTATAATGAGAAAGATGTTTTTGCCGTAAGCAAGCCGGAGGATATTTTCCTACCTCGTTTGAATATCCTTTCTCCGTATATCTTTGCCAGAGCCAACGATTTCTTCGCATATCCTAACAATTACAATTACTATGTCCAATACTACAAGAACACTTTCCAGCACGGAGGTATCTCGATGGAGGAGATATTGATACCGTTCATTCATCTTGTAAATAAGAAAGGCTGATGGAGAAAATTTACAGAGTTGAGGACTTGTCGGAATTGGACGCAGTGGCAAAGGATATACTGAGCCTTTGCGGTGAAGAGAGAGTGTTTGCAATGGAAGGAAAGATGGGAGCAGGAAAGACGACTTTCACAAAGGTTCTTTGCAGGGCTTTGGGTTGTGAGGATAATGTCTGCTCACCCACTTTTGCAATAGTAAATGCTTATTTCTCCGAAAGCGAGGGCGAGATTTATCATTTCGATTTTTACAGGATAGACAGCATAAAAGAAGCCGAGGAAATAGGAGTGGAGGAATACCTTTACAGCGGTTGTTACTGTTTCATGGAATGGAGCGAAAGAGTAAAGGAAATACTCCCCGAACATTACGTCCGAATAGAAATAGAACCCAAATCGGAAAAAGCAAGAGAAATAAGGCTTATACTTTGATGAATCGAAACAATCAAAGAAGTTGATGCAGTATAACGCTGTGTTTATTGTTTGATTTGTGAAATTTCAAACATAAATCCGAAGATCTTTAATTCCGGTATAAGAAAGCAAAGCGGATAAGTCGGCGAGATTTTCTACGTGTTTCTGGTCTTATTTTCTCAAAACGGCACCTCTCTCAAAGCGAAATCAAGCACTATCGATGAAAAAACGCCGTTTTTTCAGAAGAAAACGAAGTCTTTCGACTCGAAAAACGAAGTTTTAGCACCGCTAACTCTTCGTTTTTTCGGAAAAAGACGGCGTTTTTCGACCGTCAAAACGCCGTCTTTTTTCAGTCGTTCTTCAACACATTTATAAACAGCTAAAATACAACACATTGCCAAGCCCTCGAATACTCCGAAAATTTCCATACGGAAACTCTCGACGAAAAATTCGCAAGCCACGAAGTTAAAAGAATTGAAAATCGTTAATTCGGAGTGGTTGTAAGTAAAGCGAAATGAAAAAGAATGTGAAGTACATATCCACACCTTCACACAAAAAACATTCGTTTCGGAGATACAGTTCTTCCGCACATTTACAAGAGCAAACCATTGCAGAAAAAATTGCCCGATTCAAACATTTGTTTTACCTTTGTCGTCAA
>OCLL01000036.1_pt1 | contig 33922 bp, 21 predicted proteins | sample 1538931 | NCBI WGS metagenome assembly OCLL01 (sample SAMN03418270, study PRJEB22391) | human gut metagenome | biome: human-gut; feature: organic feature; material: feces | host: Homo sapiens | place: Tanzania | collected 2013-01 | reverse complement strand
TAGCCCAGGGCAACGCCCTGGGTATAAAGCAATCAGCAATGCGCCCTGTAAGGGCAAAAGCCTTGTGAATTGCCCGGTGTTTTAAAGCTTTTGCCCTTACAGGGCGACAGGCTTGCGTCCATGATTACCCAGGGCGCTGCCCTGGGCTAGGAGCTTCTGCCCTTTCAGGGCGTGCGGAGCTTATAAAAAAATAAACAAACAAAATACATAAAAAACAATGAAAGCAGAATTGATTTTAAAGAATTATGAGATTGCAAAAGAGCGCTATGCAGCTCTGGGTGTAGATACAGACAAGGCTATTGAGACACTGGAGAAGACTCCTATCTCTCTGCACTGCTGGCAGGCTGACGACGTGGTTGGCTTCGAGCGTGGCGAAGCTGCTTCTGGCGGTATCCAGAGTACAGGTAACTACCCAGGCAAGGCTCGCAACATCGACGAGCTCCGTCAGGACATCGAGAAGGTAAACTCTCTCCTGGCTGGTACTTTCCGTCTTAACCTTCACGAGATTTACGGTGAGTTCGGCGGCAAGCAGATCGACCGCAACGAGGTAACCGTAGATCAGTTTACAGGTTGGATGCAGTGGGCTAAGGAGCAGAACATGAAGCTCGACTTCAACTCTACTTCTTTCTCTCACCCTAAGAGCGGCAGTCTCTCTTTGTCAAATCCTGACCCAGCTATCCGCGAGTTCTGGATTGAGCACACCAAGCGTTGCCGCCGCATCGCAGATGCCATGGGTAAGTTCCAGAATGACCCTTGTATCATGAACATCTGGGTACACGATGGTTCTAAGGATATCACCGTAGAGAAGGGCCGCTATCGCGAGATTCTGAAGAACTCTCTTGATGAGATTCTGGCAGAGGAGTTGCCAGGCATGAAATCTTGCCTCGAGGCTAAGCTCTTCGGTATCGGACTGGAGGCTTACACCGTAGGTTCTCACGACTTCTACGCTGGTTACTGCGCTAAGAACAACGTGATGTACACCCTCGATACTGGTCACTATGAGCCAACAGAGAACGTATCAGATGCAGTTTCAGCACTCCTGCTCTTCGTTCCTGAGCTGATGCTCCACGTATCTCGCCCAATGCACTGGGATTCAGACCACGTAACCCTCTTCGACGACAATACCCGCAACCTCTTCTCTGAGTTGGTTCGTGCCAACGCACTCGACCGTGCTCACATCGGTCTCGACTACTTCGACGGTTCCATCAACCGCATCGGTGCTTACATCATTGGTGTTCGTGCTGCTCAGAAGTCATTGTTGCAGGCTTTCCTTGAGCCACTGGATACTCTCCGCAAGTACGAAAACGAGGGCAAGCTCTTCCAGCGTCTGGCTCTCCTCGAGGAAGAGAAGACATTGCCATTCGGTGCTGTATATGATTACTTCAACCTGAAGAACAACATCCCTGTTGGCGAGGAGTACATCGCTGACATCGAGAAGTACGAGGCTGAAGTTCTCGCTAAGAGAAACTAAGATACTGAACAGCATAAATGGTTTAAGAAAGCTTTTGCCCTTACAGGTAGGGTGTTCAAAATCTATATAATTTTTCGACACGTTTTTTGTGTTAAAATACAAGTCAAGTCACACGAAATCAACGTGTTATAAATTTAAAAATGTGACGTTTTATAGTTCTGCGCAATATTCGTGTAGAATAATTATTGAATATCAGTTAGTTGAACCGATTATTCGACTAAAAACGTGCCATATTTTAAACGGATTTTGAACACCCTACCTTACAGGGCGCATGAGTTAACAAACACCTATACCCAGGGCGATGGCCCTGGGCTAGGTGCTTTTGCCCTTTCAGGGCGCTTAAGCCACCGGCAATGGTTTTATTACCTAAAATCCAAGCAATTAACAATAACAATGGAAATATTAATAGGACTTTTCATCATAGCCATCGGCGCATTCTGCCAGTCCAGCTGTTATGTTCCTATCAACAAGATTAAAGATTGGAGTTGGGAATCATACTGGATAGTTCAGGGTGTGTTCGCATGGCTTATTTTGCCTTTTTTCGGCGCTATGCTCGCTGTACCTAGCGGACATTCCTTCTTTGAATTATTCGACGGATTCGGCTTCAATGTAGCTATGAGCATGCTCTTCGGTGTACTCTGGGGCGTAGGCGGACTGACCTTCGGTCTCTCCATGCGCTACCTGGGTGTGGCATTGGGTCAGAGCATCGCCCTGGGAACCTGCGCAGGTCTCGGAACCATTATGGGGCCGGTGTTGCTCAACATCTTCTTCCCAGAACTGGATGCCCTCTCATCGCTCACCTTCAGCGTCATCCTCGGTGTGGTAGTCACCCTGCTCGGTATCGCCATCATCGGTGTAGCTGGCAGTATGAAGGCGGCTTCACTCTCAGAAGAAGAGAAGAAGGCGGCAGTTAAGGACTTCAACTTCCCTAAAGGTCTCGCCATAGCTCTACTGGCTGGTTTCATGAGCGGATGCTTCAATGTAGGTCTTGCCTTCGGAGAGGATATCCACTTCGGCACCTTCACTCCGGATATGTTCAAGACCCTGCCTGCTACCTTCCTCGTTACCGTGGGTGGTTTCATCACCAACGCCATCTACTGTTTCTATCAGAACACCAAGAATCATACCTGGAGCGACTATAAGAACGAGGAGGTTTGGAGCAACAACATCCTGTATTGTGCCCTGGCTGGTGCCTTGTGGTACAGTCAGTTCTTCGGCTTGTCCTTAGGAAAGGGTTTCCTCACCGAATCCCCTACCCTCATGACTCTGTCTTTCTGCATCCTGATGGCACTCAACGTGGTGTTCTCGAATGTATGGGGCATCATCCTGAAGGAATGGAAGGGATGCTCATCAAAGACCATCGCCGTATTAATCGTCGGTATCATCGTCTTGATTATCTCAAGCTTCCTGCCACAGTTGATTTAATTAAAATGTATAATTGAACATTCAATACTTAACATTTAACATTGTAAAAAGAGATGAAAAGATTTGCATTTAAGATGTATCTCAAGAAGGGATGCGAAAAGGAATATGCCAAGCGCCATGCTGCAATCTGGCCAGAATTGAAACAGATGATCAAGGATCAGGGAGTGAGCGACTACAGCATCTTCTGGGACAAGGACACCAACCTGCTCTTTGCCGTTCAGAAATGCGATAGCGATACCAACAGTCAGGACACGACCAACGTGGATCCTATCACCCAGAAATGGTGGGATATGATGGCAGACATCATGGAGGTGAATCCGGACAATTCGCCTGTCAGCATTCCGCTGGAAGAACTTTTCCACATGGATTGATATTAAGAATTTAGTTAGCTTAGAAACTGAAAAAGCCCCCGAGCATCTCACGATGTTCGGGGGCTTTGTTTCACTAAACCCAAAAACTTTTACCTAATAACACTAAAACCTAATTAAACCTATTACCTATAAAATGTATATCCAGTAAACCTATTATATCAAAATATTACTAACAACACTATATCAACTATTCATAGAATGTCAGATATTGATTCAATATCTGACATTCTTTTTGTATCTGATGAACTAACCTATATCTTATCTTGGCAAATTGAAAGCCTTGGTCATCTCAGCCATCTCTTCCTGGCTCATACCATCAGGCTCGAATCCCATACTCTTGGAATCTATGTAGATCTTCGCACTCTTAGAGAGCACATCAATCTGGTCGAAGGCATCCATTACATCCAAGCCCTTGGCAAAGACGCCGTGCTTCTCCCACATCACTACATCATAGTCTTCCAGCTCCTTCAGGGTTTCTTCAGCCAGCTTCAAGCTGCCTGGCAACTGATAAGGAACGATACCCAGACCGAGTGGACAGAATGCCTTGGTCTCAGGAATCATACTCCAGAGCAGGTTGCTCAATACATCCTTGCCCATGAACTTCTTGTTGTGGCTCATGGCGATGAGCTCGATAGGATGAGTATGAACGGTAGCCTTGTAGTTGGAACCCTTTTCGATGAGACGGGCATGAACGCTCAGGTGGCTTGGCAACTCTGATGTAGGCATCACGGCGTTATCAGCGATGATGACATAGCTGGCGCAATCGTCGAGGATTCGGATGATAGAACCGTTCTCCATAGGCCAGCGAGCCAAGTCGCGCATACGCTTGCCTGTACCCTTGCAGAAGAAGTAGCAACCCTTCAAGGCTGGCAATGCTGTACCGATCTGCTTTACTTCGCTGATGGCAGGCAAAGCCTTGATCTCGTCATCTACTAAGTCGGTGATATTCACGGTGATGTTACCACCATTACGCTCAGCCCAACCATTCTGCCAGAGGTATCCGGCAACTTCTGCTATCTTCTCGACCTCCTTTTTCAAGGCAGGACGACCTTCTAATACGCTATTCATTGTAATCTTGTTATTAGCTTGTTTAAAATTTCTGCTGCAAAGGTAGTGATTTCCCCTCATATCCAACCTATTCTTTTGATATTTGGGCTATGACATTTGGCATAACCCTCAAAATCGTGAAAAAATGCAGAAGGCGGCTCCTTGCATCACGCAAGAAAGCCGCCTTTTCATTCTACATGACAATAGAGAATTCATACTCTACTGATGAGATTTATGCTCTTTTTTATTGAGGTGAGATTTATGCTTTTTTTTATTGAGGTGACTATAACCCGAGATCGAGATTCTATTTTACTTCTTTCCTGGGGTTACATCTTCTTTATAAAGAGAGAATACAACAGGGATGGTATAATTTACATTTACCGGTTTACCATCCTGTGTACCAGGAGTCCAGTTAGGCATCGCCTTCACGATTCTCAAAGCCTCGGCATCCAGTTCAGGATCTACAGATCTTACTATTCGGGCATTAGTAACGCTACCATCCTTCTGAATGACAAAGGCTACGATCACACGTCCCTGCTTTTTAGCCTTGACAGCGGAAGCCGGATATTTGATGTTTGCAGCCAGATACTTCATCATCACTCCCTGACCACCAGGAAATTGCGGCATCGTCTCTGTTACATCATAAACCACATTCTTGGTAGTATCGGCTGGAGCAGTTGCGTCAGAAGCCTTTGCTTCCGCCTTTGCCAATTCAGCAGCCTTAGCTTCTTCAGCCTTTGCCAATTCTGCTGCCTCGGCAGCTTTCATTTCAGCCGTCTCAGATGGGTTCATCATCTCGACAGCATCCTTTGCCATCGGATTCGCCACAGCCACATCAGCATTCAGAGCCTGCTCAGCCTTCTGCTGAACCTCGGCTACTTCCGGAATCTGCTCGCCAATTTCACGAGCCACAGTCTCGATGTTGCTTACCATAAGCAACGCTCCTGCTAAAGGTGCGAAAAGGAGGTACTTCGCCTTGCCTATTTCACTTGTTCTACGTTTGTTCATCATTTTAATTCTTTTTTTAAGAGGTAATAAATTAAAATTATTAGCAATCTTGGTCGATTCACTCGGCTGTCGATATGCCAAACCTAGAAGGTGATACTGATAGGATTTGCGCGCGTTGCCATCAGATAATACACTTTCATCGGCTAAATATTCCAAATTCATTCTTACTTCCTGCTTCATCAGCCAGGCAAACGGATTAAACCAGCAGGCGATGGAGAAAAGCTCGGAGAAGAGGGTATCCAGGGAATGGAGACCCGAAACATGGGTGCACTCGTGAACCATCACTTCGTGCAACTGCTTGCCATCCAGGCTAGATGGATACATAAACACCCAGCGGAAGAAGGAGAACGGACTCCCCTCGCCTCTGAGAAGATGCACCATGATGCCTTCCACCTCCTGCTTCCGGGAAATAACCGCAAGGCGGATGATGCTGAAGAGCTGCCATACCAAACGCAATGAGAGAACGGCTACTCCTGCCCAATAGATGCCCAGCAGCATATCCATCCAGGTTAGGCTGGGAGCCTGAGCCTTTACAACCACCACGGGATAAAACGTGTCGGCATATACATTCGCCATACTCGCCATCGTTGGTGTATCGCGCACCCAATATTCCAGATTGAGTGCCGGAGCCATCAGGGCAACGGCATAAATGAGCCAGAGGGTAAGACGGCGAAGACCGAAAAAAGTATCGCGGCTCACCGTGAGGCGATAAAAGCCATAAAGCAGCATCAGGGCTACATTGATTTTTATAAGATATATTGCCATACAGTTTCAGTTTTTTATATAAATTAGTGATTGAACTTTCGCATGTTAGCTCCACACGCCCTGAAAGGGCAGAAGCTCCTAGCCCAGGGCAACGCCCTGGGTTTTTATGGACGCAAGCCTGTCGCCCTGTAAGGTAGGGTGTTCAAAATCTATATAATTTTTCGACACGTTTTTTGTGTTAAAATACAAGTCAAGTCACACGAAATCAACGTGTTATAAATTTAAAAATGTGACGTTTTATAGTTCTGCGCAATATTCGTGTAGAATAATTATTGAATATCAGTTAGTTGAACCGATTATTCGACTAAAAACGTGCCATATTTTAAACGGATTTTGAACACCCTACCTGTAAGGGCAAAAGCTTTCAAGCACAGTTGTTTATTCTTCCGAACTCTCGATTTCACGGATGATATCCTTGAGGTCCTCGGGACTGATTTTCTCGTCTTTGGCAAAGAAGGAAACCATCTCCTTGAAGGAATTCTTGAAGTAATTGTTCACGAAACCCGACAGGAACTTCCGCTTGTAATCGCTCTCGGCAATGAGTGGAGAATAGACATACCCCTTGCCATCCCGCTCCGCCTTGACGTATTCCTTACGCTTCAGATTGTTCACAATAGAAGCCACTGTTGTATAAGGTGGACGAGGTTCCGGCAACAGTTCCATAATCTGCTTCACGGCACATCGTCCCAATCGCCATATCCGAAGCATAATATCTTCTTCCTGATTCGTCAGCTTTTCCATATTTCTATCTTGATTCTTTTAAATTCAACATTCTTGTTTCTAAATGACGCTGCAAATCTACGAACTTTTCGTATAAGCACAAAACAATCTGCGTTAAAAAACATAAACACAACTACATTTTAACGTTTTACGAGCTTTTCGTAATACTACAACGCAGTTAATTACGAAATAGTCGTAGTTTTCATACAAAAGGGAACTATATATAATAATGTACGAAAACACATAAGTTGGTACAATATCACTTATCAAAAACCAATTGTTTTCATTATCTTTGCATAAGATAAGCTGCACTCGGCAATCTGTAAGCAAGCTTACATTGCGCTCGTTTGCATTATCTTTGCAAAAGAAATAATAATAACGCAACAAAACAATCCAAGCAAAACAATGAGAAAAAGACTATTACTCTTGCTGCTCGCATTCATTGCAATCGTGAATGCAAACGCAGTAGAGCGAACCAAACTCAACTTCAATGGAGGTTGGTTGCTCAAGGTAGGTGACTTGAAAAGCGCCGAGTTACCAGATTACAACGACAAGAGCTGGAAACAAGTAACGCTTCCTCGTGCCTTCAACGAGAAAGAAGCGTTCAAGGTTTCCATCGAACACCTCAGCGACACCATCATGTGGTATCGCAAGCACTTCCATATCCAGGAAGTGGGCGACCGCAAGTATTTCATCGAATTCGAGGGCGTACGCTTCGGTGCCGACATCTGGCTCAATGGCAAGAAAGTGGGATATACCGAGAATGGTGTGATGGCAAGCGGTTTCGACCTGACACCTTATATTATAAAGGGCGAGAACGTCATCGCCGTACGTGTGGATAACTCCTGGAGCTATCGTGAGCGCACCACCGGCCAGCGCTACCAGTGGAACGACAAGAACTTCAATGCCAACTATGGCGGTATTCCGAAGAACGTATTCCTCCACATCACCGACAAGCTCTATCAGACCCTTCCACTCTACAATAATCTCAAGACCACAGGTACCTACATCTATGGCAGCAACTATGATATTGCAGGTAAGAAGGTAACGGTGAATGCAGAATCACAGGTAAGAAATGAGGATTCCAAACCTCGCTCTTTCCGTTTCTTCGCCAAGATTCTGGATGCTGACGGCAAGGAAATGGGCCATTTTGATGGCGAGAGATACACCTTGAAGCCAGGTGAAACCAAGACCGTAAAGGTGAGCGGACTCCTGAACAACGCTCACTTCTGGAGCTGGGGATATGGTTATCTCTACACCGTGAAGACCCTCTTGAAGGCGGACGACGGCAGCAAGATAGACGATGTAGTGACCAAGACCGGTTTCCGCAAGACCCAGTTTGGCAAAGGCAAGTTCTATCTCAATGACCGTGCCATCATGATGCACGGCTATGCGCAGCGCACCTCCAACGAGTGGCCGGGCGTGGGCATGAGCGTTCCTGCCTGGCTGAGCGACTACAGCAACAAACTGATGGTGGAATCGGGCGGCAACCTGGTTCGCTGGATGCACGTCTGCCCTTGGAAACAGGACATCGAGAGCTGCGACCGTGTGGGCTTGATTCAGGCGATGCCAGCAGGCGATGCCGAGAAAGACGTGGAAGGTAGAAGATGGGAACAGCGTCTGGAACTGATGAAAGAAGCCATCATCTACAACCGCAACAACCCTAGCATCATCTTCTACGAGAGCGGCAACAAGGGGGTGAGCCGCGAGCACATGTTGCAGATGAAAGCCATCCGCGACGAGTTCGACCCTCACGGTGGCAGAGCCAGCGGAAGCCGAGAGATGCTCAACATCAACGAGGCTGAGTATGGCGGCGAGATGCTTTACATCAATAAGAGCAAGAAGCACCCGATGTGGTCGATGGAGTATCATCGCGACGAGGGCTTGCGCAAATACTGGGATGAGCAGAGTTATCCTTATCACAAGGAAGGCGATGGACCGCTGTATCGTGGCAAACCAGCCTTCGAATACAACCACAACATGGATACCTTTGCTGCAAGCATGGTAGAGCGATGGTTTGAATACTGGCAGGAGCGTCCGGGCTCCGGCAAACGAGTAAGCGATGGAGGTACCAAGATTATCTTCTCAGATACCAACACCCATCATCGTGGTGAGGCGAACTACCGTTCGAGCGGTGTAACCGATGCGATGCGCATTCCGAAAGATGCCTTCTTCGCTCATCAGGTGATGTGGGACGGCTGGGTATCTCCAGAAAAGGATGCCACCTATATCGTGGGCCATTGGAACTACAAGCCAGGAACCATCAAGCAGACTGAATACGTGGTAAGTACCGGCGACGAGGTAGAACTCTTCGTCAACGGCAAGAGCCTAGGCATGGGCGAACGCAGCAACCAGTGGCTCTTCACCTGGAAGAACGTACCTTTCGAGGCAGGAAAGATTGAGGCTGTGGCTTATACATACGATAAGTCTGACAAGAAATCAAAAGATGCCAAGACCAAGAAGGAGACAAGCCGTTATGCCATCGAAACAGCCGGTGAGCCTCATCACATCAAGCTCACCAGCATCCAGAACCCGGAAGGTTTCAAGGCTGATGGTGCCGACATGGCGCTCATCCAGGTAGAGGTGGTAGATAAGCAAGGCAGACGCTGTCCGCTCGACAACCGCACCATCCACTTCAACTATCAAGGCGAAATGGAATGGATTGGCGGATTGGCAACTCCTAACGAGGATATGAAGAAAGCACTTGCAGCCAAGAAGCAGAGTCTCGTGGTAGATAAGAACGAGACCGTAGAGCAGAAGGCAGCCCGCAAGGCAGCTGACATTCTCGATTCTACAGACAGCGACAACACCTTCGACAATTACATCGGAAAGATTGATTTGCCAGTAGAGTGCGGTGTAAACAGAGTCTTGATTCGCAGTACCGTGAACCCAGGAAACATCACTATCTGTGCAGGTGCTGATGGCATCAAGGGCGTGGCAAGCATCAACTTGCAGACCCAGAAGGTAGATATCGAGCACTATCTGCCTCAGTTCAGCCTGAAGGGCGACCTTTCTCGTGGCGAAACTCCATCTACCCCATCCTATACCGATATCAAGGAGACCATCGATATCACAGGCGTCATAGCTGGCAGCAACCAGGAAGATGCCCAGAAGACCTTCGACGACGACGAAACTTCTGAATGGAAGAGCGATGGCAAGCCAGAGAATGCATGGATCACCTGTCAGTTTGCCAAGAAAGAAAAGGTAGATGAAATTACCATGAAACTCACGGGCTGGAGAGACAAGATGTATCCGCTCGCCATCTTTGCCGGCAAGAAGAAGGTTTGGGAAGGTTATACCTACGCCTGCCTCGGTTACGTTCACATCAAGATAGACAAGCCGGTGAAGGCGAAGGATATCACCATCAGGATGATAGGCGATGCCAAGAGCAAGACCCAGCTCAGCGATACCAAGGAGCTGGCTGGCGGCAAGGCAAGTACCCTCGATTTCATCGGAATCAAGAAGGGTAAGCCTGTGTTGAGAATCGTAGAAATTGATTTTCTGAAGAACAAGTAAGAAAGGGTTCTTCAAGAACGATATGATTTCATCAAAGTATAGATAATAGCAAAAAAAAGAAAGCTAGCTACTTCAGTTGAAGCAACTAGCTTTCTTTTTTTTATGTTTCATTCAATTCATCAGATCATTTGCCAGTTCGATACTTCGTTGGACTCACGCCAAAGAAGCTCTTAAACGACTTACTGAAGTAATACGGATCGCCAATACCTACCTGATATCCCACTTCGGCAACCGTAAGTCTATCATCCTTCAAAAGTTCGGCAGCCTTGTTCATACGCAAAGAACGGATATAATCATTTGGCGTTGTTCCTGTGATGCGTTTTATCTTCTTATAGAAGGTGGTGCGACCATATCCCATGCTCTCGGCAAAACTGTCGATATTGAGCTGCGGATCTGTGATATGTTCGGCAAGCCAGGCATCCAGTACAGCTTGGAATTTCTTGTCCTGTTCGTCCTTGATTACTTCAGGAGCCACCGCCTTGGCGCTACCCGCAGGTTGCTGTCCATACACCTGCTTCAAGTGGTTGCGCTGTTCCAGGAGCTGACAACAGGTGGCAATCAGAATATCGGTATGGAATGGCTTCTCAATATAAGCATCCGCTCCTGCATCTATACCCTTCAGTTTCTTGTCATCTGCAGTAAGTGCCGTCAATAAAATGATCGGCAAGTCGGTGAATTTAACATCTTCTCTCATCTTCTTCACCAACTGATATCCGTTCATTCTAGGCATCATCACGTCACTCACCACCAAGGCAGGCTTCTGTTCCTGCATCTTTTCCCAAGCTTCCTGCCCATCAGCAGCCAGATCTATCTCGAAATAACGCTGCAACTCGTTCTTCAGGAACTCCCTCACATCATTATCATCCTCTACCACGAGCACCCGATAATGATTCAGCGGCTTAGGCGGCATCTCCCGGTATTCCATCTCCAGGGCAGTGCGCGGCTTGCTGTTCTCCTCCTGTGTCACCGCATTATCCACAGCCATGAAGTCTTTCTCCTCATACACCTTTTCATCCACAGGCAGTTCTACACGGAAGATACTGCCATGAGGCTGATTGTCGTGATAAGAGATTTCTCCATGATGCACACGCACCAGTTCTGCCGTAAGATGCAAACCGATGCCGATGCTATCATGCGAATAACTGCTGCGGTTGAAACGCTGGAAGAGCAAGTCTTGCTTCGCTTTCTCAACCCCCACTCCCGTATCCTCTACCGATATGAGCAAATGCTGATTGGCATTCAGCGATACACGCAGAGCCACATCCCCATGACTCGGGGTATATTTCAGCGCATTCGATAGGAGATTGTAGATAATCTTGTCCAGATAGTTGCGATCCACATACATCTCGTAACTCTTGTCGAAAGGCAGGAAAATGAAGTTGATATGCTTACCCTCGGCAATATTACTGAAGTTCAAGAAGATGTCTTGCAGAAAGGCGATGACATCCGTTTTCTCCAAGGCAAGCTGCAGCTTGTCGTTCTGCATCTTTCTGAACTCCAGGAGCTGGTTGATGAGTCGCATCATTCTCTCCACACTCTTCGCCATAGACGAGAGCGGCTGTTTCATCTCTCCAGGCACCTTGTCCACGGTCTTGAGTCGGTCCATATCACCCTTGATGATTGTAAGCGGCGTACGGAACTCATGCGAGATATTGGTGAAGAAGCGAAGTTTATACTCCGTGAGCTGGTTTTCCACCTTCATCTTGTTGCGCAGATTATTGATACGGCGGAAGTTGACATATACATAATAGATGGCGAGCGCCACGAGTGCTATATATATAAGGTATGCCCACCAGGTGGCATAGAAAGGAGGGCGCACCTCTATCTTGAGCGTCACCTCTTCTGGCGACCACACACCGTTGGCATTGCAAGAACGCACGTGCAGGGTATAATGCCCCACAGGCAGATTGCGATATTGCGCAAAGTTGATGCGCGAGAGATTGCTCCAATCCTTGTCATATCCTTTGAGATAATAGGTGAATGAGCTACCATTCTTCTTGGCATAATAGAAATCCGAAAAATAGAAGGTGAGCGAATTCAGATGATAGCTGATGGAGAATTCCCGAGCACGGGTCAGTGTACCATCCAATCTAGCCTCGTCCCCTTCCAATTCTCCAATAGAGATACCATTTGCCTCTATCTTGGTAATCGCCAGAGGGAAAGCAGGCTTGCTCTCGTGGATATCACCCGGATTGAAGGTCATCACACCATGATGGGTGGCAAAGGCAAGGTTGCCATTGTCCAACTCCACAGCATTATCCTCTGTACAGGCATTCTCCAATGAGTTGGCGCCAAAATAGAAGTTATTGAACGTACCCTTGCGGAAACGGGAGATACCATTATCAGTACCCAGCCACACATCTCCCGACTGTCGATGTTCCACGATGCTCTGCACATTATTGTCGGCAAGTCCATCACGGGTGGTATAAGTTATGGTATCCTTTCCATCTATCATCTTCACACCATTTCCGATGCTTCCTATCCATATTCTTCCCTTGCTGTCCTCATACACGCTATGCACCTCATCATTCACCTGGTCTGAAGGCGAAACATGAATCATCTGAAAAGCCTTGTGATTACGCAATATTTCATCGGGATTGAAACGCAAGGCTCCCCGGCTGGTGCAAAGCCAGATGTTGCCTTGCTTATCCATCTCCATGTTGCGAGCCTGCAACGACCTACTCTCTATCACATGAATAAACTTCCCGTTCAGATAAACTTCCAGTCCTGCATCGAAAAGTGAAACCCACATTCTGTTTTTCTGATCAAAAAGAATATCACTGACTTTTCCCTTTCCGATAGATTCCGGACTGTCAGAATGCACATGATTCTTACCACCATCACCATCAACATCAAAGACACCTTTTTTTCGAGTACCCACATAAAGCTTACCCTTCGCATCCTGCGCCACTGATGTTATATCATCATGATAGCTATCAAAAGACCGGAGGTTCTTCAATAATCCATCCGCCACCTTACTGCCATTCTGCATGTTGCTGATATAAATACTCTTGCCCACACGCTTGAGAAGGCGAACATCATCTTCGTGATTGATACCCGACCTATCACCATTATAATATAGATAGCTTGCCTCAGACTGGGCAAAGTTGATGACATACACACCCATATTCTCCAGAGATACCCAGAGATTATGTGCCTTATCAACAAAAGGAGTATATACATAAGGAGATGGGAGAAGGTCGACATACGACTCCAGCTTTTCCTTTTGGGTGTCATAAGAGAAGAGTCCATTTCCATAGGTGGAAATCCATAAATTTCCATCACTTGCTGCATAAAACTGATAGCGTGGCTCACTGTTCAACTGCAAGAGTTGCTGATTATAGATGCCCTCGAAATGATAAGACTTCTTAGATGTAAGATAGAAGACGTCGCTACCATCCAGAGCCAGAATGATGGCATTGCCCATGTTATCCAGTACCACATGAGGCTGCTTAGGATTGTAAGCAGAACGAACCAACTGTCTTGATTCTATCAGATACTGATAGATGCCATCATTGGTGGTCAGGAAGATGGAGCCACCCCAATAGGAGGCCTCCGTTACCTTGCGTACCGATTTATTGACGAAGGAAGAAAAGATATTAACAAACTTACCATTTTTATATTGATAGATGGTACCATCACCAGCCACCAAAAGCTCCTTCTTTCCTGCCTGAATGTAGTTGATTACATCAGAAACTGGGAGCGACATTTTTACTGAGGCAAAGTTCTTTCCATCAAAACGGATACGCTTTCCCTCACCCTTTTCGTTCCAAACCATCATCTCTGAAGTAGAAAGAAGGGTGTAACCTTTGATGGGTTGACTATAGCTGCCATTGCCCGTGAAATCTACAAAGGCATTTTTATCAATATCGTAGCAGCAATAGAGACGACCACGAAGACGAATCCACAAGAATCTGTCTCCCCATGGCTTGATTCCTAAAATACGGGAATCCTGCATGAACTTACGGTTGCCCGCAGTGGACGGCTTCAACACTTCGGTTTGATACCCATCATAGCGCACCAAACCCGAAGTGGTGGCAAACCAAAGGTAACCATACTTGTCTTGTTGTATCGTACGAACATAATTCGTAGGCAATACATTGTCAACAGAGAGTTGATATACACTCTGTGCACCAATCTTGAGTGGCAGAAAAGTTGCCAGCAGCAACATCATAAAGCCCTCAATACATAGAATCATCTTTTTATTCATTAGCCAGTCTTTTAATCGGTTTATATGGAATGTGTTGCAAAAATAGCGAAAAAACTTGTATTCATGTACAAAAACACAAAAAAAGAGGTTCTGATGGTAATATTTTCCATCAATATGCACAATCGTACATTTGCTTTCCTTGATTTCTGAGTACTTTTGCTGCAGAATAAAAAGCAATAACCAAACAACGTTTTATAAATTATGAAGAAATCATTTATGCTCTTGGCAGCGATATGCTTTTCGGCAATCGCACACGCACAGGTTGACATTGACATGGCAAAAGTATTCAACGTATCCGAAGCTCCTATCGAACTAAACGAAGCGGTAGCTAAAGTGGCTGACGGAGTAGTTTTCATCGGCGATACACGACCTGCCGACAAAATCCAAGATGGTAAATATAGAGGTATGCGCGCAATGAAGATGCGTCGTTCTTTTGCCATCGATGGTACTACACGTCAGTTTAACAATGCCTTGGCTTTCCGCCGTGCGCCACAAGGAAGTACCAAGGAACACCAGGTAGATGTTACGATGGTGCCTCGCTCATGCATGATGCAGATAAAGCCTACCAGTGGCGGCACATTCCAGTTTGAAGTGAACACCAGCAAAGAGGAAGCCAAGCTCTATGTAGCCGTTCTGAACGGAACCAATTGGAAGAATCTAGCCACCTTATCTTATAAGAAGGAGGACAAGAAAGGCAACAAGGCTGAGCCACTCACTCCGCTCACATTGGAATACAAATACCAGGCTGGCGACGAGATATGGATTTATAGCGATGGCAGCGCCTATCTCTTGGGTATGCAGTTTAGTGGCAACCTAGATACCAGCTTCAAAGGCACAGATGCCTTGGCCGCATACAAGGCTATTCGCAGAGCCAACAAGTAACAAAGAAAAATACTAACAAGAATTATGTTCGATTTTCAAAATCAAACAATACAACAATAAAAACGAACAACTATAAAAAAAATCATTATGAAAAAAAGCATTCTTTTCGCTAGCATGGCAGCCTTGATAATGAGTAGCTGCTCTAGCAACGAGTTCGATTTCGGTGGAAGTGATGCAGGCAGCAAACTTCAGGTTTCAGCATCTATCCACGAATTGCAGACCAGAGCCCACGATACCTCTTGGGATGCCAATGACGCTATCGGTGTGTCGGATGCCGACAATAACATCAATGTAAAGTATGTCACTACAAGTGGAGACGGTGTATTCACCAGCGACAATGTCATCTATCTCTTGGGCGACGAGAGTCACAGTTTCACCGCTTACTATCCTTACAACGAAAGCGTATCAGCCGAGAACAAAATCATCACATTCGATGAGCCAGCCGACTATATGTACGGCACAGCTTCTGCTACCCGCCAAAATCCAAATGCTTCCTTCACCTTCACCCACAAGATGTCGGAGCTATCGTTTACCGTAACTGATGCAACAAGCACCAACAGCAGTTCTGCCAAGGCATGGACAAGAGCTGATGGAGATGATACCACAGGCAGCGGAAGTATAACTGCATCATCAACCATCACATTGCACGATGTCGTATTGAATGGTACTTTCGACACATCCAATGGTACTGTTACTGCAGGAGACAAGAAGGGCGACCTCACTATTTCTTTCACTCCAGGCAAAAAGAGCAGCTTCATCCTTCCTCCACAAAGCTTCGAAGGAGAGAATGTGAAGATTAGCGTAAACTACAACGGAAAAACCTTCGGCGGAACACTCTCTCTTGACAAGACCACAGAAGGAAACGACATTCAGTATGGTTTAACCATTAACAAGGAAAACCAGCAGACAGCGCTTGCCATCTCATCGAAGACCATCACAGGCTGGACACCAGTTGACAAGGGTAATCAAGATTTAGCGGAGAAGGAAGCAGAGAACGTACTCGAAATCGGCGACTTCTTGCTCAACGACGGAAGCGTAGTGGATAAGGCTTACGACTTGAGCAAAATTACAGCAGCAGGCAAGACAATAGTTGGCGTAGTTTACTATGTAGGCAACCCTCAGCCATCTGCGCTCTACAATGGAACCTACACCGAAACTCAGGATATTCTCAAAGCCGAAGCTCCTAATGCTACTCACGGCCTGGCTATTGCCATCAACAATGGTAATGACGGAAATGTTGCCAGAATGTGTACTTCTGTGAAATACGACTACTCTACTTGGTTCACAGACAACGAAACGTCCAACAGTTACATCAAAACAACAATATCAATAACATCAGCAGGAACTCAGTTCTTGGGTTATAACAATACAGCTGTTATTGAAAAAGTGGGCGACAATACTGATGAGACAAACACAGAAGGAGTGAAAACTGGCAGCTCTGAATTTACCAACATCCTGACAGCTTTCCGCACAGCGAACACCGTTAGCAACTGCTCAAAATGGTATCTTCCATCTTATGCTGAATTGAAACAGATTCAAGACAACTATACTGCCATTTCAAAAAGCATCACAAAAGCAAGTGGCTCATTACAGCAATTTACTGATTTTGCAACCAATGCAACAGATAAATTCTATTGGTCTAGCGATCTTAGAGGTGGACAATATGCATGGATATCTCCTTTATGTGAAACCGGAGATGGCGTAAACCTCTACATCACTCGTAACAGCAATAGCTACAAGGGATATTTCCGCTTCGCTATCGCCTTCTAAAAAAGGCTCGAAAATCTCCGTTCCGTGACACGAAACCACCATTCCGTGTCACGGAATATACATTCCAAGTCACGGAACGGAACTTTCATCTAGCCTCAGAAACACTAGTTCCTATCTCAAACATTTCTCTCATTTGTCACTATAAATATTCACTCTATGAAGAAATTCGTTTTATCCATCGCCTTGACACTCGCTGTTCTGGCAACCAATGCCACAAGCTACTACATTTCCCCATCGGGAGACGACAAAAACGATGGCACTTCCGAATCCACTCCTTTCGCCTCGCTCGCCACAGCCCAAAACAAGGTGAAAGCTGGTGATGTGGTCAACATCCTGCCCGGCACCTACCAGGTGAAGGAAAGCGAGATGATGGACAGAACATCCAGCAACGTATGGGACATCATCTTCGATTTCGCCATCAGCGGAACAGAATCTTCACCTATTATATATAAGGGTATCTTAGATGCACAGGGCAATCGCCCCAAATTCGACCTATCTGCCATCAAGACAGGCAAACGACTCACAGGATTCTACATCCACGCCAAATACCTGAAGTTCTCCAACTTCGAGGTAATCGGCATCAATGTACCCCAATCATCAAGCAACACCCAGTCGGAGAATTTCCGCATCAACGGAGGCAAGAACTGTATTTTCAACAATATTGCCGCACACGACGGAATGGGTATCGGTTTTTATATCACAGGCAGTTCAGCGAACAACACCCTGAGCAACTGCGATGCCTATAATAACTTCGACAGCGTAAACCAATCAGTGAACAATGGAGGCAACAGCGATGGGTTCGGCTGCCACGTGAGTGCCAACTGCGAAGGCAACAGATTTGAATATTGCCGAGCTTGGCAAAACAGCGACGACGGCTTCGACTTCATCAATTGTCAGTCAGCAGCCACCGTGGAGTATTGCATCGCCTATCGCAATGGTTTCGACAAAGACGGCAACAAGCGTGCCGATGGAAACGGATTCAAAGCAGGCGGTTACGGCATGGGCAAAGAAGTGAAAATCTCTTCTGTGCCGATGCACGTAGTGAGCCACTGCCTTTCCGTGGGCAACAAGGCCAATGGCTTTTATACCAACCATCACCTGGGCGGCGTGAAATTCGACCACAACTCCGCCTATAAAAACGGAGGCTACAACTTCTCCTTCGTCAACAGAAAAGGCAAATCGAAGGAAGACGCCATTGACGTAGATGGATACGGACACATCGTTACCCATAACATCTCTTACGGCTCCACCAAGATAGCGACCTCAATCGACATCGCGCAATGCACCATAGAAGGCAACTCTTTTTCTTACTCCAAAAATACTTGGGTGAACGATGACTTGAGCGATGCCGACTTCTACAGCCTCAACCTTAACGAGCTGACGGCGGCTAGAACCACCGACGGCAGTCTGCCAGTGATCAACTTCATGCGTCTGAAGGATGGAAGCAAGGACTATGGCTACGGTACTTTCAATATAGGCTATACACCTACCCTTCTCACCATACACCTTTTTGGAGACTCCACCATGTCAACCTATGAGGAAGAAGAGAAGACCAAGGGATGGGGACAATACTTTGGCGAGATGTTCTCATCAGAAATCAACGTCATCAACTGGGCGCACACAGGCTACACCTCCAAAAACGGCTGTAACATAACATGGAAAGAGGCACGCGACAACATCAAGACCGGCGACTATGCCCTGATACAATATGGACACAACGACGAGAAGAGTCTGTCAGCAGAAGACTACAAGAAATACCTCACCACTCTGGTAAAGAATATTAAGAGCAAGAAGGCAACGCCAATCCTACTGACCAGCATCTGCCGCAACCTGATGAAAGACGGCAAAGTGAGAGGACAGCAGGGTGATGATCGTGCTAACACCGGACTGCATGAGGAATACGCTGCCTATATGAAAGAAGTGGCAAAGGAACAAGGCATAGAATGCCTCGACATGACTGCCGAGACTCAAAAACTGCTGGAAGGCATCGGTACCGACATCGCTGCCAAACGACTCTTCGACGGAGGATACACTCACACCTCTGAAGAAGGAGCCAGAATCAACGCAAGAATTGCAGCCACCTTATTATATAGCAACAACATTCTTGCAGACTATATTCTTAGCGACAATCTCGTAGATATGTCTGAGCTCATCCTACAGCTGGGCGGCTCGCCATCCACTGGCATCCACACCATCAACACAAGCAAATCTATCGACGGGCATTACTATACCCTCGACGGAACGAGAGTGAGCCAGCCTATTCGCAACCATATATACATTTACAGGAACAAGAAAATCATTTATAAATAAAAAACATAAACATCAACGATTATGAAAAGAGTAATTTGTATTCTATCCATCATATTCCTGGCTCTTGTCACAGCCAATGCCAAAATTCACACCATCGGCGACTCCACCATGGCAGACTACGACCAAAACGAACCCGACCAAAAAGGAATGTATGGCTGGGGGCAGGTATTTGGTGACTATTTCGCCAATGGCATGACCGTGAAAAACTGGGGCGACCGTGGCGAGAGCGCACGTAGCTTCTACAAGAAGTTCTGGGCTAACGCCAAAAAGGAAATCAAGAAAGGAGACTTGGTACTCATCCAATTCGGTCATAATGACCAGAAGTCAGTAACTACCGATGTCTATCGTGAGTACTTAGCTAAATTTATAAGTGAAACACGTAATCTAGGTGCCACTCCAGTTCTGGTAACATCCATCTGTCGCAAGCTTTTCGATGGCACCCAAATTTCTCGTATGGGACGCATCGACAACGGAAAAGCGCATGGTGTAAACGAGGAAGACCACACCTACGACTATCCTTACCACATGAAAAAAGTAGCAGACTCCCTAAAGGTACAATGTCTCGACCTTACTACAGCCTGCAAACAATACATGGAATCATGGGGACCACAAGGTTGCAAGCAATTCTTTCCTGCAGGTGGCAGTACCCACACCAATGAACTCGGTGCAAGGGTCAATGCTCAGTTGGTAGCCCAGCTGATGTATAAGGCGAACATCTTGAAGAAGTATATCGCTATCAAGAAAATCAATCTTCCCAAAAATGAAGGTAAAGTGGCTGTTATTGCAGACCCAAAGAACGAATCCGACACAGCCGAAGAAGACTGGAACTACTATATGGTGAAGACCGGAGCAGACGGTTACGCCGTGTTCGGCAACCTTTCCGGTGAAAACCTAGCCGTACCAGTTGGGTTGATAGCCTACGGCATCATCCCCGGCAGTGAGAGCCATCTCGTAAAACTTGTCAAGGTGGGTAATGTAATACCTGTCCAAACGGGAGTCATCGTAAGAGGCAAACCCAACACAGAGTATTCACTGACAGCCACCAACGAGCCACCGACATTCAAACGTCAAAAGCAAAATCTGCTCAAAGTGAACGCAAAAGTGAGCAAGATACATTCACACGATGGCAATGGATACAACTACCTCTTCACTAGCACCAGAAAGAATATCACTTTCATCCCTGCCGATGGAAAATCCGAGCTCCGCATCAAGAGAGCTTACTTGACAAGCCCTGCCAAAGCTGAGAATATTACCATCGAGCGCAGACCAAGTAATAACGAAACGCCAACAGCAGCAGGCAATAAAAAGACGTACAAAGAGGCCATAACTACGAAAACATATTATATATCCCCAACGGGAAACGACAAGAGTAACGGCGAAAGTTCATCTAGAGCTTTTGCTACTCTTGTCAAAGCGCAATCGCTCGTAGCACCTGGCGACACCATATATATGATGCCCGGCATTTACAAAATCAAGGAAAAAGACCTGATGGCTCCCAACTACCAAAAGGTGTATGCCGTGGCATTCTTACTCGACAAGAGCGGAACAGCCCAAAAGCCCATCAACTACATAGGCCTATTGGACGCACAAGGCAATCGCCCTGTTTTCGACTTCTCTGAGATAAAGCCCGATGCCCGTATCACAGGATTCCTGATAACAGGCAGCTATATCCACATCAAGAACGTAGAGAGCATTGGAATACAAGTAACACAAGCAAACCATACCCAAAGTGAAAACTTCAGAATATTCAATGCCTCACACAACAAACTGGAGAATATATCAGCCCACGACGGTATGGGCATAGGCTTTTACCTCATCAAGAAATGCGCCCACAACTATTTTATCAATTGCGACGCATACAACAATTATGACACCGTTTCAGAAAATGGCAAGGGAGGCAATAGCGACGGATTTGGATGCCACCCAGGTACACTCGACAGCGAAGACAATGTTTTCATTGGATGCCGTGCCTGGTATAACAGTGACGATGGATACGACCTCATCAACGCCCAAGCGCCAGTGAAGTTTCTCTATAGCATCGCATATAAGAACGGACTGGCCCCAACCAACGGCGAAGACAAGAAGATTGCCGATGGAAACGGATTCAAATGCGGTGGCTATGGCATGGGAAAAGTAGCGAGGACTAAGTTCGAGAAGGCACCAATGCATATCGCCGAAAACTGCATATCTGCCGAAAACAGAGCTAACGGCTTCTACGCCAACCATCATCTGGGCGGACTACATTTCATCCACTGCTCTGCCTACAAAAATGGAGGAGCCAACTACAACATGACCAACCGCAAGGACAGGACAGAAAACGGCAACAGCAATGTAAATGGTTATGGACATATCCTAGAGAACTGCCTCTCATACGGTTCGGATGCCATCAAGAGCAGCAAACACTTGTCTATGGTCGATGGCAACAAGAAGGACAGCACTGTCAAGAACAACTCCTTCTCCTGGAATCCAACTACCCAGAAATGGGACAACGACCAGAAATTGACAAAGAACAGTTTCAAGAGTCTGGATGCCAAAGAACTAATAGTCAAGCGAGACAAAGAAGGTATGCTACCAGCTTTTATCTTCCTTGCCCCTGTCCAGCCTAGTGAATATGGCTATAACTTCACTAACTACCGACACATGGTAGATGAATACAGAAATAAATAAAAAAGATACTCATTATGAACAAAAGCTCACTCATCATAAGCATTATCATGGCAAGTACGAGCATCTTATGCTCATGCCTTGACAATAATGACCTTACCCTCAAAGAGACCATCAAGGAAACCACTTTAGAAAAGGGCAACCAGCTGTTTATCTGCGAAAAGGGCAACGGCGAAGCCTGGGTCACATACGACCCAGGCAAACCTCTTCACCTAAGTGAAAGCAACAGTGCCAAGATAACAACCTACACAGGCAGCATCGATATACCTAAGATAGTCATAATAGACCATTGGGCATACGACATCACAGGAATAGACAAAATGGCTTTTGCCAATAACAACGAGCTGACTAGCATCGCTCTCCCCTATGGTATAACTTATCTGGGAGAAGGAGCTTTCTGCAACTGCGTAACGCTCAACAGCATCAATATACCGGAAGGAGTAGAAATCATACCGAAAGCTTGTTTCGGACAATGTAAAAAGTTACAAACCATCACACTGCCAGCCTCGACAAAGACCATCGAAAGGTTGGCTTTCGGCTACTGTAACGGACTAAAGGAATTACATATCCAGGCAACAACTCCTCCCACCACCGCCGAAGATGCCTTTGGAGAGTACATGAGTACAACTACGCTGTATGTCCCTACAGGAAGCAAATGGCTCTACGAGGAACAAGAGATTTGGAAACAATTTAAAACTATCACAGAAGAATAACAACCATTATGAAGCAGATACTATTCACCCTCATATTAGCAAGTGCCAGTCTCAATGGCTTGGCTCAAAATACCAAGACCATACAAGGCACCGTATCCGACCAAAATGGCGAGCCTCTGATAGGTGTAACCATCAAGGCGGGCACGACAGGTGTTATTACCGACATAGATGGCAAATATACCATCGAAGTACCCAGCAACACTACTGTCCTAGAATATTCCTATATAGGAATGAAGACAGAAAAACTGAAAGTAAAACCTGGCAAAATGGACGTAGTACTGAAAGATGATGCCAAGGTAATGGAAGAAGTGGTGGTCATCGGCTATGGCTCTGTAAAGAAAGGTGACGTGACCAATGCCGTAGCCAAAGTTAAGGGCGATCTGCTGAAAGATCGCCCCGTGAGCAATGTGGCAAGTGCCTTGCAAGGAGAATTGGCAGGCGTAGAAGTACGCACCACCAGTGGTGCACCTGGCAGCGGAGTACAAATCAACGTACGGGGTGCCACTTCCATCAATGAGAACGGCAACTCCAATCCCCTCTTCGTGGTAGATGGTGTTCCGATGGACGAAAACTTCGACCTCGTGAACATCAACCCACAAGACATCGAAAGCATCGAGGTACTGAAAGATGCCTCCTCTAGTGCCATCTATGGAAGCCGAGGTGCCAATGGAGTGGTTATCATCACCTCGAAAAAAGGCAATGACGACGGCAAAACGAGAGTCACCTTCAGTGCAGACTACTCACTAAGCAGCCCCGAACGCTATATGGACATCATGAGTCCAGAGGAATGGATAGAATGGAGAAAAAAGTCTAACAACGTGCGCTATGTAAACCAATATGGACTGAAAGGTGCCAAAGCTACAGATAGTTACGCCGAACGATTAGCTATCATAGGCAGTGCCAGCGCCAACTATGTGAACGACCCACGCTGGGATATGCCTAACTACGGTGGCCTCGCCCTCATCGACTGGCAGAAAGCTATCTTCCAAAGCGCACTCGCTCAAAACTACAATCTCTCCATATCTTCCGGCAACAAGAAGAGCAACTATCGTGCATCTTTGGGATATATCACCCAAGACGGCATCGTCATCAACACAGGATTCCAGCGCATCAACCTCAAGATAAGTGCACAGACCACTGTCAAGGATAAACTTACCCTGGGCTTCGACTTGACACCGCAATTTACCGTAACCAAGGGAGGTAACGTAGATGGCAAAGACAATACCGCACAACAAGCGCTAACGCTAGCACCTGTGGCTGAAGCCAACGCTGGTCTCTACACCAGTTCGCAACCCTACGGCAAATATCTCTGGGCCAGCAGTACCATCAGTCCTGTGGCAAACATGGAGTACTCGAGCTATCGCGACGAGAAAATCCGCATCAGCTCATCAGCCTTTACACGCTACCAGATTCTTCCAGAACTAACGGCAGAGCTCTTGGGTAGCTGGCTATTCTCCAACAGCGAACGACATCGCTTTACTCCAAGTTCACTCAACAGATACTGGGCTTCTTATCCCGAAGGATATTACAGCACAGGCAGTTGGACGGGGAGTCGCAGCCATAAGTTCCTAGGTCAGGCTACAGCAACCTACAACAAGGACTTCGGCAAGCACCACCTCAACGTGGTGGGCGGATGGTCAGTAGAGATGACCAAGGACGGAAATTCCTATAGCATCGGAGCCACCCAATACCCTAACAATTCTCTAAACGGTGGCTTTTCCGATATGACCACCGTAACCCTGAAGAATGTATCGGCCAACTACAATACAGAAGACCGTCTGGTATCCTACTTCGCTCGTGCAGAATATGGCTACGATAGCCGTTACTTGCTCAATGCAAGTTTCCGTAGGGATGGCAGCAGCCGCTTTGGAAAGAACAAGAAATGGGGTACCTTCCCTGCCGTTTCAGGTGCATGGAGAGCCAGCAACGAGAAATTCTGGAAACCAGAATGGATACTCAACCAGGCCAAGCTTCGCATAAGCTATGGTGTAAATGGTTCTAACTCCATACCAAGCAATTCGGCGTATGGCGTACTGAGCAACAGCAACTATAGCCAAGACGGGAAACTGACAACAGGATATATACCGGGCAGCACCGCCAATGATGATTTGGGATGGCAGAAGACGGATTCCTGGAATGCCGGCATCGACTTAGGATTCTTCAATAACCGCATCTCTGTAGCGGTAGATTTCTACATGAAGAACATCCGTGATATGCTCTATCAAATCACGCTGCCAGCAGACATGGGCTACACCAAGGGCTACACCAACGTGGGAAACATTCGCAACACAGGCATCGAGACTGAGCTGAAGACTGAGAATCTGACAGGTAAATTGCGCTGGACCACAAACCTACAATTCTCTTGGAACAAAAACAAAGTCATCGACCTGGGAGCCAACTCCACCATATTCACTGGCTACGACAACTCCACTCAGGTCATCGAAGTTGGTCGCCCAGCCGGAGAATATTACCTCTATTATGCTGCTGGTGTATATGAGACAGAAGAAGATTTAAAACGCTACCCTACCCAAACGGGGTCGGTTGTAGGATCTGTTCGTTATCGGGATATTAGTGGTCCTAATGGAGTTCCTGATGGCAAGATAACCGAGGCCGACCGTGTACATATGGGACATCCGCAGCCATCCTGCACCTATGGTATGACCAATACTTTCAAGTACAAAAACTGGACGGCTTCTTTCCTCATCACGGCACAGACTGGCGGAAAGATATATGGTGCCATCGGAAGAGCATTCGACCGACAAGGCATGGGTACATCCATTAATGTATTGAGCAAATGGAAGAATATGTGGTTCTCAGAGGAAGATCCTGGCGATGGACATACACCTTGCGCCTGGATTTCGGGCATCAACGAGGAGTACGACAGCCGTTGGCTCTATAGCAGCGACTTCATCAAGCTAAAGAATGTGACACTATCCTACAACTGGCGTATGCCTAAGAAAGCATTCATAGACAATATCCGTCTGAGTGCCAGCGTAGAGAATGTGTTCATGATTGACTCCTACGACGGAGGCTACTCGCCAGAGAGCAACAATTCATCCAGTCGCATCTCCAGTTATGACTATGGAGCCTATCCTATGGCAAGGACATTCAACTTCGGAGTGAACGTACAGTTCTAAAGCAACTTCGGAATAAACATATAATTCTAAACAAGCAAAGATTATGAAACTATATCAGTATATAATAATAGGTGTAACGACCCTAACTCTCACGGCTTGTGATGATTTTCTGACGGTAACGCCAAAGAACACACAAACTACAGACAACTTCTACAAGACGGAAGCGCAGATGGATCAAGCACTCACTGGGTTATATGGCACTTTGAAACCTATACCAAAGTATCTGTTTGCCATGAGCGAGCTTCGCTCAGACAACACCTGGCTGCTCACCGACAGCAAGCAGAACGACTATGCCGACGTAGCCACCTTCAATGCAAATGGTCTCTTAACCGACAATATCGTGTCGGGATGCTGGAGCGACTATTACAAGATTGTGTCTGCCGCCAACACCTTTCTCGACAAGATAGGGGAGCGTGATTTCAACGATGCAAGCACTCAAAAGCAATATATGGCGGAAGCACGTTGCATCAGGGCATTAGCCTACTTCGACTTGGTGAGATTCTTTGGTAGAGTGCCAGCTCCTACCCACATCCTCACCACAAACGAATCGTTTGAGTTAGGACAAAGCGAGGCCATAGATATATATACCAATATCATTGTGCCTGATTTGCAGTATGCCGTGGAGAATCTCGCAGAGAGTGCCACCGACTATCAAGGTAAGTTACACAATGAACGTCTCACCCAAGTCGCAGCCAAAGGATTTCTCGGAAAAGTATATATGACGATGGCTGGATTTCCTATCAACGACACTGCCAAGAAAGCAGAGGCACAGAAGCTCTTCAAGGAAGTCATAGACTATGCCAATACCCACAACAAGTATTGGATGCCAGATATGGATACTTGGAATCAAAGTTGGTTGCACGAGAACGACAACAAGAACTCCATCTTTGAAATACAATATATAGCAGAATCGGGGCAAGGCAATCCGATGGTTGCACTCAGCGTACCTAGCAATCCCGGTACAGAATGGTGTGGAAACAATCTGGTAACAGGAACACATGTCTATATCGAACGAGGGTTGCAAAAGCATTTCATCGAGAAGAAGCAAGGTAGCAATGAATACCTCGACCAACGGGCAGGAGGCACCTTAAACCTCAAAGAAACTGTTGATGAGGATGGAAACGTCATCACGAGCGAAGGAAACACATTTTACGTTAAATACTTCGAGAGCAAGGTAAAGCGTGCGAAATTAGGAATGACAGACATGGATGCCAGCATCGTGGACCGCACTTACTGGCCGCAGAACTTCCAGCTTCTTCGTATCGAAGATATCATGCTGCTCTATGCCGAGTGTGTAGGAAACACTGCGGAAGGCAGGGAAATGGTGAACAGGATTCGTCGCCGTGCCGGTCTAACAGATATCGAAACTTCATTATCTGAAGCCGAATTTCAAAAGGCTGTGCAAGACGAACGCCGCTACGAGCTAGCCGAAGAAGGCGTGAGATGGTTTGACTTGATACGTAGGAATGAGTACGTCAATACCATCAAGCAGATGTTTAATGATAACGATGATACCGTCAATGGAACGTACAAACAGTACGCCTCACGTGTTACGGCAGATATGTATCTCTACCCTATCCCACAAAGCCAAATCGAGGTAAGAAAGGGCCTTTACACACAAAACAAGGGGTACTAACATGGAAATATGAACGATTAGGTGCAGTTTTGAACGAAAACTACACCTAATTGTTCCCTAAAAAACATTACCTTTGCAACACCAATAATAAAGTTGGTACTCAACATGTAACAACAACACATTAATTATTATAAAAACAATGAAGAAGAAAATATTTTGTATAATACTCGCAACCCTGAGCCTGATGCCAGTGGCTGCCAAGAAACAGCCAGCCGTGGTCATCCTCACCGCAGGTCAGTCGAACACCGATGGAAGAGTGATGAACTCTGAACTTCCTGCCGAGATTCAACAGCAGAAATACAAGTACTGCCAGTGGAGCTTCGGTTCCAGCAGCCTTTCTGGAGAGGGCAAGTTCGAGACCTTCTGGCCTCGCATCAACAACAAGAACAAGTCGGGCCGCTGGGCTTACGACGCCATCGTATATTGGAACGTGGAGAAGAAACTGCAGAAGGACTTCTATGTCATCAAGGAGAGTCTCGGTGGTACAGCCATCGATACGCTCTGCACCAGCACCAGCAAACAATATTGGAACGCATCGCCTGAATATCTCGGCAAGAACGTTGCCTCAGACAAGGGAGGAAAGAGTCTCTTGAAGGCTTTCACCGAGAATATCGGTGCCTGCATCGACAACCAGCTGAGCAAGTTGCCGGAAGGATATGACATCAAATTCATGCTCTGGCATCAGGGAGAGAGCGACCGACATCAGGCTAAGAACTACTATCACAACCTGAAGCAGATGCTCACCTATATCCGCACCTATCTCGTAGAGAAAACTGGCAAAAAGAAGTATGCCAACCTACCTATTATAATAGGTGGAATCTCGCACAAGAGCAAGCAGTGGAGCCAAGGCGTGGAAGATGCCCAGCATCGACTCGCCCAGGAAGACAAGAATATCTATGTGGTAGATGTGCCGAACGCCAGCCTGCGCAGCGATGTTCTCCACTTCGATGCCGAGGGAGCGCAGGAGTTGGGCAACAAGATGTTCCAGCTCATCGAGAAGAAGAAACTTCTCAAATAAAAGTTAGATGTTTGTTACACTTATAGGTTTAAGATACCATTTATGAAGTTAATTGGTTTATTTGTCGTTTGTTGCTTGAGCATGGTACCTTCGGGTATCCATGCTCAAAAAATTTCCATTGCTAGATTTGCCGACAACTGTCAGGCTGCCATCTCCTTCACCTTCGATGACGGATTGAAGGAGCAATACTCCATCCTCTTCCCGAAGATGAAAGAACTGGGAATCAAGGGCACCTTCTGCCTCATCGGTTCCCGTATGGAGTTTCAACCCAAGAATCCTGAGAAACAGACCTTCTCTTGGGAACAGGCTAAGGAAATGGCACAGGACGGGCAGGAGATGACGAGTCATGGCTACAATCACAAGAACGTTACCAAGCTGACGGCAGAAGAGCTGCGCTACGAGGTGCAGCACAACGATACACTCATCTATCAGCACACCGGCTTCTTCCCCCGCACCTATTTCTATCCAGGCAACAGGAAGAGCGACGAGACGGTGGCATATTGCAGCAAAGACCGTGTGGGAACGCGAACCTTTCAGGTTAGTCTTGGCAGCAAGCGCACCCAGGAATGGGTTGAGAATTACCTGCAAGGAGTGATAGATAAAGGTGAATGGGCGGTAACGATGACCCACGGCATCCGCATGGGATACGACAGTTTCGGCGACGAGACCCGCCTATGGAAGATGTTTGATTACGCACTGGAGCAAGCCCGAAGCGGGAAGCTCTGGATTGCTACCTTCCATGATGTAGCGGCATACCAGCAGGAGCGTGATAACACCACCCTGAAAATAAAAAACAAGAAGAATCAAGTGGTGGTTACCCCGAAGATGAAACTCAACAAAGACATCTTCCAGGTGCCACTCACCCTGGTTTTGGATTTCCAACCCGTCAAGGCGATGCAGTACGGAAGGGAGATTCCTGTCAAATACAGAAACGAGAAATATCTGATTCAGATAGAACCATTAAAAGGAAAGGTGATCATCAGCCGATGATCACCTTTTTCTTTTCTTGATACCTCGCGTTTTGCGAGGTCTTCTTTTTTATGCGATTTCTAGACTTTTTGGCAAAACACCTAGCATATTTGTACAATTTTACATTTTTAAGAATCATTATACTGGTATTATTGGGTATTTTTCGCTATCTTTGCATCCGAAGAATAAACAATTAGGATCAACTTAATAAAACCCAATATGATGAACAATAAAAGAAATCATAAATTCATAGGATTATCCTTTGCCATGGCGTTGATGTCTTCACTCAACTGCCAGGCACAGTTGCTCCCTACCCCTACGCAGGAAGCCAAACCGGGCATTAGATGGTGGTGGATGGGATCTGCCGTGGATCAAGAGAATCTGAAGTGGAACCTTGGCGAATATGCCAAGGCGGGCATCGGTGCCGTGGAAATCACACCCCTCTATGGTGTGCAGGGCAACGACAAGAATGAGATCCCGTATCTCTCGCCAAAATGGATGGATATGCTCAAGTTCGTGGAAAAGGAAAACAAGCAGGTGGGCATCGAAACCGATATGGCTACAGGTACAGGATGGCCTTTCGGTGGTCCTTGGGTACCTATCAGCGAGGCGGCATGCAAGGCGGTATTCGTAGATACCATCGTAGATGTAAAGCAGAAACTGATGGAGATTGAGTTCAACGTGCCGAAGAAAGAGCGTGATTTCGCCAAGCTGAAACTCATCAAGGCTTTCCCTGTGGAAGGAGAAAAATATAAGAAGCGCGTCATCGCCCTCTATGAGAGCCGTACCCGACAGAAGGTAAAGCGTGCTGCTCCTGGAGGAGAAGGATACGTTATCGACCACTTCGACTCTACTGCCGTGGCTAATTACCTGCAGCATATCGACAGCACCTTCGTGGCTTCAAAGACTCCATATCCTCATACTTTCTTCAACGACAGCTACGAGGTATATGGTGCCAACTGGACTCCTACCCTCCTCACGGAATTCGAGAAATATCACGGATACAAGTTGCAGGATAAGTTCCCGGAATTTCTGGATGGCGATGCCGTAGTGGTAAGCGATTACCGTGAAACCCTAGGCGACATGCTGCTCAAAAACTTCACGGAGCAGTGGACCAAATGGGCAAACAAGCGTGGCGCCATCACCCGCAACCAGGCACACGGTTCACCAGCCAACCTCATCGACTGCTATGCTGCCGTTGACATTCCTGAGATTGAAGGCTTCGGACTGACCGACTTCGGCATCAAGGGACTGCGCAAGGATCCGGGCAAGACCCGTCCTAACTTCAGCGACCTGAGTATGCTGAAATATGCTCCATCGGCTGCGCACATCACCGGAAAGAAATATACATCCAGCGAAACCTTCACCTGGCTCACCGAGCACTTCCGCACATCCCTGAGCCAGATGAAACCGGATATGGACCTGATGTTCTGCGCCGGCGTAAACCACATGTTCTTCCATGGCACCGCCTATTCGCCTAAGAACGATCCATGGCCAGGATGGAAATTCTATGCTTCGGTGGATATGAGTCCTACCAACAGCATCTGGCGCGACGCTCCGGAACTGATGAAATACATCACCAACTGCCAGACCTATCTGCAGTGGGGACAGCCAGACAACGACTTCCTGGTTTATCTGCCGGTAAGAGATATGTGGCGCAAGGATACCAAGAACTGGCTGATGCAATTCGACATCCACAGCATGGCAAAGAAGGCACCTGAGTTTATCAAGGTGATTCTCGACATCGACAAAGCTGGATTCGACTGCGATTACATCAGCGACAAGTATCTCCGCACGTGTACCTTTAAGAATGGAATGGTAGAGACGGCTGCCGGAACCCGATACAAGGGTATCATCATTCCTGGCAACAACATCATGCCAAGCGATGTGATCCAGCATATCTCAGCCCTCAAGGCACAAGGTGCCAAGATTATCAAGGGCGATAACATCAAGGCGATGGAACAGGCGGCAAAACCGGAACTGATGAAAAAGGACCTGGGCTTGAAGATGATACGCCGCAACAACAGCATCGGTCATCATTACTTCATCGCCAACCTCACCAGCAAGGACATCGCCTCTAGCGTAGCCTTGGCTGTAAACGAGAAGAACGGTCTCTGGTATAACCCGATGACGGGCGAATACCACAAGGCGGCTATCAGCGACAAGGGCATCCAGCTGAACCTGAAGAGTGGAGAGAGCCGCATCCTCATCACCTCGGATAAGCCTGTAAGCGAGTGGAAACTCGGTTCCAAGGTGAAGGTGAGCGAAAAGGAAGCCATCGCTGCTGCAGATAGCAAGACCATCGACCTGACCGCAAATGCCTGGAAGCTGTCATTCACCGAGGAGGCTCCTAAGGTGGGCGAAACCTTCAACCTCAAGGGAGTAAAGACCTGGGAAGGACTCAGCGACAAGGCGAAGGTGATGATGGGAACAGGTGTTTACGAAACCACCATCAAGCTGTCGAAGGATGATGCCCAGAGACAGTGGGCTATCGACCTCGGGGATGTACGTGAAAGTGCCCGCGTCTATATCAATAATAAATATGTAGGATGCGCCTGGGCTGTACCATATATCCTCAACTGCAAGGATGCACTCAACAAGGGTAAGAACATCATCCGCATCGAGGTTACCAATCTGCCAGCCAACCGCATCGCAGAAATGGACCGTCATGGCGTGAAGTGGCGCAAGATGAAGGAAATCAATGTGGTGGACATCAATTACAAGAAGACCACCTACGAGAACTGGACTCCTGTGCCAAGCGGACTCAACAGCACCGTGAAACTCGTGGAAATCAAGTAAATAATCATAAGTCAAGAATTAGAGAATTTAAGAATTTCATTCTTGCTTGATGACGTGCCTCTAGGCAAGAATTCAAAGAAGCAAGAGTTGACAACGTCAACTTTCTTGAACTTCTCATCAATTCATAGCATCATGCATGAGAATAAATTCTCTAATTCTTAAATTCTTGATAAAAACTTTAAAGTCTAGAATTATAGAATTTATTTCTCTAATTCTTGAAAAAAAATAATAAACAAACATTTAATAACAAGACAAATGAAAAAACTGATCTTTTCATCGCTCTTCATGCTCCTAGGGCTGACTTCTGTATCAGCCCAGAACGCACTGCAGAATGAAATCCTGGAAGTAGCCAATCGCACCAACAACTACTTCATGACAAAGTACAGCGACCCTACTCTCGACACATTTGTGAAGAAAGTCCGCACCAGCAACCTCTGGACCCGTGCCGTATATTACGAGGGATTGATGGCGCTTTACGAGATTGACCCTCAGCAGCGTTATCTCGACTACACCGACAAGTGGGCGGATTATCACAAATGGACTGCCCGTGGCAGCGTGAACGATACCGATGCCGACAACCAGTGCTGCCAGCAGACCTACATGGACCGCTACGTTCAGACCGGCGGCAAGAAGGACTTAAGCAAGGTAAAGGAGAACCTCGACCATCAGATGGCCACCAACCGGGTAAACTACTGGACCTGGATTGATGCGATCCAAATGGCGATGCCTGTCTATGCTAAGTATGCCAAGATCACAGGTGAGCGCAAGTACCTGGATTATGCGATGAATTCCTATAAATGGAGCCGTGACACCCTGGCTAACGGTCTCTTTAACAAGAAAGAAGGTCTCTGGTGGAGAGACAAGGACTACGTGCCACCTTACAAGGAGAAAGATGGCAGCAACTGCTACTGGAGCCGTGGCAACGGTTGGGTATATGCAGCCCTGATCCGCGTGATGGAGACTCTGCCAAAGACAGACAAATACTATCAGTATCTGAAGAAAGACTTTATCCTGATGAGTCAGGCCATCCTGAAATGCCAGCGCGAGGATGGTTACTGGAACGTGAGCCTCGTTTGTCCAGCCAACTATGGCGGTCCTGAGATGACCGGTACAGGTCTCTTCCTCTATGGAATGGCATGGGGTGTTCAGCAGGGCATTCTTCCTAGAGCCACCTATCAGAAGGCGATGGACAAGGCATGGAAGGCGCTTGCAGCATCCGTTCATGAGGATGGCTTCATCGGCTACAACCAGGGCACAGGAAAGGATCCTGCAGCCAGTCAGCCAGTCACCTTCACCTCCGTTCCCGACTTCGAGGATTACGGCACCGGCTGCCTCCTGCTCGGCGCCGCAGAGTATTACAAGCTCGTAAAGGCAAAAAAGTAAAAGGGTAAAAAAGAAAACAAATCATGAAGAAATATATCTGGCTAATGGCTTGCTTAGTGGCGTTTTCGCCACTAAGCGCCAATGCCGCAAAGAAACAGAAGAAAGCCA
>OCLL01000035.1_pt1 | contig 34180 bp, 30 predicted proteins | sample 1538931 | NCBI WGS metagenome assembly OCLL01 (sample SAMN03418270, study PRJEB22391) | human gut metagenome | biome: human-gut; feature: organic feature; material: feces | host: Homo sapiens | place: Tanzania | collected 2013-01 | reverse complement strand
CCGTTTGAAGTATTTGCGTATGCGTTCCTTCTCTGCTTGCCATAAATCCGTTTTCATAGTAAATCTCACCCTCGCAAATCGCTGCTGCAATAGTCGTATCCGCAACAGGGTTGATGGACAAATTCAGTGTAACGATACTGTCGCAACCGTTAACCGTTTGCAAGTTTTGTGTATATGTTCCTGCTTCGCTTGCGTTGAAGCCGTTTTCGGAATAAGTCGAACCCTCGCAAATTGCAACTGCAAGGTTGGTGTTAGCAACAGGATTGACGGACAAGTTCAGTGTAACGATACTGTCGCAACCGTCGATGGTTTGCAAGTTTTGCATATATGTTCCTGCCTCGCTGACGTTGAAACCGTTCTCGGTATAAGTCGTTCCCTCGCAAATCGCTGCCGACAATGTTGTATTAGCAACAGGGTTGATGGTCAAGTTCAGTGTAACGATACTGTCGCAACCGTTGATGGTTTGCAAGTTCTGCGTATAAGTACCTGCCTCGCTGACGTTGAAGCCATTCTCCGTATAAGCACTACCCTCACAAATCGCTGCTGTAAGATTAGTGCTTTCAACAGGGTTGATGGTCAAATTCAGCGTAACAATGCTGTCGCAACTGTTGATGGTTTGCAAGTTTTGTGTATATGTTCCTGCTTCGCTTGCGTTGAAGCCGTTCTCCGTGTAACTCGTTCCCTCGCAAATCGCTGCCGTAAAGGTCGTGCTTGCAACAGGGTTGATGGTCAAAGTCAAGGTTACGATACTGTCGCAACCGTTAACCGTCTGCAAAGTCTGTGTATAAGTACCGGCTTCGCTTACGTTGAAGCCGTTCTCGGTGTAAACGTTGCCCTCGCAGATGGTATGGCTTATTGCTTGCGTATAAACAGCTCTTTCGAAGTTCGCTGTCAATATTGTATCTTGCGTTACCCTAATGGTGCGAGGATTGTCTGTATTGTTATCGCTCCATGCGACAAAGCGATAACAAGATGCAGGAGTGGCAGTCAGAATCCGTTGATTACATCTCTCTCCATTGTTTATATCAACACTACCCATTGCTAAATCGTTTGCCGAAGCAATAACCTCAAATGGAAATTCTTCCGTCGTATCATTCAAAATACGTCCTCCGAAACAAGTATTCCAATCACTTCCGATATAAGCGTCAAGGCTTACACATGACACTGTCAAAGTGCAGGTCGAAGAAATACTTGAGAATGACGAAGAACCGATAGAAGGTGGAACTGATGCCGAACATTTAACAGAATTCAAAACTCCGCAATAGTAAAATGCGTTTTCTCCGATGGAAGTAACTCCGGTGCCAATGCTAACAGAAGTCAAGGCTCTGCAACCGGAAAACGCTCCCCATCCGATGGAAGTAACGCTGTTCGGAATGCTAACCGAGGTCAAACTGTCGCAATTGGAAAACGCAAACTCTCCGATGGAAGTAACGCTGTTCCCAATGGTAACCGAGGTCAATCTGCTGCAATATTTAAACGCATCATCTCCTATGGAGGTAACGCTGTTCGGTATGGTAACCGATGTTAAACTGTAGCAATATTCAAACGTCTCATTTCCGATGGAAGTAATGCTGTTCGGAATGCTAACCGAAGTCAAACCGCCGCAACCGTAAAACGCAGTCTTTCCAATGGAGGTAACGCTGTTCGGTATGGTAACCGATGTTAAACTGTAGCAATATTCAAACGTCTCATTTCCGATGGAAGTAATGCTGTTCGGAATGCTAACCGAAGTCAAACCGCCGCAACCGTAAAACGCAGTCTTTCCAATGGAGGTAACGCTGTTCGGTATGGTAACCGATGTTAAACTGTAGCAATATTCAAACGCAAACTCTCCGATGGAAGTAACGCTGTTCGGAATGGTAATCGATGTTAAACCCCTGCAACCGCGAAATACACCCCGTTCGATGGAAGTAATACTGTTAGGAATATTAACCGATGTCAACTTGTCGCAACTTTCAAACGCAAACTCTCCTATGGAAGTAACGCTGTTCGGTATGCTAACCGTTATCAAATCACTGCAACAGAGAAACGCATGATATCCTATGGAAGTAACGCTATACGTTGTGTTGTTGCAGGTTATTGTTGAGGGTATGACAAGATCGCCATTTACGTAAACATCATTGTTATTATTATTGACATAATACGTTACCTCGACCGTACTATCGGAAGTGGTGTTGTAGTAAAGTGTTTTCCCTTGATGGGTGTAGGAAAATTCGTATGCCATCGCTTGGAGCGAAAGCATCATCATTGCCACTGCCATTATAGATCGGCACAGTGGCTTGCCGAATTTTGTTTTTTTTGTCATAATTACTCCGCATTAAAGTTTTACTACCGCAAAGATACAATCTTTTTCACTGGTTCTATCACGAAAACAGAAAAAACAGAGAGTATCCTTTCAAACAGCGTTCGCCATGTTCGCAAAATGGCTCTGTACCCTCTTTACATTCTTTATCAATTCAGCCCTTTCGCAAGCATTGCAGTTTAACGATTTTCAATTCCTTTAACTTCATGGCTTGCGAATTTTCCGTCGAGAGTTTCCGCATGGAAATTTTCCGAGTATTTGAGGGTTTAGCAACAAGTTGTCTTACAACTAATTGTAAATATATCGAAGACCGACCGGAAAAAGACGGCGTTTTGACGGTCGAAAAACGCCGTCTTTTTTCAAGAAAACGAAGAGTTAGCAGTGCTAAAACGAAGTCTTTCGAGTCAAAAGACTTCGTTTTCTTCTGAAAAAACGGCGTTTTATTTTCCAGTATCTTGGTTTTGGCATTCGGAAGACGGTGTTTCTGTCGAAAACAAGCCCGAAACAGGAGGAAAATTCCGCTGACTTATCTATTTTGCATTCTTATTTTGTCGTCAAGGAAACGGGAGAGTGTATTGTGTAATTTTGTTAATTCAACAATGAAAAAGGCTTCGATGGGAACATCGAAGCCCGGTGCTTATTCGCTTATCTCGTTTTCGTCTGTTATATCAGTTTTTTTCGGTGTGAAATTAAATTTTTTCCAATACCATATCAATCAAATCTTCCATCGATTTGTGATAATCCTTGCTGAATTTGCCCTCTGTTCGACCTGCAATGACATTGCATATTGTCAATGTCCTATGTCCCAGCATCGTTCCGAGGGCATAAAGGGCTGAGGTCTCCATTTCGTAATTCGTTACTTTGAATCCGTTGTATGAGAAGTTTTTCAACCGTTCGTCAATCGTCTCATCGGCAAGGGGAAGGCGTATCCGGCGGGCTTGTGGTCCGTAGAAACCGGCTGCCGTTATGGTTATGCCTTGTTTCAAACCGGCAGCCAATCGTTGCAAGAGGTCATTATCGGCTTCAAGGGCGTATGGTGTCGGCAGTTTCTCTTTCCATTGCACCTGCTTGACGAACTTCTCCGTGAGTTCATCGCAGTTTATGCGTTCCATATCCTTGTAATAGTATGCCAAACCATCTGTTCCTACAACGTAACGGGATACTATGCAATCGCCTACGTTCAAATCTTCCTGCAAAGAACCGCATGTGCCTATTCTTATAAGGTTCAAAGTCCTGTGTCGGGGCTTCAAGGTTCGTGTCGCCAAATCCACATTCGCACAAACATCGAGTTCCGTTACCACTATATCTATGCACCCTACGCCCATGCCTGTCGAAAGAACGGTAAGCGGTTTGCCTTGATATTTTCCGGTGCATGAGACTATTTCCCTGTTGCTTGTTTGCGATATTATTTTGTCGAATCGTCTTGCGATAAGTCCTACTCTTGCAGGGTCGCCTACCAAGATGACGTTATCGCTCAGTGTTTGCGGGTTTATTCTTATGTGATATGGCGTTCCGTCGGGAGCCAATACCAATTCGGAGTCTTTCAAGTGTGATTGCATAAGTGTCTGTTTTCATATTCAACGTCATACCTTGCAATTTATTTTCCTTTCGGCTTACGGGTTCGCTTTATTTCACTACCTTTGCAAACCGTTTTTCTCGGGAGAAATTTTAATTCTATGACAAGGCAAAAGATAGAAATAATGTCCCCTGTCGGTTCATACGAGGCGTTATATGCCGCAATAGAGGCAGGTTGCAACAGCGTTTACTTCGGTGTCGAGGGATTGAACATGAGGTCTCGTTCGGCAAACAATTTCAGCATAGACGATTTACGCAAGATAGCGTCCATAGCGACGGAACACGGCGTGAGGTCTTATCTGACTTTGAACACCGTTGTTTACGATACCGAGATGGATTACATGAAAAGCATAGTCAGAGCGGCGAAAGACAGCGGTGTCAGTGCTGTGATAGCTGCCGATTTGTCGGTTATTCAATATGCCAACGAAATCGGCTTGGAGGTTCACCTTTCCACGCAATGCAACATAACGAATTGCGAAGCCGTGAGGTTCTTTTCTCGGTATGCGGATGTGATAGTAACCGCAAGAGAACTTCGCTTGGAGCAGGTTAAAGCGATTACGCAATGGATAGAACAGAACGATGTCAAAGGTCCGAGCGGAAGGAGATTGGAGATAGAATGCTTCGTTCATGGTGCTTTGTGTATGGCAGTAAGCGGAAAGTGTTACATTTCATTGGACAATGCAAACAGCAGTGCCAACAGGGGTGCCTGCCTGCAGTTCTGCCGTCGTCCGTATAAGGTTACGGACATGGACGGGGGTACGGAACTGATGGTGGACAATCAATACATAATGTCTCCTAAGGATTTGAAGACTTTGGATTTTCTGGACAAGGTTTTGGATGCGGGAGTAAGGGTTTTGAAAATAGAAGGCAGGGGAAGAAGTCCGGAATACGTCAAAGTGGTTACCAAGGTTTACCGACAGGCTGTCGATGCGTGGTTGAACGGTGAATGGAATGCCGAAAAGCTCGAACAATGGAACAAAGAGTTGTCTTCGGTTTATAATAGAGGTTTTTGGGACGGCTATTACCTTGGTCGCAAGGTGGGAGAATGGAGCAGGGGATACGGCTCTCAGGCAACCACGAAAAAGACTTTCGTAGGCACGGTTACCAATTTCTTTAAAAACATCAGTGTCGCAGAGATAAAAATGGAGACAGGTTGTTTGAAAACCGGCGATAGGATATACATAATGGGAGCGACAACGGGAGTGTATGAAGATACTTTGACCGAAATAAGGGTCGATTTGAAACAGGTGGATAAAGCGGTTAAAGGAGAAATGTGTTCCATTCCCACGAAATCCGTTGTCAGACGTTCCGATAAGGTTTACCTGATTGAAGAAACGAATATCGGCGATGAAGAAATTTAATCTGCATTCGCATTCCTCCTTTTGCGACGGGACAGACACTTTGGAGGAAATGGCACTCTCTGCAATAGATAAAGGATTGTACTGTTTCGGGTTCTCGGCACATGCACCCGTGCCATTCGAAAACACATTCGCTTTACAGGCTCGGAATGTCGATGCCTACTTATCCGAAATCCGCAGGCTGAAAGAGAAATATGCAGACAAAATTCACTTGTACGCTTCAATGGAGTTCGATTACATAACCGACACTGTTGAAGACATAAGGCAAAGAGCCGAAACTTACGGATTGGATTACGTTATTGCCTCTGTTCATCAAGTGAAAGAAAAAGGCAAAGATGCGATGTGGTTCATCGACGGAGGTAAACAAGAGACATGGGATAATGGTTTGAGAGATGTGTTCGGCGGAGATATAAGACGAGGCGTTGAAACATTTTATTCCCAAAGTGTCGCCATGATACACAAGGTGCGACCCGATATAGTGGGACACTTCGATAAAATCAAAATGCACAACAAAGAAAGATTTTTCTCTCAAAACGATTCATGGTACAAGGATTTGGTGATGTGGCTCATGGAAGAGGCTCTGTCTGAAAATTGCATCTGCGAAGTGAACACAAGAGGACTTTATAAGGGACGGACAGACGATTTCTTTCCTTCCATGATGTGGATAAAGGAAGCTGCAAGAATGGGTTTGCGAATGACAATCTCCACCGACTGCCACAAAGCGGGTGAGGTCGATTTGCTGTTCGACCGAGCCGTTCAAGCATTAAAAAATACCGGACATAAGTATATATGGTTCTTCGACGGAGAATGGAAAGCCGAGAAATTGTAAATTTTTCTCTTTCCCTGTGTAACCATTTCCGAGAGAGTGCCGTAATAGAAACAGTTTTTCGTTTGAAATAAAAGCAATAATGAGACAGCTTAAAATCACAAAGCAACTAACGAACAGAGAGATAACTTCTTTGGATAAGTATCTGCAAGAAATAGGCAGATTGGAGATGATTTCTCCCGAAGGGGAGGTCAAACTTGCCCAAAGAATAAAAGCAGGAGACCAAATCGCCTTGGAAAAGTTGACCAAAGCCAACCTGCGTTTTGTCGTTTCCGTTGCAAAACAATACCAAAATCAAGGCATGAGCCTGCCCGACCTTATAAATGAAGGTAATCTCGGACTGATAAAAGCTGCTCAACGTTTTGATGAAACAAGAGGCTTCAAATTTATATCGTACGCAGTATGGTGGATTCGTCAATCCATATTGCAGGCCTTGGCAGAACAATCCCGTATCGTACGATTGCCACTCAACAAAATCAGTTCACTGAATAAAATCACCAAAGCATACGCACAGTTGGAGCAGAAGTACGAAAGAACACCCAATGCGGGGGAAGTTGCAGACGCTTTGGATATACCTCTTGCCGAAGTGAGCGAAAATCTTCGCAACGGAGGCAAGCACCTTTCCATGGACGCACCTCTCGCTTCCGATGAAGAGAATAACATGTACGACTTCATGAAAAGCGAAGATGGTTCCACACCGGAATCGGAATTGATGTATGAAAGCCTTAAAAAGGAAATAAATCGTGCCCTTTCAACCCTTACTCCAAAGGAAGGTGATATAATAAAGATGTTCTTCGGATTGGAAGGCTATCCGCCCATGACACTTGATGAAATAGGAGAGAAGTTCGATTTGACAAGGGAAAGAGTACGTCAAATCAAAGAGAAAGCAATACGCCGATTGAAACACACCTCCCGCTCCCAGATATTGCAATCATACTTGGGTTAACAATAAAGACGTTATAACCAACCGCCGATTCACAGAATTGAAATGGCGGAAAAAATCACGAGATGGCGAAAGAAAAAATTCTTTTGCCTCTTCGTTTTCATGTTCTGAAAGCAACCGAAGCCTTAATTCTCATATAAATTTTGTCATTACCGAAATAATGCATACATTTGCAAACCGAGAGCGGTGAGTTTTTTGCTCTCTGTTTATTGGAAGCGTTGTGCTTTATCCGCCAGTGAAAACCTGAGAAATTTTCGATACAAGGATAAAACATAATGGTTTCACGCTGTGGCGTGAGCATCATGTTCATTTCTTAGTATCAGGGTTATATTCTCAGGACCTTCATTGGGAGAAATGCAAACGTGGTTCACGCTTCTTTTGTTTGTTTATCTCCCATTCAAAACAGATGACAAAGACGCTTGGGGCTTACTCGGAAAAGACGGGAAACCATTGTTCAAAGATGAATTCGATGGAGAAATCTCTCCATCTATAAACGGTGTATTTGCCGTTGAAGCCAAAAACGGCATATCTCTTTACAGAACTTCCGATAAGCCTGAACTTATTAAAGGCTGTGAAGACTTGAAAGCAGTCGGCATGATGAATGAAGGGCTTATTCCAATTGTCCGAAAAGGGCAAAGAATAGAGTATGCGGACAAGGACGGTAAAACGAAGTTCGTTCTCAATCCGCATAAAAGATAGAACCATGATAAAATCTCTTGAACAAATAGAAAGTCTCTATAAACAAGATAAAGAAAGATATAAAGACAGAGAGAATGAAGAAGCGGAGGAACCTTCTCCTTGCGAAATAGAGGTAGAGACGGCAACAGAAGAAGTGGCGGAAGAAGTACCCGTTATGTAGAGATATTAGTAGCATGTCTTGAATGGTTTTCCGTAAGATTACCGAGGCTTGGTTTTTCGTTTGATTCTACTCGGAGTTGATATATTCTTTCTTTTCCCTTAATCGACAAGATGAGAAACAGGAATGGGATTCTTCAGAATCCCATTCCTGTAAATTTAGCGGGCAAGGTATATAATCAATACAGATACATCTGCGGGAGATACTCCGCTGATACGGCTTGCTTGTCCGATGGTTTGCGGTTTTATCTTGCTCAATTTTTCACGTGCTTCGAAAGAAAGGGCTTTGATTTGATTGTAATCGAAGTCGCTTCGTATTTTAAAGTCTTCGTATTTGCTGAGGCGGTTGACGATTTCCTGTTCTTTAAGTATGTAGCTCTCGTATTTGACGAGTATCTCCGCACTTTCGCTCACTTCGGTGCGTATGTCTTGGTCGGCTTTGGTAATTTGTTCTTCGAGTTCGGGTACGCATTTGCGTAGTTGTTGCAATCCGACTTGCGGACGGAGAAGTAATTGTTCCAAGCGTGTCTTACGTGGTATTTCGGGAGTGTTCAATTCTTTGAGAGTAGGATTTACCTCTTCCGGTTGAACGGATGCGGATTTCAGATAAAGAACGAGGCTTTTTATCTCTGCTTGTTTGCGTTCTGTTTTCTTCATTCTTTCCTCGCTTGCCAAGCCTATCGCAAACGAACGCGGAGTCAAACGCCTGTCGGCATCGTCCTGACGAAGAAGTATGCGGTATTCGGCACGGGAGGTAAACATTCTGTAAGGCTCATCGATGCCTTTTGTTATCAAGTCGTCTATCAGCACGCCTATATAGGCTTCGGAACGTTTCAAGATGAAAGGTTCCTTATCGTGAATTTTCAGATGAGCGTTTATACCTGCCATGAGACCTTGCGAAGCGGCTTCTTCGTAACCTGTGGTGCCGTTTATCTGTCCTGCGAAATAAAGGTTGGAAACATGCTTTGTTTCAAGCGTGCTTTGCAATTGGGTCGGCGGAAAATAGTCATACTCGATTGCGTAGCCCGGTTTTTGAATCACGGCGTTTTCAAAGCCGGGTATGTTGTGCAAAGCTTCGTATTGTATCTCCAAAGGTAGGGAAGAGGAGAAGCCGTTGACGTAATAAAGTCCCGTATAGCGGGATTCCGGTTCTATGAAGAGTTGATGTCTGTCCTTGTCGGAGAACCTTTCTATTTTATCTTCTATCGAAGGGCAGTAACGTGGACCTTTGCCCTGTATTCTGCCGGCAAACATAGGCGAAAAGGCAAATCCTTTGCGAAGAATGTCGTGTACTTTTGGATTGGTGTAGGTAAGGAAGCAACTGTGTTGGGTAAGAGGTTTCGGTCTTTGATAGAAAAACGAGAATTGAGCCGGTTCGTCATCGCCTTTCTGCTCTTGCATGACTGAGAAGTCTATGCTGCGACCATCGACCCTCATGGGTGTTCCGGTTTTTAGCTTATCCGTTTCAAAACCCTCGTCTCTCATCTTGTCCGACAAGCCTTTTGACGCCTGTTCTCCAATTCTGCCCCCCTCAAAGTTGACTTCGCCTATATGAATTCTGCCGTTGAGAAAGGTTCCGTTGGTAAGAACCACTGCCTTGGCATGAAACTCCAAGCCCAAGATGGTTTTCACACCTTCCACTCTGTGATTGCGGATCACCAAATCCACAACTTCATCTTGCCAAAGGTTGATATTTTCATTGTTTTCAAGAGTCTGTCTCCATGAGAAACCGAAAGTTACGTTATCTACTTGAGCCCGCGGACTCCACATCGCACAACCTTTGCTGCGGTTAAGCATGCGGAATTGCAAAGTGTTCCTGTCGGTGATTACTCCCGAGAACCCGCCCAAGGCATCTATTTCCCGTACGATTTGTCCTTTGGCTACGCCTCCCATTGCGGGGTTACAGGAAAGTTGGGCTATGTTGTTGAGGTTTTGGGTAACCAAAAGAACTTTGGAACCTAAGATTGCTGCCGAGTAAGCAGCCTCGCAACCTGCGTGTCCGGCTCCTACCACTATTATATCATAGTTCATAAATATTCTCAGTCTTGTTTACTCATCTTTTTCAGCAATTCGAGGCATTCCTCTTCGGCTTTTCTCATTTGTTTTACCTCTTCTTCGCTTTTGTCTTTCAATCCGAGCAAATGCAATACACCATGTATCATCACCCGCATCAATTCCTCATGTTCCGGTACCTGCAAAGCAGTAGCGTTATCTTTCACTCGGTCGATGCTGATGAAGAGGTCGCCTCCTATACGGTCGTTCTCGGTGTAGTCAAAAGTAATAATATCTGTGTAATAGTCGTGTTTGAGATATTGACGATTGACTTCCAAGAGATAATCGTCATCACATAAAATGTAAGAGACGTCTCCGAGTTTCTTTCCTTTGTTCTCAACCACGGTTTTAATCCATTGCTTTATCAGCGTACGGTTTTTGAGAGAGTATTTGGTCTCTATTGAAAATCGAATTGCCATTATTCTATTGTATGATGCAGAATTTTGTTTTCAAAGTAGCTTTGTATCTTTTCCAAACGGGAAGAGAGCAGTTCCGGTTCTATGCCTCCGATGAGGAATTGAAGTTCTATGCCTTTTCCTTCGTTCAATATAGCCACTTTGTCGGCAAGAGTGTTTATTATGTAAGCCTCCACATCGGCAATGGTAGCAAGAGTTTCATCTGCATTTGCCAAGTCTTTGAATACTTCGTTGGAATATTCCATCTTGAAGACAACTCCGCCTACACATTTGGCAAAAGAAAATCTGACTTTCACCCCCTTGTTATCGTCTTTATCGCTTAATATCATTTCCAAAGCCTGACCGATTGCGACGGATATAGTACCGAAATAATTGCCTATGTTATTATCGTGGCATACCTCTTCCAACAAGTCGGTCAAATCGTCCGATTGCTTTATCTTCAATTGCTTTTCGAATATCACGTTTCTCATTTCCTTTTTACATCACTGTTTATTCGAACCGCCGTTGCCATAAAAATAATCGTTGACCTTCTTCTTGTAGAACGGAGAATAGATAGGCGGCACCTGTTTGAACAATTCGGATTCTCTTTCTTTCAATTTCTTGAATTCCGGAAAGTCTGCTGCTTCGTTTTCCATGTCTTTCGCAGTCTCGGACTTTCTTTCAAAATCCCTGTCCTTTGTCTTTTCCGCTTTCTCCGACTCCAACATTCGGGTCAATATCTTAGCCTGACGATTTATGGTTTGGCGGCTTATGGTCTTGTTTACGATATCTTTTTCCGTTTGTTCCATTTGTCGCTGCAATTCTTCTGTTTTTTTGTCAGGTTTGCCGCCGTTTCGTTTTGCTTCTTCGGCCGCTTTCTTTACCATCTCTCTTATCATTTCTTGTTGGGCAGCCGCTTTCGCAAGTTCTTCGTTAAGTTTCGCTCCTTCGCCGATTTTCTGTTTGCCGTTGTTTTTTTGCTTTTCCAACTCCTTTTGCAAGCGTTCCAATTCTTTGTTCAATGCCTCTTGAAGTTCTTTCATGCTTTGTTTTGATGAGGGTTTATTGCTTTGCGAAGGGTTCTTGCATTGTTTGTTCGGCTTACCCTTTGCCTTATTCTTTTGATTTTGCTGTTGCTTCATGTTCTCTATGGATTCCGAAAGCATAAGAGCAAGGTTGTTCATCGAAGTCATCGCATATTGCTGCGAAGAGGCCGCAGAAGTATTTCTGTAATTGGCGTAATGTGCCTGATTGTAACGAACCATCGTCTCTATGGATTTCTCCATGTGGCTGTCGATTTTATTCAATTCAAGGTTTATCATGTTTCCGACCTGCGGTTGTCGTTTGCTCATGGCGAAGAGGCTGTCGTTTATCATCTTCATGTCTTCCTTGATGACGTATTGTTTGCGGATAATCTTTTGATACTCCGCATCGGAAACCTTTGTCATCTTTGTCTTTGCAATCAACTCTTCTTCCTGCATGGACAGGCGGACAAGATTTTTCAACATGGCACGCACTTGTTCTATATCCTCAGCAAGTTGTTCCTCTTCGTTCTCGTCTTTCTGTTGTTGCAAGTCCTCTGCCATCTCCTGCATCTTTTGTGCAGCCTGTTGCATATTCTCTTCCGCCGCTTTCTTCCGGCCTTTGTCTATATTCTCTTTCGCCTTTTGCTGCCGTTCTTTTATGGCGTTCTCCCTTTCCGGATTTCTTTTCAGGTTACGTTCCTCATTCATGGAACGTAGTTCCTGCCGGATACTTTCCAATTTCTCTTGTTGCTTTTCAAATTCGTTTTGCAGTTCGTTCTGTTGCTTTGAAACATTCTCTTTGCTTTCGTGCTTCACCTTATCGGCAAGTTCTTTTTGTTTGTCGGATAACTCTTTCAGTTTTTCAATGAGTTCATCGGTCTTTTTCTCCACCTCCAAATGCTTATACATCTCTATGTTTCTGTCCAACTGCTTCTCTATATCCCTGTTGTTCTGCTTTATATTGTTCAAAGCCTCATTGAGTTTCTGCTTATCCACCTGCTCGTTTGCCAACTTGCGGATTTGTTCCATCATCTCTTTCATGTCTTCGTTCAAAACCTTATTCATCAAGGCTTCCAACTCTTTTTGCTTTTCCAATATGTCGTTCTCCTCTTGCTTTGACAACTTTTCATCAAGCACATTGTTCTCTCTGAGCTTATCCTTAATTTCCTGTACCTTGTCTTTAAGTTCTTCTTGTTTCTTCGCAAGTTCTTCCAACTGCTTTTTATCCTGCCACGACAGTTCTTTCTTTTCAATCAACTTGCGGTTCATCTCCTCGATTTGCTTTTGCAAATCCTTGATTGAGGATAAAATATTTTCGGTTTCCGACTTCAAGTCTTCGGAATTTTGTTCTCTTTTCTCTTCCAACTCTTCTTCGGAAAGCAATTTCAAGGAGAATATTCTGCTCTTGGTACTTTTGCTTCCGTTCACCGCATCATTGTCCCATACTTGGAAATAGTATTCCATGCTTTCTCCGTTTGCAAGACCTGCTTGCTCTATGTTGTAATAGTGGTAGAACTCTTGGGCATTTTCTGTCTTCGATACTTCCAAACTTTGCTTATAGACAACATCGTCTTTTCCCTTCGAGTGCTTCACGACGCAGAATTCCAATTTATCGAAACCGTAGTCGTCCTTTATCTGACCCCTGAATAATATCCTTTCAGGCAGTATGCTGTCCTTTTGTTCTATGACCGCAATCTGCGGATACATGTCTTCGATGGTGATGATTTGCAATGCCACGGAGTCGAAATAGTCTGTGTATTCGTTGGACGTTCTCACCGTAACGTTCATGTCCGACATCGCTCTCAGCCCATACTCTGCAAATCCTCTCTTGTCTGGAATGAGTTTTACCTGTTTGCCATTGCAATTCACGAAAAGATGCTTGGTGTCTCTTGTTTGCATTTTGCAAACAATCTGCGAGCCTTTCGGCAGACTTATGCGGTTTACTCCCGAAAGTGTCTCCTGTTTCATGCCGGTATATGCAGGATAAATCACATCGGCTTCTATGGAAACCAGAACAGGTTTGGGCTTTACCTTTATCATATAGGGACGGCTCTCCACGTCTGTGGCGGAAAATGCAAATTCCGTATCGGAATTTATCTGTTTTATCAGGTAAGAGAATACTGTTTTGCTTTCTTTCCGCATCCGAAAAGTGTGTCCGTTGACCGTTATATTGCATTCTTCGGGTAAAGCTTTGCCGGAAATTTTCACACTTACCTTCAAATCCTCCTGTTGCAGCACCGTAAGCGATTTGTTCTGCAAAACGAATCCGAAAGGAGCCGGCTTCTCGAAATAAGTCGAATGATTGACATATCGGAACGTCGTATCTTTCAAAAAGCTCGGGAATATCAGAGCCGTCAACAACAGAACAACTGCAACGCAACAAGCAATTATGCCTGCACGTTTCAATTTGCTTTTATCTATTGCCTTGTGAAACGGAATGGGAGACAGTTGCCGCGTTTTCTGTTCTATGCTTGCCAACAGCAAATCCGAATCCTCTTTTTCGGAAAGGTTTTTAAGTTGAAGTAAGTTGAGGAGTTTGTCCGATACTTCGGGGAAATGCTTCCCTATGATTTTGGCTGCATCATAGTAAGACAGCGTTTTGCCTATGCGGAACATCTTCACCGCAGGTCGTATGACGAAAAGGCTGACGACAATCAGGGCGAATAACAAATAAAGATAGAACAATATCGTCCTTATTGTGGTGCTGTTGTATCCCACATATTCCAAAAGGCTCAACAATAGGTAAAAAACAACTAAAAGGATTACCGAATATAATAACCCTTTTAGAAGCAAATTTTTGTAGAACTTGCGAATGAACTCGTCTAACTTCCTTATCAAATCATCTTTAAGCATGTTCTTCTTCCGTTGCCATTCCTATGTAGATTGCAGACAAAAGAGTGAAAACGTATGCTTGGATATATGCCACCAATATCTCCAAAAGGGTCATGAACAAACTGAAAAACAAAGGTACAATGGAAGTTCCGTATCCCAATGCGGTGCTTTGTTGACCGAAAATAAAGATTATGCACATGAAACTCAAAATAATGACGTGTCCTGCGGTGATGTTCGCAAACAATCGCACAGTTAAGGAGAACGGTTTGGTGAACATTCCCAATATTTCCACTATCGGCATTATCGGAAGCGGGAATTTAAGCCACCAAGGTACTCCCGGCATATTCACCATGTGCTTCCAATATTGTTTGTTACCGCTTACATTCGTAATGACAAAGGTAAATATCGCCAAACAAAGCGTTACCGCAATGTTTCCCGTTACATTGGCACCTCCCGGGAAGCAAGGCAGCAAACCCATGAGGTTGGAGAAGAAGATGAATAAGAAAGCCGTCAACAGATATGGCAGATACTTTCGGTATTTCTCCTTTCCTATCGAGGGGATTGCTATATCATCTCTTATGTAAATCACGAAAAATTCGACCAAAGTCTGAATGCCTTTCGGTTCTTTGCCCTGACGTTTCTTCGCAATCGAAACTCCCTTGAATACAAGGAAAAGAATAAATCCCGCAACTATGAAAATGGAGAACACATTCTTCGTTATGGAAAAATCATACGGCTTTTCACCCGTATAAACTCCGTTTTCGTCCACGCAAACTATCTTTCCCGATACATCTTCGCCGTCTTCCTTGCTCGCAATCTTGTATCCGCGGTAAGCATCATGCCCGTGATTGAACTTGGAAGACATGAAAACATCGAGCCTGCCGTCGTTGAACAAAATAACCGGCAAAGGAATGGAAACATGTGTCGTTTTCCATGTAAGTATATGCCATTCATACGAATCCGATATATGATCCATAATCAATTCGCCTGCATCGAATTGTTTCTTTTCCTCATTTGCAAAACAACCAAAGCCAATGAATATCGACATCATGCAAAAGAAAAATACCTTCTTCATATCCCTGTATTTTGAGCCGCAAATATAGCAAATAATTTCCGTAAGACAAGCAAAAAACTCATTTTTCCGCTTACTCGATTTTCTATTTCCGGTTCTTATCTCTTGAATGCGTTGCAGTACTCCGCCGTTCTGTTTTCGTAGAACGGCGTTTTGTGTTTTTGCATTGTCAGAAGGCTGTCAGAGATGCTGCCCCGAGGATTGCGGCACGGTTTTCCGGCAGTCCGGATTGCTCTATGGTTACGGTCTTGCGAAAGACGGGGTAAAGAAATTCGTTGAAGTAAGCTCTCAAAGGGTTGAAAAGTTTTTCGCCTGCGTTGCTCAGCCCTCCTGCAATGAAGATTTTTTCCGGCGAAGTGAGGGCAACGGCATTTGAAAGCCCGAGTGCAAGATGCTTGGCCGTTATATCGAAGCACTTCAAGGCAAGTTCGTCGCCCTTTTCCGCCGCTTTGTCTATTTCTTCCGCACCGGTGGGTTCGCCGGTTTCAATGTCGAGTAAGGAGAAATCGTAGTATTTGGAATCCAAAAGCTCTGCTGCCGTTCTTGCAATGCCCTTTGCCGAACAGTAAGTCTCCAAACAACCTCTTCTTCCGCAGCCGCACAAACGACCGTTTGGCACGATAATCGTATGTCCCAACTCTCCCGCAAAACCGGAAAAGCCATAAAGAAGTTTGTTATCCACGAATACGCCGGAACCTACGCCCGTCCCGAGAGTTATCATCATGAAGTCGCTTATTTCTTTGGCTTTGCCATATATCTTTTCGCCCATTGCAGCGGCATTGGCATCGTTTGTCAAAACTATGTCTGCCTCCATGAAACGGGAAGAAAGCGATTTGGTCAGCATTTTCCCCAACTCGAACACGCCTTTGAAAGGAAGATTGGGAGCGAACTCTATCGTGGAACGATAGTAATTGCCATTCGGAGCTCCTATTCCGACGCTTACTCTTTTGCCATCGCCAATATCATACTTCCTTATCAGCGACACTATGTCATCGGCAAGTCTTTCGACAAAGTTTTCCGCCACAATGTAGTCCCATGTCTTGAATTTCAACACCTCGACCACTTTTCCGTCGGAAGAAACCGCACCGCAACGAACATTCGTTCCCCCGATGTCCACACCCAATGTGTACTTTGAATTTTTCATGTTTCTTTCTGTTTCTTATATCCGCAATATTCAATCGAGCATATCGCTCATCGTGAAAAAGCCTCTTCTGTTCTTCAACCAATGTGCCGCAATCACCGCACCGCTCGCAAAACCGTGTCGGGAGAAAGCCTCGTGCTTAATCTCTATCTTGTCGATTTCGCTTTGGTAATCTATGATATGCGTTCCGAAAACCTCGCCAACCCTCTCGGCTTCCACTCTCAAAACTTCCTTATCCGTTCTTTCGGGAGACAATTCCCACGATTTCTTTTCGGGATAATTCGCAATAAGACTTTCCGCAAGGCTGATGGCAGTACCGGAAGGGGCATCTTTCTTGTGAATGTGGTGAATTTCCCTTATCGAGGGTTCGTATTGCGGATAAGAACTCATCATTTTGGCAAGCATGACGTTGAGCTTGTTGAACAAAAAGACCCCTATGGAGAAGTTGGACGCCCAAAACATGGAACGGTTCTTCTCTTTGCATTCCTTTTTCAGACTTTCTATATGTGAATACCAGCCTGTCGTGCCGACGACTATCGGAATATCTTTCTCGAAACAAATCCTGATGTTGTTCAACACAACATCAGGAGTCGAAAAGTCCACGGCTGCAATGCCGCAATCCCTCTCGCAGGAAGCAGCCTGCCGTTTCAAAGCCTCAAAATCCAGCTTTGCCCAATCCTCTGCCGAATCAATGCGTGCCACAACCCTGTCGCCACGCTTCAATGCCTCGCATTCCACAATTTTTCCCATCTTTCCGTAACCGGAAACTATAATATCCATAAGTTATATCTTTATCGAATCAAACATCAGTTCACTTTCAAGAACAGAAACGTAAATATACGAAATTTGTTCTCCGACAGAGTAAAATAAAATGCCGGGATGCTTGTTCCGACAGAGGGTTTCAAGGGTAAAAACAATGAAAAAAGAAAATAAATACAATATCGATGCCCTCATGTCAAGGTATAGACAACCCCTCAAACTGTTAAGCGAACAGGCTTTTTGTTCGTACTGCGAGGAATAAGGAATATGAAGAGAGAAACGGGGCTGAATGTTGTTTCAAACGCCATTCGGGTTCCTCTTGATGAAAGATGGATTTGTCTGTCGGGTTTTCCGGTTAGTCGATGGGTTAATGCAGTAGTCGGAATGACTTAAAGTGTAAGGCGTAATCCGTTATTACTGTTGCGATTATCCGGTGCATTGCTTCCGCGGTAAGATACACGTACGTCTCTTGCGGTATAATCCCAACTGCCGCCTCGCAAAACCCGACGAGTGCCTGTATTCGGTCCTTTGGGATTGGTTTGTGCCGTACCCGAATAGTCTCCTTTCCAATCGGAACACCATTCCCATACGTTTCCGCACATATCGTATAAGCCCAATTCATTGGCTTGCTTCTTTGCAACGGGATGCGTCTTGCCTCCGCTGTTGCTTTTGTACCATGCAACGGCATTGACATCATTGCTTCCGCTGTATTTGTAGCCTTTGCCTTCATTTCCTCCTTTTGCGGCGAACTCCCATTCCGCTTCTGTCGGTAAACGGAATTTTTCTCCCGTAAGCTTGTTGAGTTTGGTTATGAATTCTTGGCAATCGCTCCAAGAGACCTGTTCCACAGGGCTCTGTTCGCTTTCCATGAAGTTCGAAGGATTACTGCCCATGACCACTTCCCAAAGTTCTTGTGTTACTTCGGTTTGCCCGATGTAATAATCGGACAAGGTAACGCTATGTATAGGGTATTCGTTATCCATTGCATCGCTGCCTTGCTCCGCCGTAGCTCCCATTTGGAACGTTCCGGAGGAGACTTTCACCATTTTGAACTCCACGCCTTTAATGGTGATGGTTTTAATATCGGGTTTTTCGGTATTGTTTCCTCCACTCGGTACTGTCGGGGTACTTGAAGGTTTTTGCGTTTCGTCTTTGTCATCTTCGCAAGAAACAAAAAATGCCATTGCGGCAAACATACCGAGCATAATGATGCTTATTTTATTCATCGCTCTCATATCTCAATGTTTTTATTGTCGCAAAGGTAGTGCTTTTCACGGAAACGAAAAGAGAAAATACTTGATTTTTGTTCTTCTTTTCCGCAATTCAAAATATGATACTTGCAAAGTATTCCGGCGAAACGCCGAAAGAATTTGACGGAACGGCGTTTTACGAAATTCTTTCGGCGTTCTATTTTCGTGAAACGGTCTTTGGTTGAACTCTTCTTGCGAATGTATGTTTACCTTTGCAGAATGACCGTTCGGATATGCCTGACAGGTTGGTTAAAACGGTCAAAATGTGATTTCATACAAAAAAGCGTCAAAAAAATTTGGAAATTGAAAATTTTAGAGTACCTTTGTAAGTGGTTTTTCATACCTTGTGCCTTATGAAGAAAGTGTTTGTATTTGTCATGATTGTGCTGCTTGGCTTCGGACTTGCGGCTCAAACAAGTAAAAAGAGAAAGAAAAAACCGGCAACGCCAAAACCTGTTGCCCCCGTTGAGGTTGCTTTGCCGGAAAGGTGTTCGGATTGTCTTTTTGCAGTGAAATTGCAGGTCGATGTACCTTTCGGCCCCACCGAACCTTTGAATGGACCGGGCTTTGTGAGCGAAATCCGCCGCGATGCTCAGACAAAGAATGTTTTTGAGCATGAACATAATTCCATTTGGTACGCCGTGGATATTCCATACGATGGAAAATTGCTCATAGACATCAAACCCAAAGGTTCTTCCGACGATTATGACTTCTTGGTTTACCAATACACGGACAGGTATTTCTGCAATCGGGTGGAGAAAAACAGGGTCAAACCGATAAGAAGCGTACAATCCGTTTGCAATGCGGAAGTGCAAGGCAGGACAGGCTTGTCGCTTACCGGAAGTATGGCACATATAACAAAGGAGTCCGATGTGGCATACGGCAAATATATCGACGTGAAAGCAGGAGAAAGTTATGTTATTGTGGTTGACAATCTGACGGACGGAGGATTGGGACATACGATAAGTTGTGAGGTATGGACCGATTTCGCTCCCTTGTATATACAACCGATGGACAGTATTCTTTCTCAGAGAACCACTGCCGACATATACGTAAAGGAAAACGAGACAGGCAGAATTGTTGTCGATAAGAAAGATGCGGGTTCCATGAAAATAAAACTCCTTCCGGAGCATAGCTATAACATTGCTCTGAGCAAGGAAGGCTATTTCAGAATGAACAGAACCGTCTCTCATTCGCAGGCAACAGGCAAAGACTCCGTTTTCACTGCCAAATTGGTGGAAATAAAAGCCGGTTCGGGCATACCTCTCGGCGGAGAATTGTATTTCGACAATAATGAACAAGGCGAAGTTTTCCTCATGAAGGAATGTTACCCTGCATTCGACGGTGTAATCAAGACTTTGAATGAGTATCCCAAGATAAACATCGAGATAATCGGCAGAATTGCAACCGAGGGATTGAATGTCAGAAAAGATAACGAAGTCTCCAAACAACGAGCCGAAGCAATAAAGGACTATCTTGTCGCACAAGGAATTAACGAAAGCCGGATAAAGACGAGAGGTTCCTCTGTCAAAGAGTTGGAGAAGCAGTTGAAAGCACAACAAAAGTTAAAAAACAAAATAATTACGCCTCCGTGCGAAATAAAAATAGCAAGCACACGTTAGAGTAGCGTATTTATTGAAGTTACTGTCCCATGGTGTAGCGGTAGCACAAGAGATTCTGGCTCTCTTAGCTCAGGTTCGAATCCTGATGGGATAACAAAAGGAGAACGGACTTTCTATTCGGAAAGTCCGTCTTTCTTTTTCGTTTGTCGTATCTGCAAATGCTTGCAACCCACGTGCCGTGTCTTATATCTTTCTGCCTATATAGAACACATATCCGAACATTTCCTTGTTCTCTTCGTAGTATGCGATTTCTTCTTTTAAACGTTCGACAAAGATTTCTGCCGTTTTGTTTCCCGCATGTTCTTCCATGAAACTCTCCATGGCTGTCGGCATGAATTTATAGTAATTCTCCGTCCAGCAATTCTCGGGAAGAATGAAGTGTGCGTATGGTTCGTAACCTGCTTCCGCCATTTGTCGGATTTTATTCTCTATGCTGTCTATCTCCGGCAGGTTGTCGTTTATCCAACTCATATTCTTCGGACGTCGGTTGCTCAACCACGAAGATTCACTCACTGCAATAAAACCGCCTTTCTTCAAGAAGCGGTGCCAATACTTCAAACCGTTTTCGTATCCCATTATGAAGATTGAACCTTCCGCCCATATCAAATCATGACTTTCATCTTTGAAAGGAAGATTATCCATCGAGGCTTGAACGGGATTGATAATGCTTGTCAGCCCTTCCCTTTTGCAACGTTCGGTCAGGCTTTCCATCATTTCTGGAAGCAAATCCACTGCATCGATTTCGCAGTCGAACTCCTTTGCAAGCACAGCTGTCTGATGTCCCGAGCCGCAACCCAAGTCCGCTATCCTGATATGTCTGCCGAAAGAAGGAATAAGACTTGCCGCAAGCCTCGTTTCCCTGTCTCCTCCGGGCCCTTGTCGTTCGATTCTCTTGAAAAAATCCGCTATAAGCGAAAAATCGAAATCATCTATCACCACATTCTCTTTCTCGTTACTCTTTTGTTCTTTTTCCATCGTAGTTCTCTTTTCTCAATTCGTAAAACAATATATTCTTTTCGGTCTTATCTAATATGCTTTCACCGTGATGAAACACAAATCCGCACTTTTCCAGCACTCTTTGCGATTGACGATTGTTCGCAAAGCAACAAGCCCATAATTTCCGTTTGCCAAGATTTACGAAAGCATGGGAAATCAACGCTTTTGCAGCCTCAGGCACCAAACCTTGCCCCCAATAGGGCTTGCCTACCCAGTAACCGAGTTCCGCCTCATAGTTCCCCATCTTCAAATGCCCCTCGTGCAACAGCAAGCCTACGCACCCGATAACCCTGCCGCTTTTCCGCAACTCCATTGCATAAATTTCGGGAGCCGAAAACACTGTTTTGATGATTTCGAGGCTTTCTTCCATACTCTTATGCGGAGGCCAATCCGCCATAATCCCCACATCGGGATCTTTTGCATACAAATACAAATCCTCGACATTGTTTTCCTGCCATGGACGCAGTAACAATCTATCCGTTTCCAACATAAAATCCAACGTTAAACCCATTCATGCGGTTTAATCGCTTCTTTCGGAATGCTCATCGGGTATTGTAATTTTCCTCTTTCAAACCGCACTGCAAAGGTACGGCATTTTTCCATACCCGAATATTACATTTCTACGCTCTTTCACAGATAAGCAAATCAAGTTCTTGCAATCTTGAAAATAAAACGGCGAAAGAAAAAATTCTTCCGCCGATTGAGCAAATTCTTTCGGCGTTTTATTTTGTCGGAACGCCGTTTCGTAAAAATCAAACGGCGTTCTACGAAATTTTTCTGCCGTTTCGCTGAAATGAAACGCCAAAAGAGATTTCCGGAATAGAGATATGGCGGTTTATCGGTTGGATTGGGTGCGTTGTCGGTAGGCTTTATATTCTTTGCGGAGGGCGTTGAGAAACATTGTTGCCACGTGTTCCGCTCCCTTGTTGTTGAAGTGTATGAAGTCTTTGTTTGCCAAGGGCTCGTCTCGCAGAACCCATGCGGGCATCGAGTTCTCGCCGCCCATGGCTTCAAACAAATCCCAGAAGATACAGCCGTTTTCGAGTGCTGCTTCTTTTTGTGCCTGTCGTAATTTGAAGACATTGGGGTTTGTTATGTAGTTGTCGCCTTGTCTTATGCTTCTGTCGGAGACGCCTACCACTATTATGGCTGCATCGGGCAGGGTTGCATGAAGATATTTCAGTTGTTTGGCAAATTCGGTTTTGTAGAAGGTGTAGTCTTTTATGATTTTGTTTTCCTTTTGCGGTATGGCGTTTACTCCGAATTGCATTATCACGAGGCGAACGTTCAGGTCGTTTGCCATGGTTTCGAGGATTGTTTTGTTGCATTGCCTTATGCCCCAACCGGAACTGCCTCGCAGAGATATGTTGTCGAGATATAGTCCGTTGCCGTCCGACAAGTCCATTCCGTAAAGCTCTGTACCGGCATCGGCTTCTATTCGCAAGTATCTGCTTTGTGCAGTCAGTCTTATGCTTTCTTGTTGAAGAGAAGCGGTTTGTGGAATGTTGATTTCGAGAAGGTCTTTTTGCCTGTCGGATATTTTCAATCGGCTTTCTTTGTCGGGAGAGGCAAAGTATATGGTTAGTTCGCAGTCCGTCGGAGAGGCGAAGTTCAACTCCGTAATGGCTGAATCGGTGAGAGCTTTTATGGAGGACATCATCGTTCCGTAACGATTGTACCCGGCTTGCGGTTGAATAATGCTGTGAAATTCCCAATCGGAGGAATAGTTGTAGATTACGCCTTTTATTTGCGAGAGGCTGTACATGGGGATTTCGCCTTGTCCGTGTCCGCCGAAGGTTTTTTGCAGTTTTTTTCTGAGATAGCCGCTTATTCTGTCTCCTTCGATTTGCGAGTCTCCGTAATGGAGTATTCGTATCGAAGTATTGTCGGTTTGTTTGAGAGAATCCAAGGCAAGAAAGAAGCTATCCAACTGTTCTTTGGCTTCCGACCCGTATTCGAAACCGACAATTCCGTCATCTTGTTTCTTGCCGGTGGTATCGGAAGTGTTATCGACGAGTATTTTATCCACATCGGCATATTCAGGTTGCTTGCTTAGGAAGATGTCTTCCATCGATGGCATTCGCAAATTGAACCCTGAAATATCCAAGCCTTCTTTCGGGAAGCACAAAACGATGATTCCCAAAATCAGAAGGACGACAGCAAGCCGGAGAAAAACCGTTATGGGCTTCATTTACTTTATTCTGATGGTCTGACCGACCCTTATCTTGGAGGCGGCTTTGAGTGTCATGTTGTTCAACTTGCAGATTTGTTCGACGGAAACGCCGTGTTTGCGGGCTATTTTGGTGATTGTGTCCCCTGCTTTGACTTTATGATTGACAACGGTTTGCTTTAATTTCTGTCCGTCGGCTTTCTTCTTTATGCTTTCGGCTGTTTGTTGCGAGTTCAATGCCTGGTTGTCGGAAGCGACAATGGCTTTTTCAGTTTGGGTTGCCGTGGAAATGCTGTCGGCAGGTGCTTTGACTTCTTTTTTGTATGCTTCTTTTTGTTTTACCGCCAAGAGGTCTCCCATTTTCAACTTTTGTCTGCGTCGGGACTTGGGATTCCATGATTTCAGTTGCGATATGCTGACGCCATACAGTTTTGCAACGCTGTACCATGTGTCCCGCTTTCTTACTTTATGGTAGATTACTCTTTCTCTGTACTCGATGTCGTCGGAAGCAAGCTGTTCTTCCGTTCTCTCTCCGAAGTATTTTGCCCTGTCGTAGGCGGATATACTGTCTTCCAAGGCTATGAAATCGTTTATGTACCGAAGCGGTAACCGCAAACTGTATTTGCCTTGTTCGCCCGGCACGAAGTCTGTTTTGTATTGGGGATTTAGTTCGCGGAGTTGGTCGGCGGATATATTCATCACGGCTTCCACTTGTCCGAAATAAAGGTCTTTGCGAAGCATGAGGGTATCGGAAATCAGTGTTAAGGGCTTTGTGAGTTTGGCTGGGGTGATGCCGTGTTCTTTATGGAAGTTCATTACGTATGCTGCTGCAATAAAAGCCGGCACATAGCCTCTCGTCTCACGCGGGAGGTAGTCGTACATGCCCCAGAAATCGTTTCTGCCGGAGCGTTTCATGGCTTTGTTTATGTTTCCGGGTCCGCAGTTGTATGCAGCTATTGCAAGCGTCCAATCGTTGTATATTTTGTGCAAATCTTTCAGGTATCTGGCTGCTGCTTCCGTAGCTTTGAGCGGGTCTCTTCTGTCATCGATTATGGAATTGGCTCTCAAATCGTACATTCTGCCCGTTGCATACATGAATTGCCACAATCCGGTTGCTCCGGCTCTTGAAACGGCTTTCGGATTAAGGGCGGATTCTATGATGACCAAGTACTTCAATTCGCAGGGTACGCCGTACTTGTCAAGTATTTCGTCGAAAATGGGGAAGTAATACTTGCTCAAACCCAACATTACGCCTACTCTGTCGCCTATTCTGTCTATGTAATAAATTATGTTGGCTCTGACTTTGTCGTTATAGGTCAAAGGAACGACCGATGGTATGGACTTTAGACGCTTCGCAAGGATGCTGTCCGGAACATCGACTGCCCGATGGGACGGCACAAAGGAATCCGGTTTGTAATTAAATCTTTGACCGAGCAATTTGGCATTCAACTTCATGTAATGCCCTTGTAAAAGACTGTCGTAGTTCCTCTCGAATTCTCTGAATACTTCGTAATCGTCATTGCTTTGGGCTACGGCTGCAAGGGTAAGCAATATGGTTGTTACGAACGTTATAAGTCTGTTTGTCATTCTTGAAATCTATCCTTCTGTTTCTGTGTACGAGGGTGTAAAGGTACGAATTTTTCGCAATATTGCCCTTTTACAAAATGCGAAGTGCCGAAACGATAATGTTTCGGCACTTCGCACAAGACAGCATTCAGGCTTTAATGTCTGATAAGTGCTGTTGCCACTTCCATGCCGAAAGAGTCATTTCGTCTATTCCTTTTTCGGCTTTCCAACCGAGTTCTTTCTCGGAATAATTCGTGTCTGCCCATATTTGCGTTATGTCTCCCTGTCGGCGTTCGCCTATTTTGTAGTTGAGCTTTATGCCTGTCGTTTTTTCAAAACTGTGAACGAGTTCCAAGACGCTGTATCCTCTGCCTGTGCCTATGTTGAAGTATTCGAAGTCTGCCTTGTCCTTGTTTTCAAAGAAGCGTTTAACTGCAACCACATGGGCTTTTGCCAAATCGACAACATGAATGAAATCCCTTATGCAGGTTCCGTCGGGAGTGGGGTAATCATTTCCGAAAACGGTTAACTGCTTCCTTATACCGGCTGCGGTTTGGGTTATGTACGGCATGAGGTTATTGGGAACGCCGTTGGGTAATTCGCCTATCAATGCACTATCGTGGGCGCCTACGGGGTTGAAGTATCGCAGTGCTATGGCTTTTATTTGTTTTGCGGCACTTGTGAAACGTAATATATCCTCTGCCATTTGTTTTGTGTTGCCGTATGGTGAAGTGGCATTCTTTATAGGACTATCCTCTTTCACCGGTAAAACATCCGGTTCTCCGTAAACGGTGCAGGAGGAGGACTGAACAAAATATTTGATATTGCGGTTCTTCATTTCATTCAACACATTCAACAAAATTCCAAGGTTATTTTTGTAGTATTCTATCGGCTTTTCGCAACTTTCTCCCACGGCTTTGAACGCTGCAAAGTTTATTACGGCTTCAATGTCGCAGTATTGCTCGAATACTTTCTTGCATTCGCTTCCATCGGAAAGGTCTGCTTTTATGAAAGACGGCCTTATCCGTGTGATTTGTTCTATTGCCGAGATTACGTTTTCGTTAGAGTTTGAAAGATTGTCGGCAATGACTACGTTGAAACCCTGTTGTTGCAACTCGACAACGGTATGGCTGCCTATATATCCGGCTCCGCCGGTTACCAATATTGTTTTCATGTATCTGTTATTTGTTGAAAAATTCTCGAACCTTACATATAATGTATGTTTGCTGTTCTTCGTCAAGTTCGGTGTGCATAGGTAATGACAAAACTTGCTCTGCGAGCGTTTCGGAGATGTTTAATGCACCTCCTTGTCGGGCGATGGGAAGAAAAGCTTTTTGTTTGTGCAATGGAACAGGGTAATATACCATTGACGGAATATCATTCTGTTCCAAGAAAGTCCTTAAATCATCTCTTTTCCCGTTCTTTACTTTCAATGTGTATTGATGATAAACATGTGTAGAGAAAGTTTCTTTTTTAGGAATGACCAAATCATCTATATTTCCAAAGGCTTCATCGTATTTTTTTGCAGTTTCCTGCCTTGCTTGCTCATATCTGTCGAGATATTTCAGCTTTGTGGAAAGAATTGCTGCCTGAATGGTGTCGAGCCTTGAGTTAACGCCGAGAATGTCATGGTGATAGCGTACTTTCATTCCGTGGTTCGCTATCATCTTCAAGCGTTCGGCGAGTTCGTCATCGTCGGTAAATAAAGCTCCGCCGTCTCCGTAACAGCCTAAATTCTTCGATGGGAAAAATGAAGTACAACCTATGGTGCCTATGGTGCCGAGTTTTTGTTTTCTTCCGTCTGAAAAAATATAGTCTGCACCTATTGCCTGAGCGGTATCTTCAATTACATATAAATCATACTTTTTTGCAATTTCGAGAATAGCCTCCATGGGGGCGGCTTGTCCGAAAAGATGAACAGGAATGATAGCTTTGGTCTTTATGGATATGGCTTGTTCGATGTTCTTTGCCGTAACATTGAACGAATCGTAATCCACATCGACAAAAACAGGCCTGTAACCCAACAGACCTATAACTTCCGCAGATGCGATAAAAGTAAAATCCGGACAAATTATCTCATCGCTCGGTTTCAAGCCCAAAGACATTATGGCTATCTGCAAAGCATCGGTTCCGTTGCCGCAAGGAATAACATGTTTTACGTTAAGGTAGGAAGTAAGTTCGCTTGCAAACTCTCCGACCTTTGCTCCCTTTATGAAAGCCGTGGATTTGATGACATCGGATATCGCTTCGTCTATTTCGGATTTTATCTTCTCATACTGAGAATGTAAATCTACCATTTGAATCTTTCTCATCGCTTACATTTTGAGTTTACCGATTGCAAAGTTAGAAATAAAAACACAATGAAGCCCAAAATCAAGTTCAAAAGTAGTTTTCAACAAGGCTGTATTATTGCTAATCCTTACAAGCAAATGTACTTTTGCTCTATTCAACGCTCAAATGTTGAGAAGTTCTTTCGGGAAAAAGTTTCTTTCGTAGGAGAACAATCGTAAATTTGTACCCGAAAATACAGAGAAAAAAGCGAAATACAAAAGGCAACATAGAAATGGACAGAAAGGCTTTAAGTAAAGATGATATATTGAAGTCAAGCGTGGATTATTTCCACGGAGACACCTTGGCAGCTGACGTTTGGATTAACAAGTATGCTCTGAGAGATGGCGATGAAGTCTATGAATTGAATCCCGATCAAATGCATAGACGTTTGGCGAAGGAGTTCGCAAGGATAGAGCAGAAATACAAAAATCCTATGAGCGAGGAAGAAATATACGGATTAATGAAAGACTTCAAGTATATCATTCCGCAGGGTAGCCCGATGGCAGGTATAGGCAACGATTTTCAAATTGTGTCTCTATCCAACTGCTTTGTCATTGGCAATCCTTCCAATTCCGATTCGTATGGCGGCATAATGAAAATCGACCAAGAGCAGGTACAGTTGATGAAACGTCGCGGTGGTGTCGGTCACGACCTTTCTTATATACGTCCGAAGATGAGTCCTGTCAAGAATTCGGCTCTTACTTCCACGGGAATAGTGCCTTTCATGGAACGATACTCCAATACGACAAAAGAAGTGGCTCAAGGAGGAAGACGCGGAGCCTTGATGTTGTCCATATCCATAAAGCACCCTGATGCAGAGGACTTCATAGATGCGAAAATGGAGCTTAACAAGATAACAGGAGCCAATGTATCGGTTAGAATAGACGATGAATTCATGCGATGTGTTGTCAGCGGGAAGCCTTACAGGCAACAATTCCGCATAGATACGGATACTCCTGATGTTGTTAAAGAGATAGATGCACGGGTCTTGTGGAACAAAATCATACACAACGCATGGAAGTCGGCAGAGCCAGGAGTATTGTTTTGGGATACCATAATAAGAGAATCCGTTCCCGATTGCTACGAATCATTCGGCTTCAAGACCGTATCGACCAACCCTTGCGGAGAAATACCTTTGTGTGCCTACGATAGTTGTCGCTTATTGGCAATCAACCTGTACTCTTACGTCAAAAATCCTTTCACCAAAGATGCCGAGTTCGACTTCGAGCTTTTCCGCGAACATGCTCAAAAAGGACAAAAGCTCATGGACGACCTTATCGATTTGGAGATGGAGAAAATCGAACGTATTCTTGCAAAGATAGAATCCGACCCCGAACCGGAGATAATAAAGAGAGTGGAAAAAGAATTGTGGTTGAACATAAAGATGAAGTGCTTGGAGGGAAGAAGAACAGGCTTCGGCATAACGGCAGAAGGCGATATGTTGGCTGCAATGGGTCTTACATACGGAACAGATGAGGCAACCGATTTTGCCGTCAAAGTACAAAAAACTTTGGCATGCTCAGCTTACCGTTCTTCCGTACTGATGGCAAAAGACAGAGGGGCGTTTCCTATATATGATACAAAGTTGGAAAAGGATAATCCTTTCATCAACAGGTTGAAAGAAGCCGATGGAGAACTTTATTCCATGATGAGCAAATACGGAAGAAGAAACATAGCCTTATTAACCATAGCTCCAACGGGCAGTGTCAGTATTTGTACACAGACTTCCTCGGGAATAGAACCTGCGTTTCTCGTTTCATATAAAAGAAGGCGAAAAGTCAATCCTAACGACAGCAAAGCCAACATATCATTCTACGACTCGGAAGGACAGGCATGGGAGGAATACAACGTGCTTCACCACAAATTTGCCATTTGGGCAGAAATCAACGGATACAATGTCGAAGATCTGAGATATAAATACACAGATGATGAAATTCAAGCCGTGATTGCAAAATCTCCTTACCATAATGCCACCGCAAATTGCGTCAACTGGGTCAACAAAGTGAAGATGCAGGGAGCTATCCAGAAGTGGGTGGATCATTCAATATCTGTTACTGTAAACGTTCCTAAAGAAACGACCGAAGAAGTGGTCAATAAAATATATCTTACGGCATGGGAAAGCGGTTGCAAGGGTATGACCATATACCGCGATGGTTCAAGAGACGGAGTATTGGTCTCTAATACGAAGAAAGATGCTGCATTCACCGAAACAAAAGCACCAAAGAGACCGAAAAAACTGGAAGCCGACATAATACGCTTTCAAAACGACAAAGAGAAATGGATAGCTGTTGTCGGATTGTACGAAAACCACCCTTATGAGATATTCTCAGGAAAGGCTGACAACTTCGCTCTGCCTAACACAATAGACAAAGGTTGGGTGATAAGAGTCAAAGAAGGTTCCACACCGGCAAGATACGACTTCCAATTCTTGGATGCCGATGGCTATAAGGTAACCATAGAGGGTCTTTCGAGAATGTTCAAGAAGGAATATTGGAACTACGCCAAATTGATTTCAGGAATACTTCGTCACGGTATGCCTATACCGAACGTAATCGAGTTGGTATCCAAACTTACCTTGGATACGGATTCCATAAACACATGGAAAAACGGTATAGCGAGGGCTTTGAAGAAATACATCAAAGACGGCACGGTGGTAGAGGGAGAGAAATGTCCTCAATGTGGAGAACCTGTTATCTATACCAGCGGTTGCAAACAATGCTCCTCCTGCGGATGGAGCAAATGCGGTTGATAACGCTTTTACTTCCATAACAAGCACAAGATGAACGGAAGAACGTTTCTCATTTCCATTCTTCTTGTGCTTTTTTCTTTGAGTTTATTTGCACAAACCGACAGAGACGATGTCTTGGAGGCTGCGATGCGGCAAATAGAAGACCTCGATATAAGCAGTACCGCAAAGGAGGAATGGATAGAACAACTTTCCGCCTTTCTTATCTCGCCTCTCAATCTCAATTCCGCAGAAGAATTTCAACTTCGTCTGCTGGGGCTGGACGATTTCCAAATCTTTTCTCTGCAACACTACATAAAAGAAACAGGCGAGTTGTTCTCTTTGCATGAACTGAATTTGATAAACGGTTTCGATGACGAGACATTGATACGTATAAAGCCCTTCGTCTGCATAAGAAAATCGGAATGGAAAGCATCTTTGCGTTTGGACAGCATAGCAAAACACAATTCGCAGGAATTGAGACTGCAATACAAGCAAACCATCGAGCGGGCAAAAGGCTATGCAAGGGACGATGGTAAAGGATACCTCGGTAATCCGTTCGCAGCCCAATTTCGTTATAACTTCAATTACTTCGACAGGCTTCAATTCTCGGTCGTTGCAGACAAAGATGCCGGAGAACCATTCTTCAATTCGCTGCAACCATACGGCTTTGACCACTATTCCATACAATTAACCTTGAAACATATATGCTTCATCAAGCAACTGACCCTCGGTGATTACAGATTGGCATTCGGAGAAGGGCTGGCAGTAAGTCAGGGCTTTTCATTGTCGTACCTGAACACCGATGCCGTAATAAGGAAACGCAATTATGGAATAACACCACACCGTTCAAGTGCCGAATACGACTATAACCACGGTATCGCAACCCAAATCGACATCGGCAAAACCTCGCTTTTCCTGTTTGTAAGCATGGATAAAAGCGACTATTCCGGCAACCTCCTCACCACAGGGCTTCATCGCACAGAACATGAACTTGCCACAAAAGATTCGACCCTCACAAGAATGCTCGGAGCCCACATTGCATACGACCGCAAAGGCTTGCAATTAGGAGCAACCGCCATTTATTATGACTTCAAAGACAGTCTGCGCCATCAAAACAGACAATACCAAAAATATTACTTTGAAGGAAAACGCAACAGCGTACTTTCCCTCAATGCATCTTACCTTTTCAAACGGTTGAACCTTTTCGGAGAAGCCGCCATCAGCCGCAACAAAGCATACGCCGCCATTTTCGGAGTGCAAATCAACCTTGCATACAAAACCACACTCTCTTGCTCCTATCGCAATTACGACAAGAAATTCCAAAACCACTATGCTACCGCACTCTCCGCCCAAAGCCGTATAGCAAACGAACAAGCCGTCAACTTTGCCCTTGCTCACAGGATAAACGACAAGTACTCCTACTACATAGGTTGCGATTTCTTTCACTTTCCTTTTGCAACCTACATAAGCACGCCTCCTACAAAAGGCTGCAAACTGAAGACCGAATTTCTCTTCACCCCTGACGAGCGAACAAAAGTACGCCTCATCTCACGCATTACCACACGCGAACAAGACAATAAGTCCGAACCCGGTACTTTACAAAGCAAAACCACCCTGCAAACCCAAATCCATGCCCTGTACTCCATCAACGAATACTTCCAACTCCATTTCCGCACAGGATATAATACTTCCCGTTTCACTAATACCGCAAACGGCTGGTTTCTCTGCATGGAAGCAATCATGAAACTACCACACCCGAAACTGCAACTCAACTTCCGATACACCTATTTCGACACCGATGACTATGATACCCGTTTCACCCTCTACGAATACAACCTTCCGCTAACATATTCCTCTGCCATGCTTTACGACAGGGGACATCGTGCCTACATTTTCCTTCGCTGCAATCTGCATAAAAGAATGCAACTCTCTTTCCGCTACTCCGTCAACCTTTATACCGACAAAGAAACCATATCCTCGGGCAACGACCAAATTCCAACGAACCACAAACAAGATATAGGCATACAACTATACTTCAAATTCTGATCATACAAGTCCGTCTGCCATTCTCGATTTATCGCAATCTCACATCGATTCGTACATTTCTCTGTGTTTCATGATTGATTTCATATTCTGCATAGCCCAATCCGTCAGATTTCGGATTATCGGAACCAAAGACAAACCCGTTTCCGACAATTCATATTCTACTCGTATGGGAACCTCGGGAAAAACCGTACGAATAACCAACCCATCGGCTTCAAGCGTTTGTAAAGTACCCGAAAGAACCTTGGTGGATATGTCCGGTATCAGTTTGTTCAGTTGATTGAACCTTGTTTTACCGTTTTCGCTTAGGACAAGAACTATCAGTAACGACCACTTATTCCCGAAACGGGCAACCACGTTCCGAATGGGACAAATCTCAACCATAGAATTTTTTTCTGATTTTCTTTTCATCGCAATCCTCTCTCTTTTACCGACAATGAGTTAAAGGTAACTTACTCACAATCTTGTAACCTCTTGTGCAACAGTATGAAAAGATATATCTTTGCACTGTCGAAAGAAAGCAACAAGACAATGCAAATTTAGTGAACAAAATCGGAATGAAATGGTAAGACAGAGCATAAAACACTTTGCGAACCTTACGGTCTTGTTCATACGAAAAGACATAACAATAAAACGAATAGTAATCATAAAAACAACAAGACAATGAAACAAATCAAGCAAATTGCAAATGCAAGCAACTTCAAAGCCGTTGATTTCGGTGAATTGAGTGAATTGAAAGACTATGTATTGGAATTGGGAACGGAAATGAAAATCTCCGGCAAGGTATTCGGTGGAGCCGTTTTGGAAGCAGACGGAGGAGATTTCTCTTTCCAAATGTTTCAACCCGGAACGGAAACAGGCTTTCTGCACAAGCACAAACAACATGAAGAACTTTATTTCTTTTTCAGAGGCAAAGGAGAATTTCAAGTGGACGGACAAATCTTTCCCATCAAGGAAGGCAGCGTTGTCAGAGTCGCTCCGGAGGGAGAACGCTCGGTACGCAACAATGGTACGGAACCTCTGATTATGCTTTGTGTACAATACAAGGGTAATACCTTCACGGCGGAAGATGCCTCCGACGGAATAATTCTGGAAAAGCAGGTAAAATGGTAAGACGTTCCTCTTTCTTGATATACAAGTCTGTAAATCCTGGCTTCATTTCGATGAAAGGACAAAGGTATAACTCATAACCAAACAATGCATTAAGCCAATCCATACACTTATTGCCGATTAAGGCAAGAACAAACCGCCGTTTCGTTATAGGTATTTGCAAAGTATTGATTTGTCGATAGAAGAAAAGAGCAGTGTATCTCAGTCTATGAAGTCAGGTGAAACAAAGTTCCGGCTTGGTTTTACGGGTGAAATGTTTTGGCTAACTTTGCTGAAAATTTTGAGAGATGAATATCGAATTGATTGAAAAGGCTTGGATTGACCGCAGTTTGTTGAATGATGAGACCGTAAAGCAGGAAATTTTGCATATTATCGGGGATTTGGATTGCGGAAAGGCGAGAGTTGCGGAAAAAGAAGACAACAGATGGATTGTGAACCAACATATAAAGAAAGCAATCTTGTTGTATTTCCCTTTATGCGGGATAAAGAATATCGAGAGCGGAGATTTGAAGTTTTGGGATAAAATACCGACGAAACAAAACTTTGAGAAGTTGAAAGTAAGATGTGTTCCGCCTGCGGTGGCTCGCTATGGCAGTTTCTTGGCAGAGGGTTGCATAATGATGCCGTCCTTTGTCAACATAGGTGCTTACGTGGATAGCGGAACCATGGTCGATACTTGGGCTACGGTCGGCAGTTGCGCCCAAATCGGAAAGAATGTGCATTTGGCAGGAGGGGTCGGTATCGGAGGGGTATTGGAGCCTGTGGGAGCAAATCCCGTGATTGTGGAGGACGATTGCTTTATCGGTTCACGTTGTATCGTTGTCGAAGGAGCATTGATTAAACAGGGGGCTGTATTGGGGGCGAATACCGTGATAACAGGCTCGACAAAGATAATAGATGTGTCGGGTAGTGAGGCAATAGAGTATAAGGGCGTTGTGCCTGAGAACTCTGTCGTTATCCCCGGCAGTTACCCTAAAATGTTTCCTGCGGGTACATACAACGTTAACTGTGCTTTGATAATAGGAAAGCGTAAAGAAAGTACGGATAAGAAAACCTCATTGAATGAAACGCTGAGAGACTTCGGCATTTCGGCGTAAGGCTTTTCCGAAATCCCTTTACATATATGATAAGGGGGTATTTCGATGGAACGGAATGAATGACGAGAACTTCGACGTCAGTTTTTGATAGAGTCGAAGTTTTTTCCATATACGCCTTGTGTCTTGGTAACC
>OCLL01000030.1_pt1 | contig 36019 bp, 23 predicted proteins | sample 1538931 | NCBI WGS metagenome assembly OCLL01 (sample SAMN03418270, study PRJEB22391) | human gut metagenome | biome: human-gut; feature: organic feature; material: feces | host: Homo sapiens | place: Tanzania | collected 2013-01 | reverse complement strand
CGCCAAGAGAATGGGTGTGCGCAAGACCGTGGCTGCCGTCGTGCACATCCCAGCGCTGGCGCACCCAACTCATCTTGAGTCCGTTGTTGATATCTACGGCTGCCAGCATCTCCGGATAGATGAGCTTGCTGATACCGAGTTCCTTGAAGAATTCCTGAGCCTGCGGTTCCATGTATTCCGGATTATCCACACGTGCCACGGTGCGCTTGGCGCCCAGATTCTTGGCAAGGATGCTGGAGGTGATGTTGGTACTCTCCACCGGGGTGACCGCGATGAAGAGATCCGTATCCTGAACACCGGCATCCCTCAGGGTCTGCAGACTGGTAGGCTTTCCTATCATGGTGAGCAGATCGCAGTCGGAGCCGATACTTGCCAGGCGCTCTTCGCTTTCATCGATGAGTGTAATCTCCTCCTTGCTGCGCGACAGGAGTCGCGCCAGGTGGGTACCGATGGCATAGGCGCCAGCTATGATGATTTTCATATTGATGAATATTTAAATTTCGATGCTCTATTTTCCGATAATGGCATTCTTGATGCTCTCGTGGTCGAGATGTACAATCTCGCGCAGCTGTTCTACGGTGCCATGCTCCACAAAGTCGTCTGGCAATCCCAGGCGGGTAATCTGTGGCTGATAGCCGTGGTCGTTCATCCATTCGAGTACGGCAGATCCCATTCCGCCCATTCTTGCGCCATCTTCTATGGTCACGATGCGCTTGAACTTCTTGCCCACCTCGGTGAGGATGTTTTCATCCAGCGGCTTCACGAATCGCATATCGTAGTGTGCAACGCTCATCTCCGTTTCCTTCTCTACCTCTTCGATGGCCTGGATGGCATCGTTTCCGATAGGACCGAGGGTGAGCACGGCTACATCTTCTCCGTCTTTCAGCTTTCTGCCGGTACCGGTCTTGATTTCCTCCATCTTGTTGCGCCAATCTACGAGCACACCGCAGCCACGAGGATAACGGATCACGTAGCTTCCGTGGTCTGGCAGCTGAGCAGAATACATCAGGTTGCGCAGCTCGTGCTCATTCATCGGCGAAGCGATGGTGAGATGCGGGATAGGGCGCAGGGCTGCCAGGTCGAAGGCGCCATGATGGGTAGGACCATCTTCTCCTACCAGTCCGGCACGGTCGAGGCAGAGCACTACCGGCAGATTGAGGAGTGCCATATCGTGGATGATATTGTCGTAGGCACGCTGTGCAAACGAACTGTAGATGTTGCAGAAAGGAATCAATCCATCCTTTGCCATACCACCCGAGAAGGTGACAGCGTGTCCCTCGGCGATACCTACGTCGAAGGTGCGGTTTGGCATCGCCTTCATCATGATGTTCATAGAGCATCCGGTAGGCATGGCTGGTGTCACACCTACAATCTTAGGGTTCTGCTCGGCAAGTTCCAGCAGGGTCTTTCCGAAGACATCCTGGAACTTAGGAGGCTTGTTGCTGTTGTCGGCAATGATTCTCTCGCCGGTTTCCGGGTCAAACTTGCCTGGTGCATGCCAGATGGTAGCACTCTTCTCGGCTGGTTCGTATCCCTTGCCCTTGGTGGTATGCAGGTGGAGCAGCTTAGGACCTTTCATGCTTCTGAGCTGCTTCAGGAGTCTTACCACTTCCTTTACATCATGACCGTCGAATGGTCCGAAGTATCGGATGTTCATTCCCTCGAAGATATTCTGCTGATGACTCAAAACCGACTTGAAGGCATTGTTCAGGCGGATGATGCCGTTCTTGCGGTTATCATTGAGAATACCCTTGGAGTGGAGCCACTGCGAAGCCTTGAAGCGAATCTTGTTGTAGGTCTCGTTGGTGTCGAGCTGGAGGAGATACTTCTCCATACCACCCACGGCACGGTCGATGCTCATATCATTGTCGTTGAGGATGATGAGCATGTCGTTTGGAGTACTTGATACATTGTTAAGTCCTTCGAAAGCTAAACCACCGCTCATCGCACCATCGCCGATAACGGCTACTACGTGGCGGTCTTTGTTGCCTGTCTCGCGTGCTGCCACCGCCATACCCAGGGCTGCCGAGATAGAATTGCTGGCATGTCCGCAGGTGAAGGTGTCGTATTCACTTTCCAGCGGTGTAGGGAATGGACGGATGCCATGGAGCTTTCTGTTGGTACAGAAAGCCTCACGTCTTCCGGTCAGAATCTTATGTCCGTATGCCTGATGGCCAACATCCCAGACGATGCGGTCTTCAGGAGTGTTGTACACGTAGTGTAAAGCTACGGTGATTTCCACAACACCCAGAGAGGAAGCAAAATGGCCAGGGTTTACAGCCACTTCGTCGATGATGTCTTCTCTCAATTCTTTGCATACCTCTGGCAACTGATTAATGCTCAGTTTGCGCAAATCATTAGGATATTTGATATTGCTTAACAGACTAAACTTACTTTTGTCCATAATTTAATAATTTTATAAGTGCAAAGGTAATGCTTTTTTTCATAAAATTACATTTTTATGGGGAGAATTTCTCTTTTTTCGATAATTCTTTGTATTTTTGCAAAAAAATAGGAAGGAATCAGCAAAAGGATGGGAACCTTTCGTTCTCCCCGGTTGCGCTTTTCCAGTAAATATGTAACTAAACATAAAAATTAAATAAATGAAAAAGAACCTATTCTTTGTGGGAGCCTTGATGATGGCTTCCCTCTCGATGATGGCGCAGACCAAGAATGGCGGCATCAATCAGACTATGCTCCAGCAGATGGAGAAAAGCCAGACTGGCGGTGTGACCAACAAGGCTTTGTTTAACGCTATCGCTGGCAACAACATCGATGATCTCGTGAAGAATCATGCCAATGAGGCTCCGGTAGATACTCATTTCAGCATCGAGACTCCTTCGCAGAGCATCCATAACCAGAAGAGTTCCGGCCGCTGCTGGATGTTCAGCGGCTTCAATGTGCTCCGTTCCAACTTTGCTGTCAACGACAAGCAGGGTAGAGTGGTAGAGTTCTCTCAGGATTATCTCTTCTTCTACGACCAGCTGGAGAAGGCTAACCTGATGCTCCAGGGTGTCATCGACCTCGGCAAGAAGAGCCTCGAGGATCCTCAGGTGCAGTTCTTCTTCAAGAATCCGCTCAATGATGGTGGTACTTTCTGTGGTGTTGCCGACCTGGCTAGCAAATATGGTCTCGTACCTATGAGCGCTCAGCCGGAGACTTATTCCAGCAACAATACTTCCAAGATGAGCCGTCTCATCAGCAGCAAGCTCCGTGAATATGGTCTCGAACTCCGCAAGATGGTAGCCCAGGGCAAGAAACCTGCTGCTATCCAGGCTCGTAAGACCGAGATGCTCGCTCAGGTTTATCACATGCTCAGCCTTACTCTGGGTGAGCCGGTGAAGGAGTTTACCTATGCTTTCCGCGACAAGGATGGCAAGCAGGTAGGCGAGGCTAAGAAATATACTCCTAAGAGTTTCTATGAGGAGACCGTGGGCAAGGATCTCAACGGTACCTTCCTGATGGTGATGAACGACCCACGCCGTCCTTACCACAAGACATACGAGGTAGAGTACGACCGCCACACCTATGATGGTCATAACTGGAAGTACCTGAACCTGCCTATGGAGGAGATTGCGCAGCTCGCCATCGCTTCCCTGAAGGATGGTCATAAGATGTATTCCAGCTACGATGTGGGCAAGCAGCTCGACAGAAAGCGTGGCTATCTGGCACTCGACAACTTCGACTATGGCAGCCTCTTCAACACTTCATTCCCTATGAACAAGGCTGACCGCATCGCTACTTTCGAGAGCGGTTCTACCCATGCCATGACTCTGACAGCGGTAGATCTCGATGCTGCGGGCAAGCCTGTGAAGTGGAAGGTGGAGAACAGCTGGGGTGCTGACAATGGTTTTGGTGGATGCTTCATCATGACCAACGATTGGTTCAACGAGTACATGTTCCGCCTGGTAGTAAACAAGAAGTATGCTTCTGAGCAGCTTCTGAAGGAATTCGACCAGAAGCCAACCATGTTGACTCCAGACGATCCTTTGTTCCAGTTGGAGGATTAATACCTATCTTAATTATGTTAGAGAAAAATAAGCGGGAGCGCATCATTGCGCTCGTCAACAAGGAAGTAGTGCCTGCCATCGGATGTACCGAACCGATGGCTGTGGCTCTCTGTACAGCTCAGGCTGCTACTACTCTGGGCAAGCGCCCGGAGCGTATTGAGGTGCTCTTGAGTCCTAACATGCTCAAGAATGCGATGGGTGTGGGTATTCCTGGCACCGGCATGATCGGTCTGCCTATCGCCGTTTCACTCGGTGCCCTCATCGGAAAGCCGGAGTATGAACTCGAGGTGCTCAAGGATCTTACTCCTGATACCCTGGAGCTGGGCAAACAGTATATTCAGAATGCAGACATCAACATCAAGCTGAAGCAGGGCGATGTAGATAAGCTCTATATCGAGGTAATCTGCTATGCCGGCAACGGCAGAGCTACAGCTATCATTGCCGGTTCTCATACCCACTTTGTGTATGTTGAGCGCAATGGTGAGGTGGTTTTCGACAAGCGTGGTGGCGCTGCAGCTGATGTGGCGGATGACGATATCCAGTTGAATCTCCGCTTGGTTTACGAATTCGCAACCACCGCTCCGCTCGATGAAATCCGCTTCATCCTCAAGACCAAGGAATATAATATGAAGGCTGCCGAGGAATCTATCAAGGGCAATTATGGCCACTGTCTGGGTAAGACGATGGATCGTCCTTTGAGCCGTGGTATCTTCGGCAATAACATCTTTTCTCATATCCTCTCCCGCACCGCTTCTGCCTGCGATGCCCGAATGGGTGGAGCCATGATTCCGGTGATGAGTAACAGTGGCAGTGGTAACCAGGGTATCTGTGCCACCAATCCTGTAGTGGTTTATGCCTTGGAAAATGAGAATACCGAGGAAGAGCTGATCCGTGCCTTGATGCTCAGTCACTTAACAGCTATCTATATCAAGCAGAGTCTGGGTAAGCTCTCTGCCCTCTGCGGTTGCGTGGTAGCCAGCACGGGTAGCAGTTGCGGTATCACCTATCTGATGGGTGGTGATTTTACCCGTATCTGCAACTCAGTCAAGAATATGGTGGCAAACCTTACCGGTATGATCTGCGATGGAGCCAAGCCAAGCTGTGCCCTGAAGATCTCATCGGGTGTGAGTACAGCCTTGCTTTCTGCTCTTCTTTCCATGGAGGGTAAGTGCGTAACTTCTGCCGAGGGTATCGTGGATGATGATGTGGATAAGTGTATCCACAACCTCACCTCTATCGGTGCCGATGCGATGAAGACCACCGATGATATGGTGCTTGATATCATGACGCATAAATAATTGGATATCATACCGTATAAATAAATAGAAGTGTAGATTTTACATTATTTATAGCTAGAAGATAAAAAAGGCTCGCAAGAATCTCTCTTGTGAGCCTTTTTTAGAATATTTTCTTACTTTTTGCTTAAAAAGTCTTAAAATAATGAATTTTGTTTCATTAAAAACCGGTTCGTATTAAAAAATACTATATCTTTGCACCATCAAATTTAAATAAATGCAATTAATAACATTGGCTAACTTAAATAAATAAGCCGAATAACATCGGCTGAATTAAATTATTGGACCAAATAACATTTTTTAAACTATATCTTATGATTAGACAACTATTCACAGTAAGTACTATGATTATGGCTCTTGGTATGACTCCTACTCACGCATATGGGGGGGTGACTCATATTCAGGAAACTAATCAGTCCAAGAACGGACAATGCACTGGTACCATTATTGACCCTACGGGTGAGCCAGTAATTGGTGCTACAGTTACAGTTAAGGGAAAGCAGGGTGGAACCATCACAGACATTGATGGTAACTTTACGCTTTCTGATGTTCAGCATGGTGCAACAATCTGTATCAGCTACATTGGTTTCGAGCCAGTGGAGAAGGTATGGAAGGGTGGTGCCATGAATGTAACCATGCAGGAAGACAGCAAGACTCTCAGCGAGGTCGTTGTTGTCGGTTTCGGTACTCAGAAGAAGGTAAACCTCACTGGTGCCGTTTCTACCGTTGATTCCAAGACCCTCGGTGCTCGCCCAGTCAACTCAGTAGTTGACGCTCTTCAGGGTGCAGTAGCCGGTATGAACTTCTCTACACCAAGCAGTGGTGGTACTCTTAATTCAACCAAGTCTTTTAACATCCGTGGTACAGGTACTATCGGTGCCGGTTCTTCTGTATCTCCACTCGTACTCATCGACGGCATGGAGGGCGATATGAACGCACTCAACCCACAGGACATCGAGAACATTTCCGTATTGAAGGATGCTTCTGCTTCTTCAATCTACGGTTCACGTGCTGCCGGTGGTGTCATCCTTATTACTACCAAGAGTGGTAAGAAGGGTAAGGCTTCCATTAACTACAACAACTCTTTCCGTTTCGATTCTCCACTCAATATGCCGGAGATGATGGACTCTTACACATGGGCTAAGTACATGAACGCTGCTTCTGTAGGTAGCGGTGCAGGTGTCTGGTTTACAGACGATAAGCTCGAGCAGATCAAGAAAGCTCAGAGCGACCCTACCATGCAGAAGATGTTCAAGAACAGCAACAACCGTTGGGAGGTTTGGGACGATACTCCAAACTTGCCTCTTGGTAATACCGACTGGCTCAAGGAGCAGTTTGGTACCAGCTTCTCTCAGGAGCATACCTTGAGTATCAATGGTGGTGATGATCGTCTGCAGTACTATGTGTCTGGTAACTATCTCAACCGTGGTGGTCTCCTCCGTCATGGTGATGATAGCATGAAGCGTTATACCATGACTGGTAAGATCAACGCACAGTTGACCAACTGGTTGCGCATGACCTACAATACCCGTTTCTCACGTCAGGACTTCGATTCTCCTGGTGATTTGATCAATGGTACAGATGTGTTCTTCCACAACATGTGCCGTTACTGGCCTATCTTGCCAACTACCGATCCTAACGGCAACTGGTTGCCAGAGTCTTATATCGGACGTCTTCAGAATGGTGGCCGTGCCAAGAACCAGGCAGACCGTCTCGCACAGCAGCTTTCATTTGTTGCAACTCCTGTAAAGGGCTTGACTCTGAATGCTGAGTTGAACTATCGTATTGTTACACAGTTCAATCACCGTGACTGGCAGACCACATACGGCTACGACTGCGACAACAATCCATTCGTAGATACCAACGCAACATCAAGTGTGTATGAGTATTCATTCAAGTCAAACTATTTCAACCCTAACCTCTTTGCTGAGTACAGCCATTCAATTGGCGAGCATAATATGAAGGTGATGGGTGGTTTCCAGAGTGAGTGGTTCCGCCAGCGCAATATGAAAGCACAGCAGAACGGTATCATGTCTGGTCTTCCTACTCTCGATACAACTACCACCAAGCCAAGTGTAGGCGGTGCTTATAACTCATGGACTACAGCCGGCTTCTTCGGCCGTATCAACTACGACTATGCAGGCCGTTACCTCTTCGAGGCTAACCTCCGTTATGATGGTTCATCACGTTTCCTCCGCGAAAACCGCTGGAACTTCTTCCCATCATTCTCAGCAGGTTGGAACATTGCCCGTGAGAAGTTCTGGGAGCCATTGGCTGATTACGTAAACACATTGAAGCTCCGTGCTTCTTGGGGTCAGTTGGGTAACCAGAATACTGACAACTGGTATCCTTTCTATCCAACCATCGACTTCTCTTCTCAGGGTGGCAACTGGTTGATTAATGGCGCTAAGCCAAATATCGCTAAACAGCCAAGTCTCGTATCTTCTACTCTTACATGGGAGAAGAGCCGTACATGGGAAATCGGTCTCGACTGGGGTGCTTTCAATAACCGCTTGACAGGATCGTTCGGCTACTATCAGCGCAAGACATTCGACATGGTAGGTCCTGCTCCTGAGTTGCCTGTTATCCTCGGTGCCAATCCTCCAAAGGTGAACAACCTTGATATGACATCTAAGGGTTGGGATCTCCAGATTGGCTGGCGTGACGTAATCGGTGAGGTAAGCTATGGTGCATCTCTCGTATTGAGTGATAACCAGGTGGTCATCGATAAGTATCCTAACCCATCCAAGAACCTCGGTTCATACTATGCTGGTGCTAAGCTCGGAGATATCTGGGGTTATACCACAATCGGTATCGCACAGAGCCAGGAAGAGATGGATGCACACCTCGCAAAGGTTAACCAGAGCGCACTCGGAAGCGGCTGGACTGCAGGTGATATCATGTATGCCGACCTCGATGGTGATGGTTATGTTAATACTGGCGAGAATACAGCTGATAAGCCAGGTGACAGACGCATCATCGGTAACTCTACTCCTCGCTATAACTTCGGCTTGAACCTCGATGCAGCTTGGAAGGGCTTTGATATCAAGGTATTCTTCCAGGGTACCCTCAAGCGTGACTACGCAGCAGGTGGTGCCGTATTCTGGGGTGCTATCGGTCAGGGTAAGTGGCAGGCTACCGGCTTTAAGTTCCACGAGGATTACTGGCGTGAGGACAATAGGGGTGCATACTACCCACGTGCAGACTGGGGTGGTGGCCGCAACATCCAGACTCAGACCCGCTATCTGCAGAATGCAGCTTATGGCCGTTTGAAGAACCTCACCATCGGTTATACCTTGCCAAAGTCAATCACAAGCAAGGCTTATATTGAGAATCTTCGCTTCTTCGTATCTGGAGAGAACCTCTTTACCATCACTAACTTTACAGAGGCTGGTGATCCAGAGCTGATCGGAGCAGGTTATGGCGGTGAGATTGGTAAGGCATATCCATTGTCTAGAACCTACTCATTCGGTCTTAGTGTAACATTCTAACTTATCTTTAGATTATAGAAAGGAAACAATTTATGAAAATTAAATATATTTCAATGCTCTTATTGAGCGCGACGCTCGGTCTGACAAGTTGCAATGACTATCTTGACAAGGAGCCTGAAAGCGATGTGACACCTGCGTCTTTCTTTACTAGCGCAGACGACCTGGCAGCCTACACCGTGAATCTCTATGGTGTATTGACAAGTATCAATCCGGGTAACTATGGTATGAGTACCTTTGCTTTCGATAACGATACCGATAACCAGGCGGGAACCGGTTATTCTAGCCGTTGGGTTCCTGGAAACTGGAAAGTAGGTCAGAGTGGTGGTGCTTGGGATTTCGGTAACATCCGTTCGGTGAACTATTTCCTCGACCAGGTATTGCCAAAGTTCGAAGCTAAGCAGATTGGCGGTGCTGAGGCTCATGTGCGCCACTACATTGGTGAGGCATATTTCCTCCGTGCTTACCTTTACTTAGACAAGTTGCAGTCTTTGGGTGACTTCCCAATCGTGCTCAATGCGCTTCCTGATGACAAGGAGACTCTTGTTGCGGCTTCCAAGCGCCAGCCACGTTATAAGGTAGCTCAGCAGATTCTCGACGACCTTGACAAGGCACTCGGTCTGCTGATGGAATCTGCCCCTGGTGGCAAGAACCGCATCTCTCGCGATGCAGCCCTCCTGCTCCGTTCTCGTGCAGCTCTCTTCGAAGCTACATGGGAGAAGTATCACAAGGGTACTGCGTTTGTGCCAGGTGGTCCAGGTTGGCCAGGCAAGGCTGAGGATATCCAGGGCTTTGACATCGATTCTTCTATCAATCACTTCCTCGATGAGGCTATGAAGTCTTCTAAGGAGTTGGGTGATAAGCTCGTTGGCAACCTCGTAGAGAATACAGATACTCCAGAGGGACAGAATGCAAGTTTGGCAAGTATCAACCCTTACTACACCATGTTCTGTGACAAGGATATGAGCGGTTATAGCGAGGTGTTGATGTACCGTGCCTTCGACAAGGACAAGGCTAATGTAACTCACAACATCCAGATGCAGCTCCAGCGTAATGGTGGTGGTACTGGTTGGACACGTGGATTGGTTAACTCTTTCCTCATGCGCAACGGACTTCCTATCTATGCAGCAGGTTCTGGCTACAACCCAGAGTGGGAGAATGAGGGCATCAAGGCTACTCTTCAGAATCGTGACTCTCGTATCCAGTTGTTCACCAAGATGGATGGTTCTGTAGAGAACTATACAAGTGATGGTGCTAATACCGTTGATCTCTCTTGGACAGTAAAGGGTAACAACGAGACTCGTATCGTTACCGGTTATGCAGTGAAGAAGGGTAAGAACTATGATGTTCTGCAGCAGCTCAACCACGACTATGGTCAGAGTGGTAGCATCGTATTCCGTGGCACAGAGGCTCTCCTCAACTACATGGAGGCTTCCTGGTTGAAGAACAATAGCATCGATGCTACGGCAGATAAGTACTGGCGTGCACTCCGCACCCGTGCCAAGGTAGATCCTGATTACACCAAGACCATCGCTGCTACCAACATGCAGGAGGAGGCTAAGTGGGACTTTGGTGCTTACTCTCACGGTCAGTTGGTTGATGCTACTACTTACAACATCCGTCGTGAGCGTCGTGATGAGTTCATCGGTGAGGCTTCCCGCTGGGAGGACTTGATCCGCTGGCGTGCTTGCGACCAGGTAAACGGTTACCAGATTGAAGGTATGAAGTACTGGGGTACTGTTTATGAGGGCACATGGCTCGATGGTACAACCAACCTCGCTATCGTAGATGTTGAAGGTGGTAAGGGTAATATCAGTAGTAAGACCATTAGTGGTGACTACATCCGTCCATACCAGATTTCTAAGGTTAACAACCAGGTATTTGATGGTTATCACTTTACTCCTGCTCACTATCTGTCTCCTATCGCACAGAGCGTATTCCGTCAGACAGCAGCAGGTGATCAGACCGATCTTACCACATCTGTAGTTTACCAGAACCCAGGTTGGCCATTGATTGCTGGTCAGGGTGCAACTGCAGTAGAGTAAAGCGTGTGAACATATTCATTCTGCTTATGTCTTGAGATAAAGAGCTCAAGACATAAGATACAAAAAAAGGCTCGCAAGAAGTTTCGATTTCTTGCGAGCCTTTTAAGATTAAGAAATATTAAAAAACTGGCTTTTCCTTGGAGATAATCGCGGATATGTGTATATTTGCACCATCCGATAATCGCGGATAGGTGTGTATCTGTACTATCCGATAATCGCGGATAGGTGTAAGAAACGGAAAATATTAATCGCGGATTGGTGTATTTATCCGATATTGTTAATCTAGGATAGGTGTAAATTATGAGAAGAAAATGGCTGATACGGTTTTGCTTAATTATTCGTAATTGATAGGAAAAGGAGAACCAGCGCTTCGAGTTCAACATGAGCATTTCTGTTTGACAGAATCTTGCGAGCCTTTATTGTTTGTAGAGCTTTGAACTTTGAGCTTTGAACTTGAACCAGTAAAACTAATCATAAAGTTCAATGTTCAAATCTCAAAGTTCAAAGTCTTACACGAGTGTTGCAACGATTTCCTCACGGGTACCTGGCAACATATCGATGACAGGAATCTCTGGCATGGTGTAGCAACCTGGCTGGAGACGGAATGAAGCGCGAGCCACGTTAACCAATACCTGAGCGGTGAGGGCTGGGTTGTTGATGCTCATGTTGAACTCGAAGCGCTGGTTCTGAGTCTTGCCAGATACACCCTTGCGAACGAGGTTCACACCATGACCCATATCCTTTACATCATCTACAGATGCTACGGCGAATACGTGAGTCTCATCGTGAGCGAAGTATGGGTCAGCCTTGATCTCTGCAGTTACATCCTCAAGCTTGGCACCTTCTTCCAACTCTACGTAAACCATACGGCGGTGGATACCCTCGCCCAATGGGATAGTAACAGAGAGTGCTTCCTTGACACCCTTCTTGCCACGAACGCAGACAGAGTGTCCCATACTCATACCAGGACCGAAGTTGGTGTATGTCAAGCCCTTTGGAGCCAGACTTTCCATCAATACACGTACGATAGAGTCAGAACCTGGATCCCAGCCGGCAGAGATAACGCTCACCTTGCCAGCCTTCTTGCAGTTCTCCATCTGCTTGGTGCGATAGTCAAGGATGCTGGTGTGGATATCGAAACTATCTACGGTGTTGATGCCGAGTGCAACGATCTTCTCTGCATATTCTGGGCAAGAGCGGGTAGGAGTTGCGAGGATAGCAACATCTACATCCTTCAACTTGGTGATGTCATCTACTACCTCATAGTTAGCCAACTCAGCTGGTTTGTCCTTAGCACCCTGGCGACGAACGATACCTGCGATCTCGAAATCTGGAGCTGCTTCGAGAGCTTCTACTGTAAACTTACCGATGTTGCCGTAACCTACTACGGCTGCTCTAAACTTTTTCATTTGATGTATTTATTTCTTTTATATTGTTGTTTATTTTGGATAATTCCTTCCTGATATCTATTTCCGGTTGCAAAAGTATAGCTTTTTCTTGAAATACGTGACGTTTTAATAGATTTTTAACTCATAAAACTTGCAAAAGGTAATAAAATCATAGTTTCTAGGTAGAATGAAGGGGGAATTGTAAGGGTTCTGGAACAGATTCCTTACAGTTTCGTGATTTCAAGGATTTAAGAGATTACCTCAGCTCTTCCTAATCTGTTTGTCGATGGATAATAGGTGATTTCTTTCTGCTCCTGATGAAATTAGCTCCTACTCTTAAGGGAAATTGTTTCTACCATTAAAGGAAGTGCTTTCTACCCTTAAAGGAAAATGTTCTTGTACCTAATAGAATTCTTCGTTCATAAGCTTTGAATGTCGGTTCAAAAGCTTTGAATGTACGTTCATAAGTTTTGAATGTACGTTCAAAACTTATGAACGGAGATTTCTTCTAGTCATAAAAACAATTTCCATAGGGGATAAAGGCTTTTTCTTATAGGGGTGTCAGCAATATAATCCAATGCCGGATACAATAAATCCCTATTCCGTGCGTTCATATTATTATAATTAATTTATGAAAGAGGTATAACCAATAGTTTAAATGGTATAACCAAGTCTTTAAAGAGGTATAACCAAGTGTTTAAATAGTAAGGAGAAAATAAAAATGATAGAATATATTCATGGCGATCTGACCGAACTGACCCCGGCAATGGCAGTAGTAGAGACTGCAGGAGTGGGGTACGGACTCAATATTTCGCTCAATACCTATACTGCCATTCAGGGCAAACAGGAAGTGAAACTCTACGTGCATGAGGTTTTGGTGGCAGGTGGAAGAGATGACTCTTTCACCCTTTTCGGGTTTGCCTCCAAGCAGGAGCGCGAACTCTATCGCCAGCTCATCACCGTATCGGGTGTGGGAGGCAATACGGCGAGAATGATTCTCTCGTCGATGTCGCCAAGCGAACTCTGCAATGTGATTTCTACAGGCAACGACAAGATGCTGAAGACCGTGAAGGGTATCGGATTGAAGACCGCCCAGCGCATCATCATCGACCTGAAGGATAAGATCGTGAGTCTGGGCATCGCCGATGAGCTGCCGGCTAATGGCGGTAATGTGGTGATGGTGAACAATGATATCAAGGATGAGGCTGTCAGTGCCCTCACCATGCTCGGCTTCTCTCCGGCACCTTCAGCCAAGGTTGTAGTGGATATCCTGAAGGCTCAGCCGGATCTGCCGGTAGAGCAGGTTGTAAAGCTTGCCTTGAAGCAAATCAAGTAACTTCAGGTTGAAGTAAATGAAATAACTTCAGGCGGAAGCAAATCCAGTAACTTTATGAAGGGGCAAAGAATCTTTTATTTTTTGATGGCTTGGCTGATGGTGGCAACCTTCGGCTACGCCCTCGCTTTGCCTTTTCCGCAGAAAGATAAACAGGAAAACAAACAGAAAGATAAGCAGGACGTCAGGCAGAATGATAAGCAGCAAGACAAGAAGCAGCCGAAGGCGCAGCCCATTCTGGTAGATGAGGATACGATTCCCGATTCCCTGCTGCATCCCCGCTGGAAAATCCAGCTTACCCAACCTTATTCCCTGAGCGACCTCTACCAGAGTCCGCTCGACCTCAAGCGTCCTGATGCCCTCCGGTATCAGGTCATCTACAATGATACCCTCAACCGTTATGTCATCGGCAACCGGATGGGCAATACCTGGCTTTCGGCTCCCATCATGCTCACTCCGGATGAGTATATGAAATGGACGGAACAGAACGAGCGCAATGCCTTCTATCGCCAGAAGAACGATGAAATCTATCAGACGAAGGGCAAGGAGAAGTTCGATTTCTCTGATATGCACTTCGATCTGGGACCTGCCGAGAAAATCTTCGGTCCCGGTGGAATCCGTGTCAAGACCCAGGGTACTGCCGAACTGAAGTTTGGTATCAACAAGAAGAATATCGACAACCCGTCGCTGCCTATCCGCAACCGCAAGACCACGATGATGAACTTTGATGAGAAGATCAATCTCAACGTGAATGGAAAGGTGGGCGATAAGATGAATCTCAACCTGAATTACAACACCGATGCCACCTTCGACTACGATGCCCAGAACATGAAGCTGAAGTATGATGGCAAGGAAGATGAGATTATCAAGCTGGTTGAGGCGGGCAATGTATCCTTTCCCAGCAACTCCTCGCTCATCAAGGGTGCCAGCAGTCTTTTCGGTGTAAGAACCGATATGCAGTTTGGTAAGCTCAAGCTGCAGACGGTGTTCTCGCAGAAGAAGTCGGCTTCCAAGAGCGTATCGAGCCGGGGCGGCGTGCAGCTTACTCCTTTTGAGCTTAATGTGGCAGATTACGAGGAAAACCGTCACTTCTTCCTCTCTCAATATTTCCGCAGTCATTATGATGCCTGGATGCAGAAACTCCCGAATCTGCTCACGGGTATCACCATCAACCGTGTGGAAATCTGGGTAACCAACAAGACGGGAACCACCACGAATACCCGAAACATCATCGCCCTGACCGACCTGGGAGAAAACGAGAAGGTGAGCAACCAGATGTGGGGGGCAGGAGGAACGATGGTGCCGGCTAACCAGGCGAATACCGAGTATGCAGCGATGACAGGTCAGTTTGCTGCTGCCCGTGACATCAACCAGACAGCCTCCATCCTGGAAGGCGGCGGACTGATAGGCGGCAGCGATTTTGAGAAGCTGGAGAGTGCCCGTCTGCTCAATTCCTCTGAATATACCGTGAACCAGGCGATGGGATATGTTTCGCTGAAGTCTGGTCTGCAGACCGACCAGGTGCTTGCCGTGGCATACGAATATACCTATGGCGGAGTAACCTATCAGGTGGGTGAGTTTGCCTCGGATATCACCGATACCAAGCAGGCTCTCTTCGTGAAGTCGCTGAAGAATACCAGTTGCAATCCGCAGCAGGGCAACTGGGACCTGATGATGAAGAACGTATATTATCTCTCTTCGCAGGTGGAAAAGGACAAGTTCCGCCTCGATGTGAAATATCAGAGTGATACCACGGGTGTCTATGTCAACTACATTCCGGAAACGCAGGTGAAGAACCAGCCTATCATCCGGGTGCTGGGTGCCGACCGACTCGATAACAACAACAAGGCGCGCAGCAATGGTTACTTCGATTATGTAGAGGGCTATACCGTATCGAATGGTCGCGTGTTCATGCCGAAGGTGGAACCGTTCGGCAGTTATATGCAGGATTATCTCGTAAAGAAGGGCGTGGCTGAGGAGCAGGCAGAGAAGTATGCCTTCACCGAACTCTATGACAGTACGAAGACCATCGCCAAGCAGATAGCCGAAAAGAATAAGTATCTCATCGTGGGACAGTTCAAGGGTTCGGCAGCCAATGTCATCTCCCTCGATGCCTACAATGTGCCGCGGGGTTCGGTAGTGGTAACGGCAGGTGGCGTTACCCTGAAGGAGGGTACCGACTACTCGGTGGATTACAATGCCGGAGAGGTGACCATCCTCAACCAGAGCATCATCGATGCCGGTACGGCGGTCAACGTCTCCCTGGAGAGCAATACCGATTACGGACAGATGAGAAAGACGATGGTAGGATTCAACTGGGAGTATGAATTCTCCAGGAATTTCCAGATCAGCGGAACCTTGCAGCATCTCTCGGAACAGGCGCTCACCAATAAGGTGGCGATGGGCAGCGAGCCGCTGAAGAATACACTCTGGGGCATCAACCTGAACTGGAAGAAGGAGAGCCAGTGGCTTACCAACATGCTCGACAAAATACCGTTCCTGCATCTCACCCAACCTTCCTACATCTCCTTCAAGAGTGAGTTTGCCCAGCTTCTGGCGGGCGAGGCAGGAGGAGTGCAGGACAATGCTTCGTATATTGATGACTTCGAGAATACTAAGGGAACCATCGATGTGATGACTCCTACTTCGTGGATTATCTCCAGTGTGCCGTCGCTCAACTTCAAGGATGATTACAATGACAAGTCGGGCTTGACCAGCGGTTTCCATCGTTCCCGCCTTGCCTGGTACACCATCGATCCGCTCTTCACCCGAAGGGGCAGTTCGCTCACTCCGGGTCATATCAAGAGCGACCTCAAGCAGTTGAGCAACCACTACGTGAGAGAGGTGTATGTGAAAGAGCTTTTCCCTCTGCGCCAGCAGAGCACCTATCAGGGAGCCACCAGCACCCTGAGTGTTCTCAATCTGGCTTACTATCCATCGGAGCCGGGACCTTACAACTTCAATGTATCCGATCTGCAGTCGGATGGTACCCTTGCCAACCCATCCCGCAACTGGGGTGGAATGATGCGCAAGCTGGATACCAACGATTTTGAGCAGGCGAATGTGGAGTATATCGAGTTCTGGATGCTCGATCCGTTCATCTATTCCCGCGAAGAGGCAGATGCAGCCGACTATGGCGGCGACTTCTACATCAACCTGGGCGAGGTGAGCGAGGATATCCTGCGGGATGGCAAGAAGTTTTATGAGAGTGGAATGCCGGTGGATGGCAGCAACAGCTTCACCTATACGCAGTGGGGTAAGATTCCTACGCAGAGCACCGTGACCTATGCTTTCGCCACGACGAGCGGAAGCCGTGCCCTGCAGGATGTGGGCTTCAATGGTCTGACCGATGCCGAAGAGCAGGAATTCTACAAGAGTGCCTATCTCGACCAGATTCAGGGCAAGGTGAACCAGGCGGTATTCGACAGTATCTTTGCCGACCCAGCCCGGGATAACTATCACTATTTCAGAGGCTCTGACTGGGATGAGATGCGTGCGCCCATTCTTCACCGATACAAGTACATCAACAACCCTCAGGGCAATTCGCCTGACAGCGAAAGCCGTACCGAGAGTTATGATACCTCCTATAAATCTACACCGGATGTGGAGGACATCAACCAGGACTATACGCTGAACGAATACGAGAAGTATTTCCAGTATCACGTCAGCATCCGTCCGGAAGATCTCGTGGTGGGCAGCAACTTCATCGTGGATAAGCGCGAATACACCCAGACTTGGCGAGACAATACGAAATCTACGGTTACCTGGTATCAGTTCCGCATTCCTGTGGATGAGTTTGAGAAGCGCCAGGGAAACATCAACGATTTCTCCAGCATCCGCTTCATGCGAATGTTCCTCACCAACTTCAAAAAGCCTATCGTGCTCCGTTTCGGTACGCTCGACCTGGTACACAGCAAGTGGCGTACCTACGATCAACCGTTGGGTGCAGCCAGTGGCGGAACCTTGGAGGCGAGTGCCGTCAGTCTGGAGGAAAACGCCGAGAAGACACCGGTCAACTATGTGCTTCCTCCGGGTATCAGCCGCGAACAGGACCCATCGCAGCCACAGCTTGTCGAGGCAAACGAGCAGGCGCTGAGTCTGGTGGTGAAGGATCTGACCCATGGCGAGGCAAAGGCGGTATATAAGAACTCAACCCTCGATCTCCGCCAGTACAAGCGCATCCAGATGTTTACCCATGCCAATGCCCTGGAGCAGAACGCCACCAATCTGAAGAACGACCAGCTGGCGGTATTCATCCGCCTGGGCAGCGACTATAAGAACAATTACTATGAGTACGAGATTCCGCTCAAGCTGACCGAACCTCGCAACAATTATAACCGCAACAGTTCTGCCGACAGAAAGCTGGTCTGGCCGGAGGAGAATATGCTCAATGTAAACCTGAGTGTATTTACCAGTCTCAAGAAGGAGCGCAACAAGGCGAAGGCAGCTGGTATGGCTTCCTATCTGGCACCTTATGTGATGATGGATGCCGAACATCCGGGCAACCGAATCACCATCGTGGGCAATCCGAGCCTGGGAGAGGTAAAGACGCTGATGATAGGTGTGAGAAACAATTCGGATGAGGTGAAGAGTGGAGAAGTCTGGGTCAACGAACTCCGACTTCTGGAGCATAACAACAAGGGCGGATGGGCAGCCAATGCCAATCTGAACGTGCAGCTCTCCGACCTGGGTAGCGTGAATGCCACCGGCCGCTATATGAGCGAAGGCTTCGGCGGTCTGGAAGACGGCGTGGCTAGTCGCAGCACCGATAATTATGGTGCCTATAGCGTGACCACCTCGTTGGAGATGGGTAAGTTCTTCCCCGACAAGGCGAAGGTGAGCATACCTTTATATTATAGTGTGACGAAGGAGAAGACTTCTCCGAAATACAATCCGCTGGATACGGATATGGAACTGAAGGATGCGCTGGATGCCGCCGGTTCGAAGGCGGAGCGTGACTCTATCGAGAACATCGCCGTGACCAAAGTCACCCAGACCAACTTCTCGGTATCCAATGCCCGGGTAGGCATCGCCACCCGTCGCCATCCTATGCCTTACGATCCTGCCAACTTCTCGTTTACCTACAGTCATGCCCATCAGCATACCACGGGTGAGACCACGGTCTTCGAGAATCGGGACAACTGGCGCGGAGCCCTGGATTATTCCTGGACACCTATCTACAAGGCGTGGGAACCTTTCAAAAAGTGGAAGAACAAGAGCAAGTGGCTCGACATCCTGAAGCGATTCGGATTAAACTGGCTGCCTCAGAACATCGCCTTCAATACCGAGATGACGCACGAGACCTATGAGCTGCAGGAACGCGATATGGAGAGTACGCTCAATTCGCAGCTGCCGCTCACCGTGAGCGACCAGTTCCTCTGGAACCGCGAGTTCTCTCTGCGCTGGGATCTGACCAAGAACCTGCACATGAACTTCCAGAGTGCCACCCATGCACAGGTGGATGTGCCTTATCCGGATGTGAATGCCGATCTCTATGCCGACCAGTATCATGCCTGGAAGGATTCGGTGTATCGAAGTTCGGTATGGCAGAGTGTGAAGAGCTGGGGTACGCCGCTCGACTACAGTCAGAACTTCACGGCATCCTACAAGTTGCCTATCCATCTGCTGCCAGTCTTCGACTGGGTGAATACCGATGCTTCCTACAACGCCAACTATACTTGGGAGCGAGGTACGGAGGATGAGAACGGCAACTCGTATGGCAACACCATCAACACCCAGCGCGAGCTGACGATTAACGGAAGCTTCGACCTGGTGCGCCTCTACAACCACATCCCATTCCTCAAGAAGGCGAATGACCGATTCAACCGCTCGATAAGCAGGAGTGAGATAGAGAGGAAGAAGAAGGAGAAGGAAGCCAAGCGAAAGCAGGCTTTGCAGAAGAATGTCCAGCAGAAGAACGATGGGCAGAAGAATGGGCAGCAGAAAGATAATATGCAGAAGAATGGGCAGAAGAATCAGGTAGATTTGGCGAAGGCGCTTCCGAAAAACAGGAAGGCTTTCGAGAAGGAAATCACCCTCCTGCCGGATACTTCCCTGCTCATCAGACATGGCAAGAACAGCAAGCGACTCATCATTTCGGCAAAGACGGAGGATGGAAAGGTGTATCATCTGAAATATAAAAAGGTGGATAACAACCAGATCCGTATCAAGTCGAAGGTGGATAGCATGATGAAGCTGAAGATTACGGTGATGCCGAAAGAGCCGCTCGATAACGAAAGATGGTACCGGACAGCCCAGACGGCTGCCCGATTGGCAATGATGCTGCGCAAGGTGAGCTTCACTTACCGCAACAACTATCAGATGCTCCTGCCGGGCTTTACTCCTAACGTGGGTGATGCCTTCGGACAGAAGAAAGTGGGAACGATGGCTCCGGGACTGGATTTCGCCTTCGGACTGGTGGATGACAGCTATATCGGAAAGGCAAGAGAAAACGACTGGCTGCTCTGCAACGACTCGATTGCTACGCCGGCTACCACCAGCAAGACCGAGAACCTGCAGCTGCGTGCCACCTTGGAACCGGTTAAGGATTTCAAGATTGATCTTTCTGCCACCCGCACCATGACCACGCAAAAGAGCATACAATATATGTATGAGGGTACACCGACCACCCAGAGCGGAACTTTCCAGATGACTACCATCTCGCTGAGTTCGGCTTTCGAGGGCATCGGAAATGCCAACAGTGGTTATCGCAGCAAGACTTTCGAGAAGTTTGTCGGCTCGCTCGATGGTTTCCGCCAGCGGGTGGAGTCGCAGTATGCCGGAACGGTATATCCTGTGGGGTCTACCTTGGGCGGAGGCAAGTATGATGCTTCCCGCACACCGGTTAATCCGTATAGTGGTGATGTGATGATTCCTGCATTCCTCAATGCCTATACCTCGATGGGCGGCAGTTCGCTCTCCATCTTCCCGGCATTGAGCCGGCTCTTGCCAAACTGGACGGTGCGCTATAGTGGCTTGGGCAAGTTGCCTTGGTTCCGTGAGCACTTCAAGAGTGTGAACATCAACCACGCCTACAAGAGCATCTTTGCCGTGGGCAGCTACAGTAGCTACAGTACCTATCAGGAGTATATGAATGGTCTGGGCTTCGTGACGGATGCCTCTACGGGCAATCCATCGCCTAGCAGCATGTTCAATGTTTCGCAGGTGAGCATCAACGAGGCATTCTCGCCATTGCTCGGTATGGATGTTACGCTGAACAATAATATGACCATCAAGGGTGAGTATCGCCAGACCCGAGTGCTGAACCTCAGTATGACGAGTGTACAGGTGAACGAGGCGCTGAGCAAAGACTGGGTGGTAGGTATGGGCTATCGCATCAATAACTTCAACCTCTTCGGAGCTCCAAAGGCACACAAGGTGAAGGGAAGAACGGGTGCCCAGCAGAACAGCAGAAACGGAAGCAAGAATCAGACCCAGAACTACGGTCCTAATCACGACCTGAACCTGCGTCTCGACTTCAGTTTCCGCAAGCAGGCAGCCATCGTCCGTGATATAGCCACGATGACGAGCAGCGCCAGCAGCGGCAACAATGCCCTGAAGCTGAGTTTCACGGCTGATTATACCTTGAGCAAGATGCTCACCATGAGCTTCTACTATGATCGCCAGACCAATACGCCGCTCTTGTCGAGCAGCAGTTATCCGACGACCACGCAGGATTTCGGTCTGAGCATCAAGTTCTCCCTGACGAGATGATGTTTTTATCGCCCAACTGCGGTGCAAAGCTACATAAAAAATATGTTTTACCAAAATCTTTTTGGCGAAAATATGTCGTTTTACCAAAATCTTTGCTGCAAAAGTGTGGTCATCAATGTCATTGGTTATTAGTGTCATTAAGTATTTGAGCTTTCATATAAACAAAGAAAAAGCCGCTAGGATATCGTGTGAGAATATCCTGGCGGCTTTATATGATAGCTTAAAAAAATTATTTCTTATCGTAAGCGTGAACAGGGTAGTCGATGGTATAGTGAAGACCACGGCTCTCCTTGCGCTCAATAGCCATACGGGTGATGAGATAACCTACATTGATCATGTTGCGGAGCTCGCAGAGATCCTTGCTTACCTTCACACGCTTGAAGAGATTCTCGGTCTCTTCGTAAAGCAGGTCGAGGCGGTCCCAGGCACGCTTCAGGCGGAGGTCGCTACGAACGATACCTACATAGTTGCTCATGCATTCGCCTACCTCCTTGATGCTCTGGGTAATCAAAACCTTCTCCTCGTTGGTCATGGTACCCTCGTCGTTCCATGCAGGAACCTTCTCATTGAAGTCGTATTCATCTACATGTTCCAGACTGTGCTTGGCAGCAGTCTCGGCATAAACCACAGCCTCGATAAGAGAGTTGCTGGCAAGACGGTTGCCACCATGCAGACCGGTGCAAGAGCACTCGCCCAAGGCATAGAGGCGGTTGATGCTTGAACATCCGTTCAGATCTACCTTGATACCACCACACATATAGTGGGCTGCAGGACGAACCGGGATATAATCCTTGGTAATATCGATGCCGATGCTCAGACACTTGGCGTAGATATTAGGGAAGTGACGCTTGGTTTCCTCAGGATTCTTATGGGTAACATCCAGGCAGACATGATCCAGACCGTGAATCTTCATCTCCTTATCGATGGCACGTGCCACGATGTCACGAGGAGCCAGGCTCAGTCGCTTATCATATTTCTCCATGAAGCTTTCGCCGTTAGGCAGACGCAGGATGCCGCCGTATCCACGCATCGCCTCGGTGATGAGGAATGCAGGGTGGGTCTCTCCAGGATGATAGAGGGCTGTAGGGTGGAACTGTACGAACTCCATGTCGGCTACGGTACCCTTGGCACGGTAAACCATCGCCTCGCCATCACCGGTAGCGATGACAGGGTTGGTGGTAGTCTGATAAACGGCACCACATCCACCGGTACACATCACGGTAACCTTGCTCAGATAGGTATCCACCTTCTGGGTATCAGGATTCAGAACGTAGGCTCCGTAACAGTTAATATAAGGTGTACGGCGGGTAACACGGGCACCCAGATGGTGCTGTGTGATGATTTCTACAGCGAAATGATTTTCCTTGATATCGATGTCAGGGCAGTTGCGTACTGCCTCCATCAGACCGCGCTGGATTTCAGCACCTGTATCATCAGCGTGATGAAGAATGCGGAACTCGCTGTGTCCGCCCTCACGATGAAGATCGAACTTGCCATCCTGCTGCTTGTCGAAGTTGACACCCCACTGCACGAGCTCCTTGATCTGCTCTGGTGCCATGGTGACAACCTGCTTCACAGCCTTATAGTCGCTGATGTAATCACCAGCGATCATTGTATCCTGTATGTGCTTGTCGAAGTTATCTACTTCCAAGTTGGTAACTGACGCCACACCACCTTGTGCAAATGAAGTGTTTGCCTCGTCGAGTGAGGTTTTGCAGATCATACACACTTTACCTTTATGCGCTCTGGCTACTTTCAGGGCGTAACTCATACCGGCAACTCCTGAGCCGATAATCAGAAAATCATACTTATAAACCATGTGAGTTTATTCTAATAATGCTTAATTGTTTGCAAAAGTACTAATTTCTCTTTAAAAAGAGTAATAAGAGAGGGATTTTTTGTAATTTTGCAGCGAATTTTAAGGTAATATAGTCTTTTAGACTATCAAATAGTAGCTGAAAACGCTATTTTAAAGATAAAAGAACGAGATATGGCAGATAGAACTTTTCATAAGCGCTTCAATACGACGGCTCGTGTTGGAGTGGTGGTTTTCGCCCTCCTGGCAGGATATTTCTTCTGGGTCAAGATGGCGATTATTGGCATTTTCGTTGCCATCATCATTGTGGGCATGATTGAGCGTATTCTGAATACCACCTATACATTCAAGAAGGTGAAACCTATCGACCGGGATGACGAGATGGAATATCTCATCATCAACGAGGGCAGGTTCTCTTCCAACAGGAATGTGCCGGTATGCGACATCACCAGCGTGCATACCGCCAAGACCTTTCTGGGATTGGATCATTGTGTGGTGATAGAATACGGACATCATAATATGGTAACGGTGCAGCCCGATAATGAAGAGGCTTTCGAGAAAGAAATTAGTAAAAGACAATGAAAAAGATTATATATATGATGATGAGCTTCATCATGGCTACGCTCATGGCGATGCCGGTGCAGGCTCAGGATGTGATTGAAGGAGAAGTGGTGGAGTCGCAGGACGACACGGAAGTGACCGACTCCACGATGTTGGATTCCCTGGCTGCTGATACATTGAAGCTGCCTTGGCCCGAATCGGTGCAGGTAGGTATCGGCAAACTCTTGGAAAGTAAGATGTTTGAGACATCGCAGGTGGGGATCATGGTCTGGGATATGGATGCTGATTCCTGCATCTACAAGCACAACGAACGACAGCTGATGCGCCCGGCAAGTACGATGAAGCTCTTGACAGCCATCACAGCACTAGACAAGTTGGGTGGTTCCTATCAGTTCAAGACTCAGTTGAAATATACCGGAACCATCGAGGACGGTGTGCTGACGGGTGATGTTTATTGTGTGGGAGGTATGGATCCCCGTTTCAACAGTGATGACCTGACGGCATTTGTCAACAGTCTCAAGGATATGGGTGTGGATACCATTCGTGGTAACGTATATGCCGACCGTTCGATGAAGGATGCGGCATTGCTGGGCGAAGGCTGGTGCTGGGATGATGATAATCCGGTACTTTCGCCATTGGTGTTTTCCCGCAAGGACATCTTCATGGACCGTTTCCTGGCTAAGTTGAAGGATGCAGACATTGAATATGAGGAGATGTATGCCTCTACCAAGACCTGTCCTGCCAATGCCTTTACCATCTGTACCCGTTTCCATACCATGGACCAGGTTCTGCATAAAATGATGAAGGAGAGTGACAATCTCTATGCCGAGTGCATGTATTACCAGATTGCGGCTTCTACGGGCAACCGTCCGGCAAGTGCCAAGAGTGCCCGCAACGTGGAACGGCAGTTGATCAATAAGCTGGGACTGGATGCTTCCCGCTACAGACTGGCAGATGGTTCGGGCTTGTCGCTCTACAACTATCTCAGTGCCGAGCTGGAGGTGATGATGCTCCGTTATGCTTTCCGCAATGACAACATCAAGCAGCATCTGATTCATTCCTTGCCTATAGCAGGTGTGGATGGAACCCTGAAGAAGCGTATGAAGAGCGGCAGTGCCCACGGCAATGTCAAGGCAAAGACGGGTACCCTGACTGGTATCATCTCGCTGGCTGGCTATTGTACGGCAGCCAATGGACATGAGCTTTGCTTCTCTATCATCAATAATGGAATCATGCATGGCAGCAATGCCAGACATTTTGCAGACAAGGTTTGTAACCTGCTCTGCCAACCATAATTAAGTTAGAAGTTTATGGAAGAAATTCGTAGATTTGTAGATGAAATGATAACATGGGCAGGTGTCACAGGTGATTACGTGCCTATGCTTCGTCATATCCTGCTCACCGTCACAGCTATCTTGCTGGCGATGCTGAGCGATTTCCTGTGTCGTAAGATTGTAGTTCCGTTGATCTCGAAGATTACGGAAAAGACGGAGGTTTCCTGGGATGATGTGTTGCTGAACAAGAAGGTGCTCACTTCTGCCTGCCATATCGTGCCGGCAGTGGTAATATGGTCGCTCATGCCGCTTATCTATCTGGAATATCCTATCTTCAAGGAGATTCTGGAGCGTGCTACGGGTATCTATATCGTGGTGATGTCGGTGCGCACGGCATTGGTGTTTATCGGTTCGTTCAAGGGATTGGAGAATAGCGGAGAGCGCCGCTCTTCGGCTCAGCAGTATTTCCATACCTTCTGCGGTGTGCTCAGGGTTCTGATGCTCTTTGTGGCTGGAGTGGTGGTGGTAGCCATCCTGTTGGGTAAGAGCCCGATGACCTTGTTTGCCGGCTTGGGTGCTACTTCGGCTGTCTTGATGTTGGTTTTCAAGGATACCATCCTCGGTCTGGCTGCCGGTGTGCGACTCACCAGTAATGATATGCTGCACAAGGGTGATTGGATTACCGTGAAGTCGGTAGATGCCAATGGTATCGTAGAGGATATGTCACTTACTACCGTAAAGGTGCGTAATTTCGATAACACCATCGTTACCATCTCGCCTGCTACCCTGGTGAACGGTTCGTTCCAGAACTGGATTGGCATGCAGAAGAGTGGGGGAAGAAGAGTAAAGCGAATCGTTTATTTTGATTTCCGTAGCATCCGATTGGTAGATGAGACCTTGAAGCAGACCTTGCTTGCCAAGCATTTCGCCACAGAGGATTCCTTTAAGTTGAAGGAATCTCTTCAGAAGGCGATAGAAAAGGATAGGGAGGAAGGAAAGGATATTGAGGATTTGAAGAATCCTGCAGCTTTGGCTCCAACCAATCTCCAGCTTTATCGCAGGTTTATGGAGAAATATCTGCGTCAGCGCCCTGAAGTGAATACGGAACTTACCTTGATGGTGCGCCACATGGAAGCTACCCAGTGTGGTCTTCCTATCGAGTTCTATTTCTTCATCAAGGATAAGGTATGGGTTAATTACGAGCATATCCTTGCCGACATCATGGAGCATGCCTATGCGCTTGCCAATGAATTCGGTCTGAAGATTTACGAGCAATATCCGGAGCAGTAGTTACTTTGAACTTTGAACATTGAACTTTATGAATAGCTTTTCTGCTGTCATTATCCGTTGGTTTCGTGAGAACGGCAGAGACCTGCCTTGGCGCGAAACCAGGGATCCTTATGCCATCTGGCTGAGCGAAATCATCCTTCAGCAGACCCGCATAGCCCAAGGTTGGGAATATTGGGAACGGTTTATGCAAACCTATCCCAAGGTAGAAGACCTGGCTGCAGCCAGCGAGGATGATGTCTTGAAACTCTGGCAGGGCTTGGGGTATTATTCCCGTGCCCGCAATCTTCATACTGCTGCCAAGCAGATCGTGGCTCTCGGAGCTTTCCCCAATACCCTTGATGGCATCAAATCCCTGAAGGGAGTAGGCGATTATACTGCTGCTGCCATCGGCTCTTTCGCTTTCGATATTCCGGCAGCTGTGGTTGATGGCAATGTCTATCGGGTGCTTTCCCGATATTTCGGCATCGATACTCCTATCAACTCAACCCAGGGAAAAAAGGAGTTTGCGGCTTTGGCACAATCCCTCTTGCCTGCTTCCGATGCGGCATCCTATAATCAGGGAATGATGGATTTCGGTGCGATTCAATGCACTCCCCAGTCTCCGAAGTGTCTGCTCTGTCCGCTTGCCGAAACCTGCGAGGCTTTGCGTTGCGGCAGGGTAGAGGAACTGCCCGTCAAGAACAAGACCGTGAAGGTGAAGACCCGCCATCTCTCCTATATATATATAAGGTGTAAATCTTCGGCTGCGGATGGTGCAGGAAATACTGAACCGATGGTTGCTATCCATCGCCGTGGAGAAGGAGATATCTGGCAGGGATTATGGGAGCCTTATAATGTTTCGGATGTCAAGGAACTGCCTTCTTTCGTGAAGAATCCGGTCTTGCTGGCAAAAGATGTCAAGCATGTACTGACTCATCGCATCCTTCTTGCCGACTTCTATCTCCTGGAAACAGAAAGCCGTCCTCCACTTCCGGATGATTACATCTGGATTAGGGAAAGTGAGATAGAAGACTATGGGGTTCCGAGACTGATAGAAATCATGCTGGAAAAGATCAATCCAGCAGAATAGGATAAATACATAATATAATCTCTTTATATAGAATAAATATGATTCAATTCAATAAGAAAATGAGAGGATGGATGTTGGTTGGAGTCATCGCTCTGCTCTCTACTTTGGGTTTGTCATCCTCTATGTTGCCAGCTGCACAGGGGGATGCACCGGGGATGGAAATCCCAGTTTCAAAGAAAAAGGTATCGCAAAGCATCAGAAAGCGTTTTGCCTATACCGTATCTTATAATCACGATACCCGTCAGCCTAACTGGGTGGCATGGTCATTGACCCGTGCTCATGCTTCAGGAAAGCTGAAACGTGGCGACTTTGAGGATGATATGGATATGCCATCGCCTAAGGGAACGAAGGCTGATTACTACAACAGCGGTTATGATAGAGGTCATCTCTGTCCGGCTGGCGATAACAAGTGGAACCAGAAGGCTATGGACGAATGCTTCCTGATGACCAATATGTGTCCTCAGACCCATGCTCTGAATGCGGGAATCTGGAATAGCATAGAACAGCAATGCCGTACCTGGGCTAAGAAATATGGTAAGGTCTATATCGTCTGCGGTCCGATTTTCCTGAATAAGCAGCATCGCAAACTGGGTAAGAACAAGGTGGTGGTGCCTGATGCTTTCTTCAAGGTTATCCTCCGCACCGGCAAGAATCCGCAAGCCATCGGCTTTGTCTGTCGCAACCAGGGTGCTACCGGACTGCAGAAAAAAGACTTCGTCAACTCGGTAGATGAGGTGGAGCGTATCACCGGCTACGATTTCTTCTCCAAACTTCCTGATAACATCGAGAAAAAGATAGAGGCAAAAGCCGATATCAACCAGTGGTAATAGAAAATCCCCTGATGCATATCTCATTGCATCAGGGGATTTTTATCGGATTCTATGTTCTAAGTCCTATCTGATAATTCTATTTCTGTTAATAGAATCTTAGTAGTTCTGAGCCTCAATCTGGAAGTAGCTCTGTGGGTGGTTGCAGACTGGGCAAACCTCTGGAGCCTGCTTGCCTACTACGATATGACCGCAGTTAGAGCACTGCCAGATGCAGTCGCCGTCGCGAGAGAAGACGAGCTTGTCCTGCACGTTCTTCAAGAGCTTGCGATAACGCTCCTCGTGGTGCTTCTCAATTTCAGCCACCATTTCAAACTTGATTGCAATCTCCTCGAAGCCTTCCTCGCGAGCTTCCTTTGCCATGCGTGGATACATATCGGTCCACTCGTCGTGCTCACCATTGGCAGCAGCTTCCAGGTTCTTCTCTGTATCCTGGATAGCACCGCCCTCCAGGTACTTGAACCACAACTTAGCGTGCTCCTTCTCGTTGGCAGCTGTCTCCTCAAAGATGTTAGCTATCTGAACATAACCGTCCTTCTTAGCCTTACTTGCAAAATAGGTATATTTGTTACGAGCCTGTGACTCACCAGCGAATGCCTCCTGGAGGTTCTTCTCTGTCTTTGTTCCTTTCAATTCCTTCATAATGTATTCTGTATTACGTTATTAATATGTTCTTTATTATTTTTCGAATACAAAGATATTGAAAATTTTCTAATTATGCAAGAAAATTAAGGATTATTTCGTTTTCGACCGCTTATTTAAATAAAATAAAGCAAAACCAAGCATCGCCATACCGAATATCCACGAAATGATGGCACTTGTTACCATTCCCAGTGTATGGGTGAAACCTGCCACGATGAATGTGAGGAAGCTGACGGTAGCTACAGTCAGTGCGTATGGCAACTGTGATGAAACATGGTGCACATGCTTGCACTCGGCTCCGGCACTCGCCATGATGGTGGTATCGCTGATAGGTGAGATGTGGTCGCCACAGACAGCACCAGCCATACAGGCTGAGATAGAGATGATGCGCAATGGGTCGGCAGCTGGGAAGACGGCAATGCAGATAGGTATCAGGATACCGAAGGTTCCCCAGGATGTACCTGTGGCAAATGCCAGGAAGGCTGCAACCAGGAAGATGATGGCTGGCAGAAGCATCTGGAGTTCAGAAGCGCTGCTTGCCACTACCGTAGATACATATTCTGCTGCTCCCAGCGAGTCGGTCATGCTCTTCAGAGTCCATGCCAGAGTAAGAATCAGAATGGCTGGTACCATCGCCTCGAATCCCTTGATCAGACTACTCATCGCTTCATCGAATGGCAAGGTCTTGCGAACCGTGAACATCAGGATGGTCAGAATCAAGGCTGCCAATGAACCGATCACCAGACCAACAGAGGCATTGCTGCCTGCAAAGGAATCTACGAAGTTCATATAGTTGGCATTGCCGGCATCGAAGAAACCTCCCGAATAAACCATACCTGCCATACAGAAGATAATCAACATAATGATTGGAATCACAAGATCGCTCACAGAGCCTTTGCTCTTGGATGATTCTTCCTGCTTCGCTCCCACACCATGCTCCACGATGTGCAGCTTGGTATCGCTCACCTCATCGAGCTTTCCTCCGTTGGTGCGCTCATACCATTCCTTCAGTCTTGCATCATATTTGCTCATCGCCTTGAAGTCGAAGCCCAAGATCACGATGCCAAACATAAAGAGGATGGTGAAGAAGGCGTAGAAATTGTAGGGTATCGCCTTGCAGAAAAGTGCCAGTCCGTTCTCGCCTCCCGATACGAAGCCCGATACTGCTGCTGCCCAACTGGAGATTGGGGAGATGATGCAGACCGGTGCTGCGGTGGAATCGATGAGATAAGCCAGTTTCTCCTTGGTTACGCCATTGCGCACTGCGATAGGGCGCATCACCGAACCCACAGTAAGGCAGTTGAAGTAATCATCGATGAAAATCAGAATACCGAGCAGAATGGTGGCTACCTGCACACCAATCTTCGACTTCACGTGCTTGGAAGCCCAACGGCCGAAAGCCGCAGAACCACCCGCCTTGTTCATCAGTGAAACGATGCTGCCCAAAACCACCAGGAATACCAGAATGCCTACGTTCCAAGGGTCGGAAAGGCAATGTATCAAACCGTATGCCTTGGCATCATCGCCTTCGCCTACGGTGTGGTTGGTCAGGTGAACGAGGAATCCGTCGAAACCTGTTCCCATCGAAATGCAATATTGAACGGCACCCAGAATGATACCGATAAAAAGAGAAGAATAGACCTCTTTCGTCTTCAGCGCCAGAGCGATGGCGACGATAGGAGGTAGTAACGACCATGCGGTCCCAATCATGTTGTAATCCATTTGTTATTAATATGTTTTTTAATCTTTGAATATTCCCTTGCTGAATCGCTGCATAACCACAGCGCAAGAGGCATCACCTGTAATCGACATGGTGGTACGACCCATATCCACGAGTCTATCTACACCAGCAGCCACAGCAACACCCTCGATAGGAATACCTGCAGATGCGAATACCATGGCCATGAGAGCCAAGGCTCCGCCAGGAACACCCGGCACGCCGATAGAGGCGATGGTAGAAGAGAGGGCGATGGCGATATACTGATGCATCGACAGATCCATGCCGCAGCAGGTAGCGATGAATACGCTCGTTACGCCCAAGTAGATAGCCGTTCCATCCATGTTGATGGTGGCGCCCAGAGGCAGGATGAAGTTGCTGATCTCCTCTCTTACACCCATCTTCTTGGTAGATTCCACATTATAAGGAATGGTGGCTACGCTGGATGCACTGGAGAAGGCAAACATCATGGCTGGTGTCATCTTCTGGAAGAACTTGATAGGATTCAAGCCTCCGAGGAAATAGACACATGGGGTATAGATGATGAGGGCATGAATCAGGAAGCAGAGGTAGTCGGCGCCGATGAGGCTGGCATACGAACCTACCACCTGCGGACCATTGGTTGCCACTACCGGGGTGAGCATACAGAACACACCGATAGGGGCCAACGACAGGATGTAGCCCAGTATCTTTTGTACGATTTCGTTAAAACTCAGCAGAATCTCCTTGGCAGGCTTTGCCTTCTCACCTACATGCACAATGGCGAAACCAAAGAACAGGGTGATGACGATGACCTGCATCATATTGGCCTGACTGAAAGGCAATACGGCATTGCTAGGAAACATATTCACAATCTGATCCATGAATGTGATGTCGTGAACCTGAATGTTACCATCAGCCTCTGGCAACTTGATGAGAGGGAAGTAACCCTTGAGGAAGGTGGAAACCACCAGACTCACCGATACGGCGGCGATGGTGGTAAGCGTGAAGTAGATGAGGGCTCGGATACCAAGCTTACCTACTTTAGAGATGTCTTCCATCGAGATGATACCAGCGATGATGGATAGCATCACCAGTGGAACCACGATGAACTTCAGCAGATTCAGGAAGATAACACCAAATGGCTTGATGTAATCATTAGCTACTTCAGGAACGCTCTGCATCAGGCATCCTGCTACAATGGCAAGAATAAGTGCCAGAAAAATCTGTCCGGTAAACGACAGCTTAGATAGTTTTAACTCCATATATTTTATTGTTTTTGGTTAGAATTGTTTTATCCGGTACAAAGATAAGTTTTTTTTGTTATATATGCAAGAGTTACCTAAAGAAAAATATCCTTTTGTTGATGAAGTAAGCTCTTTTAGCATATTTTATCATTGGAAAGGCACACAAAAAAACATCATAACTTTTAAACCCAACGGAATTGAAGGGCTTAAAAGTTATGTTTCATGAATTTATAATGCGATCTCCTATAATACCATCTCTTCGTATTCCAGTCCGAAGACATCGGCAACCGCCTTGAATACTACCTTGCCATTCACGATGTTCAATCCCCGATACAAAGCCTTGTCTTCCTTGCACGCCTTTCGCCATCCCTTGTCGGCAAGAGCGAGGGCATACTTCAGGGTGGCATTGGTCAAGGCGATGGTAGAGGTATGAGGCACGGCTCCCGGAATGTTGGCCACGGCATAATGCACAATGCCATCTACCATGAATGTCGGATCGGAGTGGGTGGTTGGATGAGAGGTCTCGAAGCATCCACCCTGGTCGATAGCCACATCCACCAGTACGGTGCCTGGTTCCATCAGCTTCAGCATGTCTTTGGTAATCAGGTGCGGAGCCTTGTCGCCCGGAACGAGTACACTGCCTACTACGATGTCTACATCTGACAATTCCTTTCGGATATTGTGCTCGTTGGAGTAGAGGGTGTGCGCATTGATTGGCAATTCCATCTCCAACTGGCGAAGACGAGGCAGGCTGATATCGGTAATCCATACATCTGCGCCTAATCCTGTTGCCATTCTTGCTGCTGCTTCTCCCACGGTTCCACCGCCCAGAACCAGAACCTTCGCACGGTTCACGCCCGGCACACCGCTGATCAGCTTACCCTTGCCGCCCTTGGTCTTCTGCAGGTAGTAGGCACCATTGATAATCGCCATTCTTCCTGCTACCTCACTCATCGGAATGAGCAGTGGCAGATGATGGTTGTCGGTTTCTACTGTTTCGTAAGCCAGGCAGACTGCACCGCTCTTGATCATGGCATCGGTGAGCTCTCTGTCGCAGGCAAAATGGAAGTAAGTAAAAACAAGCTGGTCCTGATGGATGAGTGGATATTCCTCGGCGATAGGTTCCTTCACCTTGATAATCATCTCAGCCTCGCGATACACACTCTGAATGTCGGGCAGGATGCTGGCTCCTACCTTCACATACTCTTCATCAGCAAAACCACTGTTCTCGCCAGCGGTATGCTGCACCATCACTTCGTGTCCATGTCGAATGAATTCAGCTACACCAGCAGGAGTCATTCCCACACGATTCTCATTATTCTTGATTTCTTTTGGAATACCTATTTTCATGATGTTATGGTTTTAAAGGTTATACATCATTTTAACGGGATAAAGATAGTGAAAAAAACAATAGGTTGTATCGTTTGTATAGAAGATTTAACATATCTTTCTTGCTTGGTTAAGATTAGAACATAAAAAAGATTAAAAAAGATGGCAGCTATCATCTTTTTGCTTATCTTTGCCCTCGTAAGCGTTTTAAACTTAATAAATGGAGGACTTATTATGAATGTCAATACAGGTATCAAGCAAGCAGTGATCTTAGCCATAGGCATTATCGTGCTTGGATTTTGTGTCAAGTCTGGACTTGAAAGTGTGATTGCCAAAGACCGCAAAGTGGTGGTGAAAGGATTGGCAGAAAAGGAAGTTGAGGCTGATAAGGTGACATGGCCTATCGTTTCCAAGGAGATTGGCAACGACTTGCCGCAGCTCTATAAGAAGATCAACGCTACCACCAGCACCATCCGCCAGTTCCTGCTGGCAAATGGAGTGAAGGCAAATGAAATCAATGTCAATGCCCCTGTGGTCATCGACCTCAATGCTGAGCGATATGGCGAAAACCGTCAGCCTTACCGTTACAACATCACGTCGATCATCACCGTGACATCCCGCAATGTGAAGGTGGTTCGTGGCATCATCGCCCGACAGGGTGACCTGCTTCAGAAAGGCGTGGCAATCGTGGATGGCGGTTACGAGAATCCGGTGAAGTACGAGTATGTGGCTTTCCGCGAGATGAAGCCGAAGATGATGCAGGAGGCGATTGAAAATGCCGAGAAGACTGCTGCTCAGTTTGCCGAAAACAGCAAGAGCAAGATTGATAAGATCATGAATGCTGATCAGGGGCAATTCTCGATAGAGGATAGAGATTCCAACACTCCTTATATTAAAAAGGTGAGGGTAGTGACTACGGTTACCTATTCTTTGAAAGACTAGTAATTAAATAAATATATAGTACGAAATGAAAAAAATGATTTACATGGTGATGGCGCTTGCCTCACTAAGCTACTCAACCCAGACCATGGCGCAGTCACAGGGATTGCAGAAAAAGGTGAATGCCTATTTCCTGCAGTCTCTCAAAGCGCAGCAGAAAGCATTGGAGAAAGACGGTAAGGCGGAATTCTCTAAAAACACACCTCTTGACACCAAGCTCCAGGCCGCTATCGACGGCAAGGATATTGCCAGCTACCAGAAGATGGTATGGACAGCCTGGTGCGATGCCAACAAGAACCTGCAGGAAGAAAAGCTCATCGAACCCGAAGATTTGACTTTGGCAAAAAACAGCTCCTGGAATCTGCCTCAGTGCCTGGAGCCAAATGCGGTAATGCCTTATTATTATGGTAAGAAGGGAGTGGCTGCCGATGGTAAGTTCCCACTCTTCCTGTATGTCCACGGATCGGGACCTAAGGACCATGAGTGGTCGAATGGTATTAAGCTCGGTCTGAGCTTCCAGGATTCTCCTTCCATCTATTTCATTCCTCAGATTCCTAACGAGGGTGAATACTATCGCTGGTGGCATCTCTCCAAGCAGTATGCTTTCGAGAAGCTGATTCGCCAGAATCTGGTAAAGGGTGAGGTGGATGCCAACCGTCTCTATGTATTCGGTATCAGCGAAGGTGGATATGGCAGCCAGCGTCTCGCTTCCTTCTATGCCGACTATTGGGCTGCAGCGGGTCCGATGGCTGGTGGTGAACCTTTGAAGAATGCGCCTGTAGAAAACTGTGCCAATATCGGCTTCTCTTTCCTCACTGGTGCTGATGACACCGGTTTCTATCGCAACGACCTGACCTGGTACACTCAGGTGGCTTTCGATTCTGCGCAGTTGGCTCGCCCATTGTCAGTAGATAAGACTCCTATCTTCCGCCACCGCATCCAGCTCCTGCCGGGTATGCAGCATCATATCACCTATGGTCTCACCACTCCTTGGCTCAAGCAGTTTGTGCGCAATCCATATCCTAAGACCGTGCTCTGGGAAGATTTCGAGATGGATGGCAGACACCGTTCCGGTTTCTACAACCTGCAGGTACTGGCTCGCCCATCAGAGTCTAGAACCTACTACGAGATGGATATCGACAAGAACGTGGTTTCCATCAAGGTGAGCAATGTGGATTATACCACTATCTTGAAGGATAAGCAGTGGGGTATCGACCTGAAGTTCAACCGCAGCTATTCTCCTGCCACAGGTGGTAAGTTGAGAGTTTATCTCAATGACCAGTTGGTCAACCTCAATGAGCCTGTAACCATCACGGTAAACGGCAAGCAGGTATTCCAAGGCATTGTCAAGGCTGATTTGCAGGCAATGGTGAACAGTTGTGCGGAATACTTCGACCCATGTCGAGTATATCCTGTTTCAATCGATTTGGCTTATTAATTTTAAAGAAAGATTAGATGAAGAAAAAGGTTTGTTTATATGCCATGATGGCTCTAGCCGTTATGGGATGTTCTCAAAATAACAAGAAACAGGAAGGCAGCTCAAAGGAGCTGCCTTCTCGTTTCGTATCAGATAGTAAAGATACTAAGTTGTCTGAGACCACAGGTAAGGCTGCTTCGGGAAACAGTAAGCAGTCTGCTTCCGCCGGAAAGGTACATTCCCTTACCGCTTCCGAATTCAGGAAGAAGATTATGGATTACGAGTCTCATCCGGAAGAGTGGGTGTTTGCAGGTTCCCGTCCTGCCGTCATCGATTTCTACACCACCTGGTGTGGACCTTGCAAGATGATGGCTCCAGTGGTAGAATCTCTTGCACAGAAATATGCCGGCAAGGTAGATTTCTATAAAGTGGATATCGATCAGGAGTCAGAATTGGCTGCCGTCTTTGGCATCCGCAGCATCCCTACCTTCCTTTTCATTCCGATGAAGGGCAATCCTACCATACAGATGGGTGCCATGCAGAAGGAAGATTTCGAGGAAATCATCTGGAAAATGGTGGGGAAGTGATAAATGGTGATTTACTGCATACTTATAAGTAGGTATTTCTTGGCAAATACCTA
>OCLL01000026.1_pt1 | contig 38518 bp, 31 predicted proteins | sample 1538931 | NCBI WGS metagenome assembly OCLL01 (sample SAMN03418270, study PRJEB22391) | human gut metagenome | biome: human-gut; feature: organic feature; material: feces | host: Homo sapiens | place: Tanzania | collected 2013-01 | reverse complement strand
TTACGGCAAAGACTGGCAAACAGGCTGTGGTGCTCATCGATGAATATGATGCGCCCCTGCTGGATGTGGCGCATGAGAAGGAAAAGCTCGATGTTTTGCGCAATACGATGCGCAATTTCTACAGTCCTTTGAAAGATTGCGAGCCATTGCTCCGCTTCGTCTTCCTTACTGGCATCACGAAGTTCTCGCAGCTCAGCATCTTCAGCGAGCTTAACAACATCACCAACGTGAGCATGGATGAGCCTTACGCCGGCATCTGCGGCATCACCAAGGAGGAACTGTTGACCCAGATGAGCGATGACATCGACGAGCTTGCAGCGAAATTAGGAATTACCTTTGAGCAGACTGTGGATAAATTGAAGGATAATTATGATGGCTATCATTTCACTTGGCCATCGCCTGATGTCTTCAATCCTTTTAGCTTGCTCAATTGTTTTGCCAAGCAAAAACTGGACTCTTACTGGTTTGGATCGGGTACGCCTACTTATCTCATCAATATGATGCGAAGCTTTGACTGCTTGCCTTCTGATATTGGTACGCAGATGGAGGCGGGCAAGGATGATTTCGATGCTCCTACCGAGACGATGACCAATATCATGCCGCTTCTCTATCAGAGTGGGTATGTCACGATAAAAGATTATGAAGAGGAAACGGAATTATATACCCTGGATATTCCGAACAAGGAAATCAGGGTGGGACTGTTCCGAGCGTTGCTTCCTCATTATCTGACGGACAAGTCGGTGAAGGCTAATACGACTATCGCCAAGATGTCGGTCTTGGTGAAGAAGGGGGATATGGATGCAGCCTTCTGCCTGCTGAACGACTTCCTGGAGACGGTGCCTTACTGCGACAACACCAACTACGAGGGACATTGGCAGCAGACTCTTTATATCCTCTTTGCCCTGCTCACCAACTATCGCATCTGCGTGGAGCAGCATACTGTGAAGGGCAGAATCGATATTACGATGGAGACTGCAGATACCATCTATGTGATGGAACTGAAATTCAACAAAAGTGCCGAGGAGGCCCTCGCCCAGATAGAGGCAAAACACTATGCCGACGCCTTCAAGATGAGTGGCAAGAAGGTGGTGAAGATAGGCTTGAACTTCTCGGTGAAAGACGAGGTGAATTGCCTGGAATGGAAAATAGTATCTTAGACTGGATAGTATCTTAAGACAAGACAAACTGAAATAGATTTCATTAGATAGCGTTTGATTATGGCAAGAAAATTATATCCTATAGGAATTCAGACATTTGAGGAAATCCGCAAGTTGGACAACCTCTATATCGACAAGACGGAATACATCTATCGTATGACACATACCGATGGAAAGTATTTCTTCTTGAGTCGCCCACGCCGTTTCGGCAAGTCGCTGCTGGTTTCTACCTTCCAAAGTTATTTCGAGGGGAAGAAGGAACTCTTCGAGGGTCTTGCCATCGAGAAACTGGAGAAGGAGTGGAACGAATATCCTGTGCTGCACTTCAGTTTGGCTGGAGGCAAACATATGGAGAAGGAACAGTTGGATCGATTCCTTTTATATATATTGAAGGAAAATGAGGATAGGTTTGGAGTGGATTGTGATTCTCCAGACCCAAACGTCCGTTTGCTCAACTTGATAAAAACTGTTACGGCAAAGACTGGCAAACAGGCTGTGGTGCTCATCGATGAATATGATGCGCCGCTTCTGGATGTGGCTCATGAGAAGGAAAAACTCGATGTTTTGCGCAATACGATGCGCAATTTCTACAGTCCCTTGAAAGATTGCGAGCCATTGCTGCGCTTCGTCTTCCTGACGGGCATCACGAAGTTCTCGCAGCTCAGCATCTTCAGCGAGCTGAACAATATCACCAACGTGAGCATGGACGAGCCTTACGCCGGTATCTGCGGCATCACCAAGGAGGAATTGTTGACGCAGATGAGCGATGACATCGACGAGCTTGCCGGGCATCTGGAACTGAGCAGGGAGGAGACCATCCTGGAGCTGAAAGACCATTATGACGGTTATCACTTCTGCTGGCCATCTCCTGATGTGTTCAATCCTTATAGCCTGCTGAATTGCTTTGCCAAGCAGGAAATGGATGATTACTGGTTCGGATCGGGCACACCTACTTATCTCATTAATATGATGAGAAAGTATGATTTCCTGCCAGCTGACCTTGGCGAGGCCATAGAGGTGGGCAAGAAGGACTTTGATGCCCCTACAGAAACGATGACCACCATCGTTCCTTTGCTCTATCAGAGTGGATACGTCACCATCAAGGGATATGACAAACCTACAAAATTATATCAGTTGGCATTGCCTAACCAGGAGATAAGGGTGGGGCTGTATGGAAGCCTCTTGCCTCATTATCTGACGGACAAGTCGGCGAAGGCTAACACGACCATCGCCAAGATGTCGGTATTGGTGAAGAAGGGGGATATGGATGCTGCCTTCTGCCTGCTGAACGACTTCCTGGAGACGGTGCCTTACTGCGACAAGACCAACTACGAGGGGCATTGGCAGCAGACGCTTTACATCATGTTTGCCCTGCTCACCAACTATCGCATCTGCGTGGAGCAGCATACGGTGAAGGGCAGAATCGATATCACGCTGGAGACGGCTGATACCATCTACGTGATGGAACTGAAATTCAACAAGAGTGCCGAGGAGGCTCTCGCCCAGATAGAGGCAAAACACTATGCCGACGCTTTCAAGATGAGCGGCAAGAAGGTGATGAAGATTGGCTTGAACTTCTCGGTGAAAGACGAGGTGAACTGCCTGGATTGGATAATTGGATGAATTGTTGATAAACAGAAAAATCTTGCTTCACGGATTATGCAGATGAACATCCCCCATTCTTACATTGATGTAAGGGTGGGGGATGCTTTTTTGTTCAAAAGCGGCTGCTTTTCGTTCATTTTTCGTTTTTTCTTCCGGAAATGTGAGGGAGATTCGAGGTTTATTCGTACTTTTGTAGGCGAATACATAAAACAACATCAAAATATAAAAGTATGAAACTGAACGACATTCTTTCTGAAAACTTTCAGGCTGCAGAATGGGAAGCTAAAGGTTATCAGCTTCCTCAATATGATATTGCAGCAGTTGCCAAGAAGACTCACGAGGAGCCTACTTGGGTTCACTTCGGCGCAGGTAACATCTTCCGTGCGTTCCCTGCCGCTATCCTCAACGATGCGCTCAACACCGGTAAGTACGACCGTGGCGTTATCGTGGCGGAAAGCTTCGACTACGAAATCATTGATAAGGCGTATCGCCCTTACCATAACCTCTCGCTCCTGGTGAGCCTCCAGAGCAACGGCACCATCGAGAAGAAGGTCATCGCTTCTATCACGGAGAGTCTGAAGGCCGACAAGCAGTTTGGTGAGGACTGGGCACGACTGGTGGAAATCTTCCAGGCACCTAGTCTGCAGATGGTAACCTTTACCATCACCGAGAAGGGCTATTCCTTCAACGAGGCTGACCTCGCCCGCGGTCTTGACGCTGTCTTTGCCATGGGTAAGCTCACTGCGCTCCTCTACGAGAGATTCAAGGCGGGCAAGCTGCCGGTTACCCTGCAATCTACTGATAACTGCTCGCACAACGGTGACCACGTGAAGGTGGGCGTGAAGGCGTATGCAGAGCGCTGGGTGAAGGATGGCATCGTGGAGGCAGACTTCCTGGATTACATCAACGACAGCAGCAAGGTAACTTATCCTTGGTCTATGATTGATAAGATTACCCCTCGTCCTCACGAGAAGGTACAGGCGATGCTGGCTGAGGATGGTTTCGAGGACAATGATACCATCATCACCGAGAAGCATACCTTCACCGCTCCTTTCGTGAATGCGGAGGAGGTGCAGTATCTCGTTTGCGAGGATACCTATACCAACGGTCGCCCGCCATTGGAGTTGGGCGGTGCGCTCTATACTACCCGCAAGACTGTGGATGAGGTGGAGACGATGAAGGTGACTACCTGTCTGAACCCATTGCATACAGCGATGTCTATCTATGGCTGCATGCTCGACTATACCCTGATTTCTGCCGAAATGGCGGATGAGGACCTGCGTGCCTTTATCCAGAAGATCGGTTACATCGAGGCTATGCCGGTGGTTACGGACCCGGGGGTATTGAACCCATACGAGTTTATCGGCACCGTGATCAACAAGCGTCTGCCTAACCCTTTCATGCCGGATGCTCCTCAGCGTATCGCTACTGATACCAGTCAGAAGCTCTCTATCCGCTTCGGTGAGACCATCAAGAAGTATATCGACCGCGGTCTCGACAAGAGCAACCTGGTTTTGATTCCATTGGTATTGGCTGGCTATGCCCGTTATCTGAAGGCGCTGGATGACAACCTGAAGCCTTTCGAGCCTTCTTCTGACCCATTGCTGGAGGAACTGCAGGCTATCGTGGCTCCGCTGGAGGTGGGCAAGGCTGATCAGGACTATTCCTGCCTGAAGAAGCTCTATACCCGCAAGGATGTGTTCGGTCTGGATCTCTACGAGGCTGGATTCGGTGAGCAGATTGAGGGTATGGTGAAGGAGCTCTTCGCCGGTAAGGGTGCTGTAAGACAGACATTGCATAAGTATGTTTCTGCAAGATAATTCATTTTTAAACTTATACATTATATAATATATATGGAAAGAACATGGCGCTGGTTTGGCAAGAAGGATAAGATTACTCTTGCACAGTTGAAGCAGATTGGTGTTGAGGGCATCGTTACCGCATTGCACGATGTTCCTCTGGGCGAGGTTTGGACACGCGAGAAGATTCATGAGCTCAAGGAGTACATCGAGTCTTACGGTATGAAATGGAGCGTAGTAGAGTCTTTGCCTGTGGTTGAAACCTTGAAATACGGCGGTCCTGACCGTGACCATCAGATCGAGGTCTATAAGGAGAGTCTGAGAAACCTGGGAGAGGAAGGCATCAAGTGCATCTGCTACAACTTCATGCCGGTACTGGACTGGGCACGTACGGACCTGACCCACGAGAATCCTAACGGGGCTACCAACCTGTATATGAACTGGGGTGAGTTTGCCTACTTCGATATCTATATCCTGCAGCGTGAAGGCGCACGTGAGGATTGGGCTGCTTTCTCTAAGGAGCACAAATGGGGTAGAGACCTCGTGGCTGAGGCTGATGAAATCAAGAAGACTTCAACACCAGAGCAGGATCATGCCTTGGTAGAGAACATCATCATCAAGACTCAGGGCTTTGTTTCCGGTAACTTCAGCGAGGGTGACTCGGCTCCTGTACAGAAGTTCCGCGACCTGCTGAAGCTGTATGAGGGCATCGACAAGAAGAAGCTGCAGGAGAACATGAAGTACTGGCTGGAGGCAATCATGCCTGTATGCGATGAGTACGATATCAACATGTGTGTTCACCCAGACGATCCTCCTTATCCTGTTTTCGGACTGCCTAGAATCATCGGCCGTGCTGAGGATATCCAGTGGATGCTGGATGCCGTGCCTAACAAGCACAACGGTCTGACCTTCTGTGCAGGTTCCTTCTCTGCCGGTGAGCACAACGACTGTGTGGCAATGGCGAAGCAGTTTGCCGACCGCACCCACTTCGTTCACCTGCGTTCCTGCTACATCTTCCCTAACGGTAACTTTACCGAGGCTTCTCACCTGGGTGGCCGTGGTCATCTGATAGATCTTTGCCGCATCTTCGAGAAGGCGGAGCATGAGGGTAAGTGCAACTCGGGTCGCAGACTGCCGATGCGTGTGGATCACGGTATGACCTTTACCGATGAGCCAGGTGGTGTATTTGATGAGAGCAACCACGGACACAATGCGGGTTATACCCTGCTGGGCCGCATGTTTGCCATGGGCCAGATTCAGGGTGTGATTGCTACCGTGGATGATGAACTCGGCATCGAGTACAAGCAGCCGGGATTCTATGATGAATAGAGAGTAATTATCTGTGATTAGTTATTAATTATTAGTGATTGATGATTATCAATTAATCATGAGTGCATATAAAAAAGGGCTAGCGTTTCTGGTGAACGCTAGCCTTTTTTTATGCACTCATTTTTTGTTATGGGAATGCTTCCTATTGTTTTCCCTTCAGGATATCGGATGGAGAGATGCCGTATTCCTTCTTGAAGCACTTGCGGAAGTATCCGATGTTGTTGAAACCGGTAAGCATGGCTACTTCCGTGACATTTGATTCTCCCTCCTGCAGGAGCACCATGCTGCGCTGCAGCTTCATCTTGCGGATATACTCGTTGGCACTCAAGCCGGTGAGGGCTTTTACCTTGCGATAGAACGATGAGTGGCTCATCGCCATCTTATCGGTCATGAAGGCGATGTCGATATCCACCGTGGTCATATTCTCTTCTATCAGGCGGTTGAGCTTCTCCATGAACTTCTTGTCGAGCGGACTGAGGGCAGGGATGGAGGCTGCCAATTCTGCCTCTTCCTGACTCTGCTGTCCGTTGCCAGCCATACCTGCTTCAGTTCCCGTTCCCGAGATAGCAGCCAATCCGGCATTTCCACTTAACGGCATATTGTGCTGGAGAATGTATTCTGCCAGACGGCGTCTGCCGGAGAGGATGTTGCGGATGCGGCTCTGCAGGAGCTTGGCACTGAACGGCTTCATCAGATAGGAATCAGCACCGCTGTCGTAACCCTCTTCCTGATCCAGTGGACTGGTCTTAGCCGTGAGCAGGATGATAGGGATATGGGAGGTGCGGATATCATTCTTCAGTATCTTCATCATCGAGGATGCCGTAGAGCGCAACAACTATGGTACGGGTGTAACCCGCAGCATGGTAGAGAGCTTCCTGATGAAGGACGGTAAGCCTATCTATGCCCAGCACGATGGCTTTGCATACGATGACAATACCGTGGGCAAGGTTGCTGAGAACCGCGACCCTCGTCTCTACATCTTCCTCAAGACTCCAGGACAGATCAACTGCTACAAGAATATGAGCTATTCTCAGGGCGACCGTTACATTGAGAAGGAGAACGATTATCCTGATATCACCAATGGTGATGCTACCAACTTCATGTATGTCACCGGTTACTGTCTGCGCAAGGGTGGTACCTTCGACCGCAAGCAGTGTGAAAAGAACAAATCGGCGAATGCAGCCTGCAGTTTCCGTGCCCGTGAGGCGTTGCTCAACTACATGGAGGCAGAGTATATGCTCACCCATAGCTTGAGCGGCAAGGTATTGGAGTACTGGAAGATTATCCGTGAGAAGGCAGGCTTTACAGGTGCAGCCATCGATCCGATGACTACCATCAATGCTACCGATATGAGCAAGGAGATTTTGGATTGGGGTGCATATAGTGCTGGTAAGTTGCTCGACGACCCTGTACTCTTCAATATCCGTCGTGAGCGTCGTGATGAGTTGATGGGAGAGGCATTGCGCTGGATGGACTTGCAGCGCTGGAGAGCTCTCGACCAGATGATGACTACCCGTTATCACGTAGAGGGAATGAAGCTCTGGAATTCAGAGATGACTGCACATTACGATTTCAAGGAGGCTGATTACAATGGTGATGCCAAGGCTAAGGTCTCTGCTCCAGGATTGAGCGATTATCTCCGTATCTACGAGAAGAACATGACTGCCAACAACCTCTTCCGAGATGGTTATACCTGGCACATGGCTCACTACCTGCAGCCAATGCCTATCAAGGAGATGATGCTTACAGCACCAGACTATACCACCGTGAGCGAGTCTTCTCTCTACCAGTATCCATACTGGCCTACAGAGACAGACAAGCCAGCCGAGAAGTAAGAGTTGTTACCCTAGGATAAAATCTCCGTTCAACGTCGTTGAACCTGCGTTCAGTGACGTTGAACGGACATTCAAAGTCATTGAATGTGCGTTCAATGACTTTGAACGGAGTTTTTGTCTAAGGGTAATAACTCTTTTTATTAGGTGCATTCCTTATTTCCTCTAGTTGTTATTAGAATTCTTTCTTTGTCTGTTGATGATAGAAGAACTATCTGTGATAGGATATCCAATTATCGTTCAAACAGGAGAACAAATAGTGCAAGGAATGTACAATTGACGAATTTTGCTGTTTTTTTGATGAATTTTACGTGTTCTAATTCATTGATTCGTAGTATCTTTGCAGCAGAATTCAAAAAGCATAATTCTTAAAGTGTAGATTCATTATATGGTATATAAATATAAAAGGATATTGTTTGCTGTTCTGGCTGCATCGATGAGCCTTTCAGCATTCGCTTTCAATCTCAAGACCGGAAGCCCGGTTGTAGTACAGGGAGACACCCTGCAGATGGCACCTGTGGCAAAGACTGCCTTGAAGATGTTGCAGGGCGACATCAGGAAGGTTCTGGGAGCTGAGATGAAATTGCAGTCTGCAGGCGGTGGTGATCAGAATACCATCGTGCTCTCTAAGGATGCTGCTGCCTTCGCTTACAAGAAGGAAGCATTCCAACTGAAGGCTGAGAATGGCAACCTATATATAAAAGGTAGCGATGACCATGGACTGGCATACGGAATCCTCGAGGTTTCCCGATTGCTGGGCGTTTCGCCTTGGGAATGGTGGGCTGATGCCAAGCCAAAGCATCTTGATATGTTCAGCCTCAAGGATGGCTACCATAATGAGCAGGCGCCATCGGTGGAGTTTCGCGGCATCTTCATCAACGATGAGGATTGGGGATTGATGCCATGGTCGGGCAAGACCTATGAACCATCGGATATCAAGGGACATATCGGTCCGAAGACCAATGCCCGCATCTTCGAGCTTCTGCTTCGTCTTCGTGCCAATACCTACTGGCCGGCGATGCACGAATGCACCCGTCCTTTCTTCCTCACAGAGGGAAATAGAGAGGTGGCTCTGCAGTATGGTATCTACATCGGCGGTTCTCATTGTGAGCCGATGGCTTCGAGCACGGCTGGTGAATGGCCTGCCAGAGGTAAGGGAGAGTATGATTTCCTGAACAACAAGGAGAATGTGCTCCAGTTCTGGGAAGACAGAGTAAAGGAGGTGGCTAAACAGCCTATCCTCTATACCATAGGTATGCGTGGCGTACATGATGGAGCTATGCAGGGAGCCAAAGGTGTACAAGAGCAAAAAACAGTACTAGATAGCGTTTTGGTAGCGCAGAGAGAGTTGTTGGCACAGTATGTCAATAAGGATGTTACGCAGGTGCCACAGTTGTTTATCCCTTACAAGGAGATATTGGAAGTGTATAATGCTGGCTTGCATGTGCCGGATGATGTATGTCTGGTATGGTGTGATGACAACTATGGTATGGTCCGTCACTTCCCGACAGCTGCAGAACGTGCACGCAAGGGAGGTAACGGCATCTACTATCATGTGAGCTATTGGGGTCGTCCTCACGACTATCTCTGGCTCGGTACCTTCTCGCCATCGCTCCTGTATCAGCAGATGTCGATGGCATGGCACAAGGGCATCCAGAAGTTTTGGATTCTGAATGTGGGCGATATCAAGCCTGCGGAATATCAGATTGAACTCTTCCTGGATATGGCTTGGAATATGAACAATATCTATCCAGGAGACAACGCAGAGAAAGAACTGCAGCCCAATAATCAGTGGCTGGCAGAGCATGAGAAGAACTTCTGGACCCGCGAGTTCGGCAAGGAACTGGCTGAAAAGATGCTGCCGGTGATGCTGGAAAGCTATCGTCTGGCTTACATCCGCAAGCCGGAATTCCTGGCAAACACAAGATGCGAGGAAAGGGATAAGAAATATCAGATTATCTCTGACCTGCCTTGGAGTGAGGCATATATCCAGACCCGATTGGCAGACTATAAAAAGTTGGCTGATCAGGCTGAGAAGATAGAGAAGATGCTCGACAAGGCTATTGCCAAGGGCGATTTGCCAAAGGAGCGCAAGGATGAGTTTTGCCAACTTTTCACATACCCCGTGCAAGCTGCTGCCCAGATGAACGATAAGTTGCTGTATGGGCAGCTGGCTCGCCACGGTAAGGAAACTTCCAAGGATGGAGGTGCAGGATACTGGGCGAAGAGTGATGCGGCTTTTGACAGCATTGCCCGGTTGACCCAGATTTACAACCAGGGGTATTACAACCATGGAAAGTGGAACAGAATGATGGATTTCCAGCCAAGAAAGCAGCCGGTGTTCAACCGGGTACCTCATACCGAGGCTACTGCAGCTATGGTGAAGGATCCTCAGTATATAGCAAAATGGAACGCCACAGATGCCAACGTGGGCCATCCTATCGCATGGTACGGATTGGGATACGAAGGCAAGGCGGCTAGCATAGTCAGAAATCAGGAGATAGGTTTTGATTTCGGAGGTAAGAAGGTGAAGGGTGATTCGGTGACCATCGAAGTTCGCTGGGTTCCGACTCATCCTGTGGATAACAAACTTCGCTTTGCCCTTTCGCTCGATGGCGGTAAGCCTGTAGAGAAGGAATATCAGACGGAGGGAAGAAGTGAGCAGTGGAAGGTGAACACCCTGCAATGTCAGGCTCGTGTGCGCATCCAGCTGCCGATTGCCAAGATGAAGAAGCATCGTATTCTCATCAAGGCGCTGGATGAAGGTCTGGTCTTGGACCAGGTCTGCATCTACTAGATTCGTATTTGTTTTAAGTTAAGTTTTTATAGGTTTAGTTGATTTAGGTTTTAAGATTTCAGATTCAAATTTAGGGTTTTAAGTTTAGGTTTTTAGTTTTTTTTAGGTTTATAGGTTAGTATTTTAGAAATTCCCATAGCCCGCTGTTGAAGCTCGCTATGGGATTTTATTATTTCTTGGTGTTGAAATCCACTTCCTCTACATATTTCACAAGAGAATCCTTGCCGTTGAGGAGATAGTAATCTACACGTACCACGTGGTTGATATCGGCATTACCCTTCACCTTGACGTGGCGGGTCTTGCTGTATATCATCGTATCACGGCGAGAAGGGTAGGAGACGAGCTGGATCATGTCCTTGGTGGAACCACTGCCGATGTAGTAGATGCCCACACTATCCTTGCCCGCCTTGACAGCCGCCATCTTCGCCATCTTCTTGGCGTGGACAGCTGATGTATCTATCGGATAAAACTCACTGGCGGCTACGGTATCGCCGTCATGCTGATCGGGTGCAAACTTGCAGCTTGTACTGGTTGTTGTGATGAAAGTTGTGGCTGCCACAAAACATAAAATTTTCTTCATTATTATTTTGAATTAATCAGTTACATTTCTACAATCACCTCGTGCTTGCCTGCTGAGCAAGGGATGATGGTACCGTCGATTGCCTTTCCATCTACGGTAATCTGCTTCACGCCTTTCTCCCTGCCTTCAGGATTCTTCACGGTGATATGGTATTCGCCACCACGGAACTTGCGGGTTACCTCGTATTCACGGGCGGTGCTTGGCAGACATGGGTCGATGAGCAGACCCTCGTAATCCGGTTTGATACCGAGGATGAATTCTGATACGGTGTACCACATCCAGGCGGCTGTACCTGTTAACCAGGAGTTCTTGCCCTCGCCTGGCTTGGCGGCATCCTTGCCGGCTACCATCTGGCAGTTGACGTATGGTTCCACCTTGTGCAGGGTCTGGTATTTCTCCTCTACATAGCTTGGCAGAATCTTGGTATAATGGTTCCAGGCATCATTGCCACGTCCGGCAACGGTTTCGCCGATGATGACCCAAGGGTTGTTGTGGCAGAAGATGCCGGCATTCTCCTTGTAGCCTTCCGGATAAGATGAAATCTCGCCCATCTCTACATGGTAGGTGGTGTAGGCTGGATTGTTCAGAACCATACCGTGCTCGCACTCCAGACGCTCCTTGGCGCTATCCAGTGCCTTGTCGCAAAGTCCCTCTTCCTGTCCGATGCCAGCCATGGTACACCAGCCCTGACTCTCGATGAATATCTTACCTTCCTCGTTCTCGTTGCTGCCTATCTTGTTGCCGAAGAAATCGTAGGCACGGAGGAACCATTCGCCATCCCAACCATGCTGCTTCACGGCATCGCTCATCGCATCCACCGCCTGCTGCATACGCTCGGCTTCTACGAGATAATCTTCCTCGGCAAGTCCGGCAATCTCTCCTTCACGACTGTTGGCTGTCTCCTTGGCGAGCTGCTTGCAGAGGGCGATGTAATCCTTGCCGGTTACTACGAACAGACCGGCTATCATCAGGCTCTCTGCCTTGCTGCCTTCGCCCTTGTTCTCGGTGGTCTGGAAACTCTCGTTCGGATCCCAGGAGAAGCAGTTCAGGTTCAGACAGTCATTCCAGTCGGCTCTGCCGATGAGTGGGAGCTTATGTGGACCCAGGTTGTTGATGACATGGTTCATCGAAATCTTCAGATGTTCGAAGAGACTCACCTCGCTGCCCGGCTGGTTATCGAATGGTACCTGTTCGGAGAGTATGGAGAAATCTCCTGTCTCCTTGATATAAGCTACGGTTCCGAAGATGAGCCAGCAAGGGTCGTCGTTGAAACCGCCACCGATATCATTGTTGCCACGCTTGGTGAGTGGCTGATACTGATGATAGCAACCGCCGTCTGGGAACTGGGTGCTGGCGATGTCGATGATGCGCTGACGGGCACGGGTAGGTATCTGATGAACGAAACCTACGAGGTCCTGGTTGGAATCACGGAAGCCCATACCTCTGCCGATACCGCTCTCGAAGAAACTTGCTGAGCGCGACATGCAGAAGGTAATCATACACTGATACTGGTTCCAGATGTTCACCATGCGGTCGAGCTTGTCGTTTCCACTCTTTACGGTGAAGATATTCAGCAGATCATCCCAGTATCGGTTGAGTTCGGCAAAGGCAGCATCCACCTTTTCGGTGGTATCGAACTTGTTGATGAGCTGATGTGCCTTCTCCTTGTTGATCACCTTCTTGGCAGAGAACTTCTTGTCCTGTTCGTTTTCTACGTATCCCAGAAGGAAGATGAGGTCGCGGCTCTCGCCCGGCTGCAGGGTTACCTCTATATAATGTGATGCGATAGGGCTCCAGCCATGGGCAAAGCTGTTGCGTGGCTTGCCTTCCATCACGGCTTCCGGTTCGGCAAACTCGTTGTAGAGTCCGATGAAGCTCTCGCGGTCGGTATCGTAGCCCTGAATCTCGGTATTCACTGTGTAGAAAGCATAGTGGTTGCGGCGCTCACGATATTCGGTCTTGTGATAGAGGGTAGAGCCTTCTACCTCTACTTCGCCCGTAGAGAAGTTGCGCTGGAAGTTCTCCATATCGGTGGCTGCGTTCCAGAGGCACCATTCGGCAAAGGAGAATATCTTGAGGGTCTTTACTTCCTTAGTCTGATTCTTGAGCGTCATCTTCTGGACTTCAGCCCAGGTGTGGAGTGGAACGAAGAAGAGGACGCTTGCCTCTACGCCGTTCTTGCTGCCCGTGATGCGGGTATAGTTCATGCCGTGGCGGCACTCATAGCTGTCGAGTGGCGTCTTGCATGGTTTCCAGCCTGGATTCCAGACGGTATCGCCATCCTTGATGTAGAAGTAGCGACCACCGTTGTCCATAGGTACCCCGTTGTAGCGATAGCGGGTGAGACGACGGAACTTGGCATCCTTATAGAAAGAATACCCACCTGCTGTGTTGGAGATAAGCGAGAAGAAATCCTCGTTACCCAAATAGTTGATCCAAGGCCATGGAGTCTTGGGATCGGTAATCACGTACTCGCGATTGTCGTCATCGAAATGACCATACTTTTTCTCTACCATTGTTTTTTTAATGTTTATTTTTAGAATTTTTGCATGAATTTGGTGCAAAGATAATAAAAAGTTTCAGTTTATAGGTTAGAAAACAGATATTTTTTGTATTTTTGCATTGAAAAGTTAGATGTTTAACAATTAGCGATTAACATAATATACAGTTGGCTTATGAAAAGAAACATTATAACACTCCTCATAACCGTGTTTGCCATGCTGCAAGCAACGGCTCAAACCTACGACAACTTGTGGAAGCAAGCTGATATCATCGCTCAGAAGGATCAGCCCAAGAGCGAGATTGGGGTGATGAAGAAGATCATCTCCAAGGCTACGGCGGCGAAAGACTACGGCCAGCTGCTGGCGGCAGAGATGAGGCAGATGATTCTCTGGAAAGAGATTTCGGCAGACTCGCTGACACCGAACGTGAAGCGGATGAAGGCGGAAGCTCTGAATGCAAAAGACCCCGTGCTGAAGGCTGTTAGATATGCCGTGCTCGGCAAGGTGTATCGGGATCATCCTTACGGGATAGAGGTGGAGGATGCTTCCTCTTATCAGAATCGGCTGGAGGTGAACGGGAAGAAGAGCGAGGCTTTCTTCAAGAAAGCCCTGGAGCAGCCTGAGCTTCTTGCCAGGAATGCTTCTACTGGGTATGTGCCGCTGACGCTGAAGGGGGTGGACGGCAGTTCGTTCAACAACGATCTGCTGCATCTCATCGGTTTCGAGGCTGACAGCAAGGAGGCGTATCTGCTGATGTACACCTATTATAATAAGGTGGGAAATCGGGGGGCGGCTTGTCTCTGTGCCTACAAGCTCATTGAGAAATACCGTCAGGATGATGTAAGAGAGGTCAGAAAGTCGAAGTATCTGAATACCATCGACTCGCTCATCCACGTCTATCAGGATATTCCGGAGGCTGGCGAACTTGCCGTGGAGCACTTCCGTTTCATGGAGGAGGCTACGGATACCAAACCGCTGGATAAGCTCAACTATATCAACTATGCGCTGAGCCGTTGGGGCGGATGGTCAAGAATGAATGTGCTGAGAAATGCGCAGAAGCGACTCACCGAACCGATGTTCCAGGTGCAGGATATGCCATTGGTGCTTCGCCCTGCAGAAAAGAAGTGGGTGCATCTGAACGTGCGCAATCTCCAGAATCTAAAGGTGATCATTTCCCGTCTCAACATCACGGCGGATAATGAATATGATGTCCAGAATGAGGCTACCTATAAGATGCTCCTGAAGAAGACCACGAAGCTGCACCAGAAGGATTTCAGCAAAAGCTATTATGGTCGTCCGAATTACGAAGAGGTGAAGGATTCCATCGAAATCGGTGGCAATCTGCCATTGGGCGCCTATCTGATGGAGGTGACTTCGGACAATACGGGCATCGCTCCGCAGCGTCTGCTCTTCTATGTCAGTGATCTGGCGGTGATGATCCAGCAGTTGCCTGATGACAGGCATCGCTATGTGGTGGTGAATGCTACCGACGGTCAACCTGTTCCGGGTGCGAAGATTGTGCTCTATGACAGAAGCTATGACGACAAGACGGGCAAGTTCAAGAGACTCATTCATGCCCGAATGACGACAGATGCCCAGGGCGAGGCTTACTTCAAAAATGTGGATGGGAAGGTATTGATCTACACATCTACTGATAAGTTTGCGCCTGCCAAGGATATCTACCTCTCCCGTGCCCGCTATTATGAGAAGAAGGATGATGAGGTGAAATATCAGTTGTTTACCGACCGTGCCATCTATCGTCCGGGACAGAAGGTGCGTACCACTGCCGTTTCCTACATCGTGAAGAAAGGTCTGGATGCCAGCGTGCCTGGAAAGAGCATGGAACTGAAGTTTATCCTGAGGGATGTCAACTGGAAGCAGGTGGCTGAGCAGAAGGCTACGACCGATGAATACGGTACGGCATCTGTGGATTTCGAATTGCCGAAGGAGGGACAGACAGGACAGTATTCCATCTCTGTGAACGGTACGGCTACAGAATATGTCAGAGTAGAGGAGTATAAGCGTCCAACCTTCGAGATTACCTTCCCGAAGGTGAATGAGCGATATACCTGGGGCGATACCGTGGTGGTGAAGGCGAATGCCAAGACCTATGCCGGTGTGCCTGTACAGGGAGCCAAGGTAGAGTACAAGGTGACCCGTAGAAACCAAATGTGGTGGTGGGGTGCCCGCTCTGCAGATGTATTGGTAAAGAGTGATACTACCGTGACCCGAGAGGATGGAACCTTTGAGGTGGAAATCCCATTGGAGGCATCTCAGTCAGAAAGCAAGGCGGATATGAATGATTTCATGCGCATCGCCCGCTTCTTCAATTTCGATGTTTCTGCCGTGGTAACGGATATCAGTGGCGAGAGTCATGCTGGCGAGATGAGTCTGCCTCTGGGCACCAAGCCTACTGCTTTCTCGGTGGATATGCCGAAGCGCATCGAGGCTGATAGCCTGAAGACGGTGACCTTCAATTATTGCAATGCCAGCGGTATGGAGATAGCCAGCCACCTGAAGTACCGCATCGACAAGGGCGAATGGAAGGATGCCGAAGCGAATGCACCGGTTCCTATGGCTGTCTTGCCATCAGGTGTGCATGAGATGGAAGCGATCTGCGGAACGGATACCCTTCAGCAGAAGTTCACCCTCTTCAGCATCAAGGATACCCATCCGATGGAGCCAACTACCGAATGGTATTATCAGACTTCCAAGACCTTCCCTCGTGATGGCAAGCCGGTATATGTGCAGGTGGGTTCTTCTGAAAACGGAGCGCATATCGTTTATTCCATCATAGCCGGTAACAAACTGCTGGAGAAGGGTGCCTGGGAACTGGGCGACAGCATCGTTACCCTGCCTTTCACCTACAGGGAGGAATATGCTTCGGGTGTGGTGATCAACTATTGTTTCGTGAAGAACGGCGAATGCTATACCCGAAAAATCAGCATCGCCCGTCCTATGCCGGAGAAGAAGTTGAATATCACCTGGAAGACTTTCCGCGACCGTCTCACTCCAGGACAGAAGGAGAAGTGGACCTTGCATATTACGACTCCTGACGGCAAGCCAGCCAAGGCACAGCTGATGAGTGTGCTCTATGACAAGTCGCTCGACCAGTTGGCTGAACATACCTGGAAAATGTCGCTGGGATTCAGCCAGTGGTTGCCAGACTGCTATTGGAAGAGCAATCTGAAGTATTATAAGTTGGGATTGTCTGGTACTTATCCTACCAAATATTACGATGAAAAGGAATTGGAGGTGGATAAGTTTGATGATAAATACTTTAGCTTTAATGCTTATATGCAAGCGGTGGAATTGAGCAAGTTGGAACGTTCTTCTGGCGGAACCGTTGAGGCTGTTCTTATAGATAAGCATTCTTTGGTGAAAGACGAACTGGTTCGAGAGGAAGCGAAAGTCATGAGAGCTCGTGGAAATCTGATGGTCCGTGCCGGAGCTGCTGCTCCATCTGCCAACAAGGCTTTTGATGTAGTAGAGGAGATGCCGCAGTTTGCTGGCGGTTCAGGCTCAGACGCAGAACAGTTCCTCGATAAGGTGCAGGTGCGTGAAAACTTGAACGAGACCGCCTTCTTCTATCCTGCCTTGGAGAGCGACAATCAGGGCAATGTGGCTATCAATTTCACCCTGCCGGAAAGCGTGACTACCTGGAAGTTCATGGGCTTGGCGCACGACAAGGAGATGAGAAACGGCTGTCTGGTAGATGAGGCTGTGGCTCAGAAAACCGTGATGGTGCAGCCTAACATGCCTCGATTCCTGCGTGAAGGTGACAAGAGTTCCATCGTGGTGAAACTCTTCAATACTTCCGTCAAGAAGGTGAGCGGCAACGCCCGTATGCAGATTCTCGATCCGGAGACCAACAAGATGGTTTGGCAGAAAACGCAGAACTATCAGATAGATGCCGAGGGCTCTGCTACCATCTCCTTCGATGTCCAAGGTCTGAAAGAGGGCGTATATATTAATAAGGTGGTGGCTGCCGGCAATGGCTATAGCGATGGCGAACAGCACTATCTGCTTGTCTTGAGCAATCGTGAACTTGTGGTGAATACCCTGCCTATCACCCTGCATCAGCCGGGCGAGCAGAGTTTCAACCTGAACAAGCTCTTCCTGAACAAGGAGGGCAAGCAGGCGAAGGGAGCAGAAGATGCAAAGGTGACCGTGGAATATACCAACAATCCAAGTTGGCTGATGATCAAGGCGCTGCCGTCTATCAGCAATCCGGATGAGGAGGATGCCATCTCACTGATGTCTGCCATCTACGCCAATACCATCACCACCCATATCCAGAAGCATCTCGACCTGGAAAATCAGTCAGCGAAGAATCTCTCTTTAGAGACCATCCGCTTGCAGAATCAGGTGGAGAAACTGAAGAAGTTGCAGAACGCGGACGGTTCCTTCTCCTGGTGGAAAGGTATGAAGGGCAGCCGATATATGACAACGTCGGTAGCCGAGATGATGGTTCGTCTGAATGCCATTGCAGGTACCCAGAAGTCAACTGCCAAGATGCTGACTTCCGCTCTGAACTATCTCTCCTGGCAGACAGCCCAGGAAGTAAGAGAAATGAAGAAGATGGAGGAGAAGAAGCATAAGGTGAGTCCTAGCGAACAGGCGCTGCATTATCTCTACATCCTCTCGATGGATGGCAGAAAGATGAAGCAGAACCAGGAAGCAGATAAGGCTTATCTTCTGGAAAAGATGTTGAAGATGACCAGCGATTTCACCATCTATGGCAAGGCGCGTGCCGCCGTGGTGCTCGCCAAGAACAGCCAGCAGAATGCAGCCTACCGCGAGAAGGCAGGCGAATATCTGCAGAGCGTGAACGAATATGCCGTTTATCGCGAGGAGATGGGCCGCTACTACGATACCCGCAAGGCATTGTATAGCTGGAGAAACTACAAGATTCCTACCCAGGTATCCGTGATAGAGGCGTTGCAGATGCTGAAGCCGAACGACAGGCAGACCATCGAGGAACTGCAGCGCTGGCTCCTGATGTCGAAGCGTACCCAGTCTTGGGATACTCCGGTGAACACCGTGGATGCCGTCTATGCCTTTATGAAGGGTAATGAGAGCAACTGGAACCGAAAGGCTGAGAATGCCGTTCTGAAACTGGATGGCAAACAGCTCCCAATGCCGCAGGATTCTACTGCGCTGGGTTATGTCAAGACCGAAAAGGTGGGTAAGGCATCTACCCTGAGCATCAACAAGAAGAGCGATTATACCAGTTGGGGTGCCGTGTATGCAGAGTTCAAGCTGCCTGTCAGCGAAATCGCTTCTCTGGAATCGGGCATCAAGGTTAGCCGTAAGGTTGAAAACCAGAAGAAGGCAAAGGTGGGTGATAAGATCAAGGTCATCATCACCATTACTGCCGACCGTGACTACGATTTCGTGAAGATTGTGGACAAGCGGGCTGCCTGTCTGGAGCCTGTCAATCAGCTGAGCGGTTACCAGTGGGGTATGGATTGCTATGTTTCTCCTAAGGATAATACAACAAATTTCTATTTTGATCGTTTATCTAAAGGTAAGCACGTCGTAGAAATGGAATATTATATCGACCGAAAGGGCGACTACCAGTCGGGCTCCTGCACGGCAGAGTGTACTTACAGTCCGGAGTTTGGAGGTCGCACGGAGGCATATAAGATGACAGTTAATAATTAAAATAAGGATTGATAATTACGAATAGAATAGTATGAAACGGATGAATATATTGATGCTTTCATCGCTGTTGGCGGTGTCTGCGTCGGCACAGAAAATAAGTACTCAGCACGAGGTTGTGGATTGTGGACAGGTAGTATTCCGTAAGCCGGTGACCGCTGAGTTCCTGATGAAGAATGAGGGCAGCAAACCGCTGATCATCCATCAGGTGTATAAGAGTTGCGGATGTACAGAGGTGGTGTATCCGAAGAACAGTGTGGCTCCTGGCGACAGTTTCGTGGTCAAGACGGTGTATGATGCCAAGCAGATGGGTACCTTCCACAAGCAGATATGCCTCTACAGCAATGCATCGGAGGAACCTTTCATCCTCTCTATGCGTGGTAGGGTAGTGAGCAATGTGGTAGATTTCGCGGGTCCGTATAATGAACTGTTGGGCGAACTCAAGTCGGATGTCCAGGAGGTGGAGTTTGATGACGTGAACCGTGGCGACCGTCCGGTACAGCGCATCCATATCTTCAATCCTACAGAGGAGATGATGGAACCTGTGGTCATGCATCTTCCTAACTATCTCCAGGCGGCGGTTTCTCCATCCAGGGTGGCTCCTCACCGTTCTGCAGAGATTACCTTCGTGCTGGATTCGAAGAAACTGCGTGATTTCGGCTTGAATCAGACTTCAGTTTATCTGGGTGAGCGTCCTGGCGACAAGATTGCTCCAGAGAAGGAAATCGTGGTTTCTGCCGTTCTCCTGCCAAGTTTCGATAAGTTGACTGCTGAGCAGAAGGAACAGGCTCCGAAGGTGGAACTCTCTACCACCGATCTGGATCTGGGAAGCTTCAACGGAAAGAAGAAGCGCAAGGGTGAAATCCTGGTTACCAACAAGGGTAAGTCGGTTTTGGATATCCGAAGCATGCAGATGTTTACCATGGGCTTGCAGGTACAGTTGAAGAAGAGCAAGATCCAGCCGGGAGAGACCGTGAAGATGAAGGTAACAGCCGTGGCTGCCGATCTGAAGAAGTCGCGTGCCAAGCATCCTCGTATTCTCATGATTACCAATGATCCGGAGAATGCCAAAGTAGTTATTAGAATAAATGTAAAGTAATGCAGATAGAAATAGATAATGGTAGTGGTTTCTGCTTCGGCGTAACCACTGCCATCAAGAAAGCTGAAGAAGAGTTGGAAAAGGGCAGTACACTCTACTGCCTGGGTGATATTGTGCATAATGGCATGGAGGTGGAGCGCCTGCATGAGGCGGGACTCATCACCATCGACCATGAGGAGATGAAGGAGCTTCACGGTGTGAAGGTGCTGCTTCGTGCCCATGGTGAACCGCCTGAGACTTATGCGCTGGCAGAGCAGAACAATATCGAGATCATTGATGCTACCTGTCCGGTTGTTCTCCAGTTGCAGCGCCGCATCAAGAAGCAGTATGTGAGCAATCCGGAGGCGCAGATCGTTATCTTCGGCAAGAAGGGACATGCTGAGGTTTTGGGTCTGGTAGGACAGACCGAGAGCCATGCCCTCGTGGTAGAGAAGCTTGAGGATGTAGAGCATCTGAAGGAAGTAGGTAAGTTGGATTTCAACCGCGATATCTATCTCTATTCCCAGACCACCAAGAGTCTGGATGAGTTCCATCGCATCATCGAGTATTGCCAGGCGCATATCGTAGAGGGGGCAACCTTCAAGAGCTTTGATACCATCTGCCGCCAGGTGGCTAACAGAATGCCAAACATCGCCTCCTTTGCCAGCAAGCATGATGTCATCCTCTTTGTCAGTGGCAGAAAGAGCAGCAATGGAAAGGTGCTCTTCAAGGAGTGCAAGAGTGTGAATCCTAACAGCTATCAGATAGAGAGTGCCGAGGAAATCAATATGGATTGGTTGAAGGGCGTGAATACCGTAGGCATCTGCGGTGCTACCAGTACTCCTAAATGGCTGATGGAAGAATGCAAGGAGAAAATCATCAAGGATACCTTGTCATAAATATAAAACAGGTGATCTGATGATTCATCTCATCAAAATAAAAACAGGTGATAAATCTTCTCACGAGGACTTATCACCTTCAAAAAACAGTAATTAACTCAAAATTTATAATCTATATCATTACTACCTTGTCATTATGTCTGCAAAGATAAATAAAACAACGTTTTTTTGCAAAGCCAATTCTTTAAAATGGCAGTATTTTTATATAAAACTGAAATTTTAATATATTTTTGCAATCTTCTGCAGGCTTTCTACGACAAAGTAGCTTTTTGTTACTTTTCTGTGGCTTTTTGATACTGTTTCATCAACCATTCCTTCTGTTCCGGAATTGTCATCTCACTGTTGTCGAGTGTGATGGCATCATCAGCCTTGCGCAAAGGAGAAGTCTCACGATGGGTGTCGATGTAGTCACGCTCCTCTACGTTCTTCAGGATTGCCTCGAAGTCGGCAGGCATTCCCTTCTCCTTGAGTTCATCGAAACGGCGCTGTGCTCTTACCTGAGAGCTGGCGGTAACGAAGATCTTCAGTTCTGCGTTAGGGAAAACGGTGGTACCGATGTCACGGCCATCCATCACGATGCCCTTGTCTTCGCCCATCTTCTGCTGCTGGGCTACCAATGCCTCTCTTACGAATGGGATGGCTGCCACTGGACTTACGTGATTAGAAACCTCCAGTGAGCGGATCTCTTTTTCTACCAACTCACCGTTGAGGTAGCAGTCTGGGCGACCTGTTCCGGCGTTGAACTTGAAAGAGATGTGGATGTTTGGCATCTCAGCCTCTAACTCTGCTACCTTTACCTTGCCATCCTCATCGAAGAGCTGGTGGTGCAAGGCATAGAGCGTAACTGAGCGATACATCGCACCTGTATCTACATACACATATCCGATTTCCTTGGCAAGATCCTTTGCCATGGTACTCTTTCCACAAGAAGAGTAACCGTCAATTGCTATTGTAATCTTCTTCATATCTTTAAATCTGAAAAGTTTATCTGTTCTATAAATCTGTATTCTATAAATCTGTATTCTATAATTAGTATTCAATAATCAGTATTCTATAATCTGTAGTCGATATTCAGCAGCAGACTGTTGCTGCTGACATGGTATTTGCCGTAGGCGATGTTGAGATGGAAGCGCTCCAGATTGATACCGCCACCCAATGACCATCCGGCTCCATGGCTGCTGCTCTCATCTTCTCCGTTTACGATTTTCATCTCATCGTGGCGTCGGAAGTTGTAGCCAGCTCCCACCCAGAGGCTTTCGCCCAAAAGCAGATCGGCACCTAATACCGCATGGTTTCTGAGTCCCTTATCCCAATGGTTCAGATTCACCAAGGTGGCTGAAACGCGGAAGGGTGTATTGATGAAGTGTTTGCTGACACCCACCTGTAGGTCGATCGGCATCTTCTCGTATTCTTCATTATAAGCCTTGAGCTGTCCACCTAGGTTTCTGGCTACTGCGGAAACCGACCATTCTTCTTCCGAATCGTAGTAGTTGAGTCCCAGATCCACCCCCATGGCGATGGAGTTGTAGTCACCGATATACGAGGTGATGAATTTGGCGGTGATACCACCCACGAGGCGTTCGCTGAGCAGGTAGGAGAAAGTACCCGCCAGACAGATATCCTTAGCCGAGAATTCACCCATCTGGATGTTGTTCTCGTCGGTCTGCTTCATCTTGCCGTAATCCACATATTGCGCCGATACCGCCCACGAAGCCTTCTCTCCGGCGATGCGGTTGAATGAAGCTGATGCCATATTCACCCCCTTCATATAGTTCATGTAGTTGAAGTTGAGGGTACGGTCGTTCACCGAAGCCAGCAGGGCTGGGTTATGGAAAGCAAGTGCCGCATCATCTTCTATCAAGGTGATGTTATCGCCTCCCAAGGCGGCAGCATGGGCACTGACGGGGAGTCGGAGGAAGTTATACCCCGTCTGACTCTCTTGAGCCCCCATTTTTGTCGCGAAAAGCGTCAATATAATGGAAAAAACAACTTTTTTCATTTAAAATATCTAATTCTTTGGCAAAGATACGGCTTTTTTGAGAAATAAGACGTAAATTTGCAATGTTTTCGTAGAAAATAACGAAAGAGAATGTAAAATATTGCAGTTTGGACCCCAAAAACGGGTGAACAAGTCTGCAAATAGTAGATAATAGATATTGTGGAAATAAAGAAATCAGATCGTGCACAGTTGGAGGACAAGCGGGTAACCTTTTTCCTGCTGGGACTCCTTATTGCCTTTACGCTTCTTTTTGTAGGATTGCAATATTCCAGAAATCCGCAGGGAGATGACGACTGGGCAGAGAACTTTGAGGATCTTTCGCAAGATATGGAAATGTCAACTCCGCCCGATCAGAAAGATATGGTGAGTGCGGAGGCTATGGCGAAGGCACCTGCCTCGCAGGCGATCACCCAGGAGGTGAAACCTACCGAGCAGCAAATGGTCAAGAAGACACCGGAAAAGATCAGCACTACTACCAGCGAACTGGTAATCGGTGATGGTTCGGGTGTGGTAGAAGGGGCTGACGTGAAGGAGGCGGCTCCTGAGACGGCGGTGGATCCGGCAGATACACAGGCTGAGGCTCCTATCAAGTTTACCGTGGTGCAGAAGATTCCGGAGTTTCCGGGAGGCTGGTCGGCATTTATGCAATGGCTCACCAAGAACCTGAAGTATCCGCAGGTGGCGCAGAACAACAAGGTGCAGGGCACGGTGGTGGTTACCTTCATCGTGAACAAGGATGGAAGCATCGCCAATACCAAGGTTAGTACCTCGGTGGATGCTGCCCTTGATGCAGAAGCGCTCCGCGTGATGAAGATGATGCCCAAATGGAAACCGGGTATGGACAAGAACAAGGTGTGCCGTACCATGATTGCCGTTCCGGTGGTATTCAAGTTATAAAAGACAAGTTATAAATCAGAAATTATAAATTAGAAATATGATAGATATGAAGACATCAGAAGAATTATTGGTAATGGTGAATGATTTCCTGGCAAATCTCCCATACGATCGTAAACCATCGTCGCTTTACGAACCGGTGAAGTACGTACTCTCTTTAGGTGGAAAGCGTATTCGCCCTGTTTTAATGCTCTTGGGATACAATCTCTTCAAGAATGACCCTGAGAAGATTCTGATGAATGCGATAGCTCTTGAGACCTATCACAACTATACACTCTTGCACGACGACTTGATGGATAATGCTGATCTCCGTCGTGGTCATGAGACTGTACACAAAAAGTGGGATGCCAATACGGCTATCCTCTCTGGTGACAGTATGTTGGTGTTGGCTTACGAGAGAATGGCACAGTGTGACGATCAGCATCTTGCCAAGGTGATGAAGCTCTTTACTACTACAGCCCTTGAGATTGGAGAGGGACAGCAGTATGATATGGAGTTTGAGAACCGCAATGATGTGAAGGAAGAGGAATATATCGAGATGATTCGCCTCAAGACCAGTGTACTTCTGGCTTGTGCCCTGAAGATTGGTGCCATCCTGGCTGATGCTTCTGCTGAGGATGCTGACAATCTCTATAAGTTTGGCGAGCAGATTGGCTTGGCTTTCCAGCTGCAGGATGATTTCCTCGATGTATATGGTGATTCCAAGGTGTTCGGTAAGGCTATCGGTGGTGATATCACTTCCAACAAGAAGACTTTCATGCTCATCAATGCCTTCAACCATGCCAACGATGCCCAGCGTGCTGAACTCCAGAAATGGGTGGATGCCAAGGATTTCGACCGCAATGAGAAGGTAGCTGCCGTTACCCGTCTCTACAACGAGATCGGTATCGACAAGATGGCACAGGATAAGATTGCCTATTACTTCGAGCAGAGCAAGAAGTATCTGGATGCAGTAAATGTGCCTGCTGAGCGCAAGGAGGAACTCCAGAAGTATGCTCAGAAAATGATGAAGCGCCAGTACTAATCATCAAGTTCAAAGTTCAATGTTCAAAGTAATAGATACGCATACTCATCTCGATGCAGAAGAGTTTGATGAGGATAGGGCGGAAGCTTTCGCCCGAGCCCAGGAAGCGGGGGTAGGCAAGGTGTTCTTGCCTGCCATCGACGTGAAGACCACGCACGCTGTCCTGGCATTGAGTCGGGAATATCCGGGTTACGCCTATCCGATGATTGGTTTGCATCCTGAAGAGGTGAAGGCTGACTGGAAGGAGCAGCTGGCTGAACTCAGGAAGATGCAGATTTCCGATTTCATCGCCATTGGCGAAATCGGACTGGATTACTACTGGAGTCGTGAGTTCGAGCACGAGCAGCTGGAAGCATTCGAAGAGCAGGTGAAGTGGTCGATAGAAACCCGTCTCCCCCTGATGATTCATTGCCGCAAGGCACAGAACGAGATGGTTCACTTGCTTCGTCAATATCAGAAAGACCTGCCTGGCGGCGTGTTCCACTGCTTCACCGGCAATCAGAAGGAGGCAGAAGAGCTTCTCTCGTTCGATAACTTCGTATTGGGTATCGGTGGTGTTTCCACCTTCAAGAGCAGTCATCTCAGAGAAGATCTCCCTGCCGCGGTTCCAATGAATCGCATTATCCTGGAGACCGACTCTCCATATATGGCTCCCGTTCCTTATCGTGGCAAGCGCAACGAAAGCGCTTTTGTGGTAGAAGTGCTCAAGACCCTGGCGAAGGCATACGGAGTAAGTGAGGAGGAATTCGCAGAACAGACGAATAAGAATGTAGAAAGCGTCTTTCACCTATGAAATAATTAAAATTATAAGCTTAATATTAAAACCAAACTATTCATTATGACTAGAAAAATGTTGATGGCAGCCCTCCTGATGGCTGCATTTGCACAAGGCACTCAGGCTCAAGACCTGAGTGGCCAGCGTTCTGAAAAGCAGGACGTACACATGATTCCTGGTAAGAAACTGGATCATCACGGACTCATCGTGAGTCCTACACCACATCTCCTGAATGTGGATGCTGCTAACCGACTCGACCTGCAGAAGGGTGTCAAGGTGATTGACAAGAAAGGTAAGTTTGCTGATGATGTGAAGTTCCTGACCGCTAACGCCAAGGGCATTCGCCTGACCATCGATTTCGGTGAGAAGCTTGCTGCCAAGGCTGGCGTAAAGCCTGTATCGGGTGCTTACAGCCTGAAGGCTGATGCCAAGGGTATCCAGATTGTGGGATACGATGAGCGTGGTGCTTTCTATGGCTTGCAGACCTTGCGCCAGATTGTAAACAGCGAGATGGCAAAGGGTCAGATGCCTTATACCACCTGTAACGATTACCCTGATCTTCCAAACCGTGGTGTGGTAGAGGGCTTCTATGGTGAGCCTTGGTCTCATCAGGTGCGTCTTTCCCTCATCGATTATTATGGAAAGAACAAGATGAACACCTATCTCTATGGTCCAAAGGATGATCCTTATCACAGCTGCCCTAACTGGCGCTTGCCTTATCCGGAGAAAGAGGCTAAGAACATCAGCGAACTCGTACAGGCTTGCCGCCGCAACCGTGTAGATTTCGTATGGGCTATCCATCCAGGACAGGATATCAAGTGGAACGAGGAAGACTATCAGAACCTGGTTCACAAGCTCGACTTGATGTACGATCTCGGTGTGCGTTCTTTCGCTATCTTCTTTGATGATATTTCCGGCGAGGGTGCCAACCCAGTGAAGCAGTCTGAACTCTTGAACCGTCTGGCTAAGGAGTTTGTGAAGGCTAAGGGTGATGTTACACCGCTCGTGATGTGTCCTACCGATTATACCCGTCTCTGGGCGAATCCAAAACCAACCGGTTCTCTGGCTATCTTCGGTAATACCCTCGATCCATCTATCAATGTATTCTGGACGGGTGATGTGGTATGTAGCGACTTGACCCGCGAGACGCTCGACTGGGTGAACTCCCGCATCAAGCGTCCTGCTTATTACTGGTGGAACTTCCCTGTAACCGATTATGCACGCCATATCATCATGCAGGGTCCTACCTATGGTTTGCAGACCGACCTGACCAATAAGGATCTCTGTGGTTTCGTGAGCAACCCAATGGAGCATGGAGAGGCTTCCAAGCTGGCTCTCTACGGTGTAGCTGACTATACCTGGAATATCGCCAACTATAATCCGCTCGACAACTGGGAGCGTGGTCTGGTAGATCTCACTCCAGAGGCACACGATGCTTATCGCACCTTCGCTATGCACTCTTGCGATACAGAGACCGGTTATCGCCGTATCGAATCCTGGGAAACCAAGAGCTTCCGCATCGACAACTTTACAGATGCAGAGTTCAATGCCCTTCAGAGCGAGTTTGTAAGAGTGAAGAATGCTCCTGCTCAGATGGAGGCAAACTGCAAGAACGCCTTGTTGATGAAGGAACTCCGTCCATGGCTCACAGAGTTTGGCAAGTTGGGCGACCGTGGTCTGAAGACCATGCAGCTCATCAAGGAGTACAAGGCTGGTAATGACCAGGCATTCTGGGATGGCTATGTCAACAACCGTATGAGCAAGGAAGATGTAGCTGCTTACGAGAAGCACAAGTCTGGAACCATGGTATTGCAGCCATTCTATGAGCAGTCTATGGATGATATGGCTTCTGGCTTCTTCAAGAAGTTGACTGGCAAGGTGCCTGCCTTCTATAAGGGTATCGGTACTTACGCCACCTTGAGAACTACCCAGAGCAAGGCGATGTTCGACAATGATTCTACTACCTATTATACATCAGGTAATGGTCAGAATACCGGCGACTGGATTGGTGCAGACTTAGGTTGTGTTCGTTCTGTTTCTGAGGTAAGAATCCTCCAGGGCCGTAACTCTGTAGATGATGTGGATTACTTCGACAACACCGTTTTGGAGTATTCTCTTGACAAGAAGGAGTGGAAGGCGCTTACAGGTGAGTTGAAGAAGCAGTATATCATCAACTGGAAGACCGATTCTCCTGTTGAGGCTCGTTATATCCGCATCAAGAAGTTGAAGTCAGACAAGCGCAACTGGGCTGCAGTCCGTACCTTCGAGGTGAACCCAACTACTCCTGAGCGTTTGAGCTTTACTGTTGAGGCTGGCAATCTGCAGGCAGCGATGTATGGTTTCGATGAGAACCCTTGCACATCATTCACCAACGAGGGCACCCTTACCATGGGTGTAGAAAAGGATGTAAAGGGTTACACCCTGCTGTTGAAGTTGGCTCCAGGCAAATCATTGGTATGTCGCCAGCTGAATGCCAAGGGCAAGGTTTTGGCAACCACCAACATCGACCAGTCCTTCTGCAAGATAGAATTGGTGAAGAAAGCAGCGAAGCTTCAGCTGGAAGGTTCAGCCGAAATCTTCGAGATTATTCCTGAGAAGTAAAGGGCAGAACTTTCGCAAGTGTGGAAGTAGGATTTACACAGATACCGCTAGGCGTCTACCGCTAGACGCCTAGCGGGTTTACGCTCTTATATTTTCGTTAAAGAAATGTAAAAAGCAGACGAATATGTGGCTTTTCGAATAAAAAGTGATAATTTTGTACTTCGAAACTGGAAAGGTGCTCGAGTGGCTGAAGAGGCACGCCTGGAAAGCGTGTATTCCCCTAAAGGGAATCGGGGGTTCGAATCCCCCTCTTTCCGCTTTTTTATATATATAATAAGGTATATATGATTATGAAGAAAAATACAGCTATTGCGCGTTTCGCAATATTCATTTTCACAGTTATGTGTTCTCTGCCTGTCATGGCACAAGACGAGAATATCGGATTTCATCAAGCTCTTAAGACGAAGTTCATAGAGGGTAATGCCGGCTTTATGTCGCTCGTTGCCATCGCTCTCATCGTGGGTCTGGCTTTCTGTATTGAACGCATCATCTATCTCAGCCTTTCTGAAATCAATGCCAAGAAACTGATGCAGGATATCGACCAGAAGGTAGAGGCTGGCGATGTGGAAGGTGCCAAGGAACTTTGCCGCAATACCCGTGGACCTGTAGCTTCTATCTGCTATCAGGGATTGATGCATATCGATGAGCATCTCGATGATATCGAGCGCTCGGTAAGTGGATATGGTACCGTGCAGGCTGCCAACCTGGAAAAAGGATGTTCCTGGATCAAGCTCTTCATCGCCATGGCTCCTTCCCTCGGATTCCTGGGTACGGTGATTGGTATGGTGATGGCTTTCGACCAGATTCAGCAGGCGGGAGATATCAGTCCTACCATCGTGGCTTCGGGTATGAAGGTGGCGCTGATTACTACCATCTTCGGTATCATTGTTGCCTTGATTCTGATGGTGTTCTATAACTATATCCTTTCCAAGGTAGAACATCTCACCAGTCAGATGGAAGAATCGGCTGTTACATTGATGGATATCATTGCCAAGAGAAAATAGCTTTATCTTTGAATCTATGGTTAAATTTCAATTTTCAAAATCCAATTCAAAGGCGAAAAACAAGTCTGCCGAACAGATATCGCAGAAGGTTTTCCGTATGATGATAGGTTTGGCTGTGCTGGTTTTCGGTCTGTTCTATCTGATAGGCTATGATTTGCCTTTCGATGAGAACCCCGACTTCAATGCCCCTCTTTTTACCGATGTGCTCATCTTCCTGATGTGGCTTTTCCTGATAGGAGGAGTAGGCTTGGCAGTCTATTCGATGGTGAAGGATTACCGGAGCAGCAAGTCGGAGGCTGTGGTCAATGGTGTGCCGGTGCGTCGTATCTTCCGTATCACCTGGCTTACCCTGCTGGCAGTTCTGGTCTTGACTTTCCTCTTGGGAGGTTCCGCCCCGATGCTCATCAATGGCGAGAACTACGCCGACTGGTTGTGGCTGAAACTTTCAGATATGTTTGTCATCACTTCGCTGCTGATGTTGCTGGCAGGCATTGGAGCCGTTTGCTTCGGTGCCACCCGATATATCCGAAAGAAGCAGTAACTGCCTGTAATTATCAATCAAAAAAAAATAGTTAGTATCATATCATAACGCAATGCTGATAAGAAGGAATCGTAACGAAACCCCGGGATTGAATACCACCTCAACAGCCGACATCTCGTTTATGCTGCTGATATTCTTCCTTGTAACCACATCCATGGATGTGGATAAGGGATTGTTGCGCCAGCTTCCTTCGCCTGAACCTCAGAAGAAGGAGCAGCAGGAATCGGTGGTGGATAAGAACAATCTGATGGCGATTCATCTTACGGCTGGAGATACGCTGATGGTGAACAACCAGCCGATGAAGCTGGAAGACCTGAAGCAGGAAACCGTCCGCTTTGTTCATCGTTTGGGTAAGAAGCATCTGATTTCCATCGAGAGCGACCGTGATGCCAACTACAACCTTTATTTCCAGATGCAGAATGAGTTGATGGAAGCCTATGCGCAACTTCGCAATGAGGCAGCCCAGAAGAAATATCATAGAGACTATGCGCTTTTGAACAATGACCAGAAGGATCAGGTGCGTAAGCTCTGTCCTCAGCGCATTACGGAGTCGTATGCCAATGCGATGACTCATGAAGACAAGAGTGTAGATGCTGATGCTGAAGAGAAACAGGAAAACCAGTCAACCCCGGAGAAAGGAGGCGCCAAATGATGAATTTTCGTAAAAAATCGCATTCGGTTCCGGAATTGAATACGTCATCCTTGCCGGATTTGATTTTCTCGGTACTCTTTTTCTTTATGATTGTTACCCACATGCGACAGGTTACCTTAAAGGTGGAATGCCGTATGCCGGAAGGAAAGAATCTCACACGTCTGACCAAGAAGTCGGCGGTAAGCCATATTTATATAGGAAAGCCAACCAAGGATCTGCAGGGCAAATACGGTTCAGGTACCCAGATACAGATGAACGACAAGTTTGCCAGTGCTTCCGATGTGCAGGATTATATCTCTGCCGAGAAGAAGCGGATGTCGCCTGAAGACCAGAAACTGATGACCGTTTCCATCAAGGCAGACCAGAATACCAAGATGGGAGTGATTACCGATGTGAAGCAGGCGCTGCGCCAGGCAAAAGCACTGAAAATAAGCTATTCTGCTGTAGAAAACAGGAAATAATATGCTCTAAAAGGAAAAATAATATTAATTTATTATTTTTTTTATTTGAAAAGTTGCTTTTTCTAAAGAAAAGTGCTACCTTTGCAGGCAAATAATAATAAATTATGGCAAAACAAGTTTTAGATTCATTAGATAGGCATATTCTGAAGCTGATTTCTCAGGATGCCCGAATTCCATTTCTGGAAGTAGCACGTGCTTGTAATGTAAGCGGTGCTGCCATTCATCAGCGTGTTGCTAAACTCACTAACCTTGGCATTATTAAAGGCTCTCAATTTGTTATCGATCCAGAGAAGATTGGTTACGAAACCTGTGCATATATGGGATTGTTCCTCAAGGAACCTGAAAAGTTTGATCAGGTGGTAGAGGAACTCAAGAAGATTCCTGAGGTAGTAGAGTGTCATTATACTACTGGCGGTTTTGATATGTTCATCAAGATTTATGCTGTCAACAACCACCACCTCCTGGAGATTATCCACGATAAGTTGCAGCCATTGGGCCTTTCCAGAAGCGAGACCATCATCTCCTTCAATGCTGCCATCGACCGTCAGCTTTCTCTGAAGGATATCCAGCAGGTACCTGATGAGGAAGAGGAGACAACAGAAGAATAAGAATTTATTTTCTAATATAGGTGAGGAATGAGAACGACAACCCGTTTTCATTCCTCATTTCTTTTTCCGTCACTTCCCAATCCGAACAGTCGATGGCAGGGAAGAAGGTATCTGCCTGTTCCGGCTCCTGATCTACAATGGTGAGATAGAGTTTCCGGGCAGCAGGAAGAGCCTGGCGATAGATGCTTTCTCCGCCAATGATGAAGATTTCTTCCGGGCTGGTGATTCCTGTATCTTCCTTAGGGGCAGACAAGATTTCATCTTGTGCAGCCCTGAGTGCTTCTTCCAGGGTAGGATATACTTCGCCCCCATCTATCTCTTTCAGACTTTTAGAGACAACGATGTTGCGTCGATGTGGAAGAGCACCGTTTGGGAGAGATTCAAATGTCTTTCTGCCCATCACGATGGTATGACCCGTGGTAAGTTCGCGAAAGCGGGTCATATCTGATGGTAAATGATAGAGCAACCGGTTCTCATAGCCGATTGCTCTATTTGTTTTGGATATACAGGCGATGATGCTGAGCATAATCTATAAACTATTAATTATTAATTGCTTTTCCGGCACATGGCTGCTCTTGATTTTCCACTCCTGTGGGTAGAGATTGTTGGCACGGTTGCCGATGTTCTTCTCCCAGCCCAGAGGCATCTGCTGATAGGTAACGAGCACGTAGCCTTTTGGGGTGTCTGCTGGAAGATTCACAGCCTCTTTGCGCAGATAGCGGATGGCATCCTCGTAGGAGAGTTCTGCCTGTGGGAAGACCTCTGTGTTGAGTTCGGTGGAGAGTGCCAGACTCTGGTCGGGGATGATGTCTTTACCCTTGCTTGTTCCCAGTTTGATGCCGGCATGTATCACCTTCAGGTTTTTGGCAGCATCCTCATAGATGGCTTTCCAACGGCTTGGGATGGCATAGAAGTTGTCGTCTTCGGCTATCGTTTCATAGTCGGAAGACTTCAGCCAGTCTGTTGGAACCTGCGGATTCTTTCCCTTGTTCCCTCTGTTCTTTCCTTTCTCCTTATTCTTGTCTTTCTTCTTCTTTTTATCTTCCTTCTCCATTTCCGGTTCTCCCTCTTTTCTGAGTACAGCGAGGAAGATACCTTCTCCGCGGGTCTTGCCTGGAAGGAAACGATAGACGGGAATATCTGACCCGATGAGATTGCCCGTGATATTCCATGCTTCATCGATATCGTTGAGTGCGATGGGCTCAGCCCCCAGCTCCTCACAGATCCAGGCGATATTCTCTTCGTCTTCGTGGGCATTGAAGGTGCAGGTAGAGTAGATGAGGAGACCGCCGGGTTTCAGGCAGTTCCAGATATCGCTTACGATTTCGCGCTGCAGATGCCAGCAGTTATCCACATTCTGCAAGCTCCATTCGCTGATGGCACCATCATCCTTGCGGAACATACCTTCGCCGGAGCAGGGAACATCGGTGAGGATGACATCAAACTGGAGCTTCGACTTCTTGTAGTCGCGAGGATAGTTGTTGGTGACGATCATATCGGGATGACCGAACTTCTGGATATTCTCTGCAAGAATCTGCGAGCGGGTGCGCATCGGTTCGTTGCTGAAAAGAAGACTACCTTCCGGCAGGGCAGCACGTACAGCGGTAGATTTTCCACCTGGAGCCGCACAGAGGTCGAGCATCATCACGGGTTCGTGAACGAGTTGTCTGATTACCAGATCCACGAACATGGAAGAAGCCTCCTGCACGTAATACTTTCCGGCATGGAGCCATGGATCGAAGGTGAAGTTAGGACGGGTGGAGAGATAGCGACCGGTGGAAGGGCACCATGGAATCGGTTCCCCCGCAGCATCTTCTCCCTCCTTGCATTTGAAAGGATTGAGGCGGATGCTGGTAGGTGCTTCTCCCTCGGTGATGCCCTGTTTCAGTTGCAGGAACAGTTCATCGCCCATCAACTCTTGGGTATATTGAATGAAATCTTCTGGTAATGTCTTCATATTATGCCTTTATTCTTGATTTTGTTTGCAAAAATAAGAAAAATTTCGTTTCTTTGCAACTAATTTCCCAAGAGATGCGTCTAAGACATAGAAAAAATAATAAATAACAAGGTAAAACTATAAAAATATTGTTAGATATGAAGAAAGCGATATTAACATTGGCGCTCATCATGAGCATCGGAGCTACCCAGGTGTCTCTGGCTTCTTCGGCTCCCAAACATCGTTATCATCCCACTACCCAACAGGTGGATAAGCAGGCTACAGCTGCCGCAGAAAAGCAGGAAGATAAGCAGGCTGCTGCCGATCAGGCATCCGCAGCTCAGGATGATGAGGCGATTGCTGCCTATTCTGATACAACCACAACGGATACTTCCGACTATGCTGATGTAGATGACAATGACAACCGTGCTTATCATTCCAAGTACAGTCTGGGCAACTATGATGATCCTTTCGATTTCATCGGTTCGGTATTTGGTGGCGGTGCGCTGTCTGTCATCATCATCTTCTGTATCATCTTCGGTCTGCTGTTTGTCTTCGCTCCGCTCATCATCGTGTTCCTGGTTGTCAGATATCTGATTCGCCGCCACAACGACAGGATGAAGTTGGCGGAGATGGCGATGGAGAAGGGCATCAATGTTCCGGAAAGCGACCGTCCGATTGACAAGCAGAGCGATGAATATCTGGTGAAGCGAGGATTGAGAAATGCCTTCCTGGGAGCTGGCTTGTGCGCCATGTTCGCTTGGTGGGAAGCTGACTTCCTGGCGGGTATCGGAGCCCTGGTCTTCTTCTATGGATTGGGACAGACCCTCATAGGTTCGCTTCCAGCCATCAAGGATTGGTGGAAGAATCGCCATGGCAATCAGGGCACAGGCTATAATGGTACTCCGGTGTAAAAATCAAACAACAATTATTAGTTAATATATATAGTGGAAAAGTTATCCGATATTTCTCTCGTCACGAAGGTGGTGATGCTTCACGACCGCAAGTCGTTCGACTTGCTGGTCAAGAAGTATCAATCACCTATTCGTGGGTTCTTCCTACGGCAGACGCTGGAGGATGCGCAGCTGAGTGACGACTTGGCGCAGGATACCTTTGTGAAGGCTTATACCCATCTGTCAAGTTTCAGGGGTACAGCCAGCTTCTCCACTTGGCTTTATCGTATCGCCTATAATGTTTGGTATGATTATACCCGCAGTCATAAGGAAACACAGGACATCGATACGCCGGCTGTTGCCCGACAGAATGCGCAGGGAGTGAATACCGGACTGAAGATGGATTTGCTCAAAGCCCTGAAGATATTGAGCGATAACGAACGGACGTGCATCACGCTGCAGCTGATGGATGGACTCTCTATAGATAAGATTGCAGAAGTGACGGGAATGGCGCAAGGCACCATCAAGTCGCATCTCTCTCGTGGAAAACAGAAACTTGCAAGTTACTTAAAGCATAATGGTTATGACCGATAAAATGATTGATAATAGAAAGGGTATGGATCTTGAACCGCTGAGCGCCCCAGACGATCAGCTCCTTCAGGCTTTCTTTGCTGATAACAGGATGGAGGAGATTCCGGATGATGGATTCTCTGATAGGGTAATGCAGGCATTGCCGGGTCTTGGGCAGGAGCAGGCATTGCTGTCTCTTGATCAGGAAAAGACCGTGCTGGTTCTTGATCAGGAGAAGGCATTGGCTAAGCGTCGCCGTTTGGAGCATCTGTGGACGGCAGCCTGTGTGGCAGTCGGCGTAGTGGCAGCTGTGGTTTGTCAGGGATGGGAGCAGATACAGGGTTGGCTCTTCTCCATGAAGATAGATTTCCTCCTTACCGGTTCCCGTGCCCTTACCCATGTGGCAGATGCCATCACGCCAACGCAGAATCTCCTGATGATGCTAGCCGGCCTTTTCGTTCTCATCATGGTTTGGGGCTACAACGAGCTGGCGGATGCCAGATGATAGCAAACTATAGCAAGATAATAGCAAGTTATACCCAGGCGGTCCCATCCCGCAAACCTGGCGAAGACCTTTGATGGTCCGCCAACCTTAGAGCGTAGCGGTTCTGAGCACCGGAGGGCGGTTACATCCCCGCTTCCTGAGGTTTCTGTCCCCCGCAAACGGGGGAACCGAAGGGGGTGTAAAGACTATTGAAGAGGGGCTTGGGGAGAAAGTGGAGCCCTCTTTGGCTAAAGAGGGACGGGGTGATTTTCGAAAAAACAACCAAATTAACCCCAAATCTGCCATTGTGAGAGTTCTTTCGAGGCAGAATTGCTAAACTTTGTGTTAAATTTGGGTAGTGTCAAACAGAAAATGATAAAATCTGACACGTAATCCAACTATTTTTCGTACTTTTGCAAAAGTTATATCTATACGATTAAGATTATGCACATCAAGAACCTATCGACTTGGCTTCCACAACCATCATGTATGGTTGTAGCTGAGGACATAAAGTAGAATAGGATTTATGAAACCGGATGGTACGAGTTCTTTTTCTGCAGCCGACGAGAAACTTGTTTCTCCAGAGGGCAACCACGTTTCAGAGCCAGACGTAAAGACTGGTCCTGCGATAAAGAAGTATCGTCACTCGGATGGAACAACCTGGTCTTACATCTTCGTTCACAACAGTAAAGTGAAGAAGTTGGAAATGCTGTTGGAGGAGGACGGAAGAACCTATTTCGTGCATAAGACAGTCCGCTATTTCAGAAAACAAGGCAAACAGAAGGTGCAGCACCAGGAAGTGCCGACCGTCAGCGGTCTGGTCTTCTTCCAGGGCTATCCCAAAGAGATACAATCCTATCTCGACCAGTACTTCCCCAACGCTCGCCTATGTAAAAACTGTAGCACGGGCAAGGTGGCAGAGATCCCCGATGCGCAGATGCAACCCTTCATGCGTGTCGCAGAGACATCACCTGATCGCATCCGTTTCCTGTTACATCCATACCATTATTATGCTCGCAACCGCATCCTCCTCCGTATCACCACAGGTGATCTGGCAGGACTGGAAGGTTACATCATCCGTATCGACCGAGACCGCCGCCTGGTGATGGACGTCGGTGGACTGAGCGTAGCCATCAGCGGAGTACATGCCGAACATTTTGAGGACGTGGAGCCAGACAAGACACGACTAGCCAACGAGGAAATCTTCTACCAGCGCAACCTGCAGGAACGGCAAGTGCTGATAGACCGCTATTTCCATCCCGTGAAAGATGACAAGGAAGTGGTGTTGCAGGCAGAAAACATCGACTATCTGAGAAAGTACGCCTTGGATGAGTTGTCACACACCCGAATCACCCACAATGACGCATGGAACATCTATTCCTTCATCATAGAGGAGATAGGCTACTATTATTCCCCATTCGTAGACCAGTTCAAGGAACACCTAGCCCCCATCATGCGTGAAGGGAGCAAGGTACTCCAGGAAATGGAACAGATCATGGCAAGTCCACATATCCCTCCAACCAGCAAGCCCAGGTATGAGAGTGATTATCAAAGACTCCTGTCGCAATATGAATATCTGTTCTAATCGAAAAAACACCCCTAAAATTTGGTAGTTTCACAGAAAACTCTTATATTTGCAGGCAAAAAGGAGATACAATTATGAATACAATAGCAATTGATAGCAATATATATAAAGGAGCGGAAAGTTATGCTAAATTGCATAATATTAGTGTAACAGCTGCAATAGAAAAGGCGATTTCAATGTTTTTACAAAAGGTGCAACCTAAGCAAAAACTATTAGAAACCGCTGAGTTTAAAGATGCTTTGTCTTATGTGAAGACATTAAAGGCAAAAGGTGGCAAGCCGATACCGGCAGATGAAAATAGCTTAGATGCGTTGGTTGATAAAAAATATGCATTATGAGAGTTTTTATAGATACGAATGTCTTAATAGATTTCGTTGCAAATCGGGAGGGCTTTTCGGATGATGCCGATAAACTATTTGCCCTTGGAATAACAGGAGACATAAAGTTGATGACGTCAGCTTTGTCTTATGTTACTGCCATGTATGTAGCACATAAGTATGAGTATCAAAATGTAAAAGAAGCTCTTCTGGCGGTGTCGAATTTTGTAGATGTTTTAGACTTACAAGGCAATACGGTAATTGAAATGCTCTCTTCTGATTGGAAGGATTATGAAGATGCAACTCAGAATGCTACTGCTTTGCGAGCTGAGGGAGATTGTATTGTAAGTCGTAATAAGAAGGATTTTTCGAATTCTTCTTTATCGGTTTATACTCCTGCAGAGTTGTTGGATATTTTGAACCAATAAAGATGGTGTAGCCACTAATTTGGTAAAGGACGTAAGCGCTGATTCCTGCGGTCATCCCATAGCCCCATGCGGTCCCATCCCGCACAATCTGGCGCAGGGCTTTGATGCCCCGCCAACCTTATAGCGCAGCGGTTCCGAGCACCGGAGGGCGGTTACATCCCTAATCCCTATGGTAGGGATTTAGGGCTTGGGTATAGGGTAAGGACCCCCTCTTCGCAAGAGGGGGACAGGGGAGTCGAAACAATACAATAATTAATAAGGAGATTTATTATGAACATAGAAGAAAAAAAAGAAGATTTTATGCGTCGCTTCAAGGCTTCTAGGGGTATATCACCATTACAGCGTAAGGTTTTAACACATTACCTCAGTTCGGGATAATAAGCTCTGTCTAAAGGCTTTATAATGTATTTATATAAGGGACACAGGGGCTTGGCAACCATCTATATATCATGGATGGTTGCTGAGACAAAATCCTCATGTAAAAAATGCAATGTTAGAAAAGACT